>Ga0208450_1000278_pt1 | contig 30992 bp, 27 predicted proteins | sample MalvireepMed_908_FD_184249 | JGI IMG/M metagenome (GOLD analysis project Ga0208450, IMG submission 184249) | Marine viral communities from the Global Malaspina Expedition - Malaspina viral metaG DeepMed_908 (SPAdes) (version 2) | ecosystem: Environmental > Aquatic > Marine > Oceanic | place... | reverse complement strand
GCCCTTGGTCAACGTGGTCTGGCTATTCAGAGTGATCAGGGAGACACAACCGCTGCTGCCCCTCTCGTTGAGCAAGTTGTCAAAGAATTCGGCAGTCTGGACATTCTCGTAAACAACGCAGCACTGGCTAATCAAGGCAGCAAAATTGATGACCCGAATGCTGACACTGACGCGTGGGATCGTATGTGGCAAGTTAATGTCTTAGGTGTCATTTCTACAATTCGAGCTGCATCAAAAGTAATGACCAATGGCGGACGTATCATTTCAATTGGTACTGGGTTAGCCACACTCGTTGGTGTTCCAGGTGTTACCGAATATGCAGCCACAAAAGCAGCTATGGTCGGATACTCCAAAGGAGCAGCCAGAGATCTCGGTGCAAGAAAAATCACTGTAAACGTTATTCAACCAGGGATCATGCTGACTGATATGCAAGCGGGAATAGACGATGTGCCGGACTTCCTTCTGAACATGAAAGCTATTCCAGAGGCTGTTGAAATTGAAGATGTTGCTGCGGCAGTTAGTTTTTTGTCTGGCCCTAACGCAAACAATATCACTGGTGCTGTCCTTGATATCAACGGGGGTTGGACTGCCTAATCAGTTTAATGAGTCAAAGATGCCAGCAGCGCATTGCCTTAGGGAAGTGTAATGCTGGTCGTATTGATTAATCAATGTCGTACCACAGATAGTGAATTTCTGGTTTTAGTCAGCTCAATAACAATTCTTCCAAACCAGCTCGATTTTAGAACAACTTGTGTGGATTCAATCATAGCGTCAAAAGACGTCTTAGAAGACAAGAGGTTCAGAATGAAAACCGTTTTGATTAGAGGGTGTAATCGAACATTTGGTAGAGAGATAGCACAATTTTTTCTCAACCAAAATTGGAGAGTAGTTGCTACGATGCGGGTTCCAGATGAAAGTCTGTTACCTCGGTCGACTAGACTCACCCTACTTTCGTTAGATGTTACAGATCAAAAGAGTATAAACAGAGTTCTAAGTAAATCTCCCCCAATAGATTTACTAGTGAACAACATGTTTTTTAACCTCACCGACTCATTCATACATGATAGGATTAGAAATCTTAACGATATTTATGAATCGAAATTTGCTGGAAGCTATATCATGTCCTTATCGCTTTTACCTCACTTTCGTAATCAAAAAAAAGGGGAAATCGTAAATATTATACCTTCTTGCAAGATGGGTAATAATCTTACAGACATAGGTATAATGATTAGAATTAAAGGCATTTATAATTTCACACATGCACTATCCGTTCTTCTGAAAAATGACAATATTAAAGTACACTTAGCTACGGAAGAAAACTTTTGTCTCGTTAAAAAATCTAGAGCTAACTTTCATCGAAATGGTGAAGCGGACTTTATTCATAACGTTCGCAATCTGATAAATAAGACTGAAATGGTTGTTTGATTAAATTTTCAACCAGCAAATTTTCAAAAACAGAGTTAAATATTGAGACTTAAATAGACTTACTATGAATTAAGTGACTATGTAGTCAAATCCAGTTCTGTTCCTGAAGTATCCCTTCAAATAACATCGGGAAATTAATAAGGTAAAATAGATGAGGAACATTCATGACGTTTGGTGATCAGATATTTCGCCCAAAAAGTGAAGGTTAAACGCCATGAATGTGCTGTCTATTGTCAACAAACTCGTATCGCTTTTCCGCTTTAAAATGCATGAAACAACGCAAAAATCGGTTACTGCGAATCGATCAGACTTCTCTAGCTGCTATACTGCTTGGTATGGTGTTCGTTACCTCTAATAAATACCCGTAGCATCCAATCAAACACTGAGATGAAAAGAGTGTAATTTCTCCCTACCTAGGGCTCAGGGCTATCGCCTGTCGGGTACAGTTTATTACCGACAATAGAAAGCTGCACTCAAGTGGGTACAACATAACCCGATAAATATCATAAGAGTCTCTTAGCGAAGAACTAACTTTGACTTTATAGTTTCTTCATTGTCTTCCCCCCACTTACAAAGTGGCCTTAACGTTTCTACCAAACTTTTTCCTAGTGGCGTCAATGAGTAGTCAACTCGTGGCGGTATTTCCTTATAATCAGTTCTAGTGATTACACCATTCGCCTCCAACTCTTTTAACTGTTGTATTAAAACTTTATCGCTAATCCCATTTACAGAGCGCTTTAGCTCGCCATATCTACACGCACTTTTTTGCAAAAAGTAAAGTATTAGAGGCTTCCACTTCCCACCAATCAGTCGCAACGCGGCATCCAAACCACACAAAAATGGAGAATTTGTATTCATTTAATTCAAACCTTATTTACCTGTCGCCAAATACCTGCTGACGATATGTTAATCATAAAAATTTATTCCCTATTTTTGAATGAAAAACAGGGCTGCCTCCCTACACACAAAAAGGTAAGTACTTGACTAAAAGTTATCATAAAATAAGAATGACTCCATAACATTTACTTAGCCTAATGGTGGGAGATTTATATGAAGATCGGTTTATTGGGTGCAGGAACAGTAGCGCAAGCGTTTGCTCGACATGCCATTGCTTCTGGCCATGAAGTTGTTTTCAGTAATAGTCGAGGTCCTGACACTTTAAAAAGTCTTGTTGAAGAATTTGGTGAAAAGGCATCAGCAGGAACAATGAAAGAAGTTGTTGAATTGGAAGTGGTTTTACTCGCTGTACCGTGGAAACATGTGCAGAGTGTCTTGCAGAGTCTCGGGGAATGGAAAAACCAAATTCTCATCGACCCTACTAATCCAATTGATGAAAATGGCGTTGTAAACCTAAGTGGTGAAAATACTTCTCAATTAATAGCAAGTTATGCTCCAGGCGCTCGTTTAGTTAAAGCAATGAACGCTAACTTCATGGAGAATTTTGAACAGGACCCACGCCAAGGTCAATTCAGAAGAGTTATTTTTGTGTCTGGTGACTACAAAGGCGCAGTGGAAGTTGTAGCTGACTTATTTGAAAGTTTTGGCTTGGCTCCAATTCTGCTGGGTTCCCTCGAAAGTGGTGGCCGCATGCAACAAGTTGGAAATACACTAGCCGGTCACGACTTTTTTATTCCCTGGCCAGCTCCTCGTAGCTTCCCTCAATTCAATGGCGAGCAATAAAGGCTATGTAATGGCAATACAAACATTAAGGGGAAGCCGACTTGATCATTATCGTTATGGTGAGCCATCTTCCGTGTTGAGTGTTGAGTGTTGAGTGTTGAAAATATTAGCTCACACTATGAATTGTTGCCTGCAGAAGTAAAAGCTCGTATCACAAAGAGCATTATTCACCCAGAAGATCTTTAACTTATTGTAGCAAGATATGCCGCCCCATCTGTACCAATACCAGAAGGACGCGTACCCGGATTAGAAGCTGCTGGTGCAATTGAAGAAGCGGAACCTGAAACACTGTCTGATATTGGCCTTGAAATTGGTTCGCGGATTATGTTCTTTTCTCCTGGAGCATGGCAACACTTTGCAATCGTGCAATCCAATGCGTTAGTTGCCATTCCCGACGATATATCGGATGAAGTAGCTACTCAACTATTGATAAACACTATCACAGCCAAGCAGGTACTTCGCCGTGCTTTATCTGGTTTAGAGACTCCCACTAATCACATTCTACAAACAGGAGCTTCTTCCGCAGTTGCAAAAATCATCTCAATTTTGGCGATTCAGGAAGGCATTCAACCAATTCGGCTTGTTCGTTCTGATAGTAGTGCGTACCAATTGCATGAATATCTCCCAGGCGGACATATCATCTCCACTGAAGACAAAAGTTGGAAAGAAAAAGTATCACAGTTCACGAATCATGGGCTTCCTGTGGCATTAGACAATGTTGGTGGCGAATTACTAGAACACATTGCAGAGTTAGTCGAACGAAAGGGGCATATTGTTTTTTACGGAAATTTAAGTAATGCCCCAACGAATCTAAATCTGTTTATTCCCAAAGCTTTGACACTCACCGGCGCGACTTTAGGTACTTGGCACGATGAAACCAATGAATATGAGCGGGTTTTGGATCAAAAAGCAGCAATAGAGCTAGCAAGAAACCATCCTGCATTATTCAAAAATACAAAAGAGTTCCCAATAACCGACATTGATGCGGCCATCCAGGCTGTTACAGGCTCCTGTCCTTTTGCCTAGCGTTTTTTATACGCAATTGTCTAATATATGTTATATATTATTTAGACATTTAAAATGATCATCAGGGACGGTGTAGCGTATGTTGGAAATTCTGCTAAGCGATGCTAATTATTGGTTTAGCGTCGCTTTATTTATTGTGGTGATTCTGTTTACGCTTGAGCTTACCTTTCTATTATTTGGTATAAGTGCTTTAGGCTTACTAGATGACTCCCCTGTTGCTAATGTAGAAATAGATGGCTCCTCCCTGCTTGCTATAGGCAACTGGCTAAATATCGATAAAGTGCCATTACTGGTGTGGCTAGTCTGCTTTCTATCTCTTTTCGGTTTACTCGGGTTCTTACTTAACGCGGCTACCCATTCACTTTTGCAATTTACCCTCCCCTCGTGGATTTCTATCATATTTGCCACTGTTTGTAGTCTTTTCGCTACGTCAAAATTGAGCATAGGTGTGGCGAAGTTGCTGCCAAAAATGCAGTCTTCTGCACTCAACAATGATGACTTTGTGGGCGCTGTAGCACATATCACGATAGGATGCGCATCACGGGGAAACCCAGCCGAGGCGAAATTCACCGATAATTACGCACAGCCTCACTATGTGCTTGTCGAACCCTTTGAAGAAAAAGAGCTATTTGACCGCGGTGAACGGGTCATTTTAGTGAAAAAGACGCCACACAGCTGGCTAGCCACTCGATATCAATAATTAAAAGAGAAAACGTATGGATACTATTCAAACATCAAACTTATCATCGATACTATTTATTGCCGGCATTGTTGTCGTTACCCTGATCACCATTGGCTTAATTTTCGCCAAGCTCTACACTCGCGCCACCAAAGAAACAGCCTTTGTACGTACGGGGCTAGGCGGAGAAAAAGTGATTAAAGATGGCGGTGCACTTGTGCTTCCTGTTGTGCATGAAATTATTCCTGTAAACATGAATACCCTGCGTATTGAAGTAGAAAAAATACAAAAAGACGCCCTAATTACAAAGGATCGCATGCGTGTAGATGTTAAAGCTGACTTTTATTTAAGGGTAGCGCCAAACGCCGCGGGTATTTCAATGGCGGCGCAAACATTAGGAACACGCACCACCCGCGCTGAAGAAGTGAAAAAGTTGATGGAATCTAAGTTTGTTGACGTGCTTCGCGCCGTGGCAGCAGAGATGACCATGACTGAAATGCACGAACAGCGTGCCGATTTTGTGCAAAAAGTACAGCAAAGTGTGGCGAATGACCTGGAAAAGAATGGATTAGAACTAGAGTCTGTAAGCTTAACGGGCTTTGACCAAACCGACTTAGATTTCTTTAATGAAAATAACGCATTCGACGCAGAAGGTCGCGCACGCTTAGCGAAGATCATTGAAGAAAAGCGCAAAGAAACCAATGACATTCAGCAAGAAAATCGTATTTTAATTGAACAGCGAAATTTAGCAGCAGAAAAACAATCCCTAGAAGTAAAACGGGACGAAGAAGAAGCGCGTTTAACCCAAGAACAAATACTGGCATTTAAGCGCCAAGAGCAAAAAGCGGAAATTGCAAAACAGCGGGAAAACAAAGAACGTGAAGAGCGCGAAGCAGAAATTGCGAAAGACCGCGCTATTGAAGCGGCAGAAATAGAAAAATCACGGGAAATTGAAACTCAAGAGATTGCTAAACGCCAAGCTTTAGAGCAAGCGCGTATTCGTCAGCAGCAAGAAGTGGAAGTTGCCGAACAAGTTAAACAAATAGCGGTTGCCAATAAGTCTGAAGAAGAATCAGCTGCGCGGGCAAAAGCGGCGGAAGCTGAAAAAGGTAAAGTTGAGAAAGTAGAAGCGGTAACCACAGCTAAAATGGTGGCCGAAGCTGAGCGTAAAAAGCAAATTGAAGTAATAGACGCCCGCAAGGAAGCTGAGCGTGAGGCGGTAGGCATTACTGTTGAAGCTGAGGCGAAAAAAGAAGCCGCAGAAAACAGTGCTGAAGCCATACTGACAGAAGCCAAAGCCGCTGCCGATGCCAAGATGCTGCAGGCTGAAGCCGATGAGAAAGTTCTTGCGGTGGAAGCTGCCGGTAAACAAGCGCTTTACGAAGCTGAAAACACCCTTAAAGACGAACAAATAGAATTACAAAAAGCACTAGCCATGTTGAAAGTGTTACCAGAACTCGTGGAACATGCAGTTAAACCACTTCAGAATATTGAAGGGATTAAAATACTGCAAGGCTATGGGCAAAACGCAAGTACAACCAATGGGCAAACGGTGGCAAATGGCAGCCAAGGCGGGTTAGCTGAACAAGTCACTCAGGCTGCGCTAAGTTATCGTGCTAATGCCCCCGTGGTAGATGCCATGCTACGTGAAGTGGGACTCGTGGACAGTGAAAAAGGAACACTCGATGACCTTATCACCGGTAATAGCTCGGTAATGCCTAAGGTTACAGGGGCTAACTCCTCCACTGGCGAGACAAAATCCAATGGCGCAGCAAAGCCCAGTTAAACGGCTTATGTATTTACACGGGCTATTGAACTAGGCGGTTTGCGCATTTATTAGCGCAAGCCGCCACGCTATTCAGCTTAAAAACCTTCTAACACTATTTTCCCAATCGCCGTACCAGACTCTAATTCCCGATGGGCGGCCATTAAGTTTTCCGCGTTAATTTTTCCTAGGTGCTTACCCACTGTGGTGTTAATGCATCCCTTATCAATAAGCGATGCCATTTCTGTTAATAGACGCCCTTGTTCTTGCATATCAGCAGTAGCAAACATGGCACGGGTGAACATAAACTCCCAATGCAGCGATATGCTCTTTTGTTTTAGCTTTTTAACATCTAACGATTCAGGGTCGTCAATAAGAGCAATTTTGCCCATAGGCTTCATTACATCTACGTAAGTGTCTATGTAACTGTCGGTATTGTTTAAGCTTGCCACATGGGTGACTTCACCAAGCCCTAGCCCTTTAATTTGGGCGCTAAGTGGTTGGCTGTGATCCACCACGTAATCTGCACCTAAGCGTTCTACCCACGCTTTAGAGCTATCGCGAGAAGCCGTAGCAATAACGGTTGCCCCCGTAAGTTGCTTTAGCAATTGCAACATAACTGAACCTACACCACCGGCTGCTCCAACAACCAATACAAGATCGTCGGTTTTTTCAACCTTACCCACCGGCTGCTTTTTAATTGCCAAGTGCTCAAAGACCAATTCCCATGCGGTGATTGTGGTTAGCGGTAATGCTGCTGCGTCACTATCTGACAAGCTACTTGGCGCATTACCTACAATGCGTTCATCCACAAGCTGATATTCAGCGTTCGAGCCCTGACGGGTTAAATCACCCGCATAGAATACCCGATCGCCTACATTAAACTGTTGAACCTCGCTACCCACTGCCACAATTTCGCCAACCGCGTCCCAGCCTAGTACTTTACTTGTCCCTTTCTCGGGCGACACCCGTTGACGAATTTTGTAATCCACAGGGTTTACGGCGATTGCACTTATTTTAACAAGCACATCTCGACCCGAAGGCGCTGGCTTATCGAGTTCTATATCTTTTAGCGCATCGCTATGGCTAATAGGAAGTGACGATGTATATCCAACCGCTTTCATAATGAGCATCCTTTTAAAGTAAGTAGAAGAAATCTAGCTTAATAATAACATTGACACTTTACTCTTAAACCGCACAATGAAAGAAACATTTTCAAAAACTTTTAGATAATAAATGCTATTAGAAGATTTACAGGTAGTGATAAAAGTGGCTGAGTTTCGCAGTATTACTGCTGCTGCGGCTAGCTTAGATATGCGCACAGCAACGGCAAGTGCTGCAATTAAGCGGGTGGAAAGCCAATTAGGTTTCGACCTATTTATACGTACCACCCGCTCACTTCGATTATCGACTGCGGGAGAGCGTTACCTTCCTGTTTGTGAGCAAGCCCTAGACATGCTCGAAGGGGCTAAAATGAATTTGCAGGAAGACGCAGACAATATTGAAGGTGAGCTGCGCCTTGGGCTATCTTCAGATTTAGGACGTAATGTTATTGCACCCTGGCTGGATGAATTTATTCAACAGCACTCCAATGTAAAGGTGAAACTTCACCTTTCTGATAGTAATGTCGATTTTTATCGGGATCCCGTAGACATAGCATTGCGCTATGGCTCACCAAACGACACAAATTTATATGGCTTTAAAGTGTGTGAAGTTCCGCGCACGCTAATTGCCTCCCCCACGTATTTACAACAACATCCCAAGCCGACCACGTTGAATGATTTGCAAGGGCATAACGGATTGTTTTATCAGTTACACGATATTGTCTATAACGATTGGGCATTTGAGCACGACAATCAGCCAGTGAAAATAAAAATGTCAGGCAATCGAGCCTCTAATGACGGCGATATGGTTCGGCGCTGGTGCGTGGCGGGCAAAGGTGTTGCCGTGAAATCAAGCTTGGATGTTTGCGACGATTTACTGGAGAAGAGATTAGTTTCCTTACTCCCAGATTATATCCCAAAGCCCACTCAACTATGGTTGATTTGCCCCAGCAGACAAAGCATTACGCCAGCGGTGAGATTGTTAAGAGACACCTTAAGGGAGAAATGCCAGGCAAAATTACACGCACTGGTTCAGGCCAACATTATAGAAAAAGCGCGGATTTAAATGCCTTCCTCAATCGCATGTGCATTGACATGGTCAATTAACGCGGGAAAAAAGTGACGAAATTGCGCTTCTAACAAGGAGTATTGCGCACCTAGCGTATCCACACTACGGGCAAACTGATTGGCAAAACGAATGCTGTTTGCTACCCGTGTGATAGCATAAGTAATGCCATCAAAACTGGCATAACTATTAAACCAGTGATGCTCTATCATATGGCTAACTGTTCGCTGCATGGGGACAGGCATAGCCGGCATACCTTCACGCAAAAGATTAAAGCTTCTGTAGCAAAAATCATCAAACGTGATGCTGCTATAGGTTGACCAGTTTTTTATTAAAAAATGATCGAAAATCATGTCTAATGCCACCGGAGCAAACCGTCGCTGACTTTTCGGAAACACTTGCTTCGCGGCCATTACCTCAGGGTGGCTATCGGTAAACCTGTCTACCAAATAATGGTTTTGAAGCCCTTGCTGCACACTAAACGGTAACGCAGCCACATTAACACCCTTTCTGAAATCACCAAGCAAATTACCGTAATGAGAATCTACTGTCGGCTGAGATAAATATAAATGCGCTAAATAATTCATCCCCTTAGTATGAGCAAAACAAGCTAGAAAGCAATCCCCACGCTACCCCATACCCTCTATAAAGACACCCACACTTTTCCTCTAACAAGACACCCACAGACCTCCCCTATAAAGACACCCAATTCAACTGGTTTTGCAGTATTTATTGTGGGTGTCTATGAATTTGGGGGGTGTCTATGAATTTAGTGGGTGTCCATGAATTTGGTGGGTGTCCATGAATTTGGTGGGTGTCCATGAATTTATTTTTAGTGGGTGTCTCTGTATTGGCTAGCTGTGGTAAAATTCGGGCGCGTTAACCTTATATAGATTTGTCTTTTTTATAGAGAGCCTGCTTTGAAAGAATTACTTGCCCCCATCAACGCTTTTTTACACTGTGAAACCCCTGATGCTTGGGTAGCAGAAGCCACTAAAAAAGAAAATCTATCGATTGTGCTGCTCGATCACCTTGTGTGTGAATTAAAAGCCGCTCAATCTGCGATGTACCTTATTCGTAAATATGCGGTTGATAAAGAAAGCGGTGATGCACTGCTGGCCTGGTTAAAGCCCTTTGAAGATTTCACTTACCGAAAAGTAGGTAGCTGGCAGGCGCTTGCAAATCATCAGAAACTGAATAAATCGATGTTCCCTAAGTCAGGTACGCCATATGGCCAGGATTTAATCGATAAAATGGTGCTGCTGATAAAAGAAGAGTTACATCACTTCTATCAGGTTTTAGAGATTATGGCCGACTACAATATTGAGTATGAATCTGTCGGTTCAAGCCGTTATGCTCGCGGTATGCTCCGTGAGGTTCGTACTTACGAGCCGCAAGCCTTAGTTGATAAACTCATTTGCGGTGCATACATTGAAGCACGTTCCTGTGAACGCTTCGCCAAGCTAGCACCACATGTAGATAAGAGATTAAGTGACTTCTATGTTTCTTTACTTCGTTCTGAAGCGCGGCATTTTATGGATTATTTAACCTTAGCTGAAGATATTGCCGGCGCAGATATTAGTGAGCGAGTCGCATTTTTTGGTGAAGTAGAAGCCCAACTAATTTTGTCTGATGATAGCGATTTCAAATTTCATAGTGGCGTTCCTGCTTTTTCTACCGCGACTGCCTTAGAAGCACAGGGCTAAAGGTACAGTTTTCACACAATTAGATTGATTAAATATTAACCTTGTAGCACACTGAGTTGTAAATCATTTGTTAAATTCAACAAATGAGCACGGGCGTCAGCCTGTAAATAATAACAACAATGTAGATGAACAGGGTTAAATATTATGATACTCAATCACTTAATTGGTATTTATACACATCCAAAAGAAGAGTGGCAAAGCATAGACACCCGCCACGAAACTTCTATGTATGCGCTTACCCATATCGCCATAATTGCGCTTATCCCCAGTATTGTCGCCTATTATTCATCGGCGCATACGGGTTGGAGTATAGGCGCTGGCGACTTAATTAAATTAGATCAGCAAAGTGCGTTAATGATGGCAATCGGTATGTATGCCGGTTTAGTCATGGGCGTATTGGCATTAGCCATATTAATTCACGAACTTGCAAAAGCCTTTGAAGCCACCCCTACATACACTCAATCGTTAGAACTTGCCGCTTACACAGCTACGCCGTTATTTATGGTGGGTTTTGCTGGCCTTTATCCTGAACTTTGGGTAGTTATGGCGGCACTTTTGGTTGGTATTAGTTATTCGGTATACCTGCTTTATTCCGGCGTACCTATTTTAATGCATATGCCAGAGGATAAAGGGTTTATCTATTCCAGTTCAGTGGTGACGTGCGGTCTTGTGCTGTTGGTTATTTTAATGACTGGTTCAGTGCTCATTTGGGGTTTATCTGGTGGCCCTGTTTTTGTCCATTAACTTATACTAAAACGCCCGCAATGGCGGGCGTTTCGTTTATAACGTGGTTTTGGTGCAAGCCTACTTAGTCGCTAGCATCAATGTTATGCACATCTAAATTACTTAACTCGGCCTGTACCACTGGCGCTTCTCGTGATTTTTCACCACGAGACATATCAATACGCTCTAAATACTCTTGATCGATATCAGCAGTAATATAGTTGCCATCGAACACGGATGTTTCGAAGCGGCCAATAGCCTCATTTTCTTCTCGAACCGCAGCCACTAAGTCTGAGATATCCTGGAATATTAGGCCATCGGCTTGAATAAGCTCTGCAATTTGGTCTATTTCGCGGCCATAGGCAATAAGCTCATTGGCAGAGGGCATGTCGATGCCATACACATTCGGGAAGCGAATTTCTGGCGCCGCCGAGGCAAAATAGACTTTTTTCGCACCAGACTCTCTCGCCATTTCAATGATTTGACCCGACGTCGTTCCACGTACAATGGAATCATCTACCAGCAATACGCTCTTTCCTTTGAACTCAGAGGAAATCGCGTTCAGTTTGCGACGTACTGATTTTTTACGCATGGTTTGACCCGGCATAATAAAGGTACGGCCAATATAGCGGTTTTTCACAAAGCCCTGACGGTAAGGTAGCTCTAAGGTATTGGCTATTTGTAGTGCAACATCCATAGATGTTTCTGGGATAGGTATAACCACATCGATATCGAGGTCGCTCCACTCCCTTTTGATTTTTTCGCCCAGCTTACGCCCCATGTTCACCCGTGATGCATAAACCGAAATACCATCGATAAAGCTGTCTGGGCGTGCAAAATAAACAAACTCAAAAATACACGGCGAGGTTACTGGATTTTCGGCACACTGCTGCGTATGTAATTCGCCAGCTTCGGTAATAAATACAGCTTCACCTGGCGCGACGTCGCGAATAAATTGAAAGCCAACAGCATCAAGCGCAACACTTTCTGAGGCTACCATCCACTCTTCGCCTAACTCACTCATACGCTTACCAAGTGCCAAGGGACGAATACCATGGGGGTCTCTGAATGCCACAATACCTTGGCCAATAATGGCTGCTACCACTGCATACGCACCACGAATTTTCTTGTGTACTTTGGTGACAACTTCAAAAATATGAGAAGCAGATACGCTCAACCCCGCCACTTGTTGAAGCTCGTGAGCAAGAATATTAAGCAACAATTCTGAGTCTGACGTGGTATTTATGTGTCTGCGAGCAATGCGGAACACTTCTTCTTGAAGGTCATGCGCATTGGTTAGGTTTCCATTGTGCGCAAAAGCGATACCGAAGGGAGAGTTAACATAGAAAGGCTGGGCTTCTGCAGAGCTTGATGTACCTGCTGTGGGATAGCGAACATGCCCTATGCCCATATTGCCCGATAGCCTTTTCATATGGCGCGTATGAAACACGTCTCGAACCAAGCCATTTGCCTTACGCAAATTAAACATATTTTGGTCGATAGTCATGATCCCTGCCGCATCTTGGCCACGGTGTTGTATTACCGTTAATCCATCATACAGTGACTGCGCCACTGGCGTTTTACCAACTATTCCGACAATACCACACATGTGCGTTACCTATATCAAGCGGGATTTAAAAAACTGGAGGAGCCTTTCATATAAGTGAAAAACCACTCAATAATGACACTGAACTCTGGAATAAGCACAGAGGTTTGCCACCACTGCGATTGTGCAGAGGCGGTAAAGGTGTCTAAGAAAAAAAGCAGTGCGCTTACAACAAGTACGCCGCGTAGCGCACCAAATACAATACCTAATAGTCTGTCTGTTCCCGACAAGCCACTCACTTGTATAAGCTGAGCAAGGGTAAAGTTAAGTAGGCTACCGAGCACAAGTGTAGCCACAAATAGCGCTGCAATTGCAGCACCATTTCGTGCATAAGGGTCTTCGAACGCCGTGAAGTAAACAGCAAGATCGGCATAAAAATTACTGGCAATAAAGAGTGCAGTAAACCATACCACTAAAGAAATGGCTTCTTTAACAAAGCCTCGAATAAGGCTTATTAAGGTAGATACCGCAACGATACCCAAAATGGAAAAGTCTACCCAGTTCATCGTCTCTAAATTGCGTTATTGTCACTTTTGATTGATAAGCAACGTGCCGTTGGCGAGATGGCGCGCATTCTAACAGAAGCCGATAAGATTACCAATGTGTAATATTCGTTACCGGCCAAGCTTGTTCGGCTTTAGTTTACTTTAAATGTGGTTACCTTGCCCTTCAGGTCGGTTAATTCCTTGAGGTGGGGCAACGCTGCTTCTAATTTTTGTTTTTCTAAATCTGGCCCTACAAATACTTTGGTAAGTGGACCTGAACTGGTCTGAATACGGCGACTAAACGCACGATACCCTGCTTTTTCAAGTTTATTGAGCAGCCCCTTTACATTTTTTTCATGACGGAAGCTACCTAGCTGAATAACCCAACCAGCATCTTCTGTGACTTGCGGTTTGTCGATAACGGTTTGACTGGCAAGGTCATTTTTTGCTTCGATTGTCGCTTCGACAGGCTGAGGTAGCGAAGTGCTTTCATCTGTTACGTTTTTGCCCTCGCCCATCTCATCAGCGCTTTTTTCTGTCGTAAGCATGTCGTCCACAGGCACGTCGTCTTCTAATTCAACGGGTCGCTGAGCGGCATTGGCCACTCTGTTGGTGGGAAAGGCTTCGGGCTCTACAATGGGCTTTTTAGGTGGGTTTGCAGGAATAGAAACAAAAGGCTCACGGTTTGTTTGCTTTTTGCCGTCTAGAAAGTCTGGTAAAAAAATTACAGCAAGTGCCACTATGATGATGGTACCTACCAGTCTATTCTTTAAAGCCGACGACACTGTGTTCTCCCGATAATTTCTTATTTATTTTCTATGAGTGCTGGTGTTCGTGTGTCATCACTGCCGCAACAGTAATAAACGAACCAAAAACGAGTACAAGTTCGTTGTTTTCGCAATGTTTAAGTGCGGATTCATAAGCTGGGGCAACCCCGTTAAAACGGCTTATGGCTGACGCCGGCACCGCTGCACTTTCAAGCGCCGATGTTAACACATCTGCCTCGCAGCCTCTTGCCCCCTCGGTACTCGCTACATACCATTGTGCATTTAGTTGTGATAGTGGCGCAAGTGTTTCTGCAATAGACTTATCTTTAAGCATACCCACAACGGCGTGTATCTTATTTGCTTGAAAACCTTGTAGCCATGACAGCATCGCTTTCGTGGCTTGTGGGTTGTGCGCTACATCAACCACAACCTTGGGTGTATTTCGCAAAAGCTGCTGCCTGCCGGGCAATCGGGTATTAGCAATAACGTTTTGAATAATAGCGTTAGACGGCAACAGTTCAATCGCTTCTAATGCGGCTAACGCCGTGCATACATTCTGAAAAGGAATATGTGGGGCAGGTAAACTGTTCAGTATTGAGTGCTTTCCTTGCCAGTCCCATTGCCCCTGTTGATTGAGCGGTGCGCTGCCATTGGAATAAAAATCTTTTTGAGCCCACACAGCATCAACATTCCGTTCATTGACTGACGCAAATAGTGTGTCAGGTGGGCGTAGTTCACCTATTACCGCTTTACCGTTTTCACGCATAATGCCGGCTTTTTCTGTGGCTATTTTCTCTCTTGTATCACCCAAATAGTCTTGGTGATCTAAATCGATGGTAGTGATAACGGCTAAATTTGCGTCAAGAATATTGGTCGCATCCAATCTTCCCCCTAGCCCAACTTCCAAAATAACCACATCGGCCTGCCAGTCTTGCATCATTTTTATGGCCGCAAGGGTACCAAACTCAAAGTACGTGAGGGTAATCTCTTCCCTTGCCGCTTCTATCGCTTGAAAAGCTTGGCAAAAAGCATGGCTGTCGGCCCACTCTCCATTAAAGCGAACACGTTCACGGTAGCTCACTAAATGCGGCGACCCATAAACAGCCACGCGCTTCCCTTGCGCAAGCAAGGCTTGCTCTAAGAATCGACAGGTGGTGCCTTTACCGTTTGTGCCCGCCACGGTAATAAGTAACGTATTATCAAATTGAAGTTTGAGCCTTTCAGCTACCTGTTCAACACGGGTGAGGCCCATATCAATGGCTGAAGGATGGATAGATTCTAAATAAGAAAGCCACTGCTCTAACGCAGAATCGTCAGTAGCAGTGGGCAATTTTTTTGGTGTATTCACTAATGTTGATGATGCAGCTTAAGTAACAAGCCGTGTAATTTATCACGCATTTCTCTGCGGTCAACAATCATATCGATTGCGCCCTTCTCAACAAGGAATTCACTGCGCTGAAAACCCTCAGGCAGCTTTTCGCGAACGGTTTGTTCAATTACCCGTGGGCCAGCAAAACCAATCAGTGCTTTAGGCTCTGCAACGTTAACGTCGCCAAGCATGGCTAAACTTGCAGACACACCGCCCATAGTAGGGTCGGTTAGCACAGAAATGTAAGGCAAACCTTTTTTACTTAACTTGGCCAAAGCTGCTGATGTTTTCGCCATTTGCATTAGCGACATAAGCGCTTCTTGCATTCGCGCGCCGCCACTGGTCGAAAAACAAATAAGGGGGGTGTTGTTCTCAATACATGCATTAACGGCGGCCACGAAACGTGCACCAACAACCGAGGCCATAGAGCCGCCCATAAAGGCAAACTCAAAACACGCAACCACCACAGGCATACCTTTCAGTTTACCTTTTACCACCACCAGGGCGTCTTTTTCGTTGGTGGCTTTTTGCGCCGCCACAATGCGATCTTTATAGCGTTTCGAGTCTTTGAACTTAAGTATGTCTTGTGGCTCGTGTTCAGAGCCTAGCTCTACCCTATCACCCTCATCTAAAAAGGCGTCGATACGGCGACGAGCAGTAATGCGCATATGATGATCGCATTTAGGGCAAACTTCTTGAAGCTTCTCTAATTCGGTTTTGTACAATACAGCCTGACAAGAGCCGCATTTAGTCCAAATCCCCTCAGGTACATTACCTTTTGTGGATGTTTGCGTACGCGGAAGAATTTTTTGAATCCAGCTCATCGAAAATGAATCCTTTGTATTTTGTAGTGCACAGGTAGCATTCGCGTTTTACTTTTCGGGGCTACCCGTGCTGCATGAATATTTCGGCTACTCGACGCTTTGCGATATCAATATACGCGCCACGTTAGTACAACCACCTAATATAACGCGCTATTAGACCACAATACAGGAAAATGGAAAAAACAAAACTGGTCTAAGAAGTTGAGCCCCTCTTAAACGAGGTAGGGTTTACGGCTAAATCTAAGCTGCTAAGGCGAGCGAGGTGGTGAACTCAGCCGCCCTATAACCGCATAATCGTGGCCCCTAGTTTTCTGCAAGAAACAGCGGGCCTAGAGGAAGTTTAGGTATGTTATGAATGTCTGGATAAGTCACATCAACCAAATAGAGGCCATTGGGTTTTGCTGTCGCTGCCGCGAGGCTGCGATCTTTACCGGCTAAAAGCTCTGCTATCCAGTTTTCGGGTTTATCACCAGCACCAATTTCAACTAACGAACCTGTGATATTTCTTACCATATGATGCAAAAATGCATTAGCACGAATATCAATGACAACATATCGGCCTTGGCGGTAAACACTGACATTGGTGACATTGCGAAATGGCGTTTTACTTTGGCAAAGTGCGGCACGAAAAGAGGTAAAATCCTGTTCGCCAAGCAGTGCCTGCGCTGCTCGGTGCATCTTTTGTTCATCAAGCTCACGGTGCACATGCGTCACACCATGATGCAAAATAGCCGGGCGTAACTTTGCATTGAAGATGACATAGCGATAACGTCGATGCGTTGCAGAAAAGCGAGCATGAAAATCGTCGCTCACTTCTTTCGCCCAGGTAACCGCGATAGCGTTTGGTAAATTAGCGTTAACACCCAAAGTCCATGCCTTTAAGGGGCGCTGAACTTCTGTTTCAAAATGCACCACTTGAGCCGTGGCATGAACACCGGCATCGGTGCGACCAGCGCACTGCACTTCTATTGTGGTATCCGCCACGGTAGATAAGGCGCGCTCCAAATGCTCTTGTACACTTGGCACTTCTCGTTGACGTTGCCAACCATATACGGCAGCCCCGTCGTATTCAATGCCTAAGGCAATTCGCCCCATTGTTTTGAAACCTCTAAATTGAAAAGCCGCTAAGTTTAGTCATACCGCTTGCAACATGCAATTAGCTGATGGACTTCAATATAGATTCAGCTTCTTGTTTTTGTTCTTCACTGCCCTGCGACACCACTTCGTCTAGCAATTCTTTCGCGGCGGGGACGTCGTCCATTTCAATGTAAACACGGGCTAAATCGAGGTTTGCATTTTGGCCGGCGTCTTTGTCAATATCGATAACCGCATCATTGTCGTTTACACCGGTAAAGTCAGACAAACTCACATCTAAGTCTAATTCAGCGGTATCAGGATCGATATCACCGTCGTCTCCGCCTTCGTCCATTAACGCATCTACGTCGAGAAATTCTTCAGGGGGCGTTCGTGGTGCTGCCTCGTCGCCTACTGGTTCCACGTCGTTGAGTAACGCGGCTAGGTCTAAATCGGGGTTATCAAGTTGCAGTGATGCCTCTTCTTCGGGGCTTTTGTCCGTTTCACTTCGTGCAACTGGCGCTTGATTATTCTCTTCTTCAGACACTGTATTATTGTCTAAATTGCCGCCTTGCTCAGCATCTAATTCAGGTTCGACACTAGGTGTGTCTGCTTCTAAGCTTTCCAGTAACTCATCAAAGTCTTCACTGTCTAGTTCGTCATAAATGTTTTCTGGGCGCAGTGCTTCGTCGCCAGTGTTATCTGTGTCATCACTGTCTTCGGTGGATAGCCAATCATCCAACCCAGGCACATCTGCCAACTCGCTGTCTTGTGCGTCATTTGTGGTGTCGAGAGACTCTGGCTCAGGAATATCGGCCTCTGATAACACACCGTCTTGTTCCTGCTCTAGCTCGAACTCATCAATGTCATCAAATGCACTGTCTAAGATGCTGTCATCAAAGTCAGACTCTGGCTCTGGCTCTGGCTCTGGCTCTGGCTCTGGCTCTGGCTCTGGCTCTGGCTCTGGCTCTGGCTCTGGCTCTGCAAGTGTATCGTCTGCTTCACCAAATGTAGGTATATCATCCATCATTTGCTGATCGAATTCAGCCAACGCGTCTTCCAACGGATCGGGAGAGGGGGAATCTGCTTCTGCAGGAGGCTCTTCTAACTGGCTGTCGCTGTCAAGTAATTCTTCATTAAAATCAGCATCTTCCGCCAATGTCTCCGGCGCATCCCCAAGCTCTTCCAGCTCAGTATCACCCTGTTCTTCGGTCTCTAATTCATTAAGCAGTTCATTCGACAATTCGTCTATTTGTGCTTCACTGTCGTTTTCTTGGGCTTCTAATTCAGCGAGTAATTCATCAGTGAGGGGGTCACTTAAATCTTCTTCTTCCCCTAACGGTGTGTCGCTATCATCAGCCTCTTGTTCTTGCTCGGGTGAAATGTCAGGTTCTGCTTCAATTTCAGACTCTAATTCGGCTAACAACTCATCGGTTAACGCATCATCTAGGTCTTCGCTTTCACCTTGGGCGCTCTCGCCCTCTGAAGCATCTGCCGTCGTGCCTGAGTCATTTTCTGGCGTGTCATCACTGGGTTCATCGAAATCAGCATCGTCACTTTCCGCTTGTAGCTCTGCAATGAGATCGTCTGAAAGCGGGTCGGTAAACTCATCTGCATTTTCCATGTTCTCAACATCGATTTCATCGACATCAACATCATCTAAGTCATCAGTAATCGCATCTAAGCTTTGAATAGATTGCGGTGAAGGCGGTGTTTGCTCTATTTCAATTTCGTCATCTTCAGACGCTTCTTCATCTTCGTCGTCTAAGCCGCCCATCATCTCAATTTGCTCAATCTCATTAAGCAAATCGTCAGTGATTTTATCCAGTTCATTATTCTGCTGGTTAATTTCATCATCCAGCTTATCAATCATTTCCTCATTAATGAGGTCGTCTTTGCTGTCTAATTCGTCAGTTAAGCTGGGCTCTGGTGCATGCTCGTCTAAAAGATCATCAATGCTGATTTCAGGCTTGTCGTCTTCATCATCTACATCGGGTAATGCAGACTCTGCCGCAAGAATATCGTCAATGTCATCAATATCGAAATTACTATCAACGTCATTATCGCTTGCTGGGGTTTCTTCTGGCGGGTTCTGGGCATCATTAAGAATATCGTCAATATCAAAGTCGTCTAAATCGCCATCAGAACTACCATCCCCATCTAGGTCGCCACTAACATCATCCATGTCGGCATCTGAGTCATCAGTGAAGCCGTCATTAAGGTCGTCGTCAAGGTCAGCGTCAAGGTCTATTCCTTCTACGTCATCATCGTCGCCAGATAAATCGAAACCATCAATATCACTACCTGCATCATCTTCACTTAGCACTTTGTCAGACAAATCATCGTCGTCAAACAAACTGTCTAGTTCATTTTGATCCAGTTCGTCAGCGCCTGCCTCAAACAGCTCGTCTGAATCATCGTCAGGCACTAACATGTCATCTTCTAAGTCAGCAAAGGTTTCTAATTCACTGTCTAAGCTATCTTCTAGCTCTGATGTTAGAACGTCGTCTAAAAGGTCGTCGTCATTAAATAGCTCGTCGTCGCTAAGTTCGGCTTTATCATCTAAATCAGGGGCAATTGCGGTGGCAAGATCGTCTAATTCGTTATCAGGAACTGGTACAGAGTCACTTACACTTGCGTCTGTTACCGGAGCCGATTGAGCATCGCTAGGTTTACGTTTAAGTAGCCATACAATGAGACCCACGACTAATAAAAGGGTAATTAAGCCTGTGGCAATAATTAACGTGATGGGGCTCATTAACGCGTTAAGGAACGAAGCATTCTTCTCTGCTTCTCGCTGTGCCTGTTCGGCTCGCATCATTGCCAGAAGTTCTTCTTGCAATGCCACTTGTGTGTCAAGCTGCTGCTTGACGTCACCTTCCACCTGGCCGCGTAACGACTCAAGTTCACCGTTAACCTGATCAACCCTATCGTACAACTTACGATTTTCGTTCAGCAGCGCCTCTACATTTTCGAGTGAGGCGGCGAACTGCATACGCAACTCATCAAACTGACGAGTTTGCTCTGCATCTAAGCGAGTAATTTTACGTTCTATATCTGACTGGGTTTGGGTTAAGTCGTTTTGATTCACCAACGGCGATGGCGGCTTAATATTTCGCACGCTGCTACCAGGCTGGTTCAGTAGTTCGGCAAATTCTCTATCGTCTCGTTCAGCACGAATGCGTGCTTGCTGGGGGCTGATTCTGGCAATATAGCGTTCAGAGGGCAGTTTTAATGTGGCGCCTTCTACCAGTAAATTCAGATTTTGCTGTTCAAATGCGTTGGGATTTAATTCGTAAATCGCCGCCATCACTTGATAAACCGTGAGGTTATTATTTTGGCGATAACGTTCGGCAATTCGCCACAAGGTGTCTTGTGCGTCTATGGGCCCATATTCTAAACCTGAATATTGGTCCGTCGCATCTTTCGGCCCTTTTAATTGCGTGGCGCGTTCCTGTGCATAAACATTGATATGTGGGGCTGTGAAAAACAGTGTAAATAAAAGTAAGCCCGTTAAATGCAGTTTCATAGCAATCCTATATGCCCTCAAGCGTCAACACGTGCTGAATACGAAGCCGTGCTTTTGTCTTCATTGTTACTGGGTTGTTTATCAGCGCAGTTAACAATTAACGACTTTTATTCTTATTGTTTAATAGCACTCGCGCATGAATATTTGAGGCTATCAACCTTGTTACGCCCCTACTTCACCCGTTTTTGCGTTCCACAAAATGGGGGTGATAACCCTTAGAAGTAGCAACATAAATGTATTATGTGTTTACAAAACTATAAACCAGTTATCCAGACCAATCTAGTTAGCCCTCATCTTTTCGCTATCTATTTGTTGAATATCGATATATTTGTTATCGGCAAGGCCGGCAAAATGTTTACCCACCGAGGTTAAAAATTGAGGTGCCCTGTCTGTACCTACCTTCGGGCACCTCACCTTATATTACAGATAATCTTGAATGAGTGTTTCAGCAATTTGGATACTATTGGTCGCGGCCCCTTTTCTAATGTTGTCAGACACAACCCAAAGGTTTAGCCCGCAAGGGTGAGTAATATCGTTTCTTACTCGCCCCACATGCACGTTGTCGTTTCCGCTGGCGCTGCTCACTTGGGTGGGAAATTGTTCAGCGCCTTCGTACAGCGTAACCCCAGGCGCATCGGCCAACAACTGCTTAACTTGCTCGGCGTCTATAGGTGCACGAGTTTCTAAATGAATGGCTTCAGCATGACCATAAAAAACAGGCACTCGTACCGCTGTAGCGTTTACTAAAATACTATCATCGCCCATGATTTTTTGCGTTTCCCACACCATTTTCATTTCTTCTTTGGTGTAATCGTTATCTTGAAACGCATCAATTTGCGGAATAGCATTAAACGCAATTTGTCGGCTGAAGGCTTCAGTTTTGACTTCGCGGGCGTTAAGCAAACTGGCGGTTTGCTTGGCAAGTTCTTCCATCGCTGATTTTCCAGCACCAGAAACAGACTGGTAAGTACATACGTTGATACGTTCAATACCCACTGCATCTTGAATAGGTTTTAACGCCACCATCATTTGAATGGTTGAACAATTTGGGTTCGCAATAATATTGCGGTTTCTAAAATCGGCCAATGCGTGTGCATTCACTTCAGGTACAACTAACGGAATATCATAGTCGTAACGGTAGTGAGAGGTATTGTCGATAACAATACAGCCCGACTCGGCAGCTAAGGGGGCAAACTTAGCAGAGATATCACCACCCGCTGAAAAGAAACCAAATTGTACCAGGCTCCAATCGAAGGTATCTGCGTTTAACACTTCAATATCTTCGCCTTTAAACGTCACTGTGGTGCCTGCAGAACGTTCACTTGCCAATGGGTACAAGCGGCCTATTGGAAAGCCTCGTTCGGCTAAAAGCTCTATCATGGTCTGCCCAACGAGACCTGTCGCTCCTAATACGGCAACATCAAAGGCTTGTGACATAGTGGTATAACTCCTAACTGGTTTACGTCTTTAATTTATTGATGTATCGCGAAACCCAATGCCATTAGCTGCTGCTTAATGCCATTGCTTGTGCCTTCCGGCAAAATGAGGGTATAAGCGCTGCATTCTCGGCGCACGCGATACTGCTTTCTCAGTGTTGAAAATTGGCTTGCTAGTGCAGGTGCTGGGTCATCGGTAGCTCCGCGAGTGTCATTTGACAATGTAGAAAGCGGGCTAAGTGCATCACGCATGGCGGCGTCGTCTATTTTCACGTCGTACACCGATAAAAATAACGCCGTCAAGTCTTCCGTGGTAAGCGAATCTGCATCTTTGTTTGTCAATGCCACCGTTGTAGGCGCAAGAACCTCCAACACATCGCTCAGTTTTTTCTGTACGGGCTTGCCCGCTATAGCGCAAATTTGTTCGTAAATAATTTGGGTACCGCGCACCTTCCCTTCAACCGAGTGCCCCGCAATGTGCGGCGTTACCTGCCAGCACAGTGCTAATAGCCCCCTATTTATGTTTGGCTCATTAGCAAATACGTCAAGCGCTACGGTAGGTGGGTTTTCTTGGCTTAAGCGAGCGATAAGGGCAGCTTCGTCTACCACTTCCCCTCGACATGCGTTGATAAACAATTGCGATGACGACATTTGAGCTAACGCGTCGGCGTCAATGAGATGCCCCGTTGCAAAAGGCCCTGACTTCACAAATGGTACATGTAGCGAAATCACGTCACAGGTTAGAATATCTTGAAGCTTATAAAACTCGCGACTATCACCTTGAGCTTCCAGAGGCGGATCGCACAATTTATAGTGTATGTTAAGTGCATCTAGTAATTTGCTTAACGCCGTGCCCACATGGCCTGCACCTACAATACCTACGGTACACTGTTCAATATTGATGATATTGGCTTTGTCCGCTTGCAACACGGTGCTCACCACATATTCAGCCACAGCCACGGCGTTGCAGCCTCCAGCCGAGTCCCACGTTATCCCCTGTGAGTCTAACCAATCAGTATCCATATGATTGGTGCCAGCCGTGGCTGTGGTCACAAAGTTAAGTTGAGGGCAAGGGGCAATAGATTGCTGGTTAATTTGCGTGGTAGAACGAATGGCCATAATGTCGGCCTGCTTTATCGCGTCTTTACTGAGCGTTTGCCAAGCGTAAGTTGTTACCTCTCCTAATGGGGCAAGGTATTCACATCCAAATGGGATCGTGTCTTCAAGAAGTATTTTCATGGGCGTAAGTTTAACGCAAACGCAATGAATAGTAACCTTGGCAAAGCAATTTCTTAGCGGGAAATATTTCTCTACCCCAATAAGATATTTGTCGCTACACTGCCATAAAAATCGCCTTGTAAGCAATATGTTAAAAGAAGAATATAAACGTCGATTATCACGGGCAACCTGGTTCGCGTCCATCCCGGTTGAATTGCAAACTGTGGTGTTTGAAAATATGCGTTGCAGACATTTTGACGCTGGCCATTTATTGCACGGAAAAGGCGATGAAGGTGTGGGGTTTTACGGCGTTTGTGAAGGAAGGATTCGGGTAATGAATACCGGCAACGACGGTAAAGCCCTTCTTCTTGCCCTATTGGGCCCGGGTACCTGGTTTGGTGAAATATCTTTGTTTGATGATTTACCCCGCACCCATGACAGTTATTGTGATGTAGACACTTGGGTAGGCATTATTCCTAAAACCGCGTTTAAGCGTATGTTGGAAAGCCACCCTCAACTTTACCCGCACTTTACCCGCTTACTGTGCTCCCGCGTGCGCAGTGCATTTCAGTTTATTGATTCCAGTGCAGGGTTAAGTTTGAAGCAACAATTGGTGAAACGGTTACTTATGCTGTCTACCAGTTTTGGGCAATATCAACCTACCCAAAACAGTGTTGTATTGCGGTTGTCTCAGGAATCGCTGGCGCAAATGATTAATAGTAGTCGCCAAACGGTGAATCAATTGCTTCAAGGTTTACAAGCTGAAGGAGTGGTTCGTGTCCACTACGGACAAATTACCGTAATGGACATGAATGGTATGTTTGCCCTACTTAACGAGTAAGCACAGCGCCTATGGCTTAGCGCTGTGTTTTTTCCGTAGCGCTGCGCTATTTCTCGTAGCGCTGCATTATTTCTCGTAGCGCTGCATTACCAAGGTCGCATTGGTGCCGCCGAAACCGAAGCTGTTAGACATGACGGTATTTAGCGTGGCTTGGCGGGTTTCAGTAACGATATCAAGCCCTGCTGCAGCCTCATCCAGTGTATCTATGTTAATAGACGGCGCAATAAAGTCGTTTTCTAGCATTAACAAACTATAAATCGCTTCATTGACACCCGCTGCACCTAGGGCATGCCCGGTCAATGACTTTGTCGCGCTAATAGGCACGCCCGATTGACCAAAGACTTCCTGAATCGCTGCCAATTCTTTCACGTCACCCACCGGTGTTGAAGTGCCATGCGTGTTAAGGTAGTCAATAGGGGCGTCAACGTTTTGCATGGCCATCTTCATGCATCGAATGGCGCCTTCACCTGATGGTGCAACCATGTCAAATCCATCAGAGGTCGCGCCATAGCCAACCACTTCACCATAAATTTTTGCACCACGGGCTAAGGCATGCTCCAGTTCTTCAACCACCACCATGCCACCGCCACCAGAGCTAACAAAACCATCTCGTGCGGCATCATAGGTACGAGACGCTACAGCTGGATTGTCGTTGTATTTAGAGCTGAGTGCACCCATGGCGTCAAATTGACTGGATAGCGACCAATGTAGCTCTTCGCCACCACCGGCGAATACAACATCTTGCTTGCCAAGTTGAATAAGCTCTAATGCATTACCAATACAGTGAGCACTGGTGGCACACGCAGAAGCAATCGAGTAATTAACACCACGAATTTTAAATGGCGTAGCCAAACATGCTGATACCGTTGATGCCATACAACGAGGAACCATATAAGGCCCTACGTGTTTTACCCCTTTTTCACGAAGAATATCTGCAGACAATACCTGGTTTTCAGAAGATGCACCGCCAGAACCGGCAATAATACCTGTGCGATCATTTGAAATGTCTTTTTCTTCAAGCCCCGAGTCTTCAATCGCTTGCTGCATTGCAACATACGCGTAGGCCGCTGCATCGCCCATAAAGCGCATTGCTTTGCGGTCGATATGTGCTTTAAGGTCAATATCAATATTGCCCCAAACTTGGCTTCTAAGGCCCATTTCGGCAAATTGTTCTGAAAACGTAATGCCAGATTTTCCTGCTTGCAAAGAAGCAAGCACTTCTTGTTTATTGACGCCGATACTTGAAACAATGCCAAGCCCGGTGATTACTGCTCTTTTCATAGTTTACCCTTTGCGTTGATGCGGCCTATGGTAACGATTTTACATCATGAAGTGGTCTGCTTTGCGCCACCACACACCCCAAACATACCGCTTCGCTATTATTGATAGTTATATTTGCGCATTTTGTAGAATACTTTAGCCAATGTATCACGAAACAAATAGTGTATTGGCACCAGAATGTGCGAACTTCATAAAATCTTCACAGGTAATCTGTAGCAAAAATTCTGTTTTTCACTCAAGCACTCTTGGTGGGTTTTTAGTAAAATGCGCTCAGCGTATCCATTTGAATGTACAGAGTAGTGTAAAAACGTGAAATCTAAGCAGGCAGAAGTTCATTTTAACGACAAAGGCACCCCTATTGCGTCACACTTTGATGATGTTTACTTTTCAAATGATAGTGGTGTTGATGAAACCCTGCACGTTTTTGTGGCTGGAAATGACTTACTCACCCGATGGGAAAACTGGCAAGCCCCCTATTTTGTGATTGCTGAGACCGGATTTGGTACTGGCCTTAATTTCTTAGTGGCCATGAAGGTTTTTAGCGAGTTTCGTCAAAATAACCCATCGCACCCACTGAAGCATCTGTATTTTCTCAGTACCGAAAAATACCCGCTGCCGCTACCGGATATGCAAAAAGCCCTTGACGCCTTCCCTACACTTCAGGCTCAAGCTAATGCACTTAAAACAGCCTATCCTCTAGGTTTAGAAGGCTGTCATCGCAGGCACTTTGAGGCCTTTTCAACCACCTTAGATTTGTGGATAGGTGATGTTCATGAACGCTTACCGCAATGGTCGTCCCCTATTTCTGGCTTGGTGGACGCTTGGTTCTTAGATGGGTTTGCGCCGAGTAAAAACCCCGAAATGTGGACCGACGATTTGTTTCTCCAATTGGCAAGGCTGTCCAAACAAGGCGCCACGTTTGGCACCTTTACAGCAGCGGGCATCGTCAAACGCGGTTTAGCGAATGTGGGCTTTACTATTCAAAAACGGAATGGCTTCGGGCGTAAGCGCGATATGCTTACCGGTACTTACAGTGAGGAAAAAGCACAAGGCCGCGACTTTGAAGGCCCTTATTATCGCTATAATAGACGCAAGTTATCGCCGGGTGACGAGGTTATTGTGGTGGGGTCTGGACTTGCCGCGGCTACCGCCACGTTAGCCTTGGCGAAGCAAGGCTTGAAGGTGACTGTGTGCTTTGATGGTGAGAATTTAGCCTCAGGCGCGTCTGGTAACCCCCAAGGTGGATTTTACCCGCAGCTTCATGCTCAAGAAAGCATTGCCAGCCGCTTACAAGCTCATAGTTTTTTGTTTGCCCGCGCGTATTACAACCAGGTGATTGCAAGCCAAGAAGGGCAACGTATTGCGCATGATTTCTGTGGCGTTGCACAGCTAAACTTTAACGAAAAAGTTGCCGAGCGCCAGCGCAAATTAATTGAAAATGATGTATGGCCTTCGGCACTTGTCCATGCTGCTACACCCGAGTTTATTAGTGAGCGCGCGAAAATTCCCTTGCCATTTGATGGGCTGTTTATTCCTCTTGGAGGCTGGATTTCGCCGCCTGACTTAGTGACAGCTCTGCTAACCTTAGCCCAAAATTACGGCCAGGTTACCCTAAAACCTCACCACCGATACGGCGACCATGAGGTTATGCAATCATCACAAGGAATGAAAACGGTTCGCGTGAATTTTGACACAGGTGAAACATTAACAGCGAAGCACCTGATACTCGCGTTAGGTGCGGGGGCAGTTAACTTGCCCGCGTTTGCTTCACTTCCACTTCGCCCCGTAAGAGGCCAAGTGGAAGCCATACCTAGCCAATCGCCGCTAAAGCCACTTGCCACTGTACTTTGCCATAAGGGTTATATGACACCCGCGCATCTGGGCCGTCATGCACTTGGCTCAACGTACGGTAAAGACGATTTAAACACAGATGTAAATACACAAGACACTGAACAAAACTTACAAACCCATAAAAAGGCCATGTTAGGTGCGCAACTGGTGGAACAACTGCACCACGATGGTACTGCCCGTGCTGCAACGCGTTTAGGCTCACCGGATCACCAGCCTGTGTGTGGTGTACTCACGCACTTTACCAATTTGAAGCCCCATTACGTCGATTTATCACTGGGCAAACCTATCAGTCAGGCATCACCCATTGAGGACATTCCGGTGAGTACACTATGCTGTTTGGGATCTCGCGGGTTAACCACGGCGCCTTTAGCCGCTGAATTGCTCGCAAGCGAGCTTACTCACAGCCCGCTTCCTTTAACCAAAGATTTGTGTCACGCACTGCACCCAGCGCGATTTATGGTAAGAGAGTGCATAAGAGGAATATTAGAAGATTAATTTGCCAGCGCCGTGGTAGAAACGATTTTATTTAAATCCATTACAATAAATGCAGGAATATAAACATTCGCACTGGCCACCACGTGTTTATTTTGCATTGACACAATACGGGCGTTAACACGTACGCCACGGTCATCTTCAATGATGGTGCCGGTTACCACATGGTCGATAGCTACCTGCTTTGCCAACGCATTCGCTTTGCGCGAGAGTACAAAATCGCCGTAGGGCGTAACTGTCACCCCACCGGCTAATTTAAAATCCACAATGGCCAAGCCAAAATCTTGTAATTCAGCTATAAGGTACTCAGAAAGCTGATTACCCAGCACGGTTCCATCTTCTAACGATTGATTAAGCCTAACAAAACTGGTGATACCCACCCTGTCTTCTAAGGTTAATCGCGTGGCATTTTCCATAAGGTTCATGGCCAACTGAGAGGCGTAATCGTTCAGGCGTTTATGGGTTTGTGAAGGGAAAAAGCCGTGATGCAAAGGGTCTCGGTAGCCTGGCTCAACCGTCACATACTGCTGATATTCGCGATCTCTAGAATCAGGTGTATAGACCAGCCCCGAACCACGAGGCACAGGTACGGGTTTTTCGTCGTGGGAAATTTCACCATCGTCACCTAGCCAAAACGACCCCATGGATTCGGTGCTAGTGCAGCCGGCGAGTGTGAAAGCCAGTAAGACAAACATCACCGCCCAAAGACGCTTATTTTCCATGTTAACCTCGGCTTAATCTTACGCCATCGCGCATGCCATTTTGCTGGCTACCATCACTAGGAATAAGTGCATCTACCACGTAAAACGGCACCAGCATTTGTGCGCTGGCCACCACTGCGCGAGACTCTATGCCTAAAATTCGCGCGTTCACGAGTACACCACCTTGGTGTTTCGCCATGGTGCCTGTTAGCACATACTCAATGGGTAAACTACTGCTTAACTCTAGGTAGTCTCGACTTAATACGAAGTCGCCATCAGTGGTAATTCGAATGTAATCTGTGGCTTTAAAATCGATAACAGGAACACGAAATTTATGCAATTCATGTACAAAAGATTCGGCCATTTGCCTACCGAGTAAATCCGTAGTTTGTAGGTCGGTATCAATTAATGCGAAGTGCGTTACACCAATGGGCGTTTTTTCGTTCACATACTCCATGTTAGCAATAAGGTCTTGGGTCATGTTTTTCACATAATCGCCAATATGCTTAGTGAGTGGTCGGCCCTTGTAAGCGCCTTGCACGCTTGAATAGAGTGGCGGTTGGCCAATGGCACCATAGGCATCCATACCTTGACTTGCGCTTTCATCATCATCGTCTGGCTCCACCGGAGCACGGTCGATGGCCGTAATATCGATGACATTCATAGGTTGACTAACAGGCTCGGCTTGCGCCGTTTCGTCATCACCTTTCATCATAGAACAGCCACTTAGGGAAACTGCTATCCCTGCTACCATTAAGGCTATTCGCTTGTTAAATGCACTCATCCCGTTACCTCGTACTCTCAGTTCTGTACAAACGCCCATTGCGGCTGGTTACCTGCTCGGTTTCCCAAAATAATTCTGAAGGGAAAAAGCGCGTCGCAGCGGCCACCACGTCTTTGTTTCTTGCATTAATAATGCGCGCGTTAACCATAGCGCCCGCCTGTTGATATACAAGGGTGCCCGTTATATAAAAGTCTACGCGTTCAATGTCTGACAACTGTTCAATATCTCTTGTTAGTATTCTGTCACTGTTGTCGTTTAACATTATATCGTTCGATAACTTAAATTCTTGAGTAGTAAAACCTCTTTTTGACGCTTCGGTAATCATACCTTGCTCTAATTGATGGCCTAAAAGCATAAGTGGATGCTGATTGTCAGGGTTATATTTCATGGTGTCGGCGGGCACAAAACCTACCACGGCATAACGGGTTTGCCGTGAAGGACGCACGCCTGCAAAAAGCTCATTGGCTAGAATATAAGTGTGGTATTCAACATTACCCAACGCCGGCACATTAGGGGTTTCTGCTTGAGACATTGATTGTTGCTGTTCGGATGAACTGCAGCCCACTTGCATTAATGCAATAACAACCCATGCCAGCAATGGCTTTTTGATAGCAATCATAAAATAACCTAAATCTAGCGAAACAAGAGATTTGCACAATTCATGCAACGTCTACCGCAGGTCTGCAATCTTCGCACCACCTAACTAAACTTCAAGTGTATTTTTAACAAACCCCAATAAAATCTGTGCATTAGACAAATACACGCTGGATAGATTACAGGCAATATACGCGAATTCATCCCAAAATGCGGAAGCCCTTTGCCGTTTACTATTGCCGCTTGCCTTGTGCTGCTAAACCGTAACAAAGATGATGAAAAGGTGATATTTCACAAAAGCAGCAAAGATTGCACAGGCAACTATTTGTTCTTTATGTAAATATTCCCTTACTGTATAGTTGAATGCTACTTGTACTTTGCGTCAATGCAGTAGGCTATGATTTATATTGGCAGTCACATATTCGACATTGAGAAGCGACAGCTTCTGCTTAATCAGGGCGAAAGCATTGTTCACCTTGAGCCCAAATTATTCGATCTGTTACTGCTATTTACCGAACAACCTAATCGCATACTCACAAGAGACGATCTGCTAGCCCATTTATGGCCTGGCACCTTGGTTACCGATAATGCGGTGAACAAGCTAATAGGAAACCTTCGAAAAATATTAGGCGACGACGCTAAAAGCCCCGCTTTATTCAAACTATCCCTAAGCAGGGCTATAGGTTTGTTTGTTCCCTGTCTGCGGTAGAAAAAGAAGCAGTTGTCCCCTCCATAGGTTCGTCTGTAAGTGCCTCAAAACTAACGTCAACAAACCTCTACGCCGCCGGTGGTGGAGCCCTGCTACTGATAATCGCGCTGGTGGCGCTGCTTAGCTGGGGTGCGGGCAATAACGCACCTGATACAGGTACATCTGTTGCTTTAACCCGTGCGTCCGGTGTTGAGATTTCGCCGTCCGCACACCCAAACGGTGAGCATCTTTTGTTTTTGCGACAACATCAGACAGGCA
>Ga0208450_1000252_pt1 | contig 32844 bp, 16 predicted proteins | sample MalvireepMed_908_FD_184249 | JGI IMG/M metagenome (GOLD analysis project Ga0208450, IMG submission 184249) | Marine viral communities from the Global Malaspina Expedition - Malaspina viral metaG DeepMed_908 (SPAdes) (version 2) | ecosystem: Environmental > Aquatic > Marine > Oceanic | place... | reverse complement strand
CATCGGTTGATGATTTACGCTCCAAAGCAAAAAAGCGCGTTCCTGCCTTTGCTTTTGAATATCTGGATGGTGGTTGTAATGAAGATGTAAGCATACAACGCAACACTTCAGAAATACGCGATGTACAGCTACAGCCGCGTTACCTCAACAATTATGGACAAAGTTCAACGAAGACCAAAGTACTTGGGATGGAATTTGATGCGCCATTTGGTATCGCTCCGGTGGGTTTACAAGGGCTAATGTGGCCTAATTCACCCGCGATCTTAGCCAAAGCAGCGCATAAGAATAACATTCCGTTCATTTTGAGTACGGTAACCACAATGAATATTGAAAAGGCCAGCGAACTTACTGAAGGTAATGCGTGGTTTCAGTTGTACAATCCCGTTGAAGATGCGGTGCGCAACGATATTATAGATCGAGCCGAAGCTGCCGGTTGTCCGGTTTTAGTACTGCTGTGTGATGTACCGACTTTTGGTTACAGACCACGAGATTTTAGAAATGGGCTCGCACTTCCGCCAAAGATGTCTGCTAGGAATATTATGCAGATTTTGGGTAAACCTACTTGGGCATTTAACACGCTTAAACACGGTCAACCCACCTTTGAAAACTTAAAACCTTACACGCCTGAAGGTTTAAACCTGAAACAACTGGGCGCGTTTATGGACCGTACGTTTTCAGGAAAACTCAACGAAGAAAAAATAAAACCCATCCGTGATCGCTGGAAGGGAAAATTGGTGCTCAAAGGTGTGCAATCATTGCAAGACACTCAGGATGCCATAAGAATGGGCTTTGACGGGATCATTGTTTCTAACCACGGTGGTCGCCAGCTGGATGCTGCACAATCAACGATCAATTCGTTAAAAGAAATTGCAGCCACCTACGGTGATCAAATTGAAGTGATGATGGACAGCGGTTTACGCTCTGGGCCAGATATCGCACGTGCGATGGCTTGCGGTGCAAAATTCACCTTCATGGGACGCTCCTTTATGTACGGCTGTGGCGCTCTAGGTAACAAAGGCGGAGATCACACCATCGGGATGCTCAAAACCCAATTCAAACAAGTGATGGATCAATTGGTGTGCGAGCGCGTTGAAGATCTACCAAAACATTTAATAACCTCCTAACTATGTCGCAATACAATCAAGAAGAAGAAACTATAGAGGAAATCGCCGGCGGTGAATTTGAACGCCAGGCGGTACCTCAATCCAGACTACAAAGTTGGAAGGCATTTTTAGGAATGTACGCCGGAGAGCATGCTGCAGGTACCGAATTTGTAATCGGTCCGTTATTCCTTACTACGGGAGTAAGCGCTTTTGACCTTATCGTTGGATTGCTCATTGGGAACTTAATGGCGGTGTTAAGCTGGCGTTTTTTAACAGCAGAGATCGGAACAAAATTTCGATACACGTTGTATTTTCATCTAGAAAAAATCTGCGGAAAACGTCTGGTAACGGCTTATAATCTTGCCAATGGCGTACTCTTCTGTTTTCTCGCAGGAGCGATGATCACGGTTTCGGCTACAGCCGTTGGGATTCCGTTTGATATGGAAATGCCTAAACTCACCGATACGACTCCCAACAGTCTTACCTGGGTGATCATCGTGATCGCTATTGGTGCTGTGATTTCCATAATTGCTGCAAAAGGATATCAAACTGTAGCAAAAGCCGCAAACTGGATGTCTCCGGTGATCGTGCTGGCGTTTATCGCTTGTGGTGTAGTGGCTTTGATTCAATTAGATGTGCATAGCTTTACTGACTTTTGGAATATTTGGGGAGAAGGAAGCGAGCCCTTTCCTGGTCAAATAAAATATACCTTCTGGCATGTCGTTTTATGGTCGTGGTTTGCCAATGCTGCAATGCATATTGGGATGTCTGATCTCTCCGTTTTCCGCTTTGCGAAAAAACCAAGCGCAGGTTGGACGACCGCCGGCGGAATCTATATCGGGCATTATATTGCCTGGATCGCTGCAGCATTATTATATGCAGTTTATTTAAAGTCACCAGAAGCTCAAGCGATGCTGGCAGGCGGTGAGGCACCGTCAGTAGCTCCGGGGCCTTTAGCCAATAACGCTATTGGTATTTTTGGAATCATCGCGGTGATTCTTGCGGGATGGACAACTGCAAACCCAACCATCTATCGCGCCGGACTCGCATTTCAAGCCATTATGCCAAAGGTTTCAACTTTTTGGGTCACCATAATCGCAGGATCTGTAGCGACGATCGCAGGTTTATTCCCTGCTTTTGCAATGAAATTATTAGGTTTCGTAGCACTTTACGGATTCATTCTTGCCCCGATTGGAGCTATAATCGTATTTGATCATTTCTTTGGTAAGGCTGCGGGAATTCAACCGTTTTATGCTGAAAAGACCGGGGTAAAATTTAACTGGGCAGTATTTGGTGCTTGGGCATTAAGCTTTGGTGTCTTTTATTTTATCTCAGTTCAGTATGATGTATTCTTGTCCTTCCTAACCTTACCGGCCTGGATAAGCTGCGGAATTCTGTTTTTAATTTTCAGTAAATTTTATCAAACAAAAACTGCTCCGTTGAGCACTTAAAGTATAACGCTTAGGTAAACTACCTCAGGGCAAGCCAAGGAGTATAAATCCGTTGGCGATGCCAATAAAGCGTAAACAATAATTATTTGTGTGTGTAAATGGTCGTCAATCTCGCAGGTGGCGGCCATTTCTTTTTGACAACCCATTACAAAACAGGTAGGAACAGGATACGTTTTCTATAAAGATTATTAATATTGTTTTGTCGATTTCACCAGAATTCCATGAGATACTTTTCAACATTTTTCTTGCTGAGCATACTCCTTACTGCAAGCTGTAAAAACACTTCAGAAAATAACACTTCAGAAACAACCTCTTCTGAGCCGGAATGGATCAGTCAAGTGGGCGCAGATGACTTTGAATTCAATGAAAAGGTTTTCTATGTAAATGACTACGATGCTATTGCAGACGGAAGCGCATTGACCACCACCGCTATTCAACAAGCCATAGATGCTGCAGCAGCAAACGGTGGCGGAACGGTCACGTTCAAGCCGGGAACTTATCTTAGCGGTTCTATTTTTATCAAAGAAAATGTACACTTCAATATTCCGGAAGGTGTAGCCATTTTGGGTAGCGAGTCTATTGAAGATTATCCTGAGATCGATACCCGCGTAGCCGGTATCGAAATGAAATGGCCTGCCGCACTCATCAACGTTTTAGATCAAAAAAATGTAACCATTGATGGTAAGGGCTTGGTTGACGGTCAGGGAAAAGTCTATTGGGATTATTATTGGAACTTACGCGAAGAATATGAACCCAAAGGTTTACGCTGGATCGTAGATTATGATGCCAAACGCCCACGTACCTTCTTACTTCAAAATGCTGAAAATGTTTTTCTAAAAGACCTCAACATTCAGCGCGCCGGATTTTGGACGGTGCAAGTACTCTATTCCAACCATATTACTGTAGACGGCTTGACCATTCGCAACAATATTGGCGGTCACGGCCCCAGTACCGATGGGATCGATATTGACAGTTCAAAATATATTTTAGTTCAAAACTGCGATATCGATTGCAACGATGATAACTTTTGTTTGAAAGCTGGACGCGATTGGGACGGACTTCGTGTAGATCGTCCTACCGAATATGTGGTAATCAGAGATTGTATCGCTCTTGCAGGGTCTGGCTTAACGACCATAGGTAGTGAGACAAGTGGAGATATTCGGCACGTATTTGTTTCCAACATTCAAGGAAAAGGAACTAAAACAGGACTCAAAATAAAATCAGCAACCAATCGGGGCGGAACCGTAGAAGACATTCATATGCAAAATATCAAGATGGATAGTGTAGGGACTTTTATGCAAGTTTCAATGAACTGGAATCCTTCGTACAGCTATTCTAAATTACCGGAGGGCTATGATTATGATTCCATCCCAAAACGCTGGAAAACCCTACTCGAAGAAGTTACGCCTCCGGAAAAGGGAATTCCAACGTTTAAAGATATTAGCATTTCAAACATCGAGGTTCAAGGCGCCAAACGCGCGATCTACGTAAACGGAATGGAAACTTCTACTGTAAGTAATATTCAACTGACTGATGTGCATATTGCTGCACAGGAAGCCGGTCAAATAACCTACAGTAAAGATTGGACCCTTGATAATGTGAGCCTCAATATCGCCGATGGTTCTACGCTAACTATTGAAAATGCACCGGGCGTAGAATTCCCTAATACCCTATACATCGCAAATGATGAAGATTAATATGAAATTGAACTTTCTAAGTTACCTTGCTTTTTTCCTCTGTATTTTTCAGTTCACTGCCGCATGCTCTCAAGCTGCAAATCATTTTGAGCTGGTAACAGACCGTCAAAAAGTGAGTATTATTTATGATAAAGACGGAGTTGCACTTGATTCTATTGCAGCACACTTACTTGCAAAAGATATTGAACGCGTAAGCGGTTATCTGCCTCAGGTAACTACTACTATAAATTCGGTATCTGGAAACGCAATCGTTATCGGTAATCAAGCCTCTGATTTGATACAAAGCTTTTCAGAAGCAACCAACCCCAAACAAGAAAGTTGGGAAAGCTATACCCTTGAACTTGTAAAACCGAAAAGTAGCCCAATCAAAAATGCTTTGGTTATTGCAGGTGCAGATGCCCGAGGAACCGCTTACGGCGTGTTTGACATTTCAGAAAAAATTGGCGTCTCTCCTTGGTACTGGTGGGCTGACGTAGTTCCTGAAAAGCAAGAAGAATTAACACTTGAGGTCAGTTCATTTCAGTCTAAAAGTCCAAAAGTAAAATACCGTGGTATTATCCTTAACGATGAAGATTGGGGTTTGCAACCTTGGGCTGAGCATACCTTTGAACCCGAAACCGGTGATATAGGACCTAAAACCTACGCAAAGATCTTTGAATTATTGCTACGCCTAAAAGCCAATGCCATTTGGCCGGCGATGCACCCCAGCACCAAAGCCTTTTTTCACTATCCGGGTAATCTAAAAATGGCCGAAAACTATGAGATCGTTTTAGGCTCTTCACACGCGGAGCCGATGCTACGCAACAATGTTGACGAATGGGATCACGATACGATGGGTGATTTTAACTATTTCAGCAATAAAGAAAAAGTGCTCAAGTATTGGGAAGATCGCGTTGAAGAAGCCCAAAACGCCAACGGAATTTACACCGTAGGAATGCGTGGCGTTCACGACAGCGGAATGGCAGGCGCAAAAAACACGGAAGACGCGGCTAATATCCTTAATCAAATCATTCAAGATCAGCGGAAACTTTTACAAAAGCACGTTGGGAATCCTGAGGAAATTCCACAAGTATTTACCGTTTATAAGGAAGTGCTCGATGTTTATGAATATGGTCTGGAGCTTCCTGAAGACATAACCCTGATGTGGACCGACGACAACTACGGCTACATTCGCCGATTAAGCAATGCCAAAGAACGCCAGCGCAGTGGCGGAAGCGGAGTGTATTACCACGCTTCCTATTGGGGAAGACCGCACGATTATCTCTGGTTGAGCACCACACACCCGGCACTTATTAGAGAAGAAATGCTCAAGGCCTACGACACCGGTGCAGACAAGATCTGGATTCTCAACGTAGGCGATCTTAAACCTGCAGAATACAATATGCAGTTCTTTATGGATCTCGCTTTTGATCCCGAATCCTTTAGAAAACCGGATAGCTATAAACAACATATGACCGATTTCTATGAAGGAATCTTCGGAAATGATCTAGGAGCCGAAATTAGCAGCCTGCGTGAAACCTATTACGACCTCGCCTGGCTCAGAAAACCTGAGTTTATGGGATGGAGTCAAACCGAACCTACACGTCCTACACATTTGACAGCATTTAGTTTAGAAGAAGAAAATCCACAACGACGTGCTGCTTATCAACACTTGGAACAAGAGGTTGATGCGCTCACCCATAAAATAGACGATGCGCAGCAAGACGCCTGGTTTCAGCTTGTGGCCTACCCTATTTTGGGCGCTTCAGCAATGAATCAGAAATATTTATATCGGGATTTAGCGAGTTTCAATGCGAAACAGCATCCAGAATTAATGCAGAACTATCAGGATTCCATCACGCTAAAACAACAGCAGATTCAGGAGCTTACCAAAAAGTACAACACCCAGATCGCTGATGCAAAATGGAAGCGTATGATGCACAGTGCCCCGCGCGGTTTACCGGTTTACAACGTACCCGATGCCGTACTTGCCGATGAAGAAGCCGTTCAAAAATATCCAAAACCCGTGATCTCAAGAAAGTTGGCTGACTTTTCTAATGCAGAAAATTTTGAAGAAGGCTTTCCGCAGGAATTAACCGGTTTGGGATATTCTAAAACCGCATTACAACTCACGCCGGCTACTCACAACGCCTATTCAGCTACTGCTTTTACAGAAAATCCGGTTTTACATTATGATATCGATCTAGAGCAAAGTCTTGACGAGGCTGTCCTCACAATAACAGCTGTCCCCAATCATCCGATCACCGGTGAGCAACAGTTACGCCTTGGCGTTCAATGGGATGATTTACCGGTAGAGATCATTAATTTTGAAACCCACGGAAGAAGCGAAACCTGGAAGCTCAATGTATTACGCAATCAGGCGCGCACTTCCTTAAACCTGCAAGAACTCAATACCGGAAAACATCAATTAAAACTTTTTGTTATTGATCCCGGCGTGCTCCCGGATTATTTCACCATAACTCAAGCAAATCAAAAGATTCCCTATACCTTTTCAAATCAATAAAGCACTGACTATGAAAATCAAATGCACTCCCTACCTGTTGCTTTTAATATTCGTTTTAACTTACATCAGCTGTACCTCGCAGCGCCTGATGGAAAATCTTGATCGTGGTGTTGTGGTGATTCCGCAAGAAGATCAATCTGCGGTGATCAGTTGGAGGGTTTTAGGTACAGACCCGGATGAACTTAATTTCAATTTGTACCGCCAATCTGCTGACGAAACGCCCCAGCAATTGAATACCAAACCTATTTCTGGAAGTACTTTTTTTATAGATACCAATGTCGATTGGTCTAAGAAAAATACTTGGTATGTCGCTTCTGTTTTAGATGGAAAAGAGACTAAAGAACCCGGTGCATTCAGTATTGAAGCAAATGCCGAGCATAAACCTTATCTAAGTATTCCACTTCAAACTCCTGAAGGCTACGCTCCCGGTGATGCCAGCACTGCAGACCTTGACGGAGACGGGCAATACGAGTTGGTTATTCATCAAATGGGAATGGGACACGACAACTCCCATCGCGGACTAACAGACGATCCTATTTTTCAGGCTTACGAATTATCTGGCGAGTTGTTATGGGAGATCAACCTTGGAAAAAACATTCGGGAAGGAGCGCATTATACACAGTTTTTGGTCTACGATTTTGACAGCGATGGCAAAGCCGAAATGGTCTGCAAAACAGCAGACGGCACCACTGATGCATTAGGTAATATCATTGGAGATCCGGAGGCCGACTGGCGCGATACCGATGAAAAAAGTAGAACCTACGGAAAGATCTTAAAAGGACCGGAATATCTAACCGTTTTTGACGGTCAAACCGGGAAAGCACTTGCCACTACAGATTATATCGTGCCGCGTGGCGATATCAGCAAATGGGGTGGTCATGGCGGAAACGGAGGTAATGACAATACCGGAAATCGCGTAGATCGCTTTACCGCTTGTGTGGCCTATCTAGACGGGATTCACCCAAGTTTTGTGATGGGACGCGGCTATTATGGCCGTACCGTTCTTGCCGCTTTTGATTTTAAAAATGCTGAGATCACCTCACGCTGGGTATTTGATAGTGAAAACCGGGAAAATCCGTATTCAGGACAAGGAAATCATAACCTTTCGGTTGCAGATGCCGATGGCGATGGGAAAGACGAGATCATCTTTGGCGCGATGGCTGTTGATGATGATGGCACAGGAATGTATTCCACCGGTTTTAGACACGGTGACGCGATTCACGTAAGCGATCTGGATCCTGATGTTCCCGGCTTAGAACGTTTTGGAATTCACGAGATCGAAGACGGTACTAAAGGCCCGGGAATTGCCCTCTTTTCGATAAAAGACGGAACCGTTTTATACACCGCCGAACCCAATCGCGATATTGGTCGCGGCGTAGCAGCCAATATAGACACCACACGCATAGGTGCGCAAATGTGGTGGCTGGGCTCCCGCGACTTACACGACATTAAAGGAAATGTAATTGGTAAAGCACCACACTCTACCAACTTTCTTATCTGGTGGGATGGCGATTTTAGCCGCGAACTTTTAGACCGTACCTACATCGCAAAATATGGTAAAGGAATACTGTTTAACGCCGATGGTGCGACGTGGTCAAGAGGGAGTAAAGCAACGCCTTCCTTAAGTGCTGATATTCTTGGAGATTGGCGCGAAGAATTACTCCTCCCAAGTAAAGAGGGTGACGAGATGCGCATCTACTCCACCACCATTCCTACCACCCACCGGATGTATACCTTGATGCACGATCCGCAATACCGCTTAAGCATCGCTTGGCAAAATGTAGGATACAATCAACCGCCGCACACCGGTTTTTATATGGGCTATGGAATGAAAAAAGCTCCAAAACCAAACATAAAATTGATTCCGGAAATTATAGACTGATCGAGATGAACACTAATACACGAAGGACTCCTCAAAAGCTACTAATCTTTCTTTTTCTGCTCAGCATTTCAACTGTAGCCTTAAGTCAAAAAAAGAATGAGTTTTGGCATAACAAACCTAGAAAAATTCATTACAAACCGGAAGAAAACGCTTTTGTTCTGGTTAATGGTTCTCGAAAATTCAATCGTGCACTTTACGGTACCAATACCGGTTTTAGAGTAGAAACCGGCGACCTGCCAGAATTTGCATTATACCTGCCCGGAATGGGCGGAAATTTCAAACTGGGAATTTCTAAAGAAACAGAATCCAAGTGGATCACTGAAGCCGACAGTATTACAACTAAATATACTCCCGGAATGATGGAGTACGAAATCCGTGATGCTATCTTAGGCAACGGATTTTTAAAACTCACGGTTTTGGCTTCAGCAGAATCGGAAGGATTCCTTTTAAAAGTTGAAGAACAAAATATTCCCGAAGCTGTTGGTCTTCATTGGCTTTTTGGTGGTGCCAGCGGAAAGAAATTCCATCGTGATGGCGATATTGGCGCAGATCCGGAATCGGTATTTTATCTACAACCGGAATATGCCCGGCACAATTCTTATGATCTCAAAGAAAACGGATTTACGCTTCAGTTTAACTGGGATGCAAAAAGTCAAACCAATAAAAAAACGCTAACCGCAATTGTTCCTGAAGGACAAGTGAATTTAGGAAGTGCTCACGCTATTCAAAGTCCGAAGACACTTCAACAAACATCTTTAGATTCCCTTCCTGTAATTTATGGAACGGTTGACAGGTCAGCCGCGCAAACCTATTATTGGAATATTGAACACACCACAGACGGTACTTCTGATAAAGTATTAAGCCGTGCTTCAGCCTTTAAAAAAGCAAGCTTCAAAGCAGACACTTTAGCAAACAGAATAAAACTGAACACTCCTGATCCGTATCTCAATACCTTAGGAGGTGCGCTGGCTACAGCGGCAGATGCTATCTGGGAAGATCCTGCTTTTTTACACGGTGCCGTAGCCTGGCGGATGCATCTCAACGCATGGCGCGGGGCCTACAATGCAGATTTGTTATGTTGGCACGATCGCGCAAAAACGCATTTTAAAAGCTACGGAAATTCTCAAGTACTCGAACCCGAACACGGACCCGTGGTGCTTGACAGCAGTCGTAATTTTGCCCGACAAAAAGAAGTTTTAGGTACGGCGATGTTCAGTAAAGGTTATATCAGCAGACATCCCAACCGCAATGATCGCGCGCATCACTATGATATGAATCTGGTTTTTATAGACCAGCTCCTTACCTATTTCAACTGGAACGAGGATCCCGAGTTTTTAGAGGAAATTTTTCCGGTGATTGAACGGCATTTAGCCTGGGAAAAGCGCAACTACGACACCAACGATGATGGTTTGTATGATGCTTATGCGGCCATCTGGGCGAGCGACGCGTTGCAATACAGTGGCGGTGCGGTCACGTATACTTCGGCTTATAATTATCGCGCGAATACTTTGACAGCAAAGCTGGCGGAGCGTTTAGGTAAAGATCCAGAAGCTTATTTAGATGAAGCGGAAAAGATAAAAAATGCCATTCAGCAAAAATTATGGCTTCCGGATCAAGGGGTGTATGCTGAATACCAAGATGCTTTGGGCAATGAATTACTTCACAAGTCTCCCGGGATTTGGACAGTGTATCACGCCATCGATAAAGATTTGCCTGATGCATTTCAGCAGCAGCAAGCCTTGCATTACATTCAAAAGGAAATTCCGCATATTCCGGTGCAGGCAGACGGACTTCCACACGAAGATCTCGAATTGGTTTCCACCACAAACTGGCAACCCTACACCTGGTCTGTAAACAATGTAGCACTTGCAGAAAACCTCAACACTGCCCTAGCCTTCTGGCAGGGTGGAAATCCTGAAGCAGGTTATAAACTTTTTGAGAGCGCTCTGGTGGAGAGTATGTATTTAGGTGCATCACCGGGTGGCTTTCAGCAGTTATCCTTTTATGATGCAATTCGAGGGGAATTGTATCGGGATTTTGCCGACCCTATAGGTGTGGCTTCCCGAGCCCTGGTAGAAGGACTTTTTGGTATTCAACCCAATCTTTTGGAGCACAAACTAAAAATTAAACCCGGCTTTCCTGAAGAATGGGATCACGCCAGTCTCGATCTTCCTGACCTAGATGTTGCTTTCAAAAAAACAGGAAACACCATAACGTATACAATTACTAATAAATTTAAGACCGATGTGGATCTGGATCTGGAATTGAGCATCAATACCACTGCGATCAAAGCAGTTTTAGTCAATGGAAATCCGGTGAATTATCAACCTTTAGCCGAAGCCATCGGTAAGCCTAAAATTTTAATTCCGGCGGGGATTCATAAAAACTATACCATTCAGGTCACTACTGAAGACTCTACGCCTGAAAGACTTCAAAGCAACGCTTTTTATGCGCAAGGAGCAGCTTTTGAACTCACATCAAATAAAGCTGAACTACTCGAACTCAAAGATCCGCAGCAGGTTTTGACAAACGCAGAACTTGCAGGACATCAGTTGACCGCGCAGATTGCTTCTGAAACGGGACACAAAATGTTTTTTGTAAAGCTGAAACAGAATGACATGACGTGGTGGCAAGCCTTGGAGATTGAAGTAAAACCTAGGTTCAATCTGCTTTCTACGCAGGTTACAAAAGACAGTCTAAAAATCACAATTCAAAATAACCAGTTCCGTAAACTAAACGGCAGCATTCACAGTAATTCTGGAAAGGAGCGTGTATTAGATATCGAAGCAAACAGCACTGCAGACCTAATGTTGCCTCTTTCTGAATTTATCCCCGGAACCAATGAACTTAATCTACGGGAGGAATCTGGGCGACCAAACACCATCCAATTCACCAATTGGAATATTCCAAACTCCAGCAACAAGCAGCAAACGATGCCAAACATCAGTAGCTTTTTTAATGCACGTGTAGACGAAATATTTCAGCAGAAGTATTTGAATCCGCGACCCCAATCCCCTACCCTACAACTCCCGACAACCGGCGTCGGCAATTGGTGTTACCCCAATGTCGCTAAGGATATTCACCTGGACGATTCCGGACTTCGCAAGGCCTCAGGAGCTGGTGGATTTCAAGGACCAAGATGGGTTTTTCACTTCACTCCTTCAGAAGAAGATGCGCTCAATATCGCATTCACCTCAAAATGGGACAACTATCCTGATTCAATTGCTATTCCGCTTAAAGGCAAGGCATCCCACGCCTATTTGATGATGGCAGGAACCACCAACCCGATGCAGACCCAACTGGTGAATGGCACGGTAACTGTCACCTATACCGATGGAACTACCACGGTTTTAGAACTTAAGAATCCGGAAAACTGGTGGCCTATCGAGCAGGATTATTATACCGATGGCTATGCCTTCACCACCGGCGCACCCCAACCACCTCGGGTCATTTTTAAAACCGGAGAGATCACACGTGATTTTAAAGACTATACAAACATTCACGGCTTTACCAATTACGGAATCGATGGTGGCGCAGGAACGATTCTCGACCTTCCGCTGGATCCACAAAAAACATTAGGAAAACTAACGCTCGAAGCGCAGGCCAATGATGTGATCATCGGGCTGATGAGTATCACATTATTGAAACCATAAAAAGATGAAAAATACATTCTGGATCACCACAATCGTTTTGGCCTTATGCCTTATCGGATGCAAAAAGGAACAACATACAGAGGAAACCGAAAATACCGCTATAGACCGAAAAGCGGTCGTTATTAGGCACAACGTGCACATTTCTGAAGTAGATACGCTTGCTTCGTTAACTGTGGGCAACGGTGCTTTTGCTTTTACAACAGATGTCACAGGGCTGCAAAGCTTTCCTGAATATTATCAAAGAGGAATCCCTTTAGGAACCTTGTCGGAATGGGGATGGAATGCAAAATCTAATGATCAGGGGTATTCCTTTGAAGAAACCTTAAAAGACTATGATCAAAACGGAAGAAAAGTATCGTATGCCACGCAGATAAAAACCCCGCAACATGCCAAGGAAGCCGTTGAATTTTTCCGGTCAAACCCGCATCGGGTGCATTTAGGAAATCTGGGTTTTGAACTTACCAAAAAGGACGGAACTCCGGTAAAACCGGAAGATCTTACCAACATTGATCAAACCTTAGATTTATGGACGGGAATGCTCACCAGTTCGTTTGCTGTTGAAGGTATTCCTGTGCAAGTGAAAACCGCCAGCGCTCCAGACACTGACGCGATCGCCGTTCAGGTAAATTCAGCCTTAATTGCAAGTGGCCAACTTAAAATACGTTTACGCTTTGCTTCACCTACAGCCGCCTGGACCGATTATGGAACGCAATGGGAGAATCAGGAGCACTATACAAGCAGTATAGCAGCACAAGATGATACTTCAGCCGTGATCGAACGTCAATTAGATTCGCTGAACTATAAGGTTGCTTTAAACTGGGAAGGAACGGCTACTGTTTCTGAAAAGGAAGCACACTATTTTCTTGTGGAACCTAAAGGAGACCAAATCGCATTAACCTGCACATTTGCAGATTCAGAACCGAAAGGAAAGAACGCTACCGAAGCAATTTTTCAAAATAGCGCAACAGCTTGGGAAAGCTATTGGTCTAATGGCGGAATCGTAGACTTTTCAGGAAGTACCGATCCGCGTGCAAACGAACTTGAGCGTCGTGTGGTGCTCTCCCAATATTTGACCAAAGCACAAACTGCCGGAGAAATGCCACCGCAAGAAACTGGGCTTACGTATAACAGTTGGTATGGAAAGCCGCATCTGGAAATGCATTGGTGGCACGGGGTGCACTACGCACTTTGGGGCAGGCCTCAATATTTAGAAAACACCTTAAACTGGTATGAAACTGCCTTTGATAATGCGAAAGCCCTGGCGGAACGTCAAGGGTTCAAAGGTGCGCGTTGGCAAAAAATGACCGATCCTTATGGCGAAGAAGGTCCTTCGTCTGTAGGTGCTTTTCTGGTTTGGCAACAACCGCATTTCATCACCTTTGCCGAATTACTTTATCGCGCCGATACTAGCGAAGCAACGCTCAACAAATACAAAGAACGCGTTTTTGCTACCGCAGAATTTATGGCTTCATTTCCCGATTATGATGAAGAGAATGATCGCTATGTATTGGGCCCACCGGTAATTCCTGCACAGGAGCGTTTTGAAAAAACCGAAACCTTCAATCCAACCTACGAACTCGCGTATTGGAATTGGGCACTCAAAACTGCTTCAGCATGGAAAGAACGCGCAGGCGAACCGGTTCCTGAACAATGGACGGAGGTTCTGGAAAAGCTTTCGGCTCTGCCGGTTCAGGAAGATTATTATTTGGCCACGGAAAGCGCGACAGACTCCTACACCAATCCCGAGTTCCTGACCGACCACCCTTCGGTTTTTGGGGCTTATGGAATGTTACCGGAAACGCCTTTACTCCACAAGGCGACGATGCGCAATACATTTAATAAAGTTTGGGAAGTATGGACCTGGGAAGACACATGGGGTTGGGATTTCCCGATGACAGCGATGACTGCTGCGCGATTAGGAATGCCTGAAAAAGCTGTAGATGCCTTATTTATGGATGTACAAACCAACACCTATCTTAAAAATGGTCACAACTATCAAGAAGAACGTTTAACGCTGTATATGCCCGGTAACGGCGGTTTGCTTACTGCTGTGGCGATGATGTGCGCCGGTTGGGATGGTGCCGAAACTACAAATCCCGGTTTCCCAAAAGACGGCAGTTGGGAAGTAAAATGGGAAGGTCTTGAACCGTTTTTCTAAGTCGCATTACGACGTAAGTCAATTCATAATTGTAGAAAGCTTCAAAAGACAGGAGCTGTAGCGATACGGAGCCGGAGTTGATTCTTAAACGCACCCCTAGTGAGATGCTAAAACGAGTTCAGCATGACGATATAAGAAACCTACGTGTTAGCGCGCGATTATATTGCGTGCTTGTACTTATAAATCTTATTTATCGAGAAATGCTTCCTGAATCGCTTTCAATTCTTCAGTTGAAACCTGTATCACTGTACCGTGACGTATGCCGTCAGGAAAAGAAACCTGATCAGAAATATCGGTCCAATTTTTTAAGTCGGTTGATTGTACAGCGCCGTATTGATGTTCGGTATACTTATCAAAATACACCAACCACTTGCCATCCTTCTGAATTGCGGTAGGACCTTCTGCCCAATACTTACCGGTAATGGGAGCGCTCGCTTCAGAATAAGGTCCGGTTAAATGTTGTGCTGTAGCTACTTTTAAGTTCTTACGCGCAGGTTCTCGGGTTTCATCTTTTAAGAACATCACATACTGTGATCCATCCCATTGGATCGTCGCATCTATCGAATTGAAACCGGGTTCATACAAGACTTTAGCCTTGGTAAACTCTTTAAAATCTTTGGTGATGGTATAATACATTCTGTGATTGTAACCGGCATCTTTTTCAGATTGCGTTTCGGGATACAATCCGGGGATGGTAGTCGCCCAGTAGATCATATATTCATCGTTTTGCGCATCATAGGTAATTTCCGGAGCCCAACAGTTACGCGCTGTTTCCTCGTGCTGCATCACCGGGATGAGTTGCTGCTCAGACCAGTTGATCAAATCTTTAGAAGAAGCATAACCAATTCCACGTTCGGTCCATCCGGTGGTCCACACCATATGATAGACGCCGTCGCCACCTTTGATCACAGCAGGATCCCGCATTAATTTTTGCTCGCCAACTTCAGGCGTAAGAATCGATTTGTCATCATTCAACGACTGCCAATGTAAGGCATCGGTACTGTAGGCTAAATGCAAACCGTCTTCTCCATTTCCTTTAAAATAGGTAAAAATATAGGCTGGATCTTGAGCTTTACACGAGGTGAAAGCTAAAGCTAGTATTAGACAAATAGAGAGGTTTTTGAGCATAGGTGACATGTGTATAGTTAATTTCGTTCGAAGCAGACTGACCTCTCGAGCGCAGTCGAGAGGTTATTAATCTCATTTTATAATCATAAGGTCTCGGCTGCGCTCGACCTGACACCTAGGTGTCTAGCGTAAACTAATTGATGCCTTTTATTCAGTAATCAAGTCGTGCTTTTTCATCCATAAACTCAAAGCGGCGGGCCAGGAATCGGCAGTGTGGGCGCGACCCATTCCAAAACCGTGACCACCATCTTCATACAAATGCATTTCCGCAGGTACTCCGGCATCTTTCAAGGCTAAGTAGTAGTTAATACTGTTTTCAACAGGAACCGCGTAATCATCGGTGGCGTGCGCCAGAAAAGCCATTGGAGTTTCAGGCGTTACTTGATACTCGCCACTATACGCATACACAGCTCCTCGAGAAGCTTTTTTTCCTAATAAATTATCTTTCGACCCCTGATGTGTAATTCCGCGTTGCATACTGATCACCGGATAGATCAACACCGAAAAGTCGGGCCGTGCTGAAACGCCTTCAGTAATTTCATAAACCTTATCAGCATAGTGCGTAGCAGCGGTTGAGGCCAAATGTCCACCCGCAGAAAAGCCCATGATTCCCACTTTTGAAGTATCAATACCATAAGTAGAGGCTTGCTCGCGTACATAGCGAATGGCGCGCTGCACATCCTGTAGTGGTCCTATGCTTTTATCTTCCATAATCGCATCGCTGGGCAATCTGTATTTCAATACAAAACCGGTTACACCTTGTTCTGCAAACCAGGCAGCAAGTTTGTAGCCTTCTTTATCGATCGCCAAATGACCATAACCACCACCCGGACAAATCACCACGGCAGTTCCGTTGGCCTTGCCGGCTTCGGGCTCATAAATGGTCAACGTAGGATCGGTAACCTTATCTACTCCATAAACCTGACCATTATCAGCGTGTTGTACTTCTTGATATGCTGCATCGATTTTACTGTTAGGAACTCCGCTTTCCCAAAGTTTGACTTCCTTTTGTGCGTGAAGACTGTTCATACTCACAAAGCTAAAACCTAAAGCCCATACGAATACCGAATAAACGGATTTATAATTTTTCATAAAATTCTATTTCTACAATACGCAACTGCCCTTTGGCTGCTGCCGCTTTATCGTCTTTAAATAAATCAAGTTCCTTATTGGGATCAACCTCAACAATATCATTAAAGCCATCTTCCTCCTTTTGAGCGCCGGCCAATTGAACCGTGATCTCATTGGTTTTTACTGTTTTCAGAGGAATGGTGATATACCCCAGACTTTGCCAGGACTCTCCCTCAAAGAGGACCTCATCTCCTGCTAAAATACGTAAAGGATATTTTTTCCTGCGCCAACCGGTCAATTTAATCACGCATTCATTGACCTCTGCTTCTTTGGCTAAGGTGTAGGTGATCCAACCGGTTTTTTCTTGACCGTCATTGCGCCATTCGGTGAGTTCATTATCATCATAACTCAGATACGGCTCATCTTCTTCATTGGCGGTTTGTGCCGAACGAATAAACACCGGTTTACGTTTCCACGAAAAAGAAGGTGTTTTGGGTGTAGGACCACGGTCGAGATAAGAAGGCAAATCTGCTCCGGGTAATACACTTGCCAATCCGTTTTGGGTTTCAAATGCTTCGGAAGCTAATTTTATAGAAGCATTTTTGATTCCGGAAGCTTTCGCTTTGATCTTGATGTTTCCAGCCTGCGTCGTAGATTGAATCATCACACGATTTACACCATTTTCAACCGGAAGCACTTTCGACTCAATATAATTGTCAGGACCATCTGCAATTCCGCCCAGCCAGGTTGCCGGACCATCCAATTCAAATTCGATCTTAGAATTATCAAGCGGACAACGCTGCCCGTCTTTATCTACCACTTCCACTTCAAAAAGCGCAACATCTGCACCATCGGCTTTAAATGGAAGTTGTGCTTCTAAACGCTTCAATCGTATGCTGTGTGGTGTTCCTGCGGTGGTCTTTTCTGCTGTGCTCAGAATCCTTCCTTCGGCATCATAGCTCACGGCTTTCACATTTCCGGGTTCAAAGGTTAGATCTTCAAACGTAAACAAAAAACTGTAGGCTTTCTTACCAAAGCCTTGCGACGTTCCGTTGATAAAAAGCTCTACTTTTTCACCGGTAGAAACTACATAAAAATCTTTTTGCGTACCCGGTTTATAATTCCAATGCCCCAGCATATGCGTGCTGTGCTCTTCTACATCTACCCAGCCATTCCACATCACCTGATGGGCAAAAAAGCCGTCTTTAGGAATACGCATAGGATCTACTTCCCCACTCGTACGGTAGTTTTGTTCCCCGCGATAATGCGTGTTGGAGTCTGAAAAAATAATATTCACACCCCCCGAACTCACGCGGTGACCGGTTCCTGGGCGGGCTTCATAATAATCATGCCAGCGAATAACATCTTCGATCGCGTGGCGATCCTGATTGTGATTGTAAGATGTTGCCGGCTCTCCTTTGTACAAAGGTCCGTCGCCTTCTTTGTGAAAAGGTGGTGAAAACTCATCCCAATATTTGCGCATACCTTCATCGCGACTGTACTCGGTAGCCCACATCGGTATTCGTGCACTTTTATTGATATAAAGCATCTCGCCACCATATTCTGCTTCACGGCTATCCAGCATTTCCCGGGAACCAATGGCACGTCCACCATATGGGTCGTAAGTATCACGTAGACTTTTCATCTCTGCCATATGCGGCTCGCTGATCGCATCATTACCACTCTCATAGAAAACAATACTGGGATTATTTCGGTTATAAATAATGGCATCGCGCATCAGGTTGGTACGTTGTTTCCAGTGGTCTCCCTGAGAATCTTTTTCGGCATCCCCGGCGGGCATCGCCTGAATAAGCCCAACGCGATCACAAGATTCGATATCCTGTTTCCACGGAGTTACGTGCATCCAGCGTACGAGATTCCCGTTGCCTTCGACGATCATACGATTGCTAAAATCACTCAACCACGCCGGGACAGACATCCCGATCGCCGGCCACTCGTTGCTGGTGCGTTGTGCATAGCCTTTCATTTGCAATACGCGATCGTTGAGATAAACTTTTCCATCTTTAAATTCGGTTTTTCTAAAACCGGTTTTGGTACTGACTTCATCAATGATGTTACCATCAACTTTCAACATGGATTTTACGGTATACAAATAGCCATACCCCCAACTCCAGAAATTCAGATCGCCCAGGCGTTGGGCTGCGGAAACCTTAGTGAGTTCTCCCGGAGCAAGCTTGGTTTCATCTCCGGAAAATTCGGCCACCTTATTATGCTCCAGATCAAAAACAGCTACTGAATATTGAAAGGTTTTAGGGGTGTCATATTCGTTCTTTACTTCAGATTCAACGTGAATCGTAGCCGCTGCCTGCGGAATATCAAAATCTGTAGCGTAAACATAAACTCCGGTAGTCTTTAGATTAGAATATAGCGGAAGCGTTTGATATAATTTATCGGTTACGTGCAAGAAAACATTTTTAGGAATACCGCCGTAGTTTGCATTAAAATTGATATTATTCCAACGGTAGGTTGCATTGGTACTGCGCTGGCGGTAATGCCAATCATTGTCGATGCGCAAGGCGATGCTGTTGGGTTTACCATCAAATACAACGATATCGCTAACATCCAAACCAAAAGCCATAACGCCGTTCTCATGCAATCCTACTTGCTTTCCGTTTACATAAATGGTTCCGCCTTGGCGTATGCCTTCAAATTCTAAAAAGATCTTTTGCCCTTTAGCATCTTCCGGAAGTATAAAATTCTTGCGGTACCATACGATTCCCGTACTATGTTCATCTATAGCTTTTAAAAAAGCTTCCTCTTGATTATAGGCGTGCGGCAGCGTCACCTGCGTCCATCCTTGGGTGTCAAAAGAGGCAGCTTCTGCACCATCGACCTCCCCGGTTTTAAACTGCCAATCGCTATTAAAATTATAGGTTTGACGTTGTGCAAAAAGGCTTTGTAGTGTAAGTACAAAGCCGATTAGAACAAGTATAGTTTTTATTTTTTTAAACATAAATTCAAGTTTAGTATTCTAAGCGATACATTTCTGACCCGGCGAGTAAAAAGCAGCCCAAACCGTAGTCTTCAAAATCTGGCTGTTTGTCATAAGATAAAGGTTGACCGTCTTTAGGTTCTTTGCCGGTGGATTGCAACCAACCTAAAAAGCCATTTTCATGAAGCGATTCTGAGAGCATCGCATTCCAGGCTTTTGTAATTACCGGCAGGTATTTTTCACGATCTAACAAATCGTTATTGATCCCGTAAGCGATCCCGTAAACAAATAGAGCCGTTCCCGAAGTTTCTTTACCTCCAAAATGCGTTGGGTCCTGTAAGCTTACATTCCAGAACCCATCTTCGCGCTGCACTTTTACTAAGGCTTCGGCCATTGCTTGCAGATCTTCAATATATTGATCGCGGTGCGGAGCATCTTCAGGAATGATCGAAAGCGTCTTTGCCAATGCAGCGATCACCCAACCATTACCACGACTCCAATAGGAATCTTCTCCGTTAGGTTCAGTATATGGCGGGTCAAAATCTGCATCACGCCACCACAAACCGTCTTCCGGATTGAACAATCCGTTTTCACCGATGACGTTACGGCTTTCCATATACATCTCATACATCTTTTCAAAATAGCGCGGATCATTTTCCAGTACACCCATTTTAGCAAAAACCGGCATTCCCATTTGTATCGCGTCGATCCAATCCCAATCGCCGTTTTGTGGTGTTACCAAAAACTTTTGCATACAAGCTCTGGTATTCTTCAGTTTTTCAGGATCGGGCTGCAAGTTGTACAGATCAATGTACGTCTGTGCCGCATCATAATCATCTGCATTGCGGGTTTCATTTCCGCTTCGGAAACCCCACTGATGAAAATCGGCCCAGTCTAAAGCATATTGATAGTATTCTTTTTTAGGATAGATCTCGTGCAAGGCCATCAAACCTTCGTAATACACGCCGCGGGTCCATATGTTACTTGGGCGTTCTTTATTGGTGATGATGGTTTTGCCTACATCAGGCCATTTCTTCATAAAATACGCATTGGCAAGTTCCATTTTTGCGAGCACATCATCGCGATTGATCTGTTGCTGTGCAGCGCAATTAAAATTAAATGCTGCCAAAACAGCTAAAACCAGTATTTTCTTCATCTATATTCGTTTTTTATCTCGTGATTTATTTTGTTTCTATACTCAATGGCATCAATTGAACGGGACCTAAAAGTCCTGAAGGTGTAGGTTCCCAAACGGTCGCATCAAAAGGTTGATAATCTTTATTAACCATATTGATCTCGTAAAAGGTCTTCCATTCTTCACCGCGTAATTCTTTAGCCCGAAGTCGGTTTGCTGCCAGATTGGTCACTTTGATGGTCAGGGTATTTTCACCGGCTTGCAATGCACCAAGATCCAAACGGTATGGCGCCGACCAGGCAGTACCAATATAATTATCGTTAAGCCACACGGCAGCACTTTCTCTCACATCTCCCAGATCGAGTTGCCACGTATCTGCTGCTGTTTCCGGTTTAGTAAACGTGGTGGTATAGCTTGCCGTTCCTGAAAAATGCTCCGCATCTTCGCCTAGCATCGTCCAGGATTTTAAACTATTCATAGTTGCAGCTTCCGGAAGCGTAGGTCCTCCTTCTTCAAAGCTGATGTTCCATTCAGTTTCTAGCGGAATCCCTTCAGCAGACGGCGAAGTGTACGCCCATTGTTCTTCAGGCAAATCCCAATTGGTTTTAATGAGCAACGCATCTCCTGAAGCAATTTGCACTTTAACTTCAGCCTGCCCTTCTGTGTTACGAACAGCTGCCGTACCCACTTTTCGCGTAAGCGGATCTAAAAGCACCGCATTATCAACATTCCCAGATAATGGAATGTAGGTGTCAATATCCTCTTGGGTATGATTTACCAAATAATAGATCTTAGAATCTCCTTGAGCCCTTCTAATAAATTTCAACCCGGACGCTACCAAGGTTTCGGGAGCCACTTCTGCCGCACGCAAACCTGATTCTAAAGCAGTAATGGCTAGATCATTTTCAGACATCAGGTTCTCTAGTGCCGCAGTTTGTTTTTCATATTCAAAATACCCGGGAACGCTTTCTGGTAAACCGGTAAAGATCACAGAAGCTCCGGCGTTTTTGAGCGCTACCAATTTTTCCATACTGGCCAATGGCATAAATTGGCAATCAGGAACCACCAAGGCTTTATATGTCCCGCCGGGTAAAACGATCTTACCCGCTTCTACTTTAGCTTGTTTTAGAAAGGCATCAGACAGAAAATCGACACCATAACCCTTGTTCATCAAGGTATTTGTGGTTTCGTAAAATGGCGTATCGAGTAACCACTCGTCTAAAGAATGGATTTTAAACTGAAAGAATAAATTTCCTTTTTTATAACTGTTGTACTGATCATAAATAGGCCAATACAATAAGGTCTCGTTATCTGCTTTTCCTTCTTGTAAGACCGATTGCACATTACCGAGATAGCTAAATAATGCTGAAGCATCTTTCCATATGGTATTCTTCGGACTAAAATTTACCGAAGCATAGAACTTCCAGCCCGGCCAACCGGCACGCTCAGGAGAATAGGTAGAACCATGTAAGAAAATATGATTCACTCCATTGAGAAGTAATTCCTCTGCTTCCGGCTTTGCCTGAGATAAAGCTGTTTTAAAATGCTCTCTAAGCCAGGTAAAAGTTTCTGAAGAAATAAGCGGCTTCCCGGCGATATGTCCCGCCGAAGAAGAGAATTTAAGCATCACGGGATCTGCATCTCCGGTTCTAATATTTTCTTCCTCGCGCCTAAAACCCTTGATATCAAAAGGCATTGAACCAAAAGTCTCACACTCCGGGATGTCTGCCGAAGCATAAAGATCGATAAGATTCCCCGGCGAACCGTGCGCTTGTAATTTGGTTTTAAATCCGTGTTTGTTGGACCAGTCGGTCCAAGGTTCATTAAACTGATGCAGGAGTAGATCAGACAAGGTTTCGCGGTAATCACTCTTTACCCGGTTCCCTAAATCGTTATCGCTGTCACTCAATAAAAGGTTGATGTGTGGTTTGAGATCATACCCCCGAAGTTTTTCAAACTGCTCAAAAAACTTAGGTGTAAAATCAGTACCGTAAACTTCATAGCTATCATTGAAAATTGCGCGCAACTGCCCTTTGATTTCGGCAAATGCGGTATCATAAGGTTGTATGTAATCCTCAAAAGCTTCTTTAGAGTAATGGTCTAAGGTGTAGCCTGCACCTCCGGGAGCTGCCCGCTTTACCTTTTGACCGGTTTTGCCGGTAAATAAAGCATAAACCGTATAAGAAGCATCTTCAGGAGTCCAGCTAAGTTTTCCTTCACGCACTTCTTTGGTCAGATCTTTAAAGTTACCTGCAGTATCATACGCAAGCACAGCACTGAGGGACGCCGGCTGGCGTTCTTTAGGATCTGGTTTGAGTTCCTGATCAAATGCCTGTCCTTGTGCCAACTCATACTTTTGAACCACCAACTTGGTTGCGGCAAATTCACGCTCTACCTGAGGACCGCCATACGGCCATCCAGTTCCCAGAACCATATCTACACCAAGCCCCAAACTGTCTGCAGTAGTGATCGTATAGTCTAAAATCTCCAGATACTTTGGAGAAAGAAACTCAAGAAATTGTTCTTCCTCTCCTTTAGCTCCATATATAGGAGTGATCTCTACACCTCCTAATCCGGCTTTTTCAAAAGCAACCAAATGCTCCTTAATGTTGGATTTATCAACGGCGCTTCCCATCCACCACCAGCGGGTCCAAGGCTTAGCCGTTTTTTCAACATCAGGCCACAACGCAGTATCAGTGTGTGTAACTTCCGAATTTTGAGATTGACAAGCTGTAAAAAGACCTGTAGTTAGGAGAACTAAGAGAAGTTTGAATAGTATTCGCATAGAAAAAGCTTATAAAATTGAAAATACAATGCATTACGCAGATTCTCAAATTCCGTTAAAATTATAAGTTCGTCTACCAAAACCTATCCTGTGCCGTCCTGTGAAAGAAGAGTTCTGTAATCCATAAATTTTAAGAAAACTTAACATAAAGCAGGATGCAGCAGCACAGTAAGCACAGGATAGCTAGAACGTTTTCATTGGGTACATTTAAAAATCTGTAATCCAAAAAACAGTTAATTTTTCTTAAAAAAAGAGCAACTATGAAACAAACAAACAAACTCATTTTATTGTGTTTCAGCATACTGATGTTCACCACATCGGTATGGGCACAAGAAAAAACAGTATCGGGTACCGTTACCGACGGTCAGGGCATGCCCCTACCCGGTGTAAACGTCTTGGTAGAAGGGACTCAACGTGGAACACAAACCGATTTTGATGGGAATTTCAGCCTTCAAGCTTCAGAAGGAGAAGTACTGCTTTTTTCATACCTCGGGATGAAATCGATTACACAAGCCGTAGGTAGCGCAAATACCTATACGATAACGATGGAGGCCGACAGTGCCGAACTCGACGAAGTAGTTTTAGTAGGATATGGTACGCAGAAAAAATCTAGCATTACCACCGCCGTAGCTACTATGGATACCGAAATTCTAAACCAACGCCCCATCAGTAAGGTAGATCAGGCGATGGTAGGGCAAATGGCCGGGGTACGTGTGAAGCAAACCAGTGGTGTTCCCGGAAAAAGTTTTTCTGTACAAGTAAGGGGGACAGGGTCTATTTCCGCTGGAAATCAGCCACTATATGTTATAGATGGATTTCCTTTAGAACCATCTACCCAAAATGGTAATGGAGATTTCGGTTCTGGTAATCCTCTAGACAACATCAACCCTGGAGATATCGAATCTATTCAGGTTTTAAAAGATGCTGCAGCCGCATCCATTTATGGTTCGCGTGCTTCTAACGGGGTTGTTCTGATCACCACCAAATCAGGAAAACTTGGCAAACCTAAACTGAGTTTCAATACCTATTACGGGATCAATAAAACGGTGAAAAAGCTTGATATGCTTAGTGCAGAAGAATGGGTTGATCGAGCTTCAGAGATCATCGATGCCCGCTGGGTAAACTCTGGAACAGGCCGTACGGCAGACCAAACCAGCGCAGAACGACAAGCCATCTTAGGCGGTTTTGACACTAACTTTATCAAAGACGACCGCTGGTTTCAGGAAGGCCATCCCGGTCTGGATTACATCGACTGGCAAGACGAATTTTTTAGGACCGGCGAAGTGAAAAGCTATCAGCTTTCTGCCCGTGGCGGAAACGAATTTGTAAACTATTTTATTTCCGGAGAACATCTTGATCAAGATGGTATTGCTTTAGGCGTAAATTACAAACGCTATTCTGCACGTGCCAATGTAGAAATCACTGCAAGTGATAATCTTAAATTTGGTGTAAATATCGCGCCTTCTTATTCTGTGACCCAAGATCCTGGAGTTGAAGGTAAAGACAACTTGATGCACTATGTGGTTTCTGCCACGCCCATTTCTGAAGATGGTCTTGATTATAATATTGGAGACAACACGCCATACGCGTGGGGGCGTAGTGTACCGAGTCCTATTCGTACTATTGAAAATACCATTGGAGAGAATAAAATCTTCAGAACACTCACCACCCTTTATGGAGAGTATGAGATCATTGAAGGATTACGCATTAAATCTTCGCTTAACTTAGATAATACAGAAGCTAAAAATAAATATTTCAAACCTTCTTTTGTAGATCGTAACAGGCAGGCAGGAGGTTCCTTTTCCTCGTATCAAAAGCAGAATTTTGTAAATGAAAATACTGTTAACTACGACCTTAACTTCAATGATGTTCATACGTTAAGTTTATTGGGGGGAGCTTCTTACAGCATCTTTAAATACGATAATCAACGTATTCAGGCAGCACAAGGTTTTGGTTCAGACGATATTACAACGCTCAATGCAGCAAATAATATAAGTGCTAGCGGCACCTATACTTTTGAGACTAAAAAGGTATTACTCTCGTATTTTGGTCGCGCACAATATGGTTATAAGGACAAATATCTGCTTACAGCTAGTATACGTCGTGATGGTTCGTCTAATTTTGGTCGTGATACCAAATGGGGTGTATTTCCTTCAGCATCTTTAGGTTGGAATATAGATAAAGAAAAATTTATTGCAGACGTTGACTTTATCAGTAATATGAAATTAAGGGCGAGCTGGGGTCTTGCAGGTAATAATACCTTTAGCGATGATTACGCAAGTATCTCAAGAATTGGTTTTTCTAACTATTCTTATGGAGGAAACTTTGTAACCGGGCAAGTACCTATAAATTCTGCAAATCCTAATCTAAGCTGGGAAGAGTCTGAAACTATCAATTTTGGGACAGACATTGGATTTTTCAAGGGACGTATTTTTACTTCATTTGATTATTATGTCAAAACAAATAAAGACTTATTACTAAGCGTTCCTGTGCCTACAGCGTCAGGATTTTCTTCAGCGGTAACAAATATTGGTAAAGTTGAAAATCGAGGTTGGGAATTAGAACTAACAACACGTAATTTACAAGGAGGTGCCTTTACTTGGACTACTAATTTTAACATTAGCCACAATACCAATGAAGTTAAACAATTAGGACCTGACAACTCACCGATCTTAGGCGGTTCTTTTGATATTGAACACAATATTCTTCAGGTAGGTCAACCACTGTACAGCCTTTATGTAGTACAACAAGACGGCATTCTTTCTCAAGAAGATATAAATAACGGCGCCGCACTCTACGGAAATCAAATGGAAGGTGACCCTAAATATGTTGATGCTAATGGGGACGGCGTTATTAGTCCAGCAGACCGTGTGATCTCAGGACACCCCAATCCCGATTATGTTTATGGGATGACCAATACGTTTACGTATAAAGGCTTTGACCTGACCGTTTTGGTTCAAGGGCAAACCGGCGGTAAAATCTACTCCACCTTTGGTAGAGCTATTGATAGAACCGGACAAGGATATCAAGACAATCATTTAGGCTTTATTCGCGACCGCTGGAGATCTCCTGAGAATCCTGGTAATGGAATTGAAGGAAAAGCCTATTCAACTTTCGGTCGCATAAAGAATACCGATTGGCTTTACTCCTCTGATTACTGGAGAATACGTAATATAACTTTAGGATATGATTTGGGCTCTGTAATAGACACCAATTTATTCTCAGGCCTACGTATTTATGTTACTGCAGAAAACTGGTTTGGTAATGACAAATACTACGGCGGTTTTAACCCTGAAGCAGTCAATAGCAATGGTGATGATTATGGAGCCTTTCCTCTTTCAAAATCAATTGTCACCGGTCTAAACTTCACCTTTTAAAAAAAGCATCATGAAAAAATACATCACCTTAATCTTGCTTACCATAGTAGCGGTCTCGTGTTCAGACGAATTAGATCAAACCCCTATTTCTGAGCAGGGAAGTAATAATTTCTATAGAAACACGGCAGATTTTGAATCTGCTGTAAACGGAATTTATAGCACATTGCAAAACTATCCTATTTATCAATTTTATTTGTCGGAAACCCGCTCTGACAATTTATATGCGGTTTCTCCTACGGGTGTTCGTGCTTATGATCCGATAAATGCATTTGACCGATCTTTGGCAACAAATGCTATAGTTGCGGACAACTGGAACACTGATTTCACTGGAATATTTAGAGCCAACACTGTTTTGGATCAGATCAATGAAGAGTTGGTACCTGATGGCGCTGTTTTAAACCGCATTATAGGAGAAGCGCGCTTCTGGAGAGCTTTTTTCTATTTTGATTTGGTGCGTACCTACGGAAAGGTCCCTGTGTTTGATCGGGTTTATACTCCTACCGAAACTCTAGAAATCCCACGTGCGCCGGTTGCTGAAGTTTATAGCTTGATCCTCGAAGATTTAAATACTGCCATCGACTTGTTGCCGGATTCTTATGGTTCTGACGCACAGGGTAAAGTAACTTCGTGGGCTGCCAAAGCTACTTTAGGCCTCGTGTATCTCACCCGAAGCGGACCTACCTACGGCATTGAAGGCGCAGGTTTAGATAGTGATGAATATGATCTGGCAGTAACTCAGTTTAATGACATCATCAACAATGGGCCTTTTGCTTTTGTGACTGATTACCCTGCGATTTTTGATTACAACAATGAGAACAATGCCGAAATTGTATTGAACATAGAATATCTCTCTGGCGGTTTAGGAGTTGGAGCCGAATACCCTTCACTTCCGGTTCCTGATGGGTATTTACGAGTTAATGGTGTTGGGTTTTCAAACGGTGAAACCGCAAAGCAAGTAGCGACTGACCTCATTAGCGCTTATGAGGCTAATGATTTAAGAGACGATCTTGACATTCAAAACGGATATACCGATCAAAATGGAAATTTCAATCCAGTTCCTTTTTATACTAAATATTTAAACTTAGAGCGCGCGGGTCAAGACCGTTTTGACTGGGGATTAAATTACCCTATCATTCGATATACTGATATTCTGACAATGAAAGCCGAAGCTATTATTATGGGTGCAAATGGAACACAATCCGAAGTAGATAATATTGTCAATCAAATAAGGGAGCGTGCCGGTTTAGGACCTATTGCGAATGTTGATCTCTCAACGCTCTTAGCAGCTAAACGTCTGGAATTCGCAGGAGAAAGCAGAAGATGGTATGATCTAGTACGCACCGGTACCGTCGTGAATACGATAAATGACTGGATTGCTACCGAAGATGTTCAAAACCGAATGCAAACCATGGATGAAAACCAAATTCTGTTTCCTGTACCAAGTTCACAAATTACTGTAAAAGCAGGATTATATGAGCAAAATCCAGGATACGATTAATTTCCAATATGGTAAAAATCAATCCCCAAAGGTTTAAACCTTCGGGGATTTTTTTATGCAGGAGATTGACGCCCAACGTTAAATAATGTTTAAACTCCTGATTCTCTGAAATTCGGTCTAAGCTTTTGATATTTTTGTAATCCCTAAATCAGCACAATTGAACGTACACGATCTTGATAGAGCATCAGCATTAGCTGCACTAGACTTTGACTACAACGGCTTAAAAAACGAACTTGAATCTTTAAGTATACTGGCTGCAAAAATTGCCGGTACCGAGCTTTCTGAAATCAACCTTCTCGACTCCTACGCACAGTGGACAGTAGCCAGCTCGCTAGGCGGAAGTTATCAAAAACCACTGGAAGCCACGGTTTGTAATCATACGGTTGAAGAGGCGCGAGACTTTGAAACGCGTTTAGATCTTGACCCGCTTTTTAAGGATAAAGAATTTGTAACCCAACAAGGTTTTATTTATTATTTCGGGATTCCCTTAACCTTAGGTCAAACGATTCCCGTAGGTTCTCTTTGTGTTGTAGGTAAAAGCATAAACAGCCTTTCAAAAGATCAAAAAGACCAGCTGCACTTAATAGCTCAACAAATAGAGCAGTATTTAGGTTTGAAACAACATACAGTAGATTTAGAGGCCCAACTCAAGCAACAACAACAACTCACCCGTCGCTTGGCACATGATATTCGCAGCCCGTTAAGTGGCATTGCACAGCTCAAGACCGAGCAAGATTTTAAAACTATGGAGCGTGAAGATCTTGAAATCTATCTTTCCGCAGCCGTAGCAAGTGCCGCTGCTATTCTCACCTTGACCGATGATATCCTGAGCAAAGATGCTGCCCGGCTTCACACAAACGCTTCAGCCTATGTTACCTTAACTGAATTGGGCACAAAGCTTTACGAACTCTACACCCCACAAGCCACTCCCAAAAACATCGAGCTACAAATAGACTACGATGCTACTTCGGTTAAAATTCCCCGAAAAAACCTCTTACCGCTTGCAGGAAACCTTATCGCCAATGCCATCAAGTTTACGCCTTCCGGCGGAAAAGTAAGCGTCGCGCTTCATATACTGAAGTATCAAGACCCAACGCGCTTAGAAATTCGAGTAGAAGATAACGGGGTTGGGATTGCTCCACAAACCATTGAAGCCTTAACTTCAGGAGCAGCTCGTGCGCAAACAGGAACAGCTGGTGAAACCGGTTACGGTCTGGGACTGCGTTTTGTAAAAGAATTAAGTGAGCGCCAGGGAGGAACGTTTACCATTACTTCAAAAGAAGGTTTGGGAACTAAGGTTTTTTTGAGACTCCCCATAGACTAAGTCCGTTTTTCACAGGACAGTACAGGATATTATTTCGCGTGTTGCTACTTAATTTATAGCAGTAAACAATTGGTACCTCCTATGCGCTTTTTATTATGCTTTACGATGCTGTTTTGGCTTGAACAGGCTTTGGCGCAAGTACCTCCTACCTCAAAAGAGCTCTTTAAACCGGAATACTGGATTATTGAGAAAACAACGGCAAAAACTCTGGTAGCGTTCCGGCAGGAACATATCGAAGTCAGCGCTAAAGGTGGAGTCACACTTTGGTACCACGAGCCTTTGGAAGCTCCGGTATCGATTCGGCTTCAGGCCAAAGTGGTCGCTACCGAAGACCCGGTGCTGCGGGTCTCTGATCTCAATTTTTTCTGGATGGCTCAAGATCCCGAATATCCCGATGATTTTTTTAAACGCTCATCTTGGCGAAACGGCGTCTTTCCGCACTATTATTCGCTCAACCTTTATTATGCAGGTTATGGAGGCAACACCAATACAACCTCCCGATTCAGAAAATATAAAAGCACCTACGAAACCTTTGCCAATTCAGGAGAACGCCCCCCTATTCTCAAAGAATATACCGATGCCGATCACCTGCTGAAAGCCGATGTCTGGTATGATATTCATATAGAAATGAATGAAGATCGTGTTCGTTTTTATGTGAATGACAACCTTTTATTTGACCTGAAAGATGAAGCCTCTTATACCCGTGGGTATTTCGGTTTACGTACCGTAAAAAGTAAGATTCAGTATAGAAATTTAAGCATCAAGCGCCTGTGAAACCATTTCTCTTTTTATTGAAATATCCCAACGGGCTACTCCTATTGAGCCTGTGGGTAATGGCCTATAGCTCTGGGAGCGCACAACGTCAGCCTGCAGAACGTTTAGATCGCGGTGTGGTCGCCATAAAACTAAACAACCAAACCCATATCAGCTGGCGCCTGCTTGAGCAGGATCCGGAGTCCTGTACTTTTGATGTATATAAAGAAACGGCTGAGGATACCTTATTAAAACTGAATGCAGCGCCGTTATCACAATCCACCTTTTTTACCGATACGCTACCGGAACCGGCCCAAGCCTATTATGTCAACTATTCCGGTGAAACGCCTAAACGCGACTTTGGCAATAGCAGTAAACTACGCACATCGCAGGCAAATACCCCCTACCTTTCGGTTCCTTTGCAAAAACCGGAAGCAGTCCGAAGTGAGGGCTTAAGCTATAGCTATTCGGCCAATGATGCCAGCGTTGGAGATCTGGATGGCGATGGCACCTACGAGATCATTCTAAAATGGCAGCCTTCAGAAGTGCAAAATCCACCGCGTCCCGGACTTACCGGACTGCAGCTTATAGATGCCTATACATTAGACGGCACCTTGTTGTGGCGTATCGATCTGGGAAAAAATATCAGAGCGGGTGCTGCGTATACCCAGTTTTTGGTCTATGATCTTGATGGGGATGGCAAAGCCGAAGTGGTGTGTAAAACTGCAGACGGAAGCATAGATGGCACAGGGAACGTCATTGGTGACGCAACTAAAGACTGGAGAAACCTGGATCCCAAATCCCCGCTTTATGGTAAAATTGTGGAAGGTCCAGAATACCTTAGTGTCTTTGAAGGCGCTACAGGAAAAGTACTCGACACGCAAAACTATATCCCAGACCGTTATCCTTTAGATGGTTGGGGAGGCATTGGCGGAAACGGTAATAATGACGACACTGCAGGTCGCGCAGATCGCTTTACAGCCGGTGTTGCCTATCTGGACAGAAAGAAACCTAGTGTGGTCTTCGTACGCGGATGGTATGGGCGTACCGTAGCAGCCGCTTGGGATTTGAAAAGGGGTAAACTGCGGTCCCGCTGGGTATTTGACTCGAAAGACGCTAAAAGTCCGTTTTCAGGACAGGCCAACCACCAATTGAGCATTGGTGATCTGGATGCCGACGGAAAAGATGAGATCTGTGTGGGCGCGATGGTTATCGACGATGACGGTTCCGGATTGTACACCACAGGCTTGCGCCACGGTGATGCCTTACACATTAGCGATATGGATCCCGATCGTCCCGGTTTGGAAGTATTTGGTATACACGAAAACGAAGGACGTACACTAAAACTGAGAACTCCGGGAGTCGCCCTTTTTGACGCTGCTACCGGAAACATACTTTTTGAAAAAGGAAGAAGTATAGATGTAGGTCGTGGTGTCGCGGCAGATATTGACCCCACACACCCGGGTTTTGAAAATTGGGGCGGTCCGGGCGGCTTACGCGATATCCACGGAAACACAATTAGTCAAAATACGCCATCTTCTACTAATTTTCTGGTTTGGTGGGATGGTGACCTCACGCGTGAACTATTAGATCAAAACCGCATCGATAAATGGAACTGGCAGACCCAAACCACCGAAAACTTGCTCACTGAAAACGGAAGCGTCGCCAATAACGGAACCAAGGCTACCCCTTGCCTGTCTGCTGATCTTTTTGGAGACTGGAGAGAAGAAGTGATATGGTGTACACCTGATAGCAACGAACTGCGTATTTACACTACGACATACCCTACGGCTTACCGAATGCCCACCTTGATGCAAGACCCAATGTACCGCCTAGGTATTGTATGGCAGAATGCGGCCTACAATCAACCCCCACATACAAGTTTTAATATGCTGGCGCGCTACGCTAAGGAATAGCCTATTAAATAATGTCTTTAGTGTTTTTTGATGTAAGGCTTAAGACACCTTAAAATAAGAATATTAAAGGTATATGCTGTTCCTTTGAACGCGATCGCGTGCCTTTTAAATCATAGCTAGAAGCCATTGCTGCAATTCATATGAATGTGAATGTAAACTAAAGCGAAAAGAGCAATAATATAAAAGAGCTCGCGCTATTAATTGGAACGTCTCTCCTATCTGGCCGATCCTCGTTTTGCTCCAAGTGTTTCAGGTGGTGATAAACTAGCGCTTAAACCCGGAAGTTAAATCAAGTCTTTCTTATTGAGCTATGCATAAAAAAAAAGTCTACATCAGATATTGATGCAGACTTTTAAAACAAGGCGGCGACCTACTCTCCCACGAGATGTAGTACCATCGGCGCTAACGGGCTTAACTACTCTGTTCGGAATGGTAAGAGGTGAGCCCCGTCGCTATA
>Ga0208450_1000250_pt1 | contig 33068 bp, 22 predicted proteins | sample MalvireepMed_908_FD_184249 | JGI IMG/M metagenome (GOLD analysis project Ga0208450, IMG submission 184249) | Marine viral communities from the Global Malaspina Expedition - Malaspina viral metaG DeepMed_908 (SPAdes) (version 2) | ecosystem: Environmental > Aquatic > Marine > Oceanic | place... | reverse complement strand
TTTTACCATTGTCGAACTCCTTTAAAATTTTTGCAATCTGTGTAGGTGTGAATTTGCTTCGTCTCATACTGTTTAAATTTAAGAATTATTATACTTCTAAACAGTTCGGTTTGAAGGGAAGCTTACATTTTAATCTTAGCTCTTTTTCTTTCTGACTTTCTTAAGTTCATAATTATGTGGTATTTATGATTAATATTTAAATGAAAAATCCTTCATATTTCTATGAAGGATTTTAAAGAATAAAATGAATATAAAACATTGTAAATCAGTTAATTATATTAAAAATAATTGATGATTTATTAGGAAATGTCCTTGAAAATAGTTAGCTTTGTGCATCTTTTTTAGCTACATAAAACTAACTTCTAGAGTAGTTCCTCATCCAAAGATCTTGCGTTGTTAAATTGAAGAATTTTGAAGGGATAGGAGTATTTAAAAAGAGGAAAGGGAAACTTTTGTGAGAGCTTATACACGATCCTGTTAAGAATTTATCCTTCCATTTTTGTAAATGCACATATATAGAAGATCTACAAATCTGGAAGGAAATTTCTTATTTTCTTATTTAGAATCAGGTGAATATACAGGTAAGCTTTCCAAAGGAATATCAACTGCAGCATCTAAAATCAAATTGAGAACTGATGTTGGTTGTGGAACTTCTAGCACGTTATTTATTTGATCTACATTCTCTTGATGTTGTATAATATTTATTCTTCTACTAGTTACCTCAAAAAAATCCGTTTTCAAGTATTTATAGAATCCTTTAATTTGCTTGCTTTCATCCTCAAAATTTTCACGTCTGGTAAAATTATTTTTAAAGGTGAATATTTCGTTTATTATGAATCTATCAAACTCTAACAAATTGTCTCTCATTTCTCTAAACTCATTTATATCCTCACCAATAAAGCTCTCAGAAGGTGTTTTAGAGAGGTATTGAAAAGAAGTCTGCCCTTCTCCATAAATCCTAATACTATCTTTCATCTTGACTCTGAAATAATCCATTATATTATAAGCCAATACCAATCCCTTTTCATTGTCAGATAAGGCAATTCTAGAATCTATTAATGCTTTTGAATGAGATATACAACTCATAAAATAATCGCTTCTCCTATAAACTCCATCAACGTAAAAACCATTTCTTGATACAAAACTTTGTTTAAAATTTAGATTTTGAGGAAACAGCTTATATTGGATAAATGCAATTATATGAACTACTAATTTCTTATCTGAGCTCTTCAGTTCTTGAGAGTCACCTGATAAACCCCTGTATATAACAGTATTATTATCAAATAGATAACTCATAAATTCAGCAAAAATATAAGTGTTATTTACAGTTTTAAGTAAAGAGTTGAAAAAATCCTCCCCTAGATAATTTTTAAAAAATTCGTTTAGTATAAATTGAATTTTGCCCTCTTTGAAATACTGAACTGGCTTTTTATTTATGAAAGCCAAATTGCAGTTCACGAATTGATTTGTAAATGCTGAATATGTAAGAAAGGTGGAAGGATCCTTACCAAAAAAAGGAAATTCGTTGGTTAAATATTTATCTCCATCATTTAATGTAAATGTCTTAAATGATGGATATTGCAAGGGAAGTTCTAGATTATTATTTCTCAATCTATCAACATTTCTGATAGAGTCCTCAACACTTGCCCTAAGTTCATCATTGTAAAAATGACATAAAATTTCTCTTTGCTTATCAAAAGAAATGTACTCTGCTTTATTTCTGTTTAATACCTGAACTCGTCTAGACCCCGTGCTTGTGGATATTATATCATATGCCTTTTTAAATTCAATATATTTTTCTCCACTAAAACTTAAAGTTTCATAATTAAAAGATTGTGGCTTTGGTAAAACAATATGAATTTCTCCAACAGTTCTTTTTCTAGCTAAAGCTTGAATTATGCTACTATACCCATTTGAAAAAATTCCAAAATGATTTTTAAAAGGCCCTTTAGCTGTATAAGCAGGTAAGACTACAATAAATGCGTGGTTTTCTTTTTTAATACTTACACCCGTACTAAAGTTAGTTCCAATATTACATTTAGTGTGATCATATCTATTACTTTGTAAACTCTCAGGCTCTTGGTTCTCCTCAAAATTCGCAACGCATAAATTTATATTCTCCCTGTATTTATTGTACAATATTTCTCCTAGGCCACTGGTATTATCATGATATATTGAATTGGCTAATTTTCTAGTAGAGCACAAGATGTCTACATCAAGATTTCTACTAAAACATTCCTCCGCAATATCTATTAAAGTACCATTATGATTTGTGTAAGATTTAGCATTATCAAAATGTAATAATAATTGGCTTTGCCTTTCATTAATTCTTATCCTTTCAGCTTCTAAAATCTTAATATTCAAATCAGTTAATTCTGCCAAATACTCAATTACAATTTTTGAAGATTCACTAAGGGTTGCACTAACCACGATATTCTTATGAATTACGTTCTTCCATTTCCAAAGGTTGAAGATGTAATTCTGCTTAAAATTATAAACCGCATCGTGTATCTCGTCATATACAACTACAACCTTTATTTCATTTTCCTCGCAATGCTGGACCAAACGGTTTAAATATTCTCTTTTAGCTTTAGAATTAATAAATCCATCTTCCCCAGGGTTACCAAGTAGCGTATTAGCTGTAATAATTTGAATTTTTCTATTTAGGTATTCTATAGAATTTCTACCTATCCATTCATACCTATAAATTTGATTTTCTGGAACACCGAGCTCTTGCACATCCAAATAATATTGTTGAACTAAACTAACGAAGGGAGATGCAATAAAAATTAAATATTCCTGATTGTGATCTTCGTAAAATCTTTTTACTGTTTGAATTACTGCAAATGTTTTTCCACTGCCTACACCTGCATTAATTACAACAGTATTTCTATCATTTAATTCGATATTATCTTGAAGATTATCATTTAAATACCCCTCACTATCAGGGTTGATTATGATTTTAGATGTAGAAAAGTTTGAAGGAAAATCATCCGTATTAACTCTATTAAACTCTACTGGATAATCTTCAAATTCATTATTTGGTAACATCATTAATTTTCCCTTTTTGTTAATTTCTTATCTAAAGCTACCAACAGTTTATCAAACAAATCGCTAGCTTTTAAAATAAGGTTGTGTAAATATTCAACATTTGAGATAACTATCTTAAGATCATCCAATTCCAAGCCTTTCATTTTGTGGAATGTTCTCTTCGTTTTTATATATGAATCATCATGAGCAATAGCATTTCTAGTAGAAATCTGGTTTATTAATGTTCCGAACTCCTTTTTTAATTCATTTCCTTCAATTCCTATATCTTTCTCTAGAATATTCTTAATCCCCGGTATTACGCTTTGTTTAGGAATAACAATTTTTTTCTGAAGTTCATTACTACTTATATTTAGTAATTCCACCAGCCTATTTTCAATGAATGCGTAAATTGATAAGCAAGCAGAGTTTCTTTGAATACGAATCAATTCCTTTAGAGCCATCCCATCAAATTCATAAAATTGTTGGTCATAGGAACTTTTCCATTCAGCAGGTATATTTGACAAACTCTCCTTTCTTAATTCTTCAAAATTTTCTACCCTCTCACGATAAATGTCCTCTTGATTATTTATCATCATTCTCAAAGCAGAAAGCCCTATATCCAGATCATATTTAAAATTCCAAAGGTTACCGCATTTATATAGATATAGATCTTCTATTCCAAATTTTATTTTAGCCATACATACTTGAGTGAAATTAAAATTGAATAAGTTAAGAAATACCTAGGTTCAAATAAATAGCATTGAACTATACTCAATGTTCTCCTAAAGTTTATCACCTAAAATCTTCATATGATCACTTACTTTCTTTTGAACTATTTTACCATAATGGGTTTGGGTAATTGTAATACTTGAATGTCCTAGAAGCTCACTAACTATTTCCATTGGAACATCATTAAATAGCAAGACTGTAGTTGCAAAAGTTTTTCGAGCAGTATGGTGGGTTAATCTCTTATCAATACCTACTACATCAGCAATCTCTTTTAAGTAGGAATTGAATTTTTGATTACTTAATCTAGGAAAGATGAATTCCGAGTCATTTGTAAAAGTTTGTAAAATTTTCATAGCTTTAGGAAGTAGAGGAATTGATAATAGCTTACCCGTTTTTTCTCTTTCCATTCTTATCCACAAATTATTATCAAACCCCTTTTCTATGTGTAATGGTTTTAAGCCATTCATTTCAGCATATGCTAGACCTGTATAACAACAAAAAACAAAACAATCTCTTGTACTTTGTAGTCTCTTTTGAGAAAATTGATAGTTTTCGAGCTTCAACAATTCTGTTTCATTTAAATAAACAATTTTAGTAATAACACTCTTCGATTTATAAAGAAGGAATGGGTCAGTAAGAATAAGTTTTTCAGAAAGTGCAATCCTTATTACCTTTCTAAACCTCTGTATAACCTTATTAATTGTTACCTGCTTAAGACTCTTTTCAGTTTTAAGGTAAAAATCAAATTCCGTAAGAAAGTTTAAATCTAAGCCAGATATAGGCACATCCTTAACTTTAAATTTCCATTGAATGAAGGCTGTAATGTGTTGTCCTACGTAATAAAACTTATCCCAAGTAACTTTCTTTACTTCTAAGCCTACAAGCTTCTTAAACTTCACTAAATAGCTTTGATAATATTCAGATACACCAACTTGATTATGTTCCTTCTTGGTTTCAGCACCTAAATATTTATTTAAAATATCTGATGCTCTGATATGGTTTCCTTGAACTCTTAATTTTAGATAATAATCATTTAGCTTATTTGTGATTAAACCTAACTGATCATTTATTACAATATCAACTGAGTAATATTGCTCAGAAGAGTTCCAATATTTTGGTTTTATGAAAATTCCTGTTGAAAATTCCTTTCTTTCTCCTTCAAGAGTTAATCTGCATCTTAATACACAGAACCCTTTCTTATTAATTCTTGCTTTATTTGGATAAAATAGAATTGATAACTTATTAATACTCATCATAAATGAATTAATAAGACACAATATTTACTATACTATTATGCTAGTAGGAAATGTATAACCTGAGAAATTATGTACACCGAATTGTACACCTATTTGCAGAATGTATCACCTAATTAGGTGTACATATACAAAATATTCATTTGTTATAGGAGGACTGAAATTATTTGGGAAATAAGCCCTAAACCCGCGTAGATACTGACTATTACAAAACAAAAAAGCCTCAACTACAGGTAGTTAAGGCTTAATTTTGCTCCCCCTCTTGGGCTCGAACCAAGGACCCTTTGATTAACAGTCAAATGCTCTAACCAACTGAGCTAAGGAGGAATTTAATCTTTCAATTTTTAAAGTCACACAGGGTATCGCAATACTTCTGTTTTTGTTGTGCCTTAAAGAACGTTTCGCTTATTTGCTGAAAGCGGATGCAAATATACACAACTATTTAAACCCACAAAACTAATTTTAAAAAATATTTGATAGATTTTTTATCGTCGTAATTTTTGGCTTAGCTACCGGTAATCCAGCGGTAAATATCATTTCCGTTAGCATATAATACTAAGGCAATTAGCAAGAAGAACCCTATCATCTGTGCATACTCTAGAAATTTATCGCTCGGCTTTCTTCCGGTGATCATTTCATATAATAAGAACATCACGTGCCCTCCATCTAAAGCAGGAATTGGCAGAATATTCATAAATGCGAGTATGATCGAAATAAAAGCCGTCGTTTCCCAAAACGATAACCAGTTCCAGGTATCTGGAAATAATCCTGCGATCGCACCAAAACCACCTACTTGAGACGCACCCTTTTTAGTGAACACGTATTTAAACTGTGCCACGTAGTCGTGCAACTTCCAATACCCGTGATTGATTCCTTTTGCAATACTTTCTCCAAAAGAATACTTAACCACTTTTGATTTATAATTGGCTTTAGGATACACCCCAAAATTTCCGTTATCGTCTAAGGTCACGGTAGTGTTTGCCAGTTGCCCATCACGAGAATAAGTCACAGCATACTCGGTAACGCCCTCTTCTTTACTCGCTTTAAAATCGGTCCAGGAAGCGATTGATTTATCATTGATTTGCGTAAGTACGTCTCCTTCTTTTAATCCGGCTTTTGCGGCAGCAGATTCTGCAACCACACTATCCAACACCGGTTTAATAAGTGGCATTAGCGCATCGGTCTCTCCAGACTGGAACATTTTGGTCCCGATATCTTCTGGGATCGTGATGGTTTCTTCGCTACCATCGGTGTGCGCTACAGTAATTGTACTCACATCACGCAGCATCATATCACGATTGATCGCCAGATTGTTTTCGTAAGGCGCTCCATTAACCGCAAGAATCTGATCTCCGTCTCTAAAACCGTATTCTTTAAATCCTTCAGAAACCTCAATTCCGTCAGGCATTTGCTCAGGACCTACAACCGGATTTCCATAATAGGCAATGATCATTATGTAGATGAAAAATCCAAGAATGATATTTACGGTCACCCCACCAATCATCACAATTAGACGCTGCCAGGCCGGTTTTGAGCGAAATTCCCACTCTTTAGGCTCTTGCGCCATCGCTTCCTTATCCATACTCTCATCGATCATCCCGGCGATCTTCACATAACCTCCAAGCGGAAGCCAGCCAATACCATAAACGGTCTCGCCTATTTTCTTTTTGAAAAGCGAAAACTTAACATCAAAAAAGAGGAAGAATTTTTCTACGCGTATTTTAAAAAGACGGGCGGGAATAAAATGCCCAAACTCGTGAAGTACTATTAATAGTGAAAGGCTCAAAAACAACTGAGCTCCTTTTACAAAAAATGGATCCATAAAAAATTTATCTAACTAGTGGTAACTAACCACCTCCTTATTAGTAGCAAAAAACAATTTTCAACTGGAGCTTATCATCAGTAATTCTACCTAAGGGTAGTTTAACTTATGATGATCGCACCACGATTAAAAAGTGCACAAAAGTAACCTTTTACTTCCGCATTCAAAACTTTGCGTCACGCCGCTTTGGTTAAATCGCAAAGATTAAAGGCTTCCGGCTTTGTTACCGAGGTTTCAGACCGTAATTTTGCGGCCATAAAACACGCGTTATGCTTCAGTTTTTTGCTAAATACAAAAAGTTTGCCATCGTGATGGCGATTCTTTCCGCAGTTATACTTTACACCTTTTACACCTTAATGCAACCGGCGCCTAGTCTTCCGATCTATCAACCAACTATGGTAGATAATACACTTGTAGACAGTACGGTTCAGTTTGTAAAAAAATACCATAAAATAGCCGATTTTGAATTGGTAAATCAAAACGGAGACACCATCACTCAGGATGATTACCCTGGGATTTATGTAGCCGATTTTTTCTTTACCACCTGCCAGACCATTTGCCCGATTATGACCGAGCATATGGTTCAAATTCAGGAAAAATTGAAAGATGATCCTTCGGTAAAACTACTCTCACATACGGTGATTCCTGCAACCGATACTGTTGCTCAGCTTAAACGTTATGCTTTAGAAAAGGGCGTGAATGACTCCAAATGGAATCTTGTAACCGGTCCTAAAAAAGAAATTTATGACCTTGCCAGAAAGAGCTATCTCGCAGTTAAAACACAAGGAGACGGTGGTAAGTATGATATGATTCATACCGAAAATTTTATGCTCATCGATTCTAAAAAACGCATTCGCGGCTATTATGACGGTACCGATCCTGAAGCAATCGAAGAACTTTTAGAAGATATCGCCATTCTAAAAGCGATTGAAGGTGACGAAAACTCTTAAACCTTCGGTTTTAAGGCAGTTTGTAGCTAAAATCTTTTCCCATCTGTTGGTTTTCGTTTACTTTTGCCTTGTTTAAATTCAATCTAAATAAATTGACTACTTCCTTAGATCTTTTGAAGCGTGGCGAGAAAGCCATCATTGTAGAGTTTACCTTAAACATGGTTCCTCTAAAGCTTTTAGAAATGGGTTGCCTTCCCGGCAACGAAGTAGAACTGGTACAAATCGCGCCTTTTAAAGACCCGATGTACCTCAATATTAACGGCAGTCATCTTGCCATACGTAAAGAGACTGCGAGTCATATCACTGTAGAAAAGCTCACTCATGAGTAAACAGCTCAATGTAGCCCTTATAGGAAATCCTAACACCGGTAAAACTTCGGTTTTTAACCAGTTGACCGGTCTTAAACAACAGGTAGGAAACTACCCGGGAATTACTGTTGAAAAGAAAGAAGGTATTTGCAAACTGCCACGCGGAGTTAAAGCGCACATTCTTGACCTTCCGGGAACCTACAGCCTTAATGCGAGTTCGCTTGACGAGAATGTGGTCATTGAACTGCTTCTCAATAAAAACGACAAAGACTATCCTGATGTTGCTGTTGTAGTTTCTGATGTTGAAAATCTTAAACGGAATCTACTCCTCTTTACCCAGATCAAAGATTTACACATCCCCACGATTCTGGTTATCAATATGGCCGATCGTATGGAGCGTAAAGCCATAAGTCTTGATATTGAAAAACTTGAGGAGCGCCTAGAAACCAAAATTGCGCTGGTAAGTTCGCGTAAGAATACCGGTTTTGATAAGCTGAAAGAACTCATTGGCAATTACAAAAATCTTTCTGTAGAACCTTGTGTAAACGCTTCGGTGATCGCTCCGGAATATTTTGACCGTTTGCGCAAAGCTTTCCCAAAGCAAGATTTGTATAAACTGTGGTTGGTGATCACCCAAGATGTGAATTTTGGTAAACTCGACAGAAATGAGATGCAAAGCATCAGCACATTTCAAACCGAAAGTAAATCAAATCTTAAGCGGCTTCAGCAAAAAGAAACCATCGTACGCTATCAATTTATCAACGGTGTTTTAAAAGAAACCTTAAGCATAGATCATCTGGCGGCCAAAGATTTACGCAGCCGCTTAGATCGTGTGCTTACGCATAAGGTGTGGGGTTACCTCATTTTCTTTGCCATCTTACTCCTTATTTTTCAGGCGATTTACGACTGGTCTTCTTATCCTATGGATTTGATCGATGAAGGTTTTGCCGCGATGGGTGAATGGGTGCGCAACACGATGCCTCCCGGTGCTTTTACCAATTTGATCTCTGAAGGAATCATCCCGGGTCTTGGCGGTATTGTGATCTTTATTCCGCAGATTGCCTTTTTATTTTTATTCATTTCGTTACTCGAAGAAAGCGGTTATATGAGTCGTGTGGTCTTTTTGATGGACCGTATTATGCGTCGTTTTGGTCTTAGCGGAAAAAGCGTTGTGCCTCTCGTTTCGGGAACTGCCTGCGCCATTCCTGCGATTATGGCCACCCGAAATATTGAGAACTGGAAAGAACGTCTTATCACGATTTTGGTTACGCCATTTACGACCTGTAGCGCGCGTTTACCGGTATATCTTATTATCATTTCGCTTGTGATCCCTGACGAGCGTGTGTTGTACATCTTCAATCTGCAAAGTTTAGTGTTGATGCTCTTGTACCTCATCGGTTTTGGAACTGCCATTCTTTCGGCTTGGATTTTAGACCGAATTTTAAAAATAAAGAGCCGTACTTTTTTTGTTATTGAAATGCCCAATTATAAGTTGCCGTTATTCAAAAACGTAGCCTATAATGTCATCGAAAAAACAAAATCATTTGTCGTTGGTGCCGGAAAAATAATTCTAGCGATCTCTATCGTACTGTGGGTTTTAGCCTCTAACGGGCCGGGCGACGCTTTTTCTAATGCTGAAGAAAACAGCATCGCGCGAATGGAAGCCGGCGAGTTTCCTGAAAGCGAACTAGACAAACATATTGCTTCAGAAAAGCTCGAGTATAGTTACATAGGTTATATGGGTAAAGCCATCGAGCCGGTTGTGCAACCTTTAGGTTACGACTGGAAGATTGGTATAGCTATTGTGAGTTCTTTTGCGGCACGTGAGGTATTTGTGGGAACGCTCGCAACCATTTACAGTGTGGGAAGCGATGAAGAGGAAACCATTAAAAACCGAATGGCAGGTGAGGTCAATCCTATTCTTGGCGGACCTTTATTCAATCTTGCCAGCGGGATTTCCCTGCTGCTGTTTTATGCCTTTGCCATGCAGTGTATGAGTACACTCGCGATTGTTAAACGCGAAACCAACACCTGGAAGTGGCCGATACTACAACTTGTAGTTATGAGTGGTTTTGCTTACGTTGTAGCACTAGTTGCTTATCAACTTATAATTTAAAAGTTATGATACAGAATATTTTAGTCGTATTGATCTTTCTTTTTGCCGTAGGATATCTGGTAACCAAATACATCTGGAAGCCGGCCTTTCTAGGCGGAAAATCTAATGATAAATCCTGCGGAAGCGATAACTGCGGTTGTCATTAAGTTAAAAAAGACTCCAAACCACATTAAGCACATAATCTTCCTGCTTGATTTTTGGCTGAGATACGTCGGGATAAGGTGAAACAGAATGCCCCATCAATTCTTGAGCTGAAGAATTAAAAAGCGTTTTTGCCGGACTGTTCAAATTCACTTTTCGGGTTTCAATAGGTTTTCCATCTTTAAAGATCGAAGCTTCTACCACTACTTCGCCTGCCCAAACACAGGTTGTATTTTTTGGGCACCGTGAGTCGATCACTTTTGTAAGTTCGATTTCAACATCACCAAAAGTAACCCGTTCCCCAAACGGAACTTTCACTACTATTTGCGGTACTTTAACCGGTTCTTCAGCAAAAATGCTGTCTTGTTTTTTGATGCTAATTTGGGCAGAGACGGTAAAGCTTATGAGGCTGATTAAAATAAATACGACGGTTTTCATAAATAATGCGTTTACTATAAAGACGTATTTATTTCAATCTGTTGCAAATTATCCTAACCCTACATCAAGCGTCATCATCAAGATAAAGCCACCTATGAAGCCCATCGTTGCAATATCGGTATGATTTCCTTGTTGGGTTTCGGGAACTACTTCTTCGACCACTACAAAGATCATCGCCCCTGCTGCAAAAGCAAGCGCATAAGGTAAAATAGGCTGAAACGTCATCACCGCATAGGCGCCTACGACCGCTGCAATAGGCTCTACAATTGCCGAAAGCTGCCCATAATTAAAACTTTTCCACCTGCTGAATCCTTGTCGGCGTAAGGGCATCGCCACCGCAAAACCTTCGGGAAAATTTTGTAAACCTATACCTATTGCCAGAGCCACGGCACCTCCAATAGTTGCGCCGTCAAATCCTGCCGCCACACCTCCAAACAAAACACCCACAGCTAAACCTTCTGGGATGTTATGCAGCGTGATCGCCAGCGTAAGCAGTACCGATTTGTGCCAAGGACTCCTAATTCCTTCCTTATCTTCCTCTTTAAAATTGACATGTAAATGCGGCAAAACCTTGTCAAGACCAAATAAAAATGCAGCTCCTAAAGCAAAGCCCACCGCTGCAGGAATCACTTTAACAAACCCATCACCCGGACTCATTTCAATACCGGGCGCAAGCAAACTCCAGAAACTTGCCGCGACCATCACACCGCCGGCAAATCCCAACATAGCATCAAATAATGCCCTGTTCATTCCTTTAAAAAAGAACACGAGCGCAGCTCCTAAAGCAGTCACACCCCAGGTAAAGAGTGTCGCGTAAAACGCTCCTAAAACCGGGTCCAAAGTTTCAAAATAGTTGATTATATCATTCATAGGATTTACAATTCTAAATAGTGAAGTTGGTTAATTTAAATGCGCACATAAATATGTTCTGTAGCGATTTGGGAAAGTAAGAGTTCGCGATCATCTATGCGCACGGTCATACTTTTATCAAACTCTTGAATGTTAACGATCTCAAGAACACTGCCCAGACGTATATTTTGCTGATCTAAAAACTGAAGAAACGAGGAGGAAGTATCGTTTACGCCAATACACGTACCTGTATCCCCCGGTTGCAATTGCGACACGCGTTTCTTCTCTAGCTTTGCAATGTTACCTGCTTCATCAGGAATGGGATCTCCGTGCGGGTCGTGCTTGGGATAACCTAAAAATTTATCCAATTCCCGAATCAGTTTATCCGATTTGATATGCTCCAACTGCTCGGCGACATCGTGAATCTCGTCCCAACTGAAATCGAGTTTATTAGCCAAAAAAGTTTCCCACAAACGATGTTTACGAATCACTTTTAATGCGGAAACCGCTCCGGAATCTTTTAAAATAACACCTTGATACGGCTGATAATGTACTAACCCCTTCTCATCCAGCTTTTTGATCATTTCAGTTGCTGAAGCCGGTTTTGTGTCAAGATACTTCGACAACACATTAGTACTCACTCCTTTAGGATGCTCTTTTTGTAACGTATATATCGATTTTAAATAGTTTTCTTCAGAAAAAGTCATACTGCTTTTTAATTATACCACAATAATACACCAAATTTATCAAATATATTTTTTAGGTTTGCCTAAACTTTAATTTTTAAAAACCTTAAATGTCTGTTAAGTACGTATTTATTTTGCTTCTTTGTCCTTTCTTCTTAAAAGCACAAGAACACGTGATGCTTTCAGGAAGCGTTTCAGACGGAACCAATCCCATTCCGTTTGCAACTATTCTCGTAAGCGGAACTACAACGGGTGCTTCTGCAAATGAAGACGGAAACTTTCAGCTGCAACTACAGCAGGAACCAGTGACTTTGATCGTTCAGGCAGTAGGTTTTAAAACCCAACGCCAAACGGTCACGCCTTCGGCTTATAAAAATTCAGTTTTAAAGATCACGCTTCAGGAAGATCTCTTAGGTCTGGAAGAAGTTGTGGTGAGCGCTACGCGTAATCGCATCAGTAAAAAAGAAGCTCCGGTTATTGTTAAAGTGCTTAGCCCTAAACTTTTTAAAGCCACACAGTCGATCTCGCTTGCCGATGGCTTGAATTACCAACCCGGCGTTCGGGTAGAAACCAACTGCCAAAATTGTGGCTTTACACAAGTGCGCCTTAACGGTCTTGAAGGGCAATACACGCAGATTTTGGTCAACAGCAGACCGGTGTTTAGCGCACTCAACGGCGTTTACGGTCTCGAGCAAATTCCCGTAAGTATCATAGATCGTGTAGAAGTAGTGCGCAGTGGCGGCTCGGCGCTTTTTGGCTCCAATGCAATAGCAGGAACCGTAAATATCATTACTAAAGAACCGGTCAACAACAGCTGGGAAGTGAACAGCAATCTGGCACTCATCGATGGAAAAACGGCAGACCGTAGCCTTAATCTCAACACCTCGATCGTAAGTGAAGATCTTACCACCGGTGTTACCCTTTTTGGAATGTACCGCGATCGTAACACCTATGACGCGAATGGTGATGGTTTTAGCGAAATCACCAAACTCACCAATCATTCTTTTGGTACAAAAGCCTTTTACCGCCCTAACGATAACAGCAAAATAGGTTTAGACCTTACTGCTATCAAAGAATACCGTCGCGGTGGTGACCGCGTAGATCTCGCACCTCAATTCACAGACATTACCGAAGAACTCGATCATAACACCTTCTTTGCCGGGGCAGATTATGAATTATACAATGACGAGCGTACCATTAATTTTACAGCCTATGCTTCTATACAACATACTGATCGCGCCAGCTATTACGGCGGTTTGGGAGGCGGAAGAACAGCAGCAGATTCTGTCGCCGCCAACAATGCCTTCGGAAACACCAAAGATCTCGCGTTGGTTTCAGGAGCAAAATTCAGTTATACATTTGCTAACGATGATGTTTTAACCAGCGGACTGGAATACCAATTGAATGATACCGAAGATGCCATTCCCGGTTATAATCGCATTGTTGATCAGCGTGTGAACAGCGTCGGACTTTACAGTCAGTACGAGTGGAAACCTATTGAAGCGTTCACGACCTTACTTGGGGCAAGGCTCGATCATATTTCGGTAGATGGCTTTTATAGCATTCAAGATATCGAGCGCCGTTCTCAAGTTTCAGAGACCGTTTTGAGTCCGCGCATTACGCTGCTTTTTGACATTACAGAGGATTTACAATTTAGAGGAGGCTATGCACGCGGATTTCGAGCGCCGCAAGCATTTAACGAAGACTTACACATCAGTTCTGTGGGTGGCGAGCAGCGCTTTGCGATTCTGAGCGATGACCTGGAAAGTGAGTTTTCTAATGCGTACACCGCCTCGTTAAATTTCACTAAAGACTTCAATAAAACACAAACCGCACTATTACTCGAAGGCTTTTATACCACCTTGCAAAACCCGTTCACTTTGGTAAGCACCGGGGCTTCACTACCCAACGGTGCCATTCTTGATGAATCCCGTAACGGAAGCGGTGCCTATGTCGCCGGCACCAACATAGAACTTACTGTCTCCCCCAACCAAGACTTGTATTTTCAAGCCGGAATGACGTTCCAAAAATCAATTTATAAAGAAGATCAGGTGCTTTTTGAAAGCGACGGAACTGTCTCCGGAGAAAGCGATGTTATCGTTTCAGAATTTACCCGCTCCCCCAATCTTTACGGCTTTTTGAATGCCAACTGGGTTATGAGTGAAGCCTTTAAACTGGATCTCACCGCGAGTTATACCGGCAGTATGATCGCACCGCACGTCATAAGCGATAGCGGTTTTATGCTGCTTGAAAAAACGCCCGATTTTATTGATATCACACCAAAACTCACCTATCATCTCGACGTGAAAGATACGTTTCACGTAGAGCTGAGCACGGGCGTTCAAAATGTGTTTAACAGCTATCAAAACGATTTTGATCAAGGGCCGCTTAGAGATTCAGATTACATCTATGGTCCTAATCGACCACGTACCTTTTTCTTCGGAATACGCTTCGGCGACTTCTAGTCCTTGCAGGACTGGCAAAAAGTGCGGGCCGCACAGGCAAAATGGATTATTATGAAAAAAATGCTACTGTTTCTATTTCTTTCTTGCGGAAGCCTTATTGCTCAAAAGAGCGATCAGCAAATCAATTGGTTAAGCTGGGAGCAATTAGAGTCTGCTTTAGCTGAAAAACCAAAAAAAACCTTGATATTTTTCTACGCCGATTGGTGCGCATTTTGCAAAAAAATTGATCGTGTCGTTTTCACAAAGTCGGAGGTTATTGAGAAAATCAATCAGGATTTTTACGCAGTCAGAATGAATGCAGAAACTACAGACTCCATCATTTTTGATGGAACGGTGTTTACCAATCCGCTTGCAAAAACGCAGCGCAATGCAGTGCATCAACTGGCGGCGCTGTTAGGCTCTAGAGAAAACTACGCATTCTCACTACCGGTTACTTTATTTTTTGATGAGCAATTCAAAGTGAAACGTCGTGTATTTGAATATTACACTTCAGAAGAATTAATGAAGTATTTAAACCAATAGACCGTTGCCGGGACGCATTTTTAATCCTAGTTTTAAACACAGATGGAACATGCTTCAAATCACTTCGACTATATCATCCTCGGCGCCGGACTTTCGGGCTTGATGCTGGCATATCGTATGAGTCAGGATTCTTTTTTTAAAGATAAATCAGTTTTAATTCTTGATAAGTCAGACAAAACAAAGAACGATCGCACCTGGTGTTTTTGGAGTGAAAATACGAGGGAGTGGGATTCTATTATTTCAAAAAAATGGAGCAACATTCGTTTTAAAAGCACAGGATTTGATGCTGAAATTCCCCTTACCAGCTACACCTACAACAAAATTGAAGGACTCGATTTTTACCAATTCCTTTTTGAAAAGCTTCAGTCTTCAAAAAACATTGTTTTTAAAACAGAAACCTATATTTCACATATAGAAACTCCAACCTCGGTTGTGGTGCAAACGCAAGCGGCCCGATACACAGCGACAAAAATGTTTACCAGTATCCTTCCTGTGGAAAGACTCACCGATCAGAAGCAATTTCCTGTTTTACAACAGCATTTTATAGGTTGGAAAGTGCGCACTCAAGAGTCCATTTTTGAGCCGGAAGTGGCTACGTTTATGGATTTCTCAATACCTCAAAAAGGTAACACCCGTTTTATGTATGTTTTGCCTACGGCGAAAAATAAAGCCTTGGTAGAATACACGCTTTTTTCTGAAAACTTACTTCCTAAAACCGAATATGAAGCGGCGATTGAAGATTATATGGATGCTTTGGGCGCTTCAGAATATCAAATTACGGCGACAGAGCAAGGCAGCATTCCGATGACCGCCTATCCTTTTGAACAACACAACACTCAAAATGTATTGCACATAGGTACAGCCGGCGGCTGGACCCGTGGAAGCACCGGTTACACCTTTACATACACCTTAAAACGTACGGAGCAACTTATTGATTTTTTAAAGACAGAAACCGACTTTTCCCAGTTTAACATAGCCGATCGCTACCGCTGGTATGATTCGATTTTTCTCGATGTTTTGTATCGCAAGAACGAAATGGGCGCTGCGCTTTTTACACAGATGTTTCAAAAAAATGATGTTGATTCAATATTTAGATTTCTAGATGGCGAAAGCAGTCTCAAAGACGATTTGAATATTATCTTAAGTATGCCCAAAAAAGAATTTATCAAATCGTTTTTGGGGTTAAAATAGCATTAATTCTCTGCTAACAAAGTTCTTACTACCTTTGATTTTTACAACACGGTAATTTAAGCTATGCAGCACACCAGTCTAGAAGCCTTTTATAAAGAAGCCTCAATTTTTACAGGAAGAGAAATAGAAACTTTGTTGCCGCCAGGGATCAATAAGGAAATTGGGCATTTTAATATTTTTGATATTTCTGAAACGATACAGGCTGTAAAAGAAAAAAACCAAATGCCGTATAACCGAAGAGCTTATTATAAAATCAGCTTGATACGTGGTAAAAACAGAGCAGAATACGCAGACAAGGTGATTGAAGTAAGTTCTAATGCATTGCTCTTTGCAACCCCAAATGTGCCCTATCACTGGGTTCCCTTAGATGAGAATCAAAAGGGTTCTTTTTGTGTCTTTACAGATGCGTTTCTTACCCCAAGCAAGAGTGATATAGATCTTAACAAACTACCCATTTTTCAACCGGGAAGCTTTCCTATTTTTGAGATTTCTGATAAACAAGCTGAAGCTATAGCCCCTATTTTCAATAAGATGAAAACTGAGATCGATTCTGACTACGAATTTAAATATGACTTGCTACGTACCTATTTACTAGAATTAATTCATCATGGGCAAAAGCTAAGTCCGGCACACCAAATAAGTCATAATCAAAACGCATCAAAGCGTATTATTTCCTTATTTATTGAACTTCTAGAGCGACAATTCCCGATTGAATCACCTCAGCAAAGACTGCATCTGCGTTCTGCAAAGGATTACGCAGATAGGCTCGCCATTCACGTCAATCACCTCAATAAAGTGCTTAAAGAAAATACAGGTAGCACCACAACAACAGTCATAGGTCAACGTATTATTCAGGAGGCAAAAATTCTCTTAAAACAAACTGACTGGAGTGTTTCTGAAATTGCTTTTAGCCTGGGTTTTGAAGAAGTTGCCCATTTCTCAAACTTTTTTAAAAAACAAACTCAACTTTCTCCACTCAACTTCAGAGCTTAGTCTCCTTTGATTTTTACAAATAATGCTTTGATGCTTACAAAGTGATAAGCCTTAGTTTCTCTCAACTTTGCATCAGTAATCAAACAAAGTAATTATGGAAACTAAAAAGAAAACAGCACTCATCACCGGCGGAAGCCGCGGTTTGGGAAGAGATATGGCAATGAGTCTTGCCAAAAACAACGTGAACATTTTAATCACCTACCACCGCAACGCCACTAAAGCAGAGGAAGTGGTAAACGAGATCAAAGCTCTGGGGCAGGAGGCTGCCGCTTTTCAATTAGATACTGCGAACACAAAATCTTTTGATGCTTTTATCGCGCAGATCACTAATCATTTAAAGGATCACGAAAACCATCCTAATTTTGATTTTTTGATCAATAACGCGGGAACTGCGCTTTATGCACCTTTTATGCAAACCACCGAAGAGCAATTTGACGAGATGGTAAATATTCACCACAAAGGTATTTTCTTTCTAACACAAAAAGCCCTGCCGTATATGAATGATGGTGGAAGAATTATCAATATATCTTCTGGTCTGGCGCGTTTCAGTTTGCCGGGATCTTCAACCTACGCTTCTATGAAAGGCGCTGTAGAAGTGCTTACGCGTTATCTGGCTAAAGAATTAGGAGACCGAAAAATCACAGCAAACGTGGTCGCTCCGGGCGCCATTGAAACCGATTTTGGAAACGGACACGTGCGTGATGATGCCAAAACCAACGCAATGGTTGCTCAAATGACAGCATTAGGTCGTGCCGGAGTGCCGGAAGACATTGGCGGCGTTGTTGCCTTTTTATGTTCGCCTGAAGCACGCTGGGTAAACGGACAGCGCATAGAAGTTTCTGGTGGAATGAATTTGTAAAACGGAACGAACCCCTATAAAAAAAGGATGTTGATCAACTCAACATCCTTTTTTATTTAAGGTTTATACGGCGCGACAACCTTGAGTTTATCTCCCGAAAGATCTACTTCAAATAAATGCGGAACTCTGTGATACTTCCCATGAACTACCGCGTGGCTGTGTGCTGCCATAAGCGTTTTACCGTCAAAAGTTTTGAACAACATACCGTGACCATAATTACGAGGAGTAATAGGATCTTTTTCCTGAATCCACGGCCCGTCTAAAGTGCCACTTTCAGAATAGGCAACACCTTGCACATACTCATTATAGATCCAGCTTGTCCACAACATTCCTAGTTTTCCGGTTTCGGTTTTAAATAGAAAGGGACCATCTGTAACTTTGTTAGGTTTGTCATTTCCGTCTTTGTCTTTTTCGCGTGACCAGGGAGAAGCGCTGGCTTTAAATAACAATTCGCCATTCCCTACCGAACCGCTTAAATCGGGTTTCAGTTCAATTTTTTCTATGGTTCCGTTTCCATTTTGCAACCATTCATAACAATACACCATATAAGGTTTCCCGTCTTCGTCTACCCAAAAAGTTCCGTCTAAGGTTGGCATATCTGCAGGCAAATACGTCTCGTCTTCCATAGGTTTGTATGGTCCAAAAGCCGAATCACTAACTAAAATGTGACTCGCGCGCCGTTCGATCACATTGCCGTCAACCGTGTCTATCTTCACCGCCCTATTGGTGAAAGTCGCAAAATCGTAATACTTGTCTTTGTATTGATGTAATTCTGCCGCCCAAATCATAGGTCTGGGTCCCATCCAAGAATCGGGATCAGTTTCTAAAACATCAAACGGACCTTCCCAATAAGCCAGGTCTTTGCTTTTCCACATCTTGCCACCCGTACCCGTCATATAATACATTTGAGTCGCTTCATCTGCCAAAATGTAAGGATCGCTCAGCCGTATGGAATCTATGGCTGTTAGTTTGGTTCTATCCTTTTTTACGTGTATAGACTGGCCGGTAAGTTTCCAACTACCTTTGATTTTCTCGAGCATTCGTATTTCTACGGTTTTACTTATACTACCGTCAGGTGCGGTTGATTGCTCATCGTGACTTACCCAAGCCTCATTGCCGTTGATGTGAAATTTATAATTTGAATTTACCGAAGTTCCTCCCGAGCCCATCATCCCTTCCGGTGGGTTGATCATCAATTGAGGATCCAGATCGATCACTTGTCCGTCACCGGTAGAAATCAAAATACGGCTGTAGGGCTTTATTGCCCAGCAGCTGGCGTGCCCCTCAACATCACCAGAACGCCACGTAGCTGATTCTTTTTCTAAAACCTTGATGATCGCTGCTTCTTCTTTGGTTTGTGCAAAAGCATTGACAACTACAAATAAAAGCAGTGTTAAAAATGTATTTTTCATAAGGAAGGTGTTCTGAATCTGGTTAATCTTCAACCCCTCTAACTTACAGCTTATTTATGAAAAAGAAGAACAGACTATTCAAACAGCTTAATCTCTAGATTTTTACTCCTGTATCAAATCAAAAGCTCCTTTAGTAAGGAACTGAGCATCATTTTTAAAATCTTCTGCATTTAAGATCTGGGTCATTCCATCCTGGGTGTTTCCCGGTTTTACTTCTACCCTATCAAACAAATAACTTCCGTTTTGCTGCGCTTTAAATTGTAGCACGTAATGCGTGTTCCCAAGCTTTACTACAGCATCTTTTGGCAAGGCAAATCCTTCAGCAGAACCGGTTTCAATTTGCGCTTCAATAAACATCCCTACGGCAAAATTTGGAGTCGCCTTCTCGTTCTCAATATGCCCATGAACGGTTACTGTTCGGCCTTCCTGATTGAGCGAATTCCCTATTAAATGTACTTCGCCTTCATATTTTTGATCAGAAGATTCAGGAATGGTAAACTGAATTTTTTGTCCCTTTTTAACCTTAAGCATATCTTTCTCAAAAACTTCAAGCTCTAAGTGAATGTGGTCTATATCTACGATTTCCATAATAGGATCGGCCGAAGAAACATAACTCCCTTTACTCACAAAAGTCTCTGCAATTGTCCCGGTTATAGGCGCAAAAATGCTGGCTTGCGTGGTGTAAGCGCCCTGTAAAACACGCTCCGGACTTATATGCAGCATTTCTAATTTTTTACGCAAACCGGTATAAGTTGCCAAGCTTCTTTTGTACTCGCTTTCTGCTTTTAAAAAGTTTTTCTTAGAAGTAATATTTTCTTCCATAAGGGCTTGCTGGCGCTCATACTCTGACTTTAAATAATCAAGCTGCTCTGCCAATTCTTGAAACTGCTGTTGAATTTCTACAAACTCAGGGTTCTCTAAAGTGATCAAGACCTGACCTTTTTTTACCGCATCTCCTATAAGCAAGGGATTGTTTTTAATATAACCGCCCATAAAAGCCGTGATCACTGCTCTATTTTCGGGTGGAACATCGATCATTCCGCTGGCTGCTACCCAGTTAGGAAAGCTTGCTTCTTTAAGTCTCCCTAATTGCATGGAAGCACCGGAGAATTGCGCTTGAGTTACGGTCACATCCGCTTTTGCTTCATTAGTTTCTGCTGAAGTTGAAGATTCTGTTTCTTTAGTTCCGCAGCCTATTAAGATTAATAAAAGGCTGAACTGTATTACTATGAGGATTGATTTTTTCATCGTTATGCTTTTAAAGTAGGATATAATTGAGTTGAATCACGGTCTGGTTGTAGTTGTTCAGACTTTCTAAATAGGCCAGTTTAATGTCGTACGCCTGTTGCAGAATCTGTATGTATTCAAAGAAGTTGACCTCGCCATTTTTATAACTGGTAATTGCTGTTTTTTCCAGTTCGCTCGCCAGAGCGTTTCCTTCAGAATCATAATAATTGAGTTGTTCTGCGTAGGTATTAAGCGCACTTCTAAGTTGAGTTACGCGCGATTGTAACTGAATTTTATAATTCGCCGCTTCTTGACTTGCCGCTTCTGCAGCGATTTTTGCTGTTTTAATTCGGCTGGAAGCCCCGGAAAAAAACAACGGAATCTTAACCCCAAACTGATACCCGATCAAATTCTGATCAAGACCGTCGTTTGAACCTTGAAAGTAATTCACCGTAAGATCTGGCAATAACTCCTGTGCACTGAATTTACGTTGGGCTTCAGCCAGATCAATTTGCGAATCGTAATACGCATTTGCGACTTCTAAATTTTCCTGACTTACCGAAGGTTCTAAGCGTTCTATGGGATTGGGCGTGATTTGAAGCGTATCTACCTGAACCAACTGCGTAAGCAGTTTTTGTGCCGCCAGTAATTCTTCTTGAACTTGTTTGCGCAGCGTTTCAATCTCTTTTTGTTTGGCTTGCGCCGAAATTTTTTCGAGATAATTGCTTTCTCCCAATTCAAACCTGCGCTTTGCCGCGTAGGCAAAATTTTGATAGATGCTGTCCAGATTTTGGTACAGCTGAAGCTTTTCATTTACATACTGCAAACTGTAATAGGCATTGGCCAGACTGCGCTCCAGTTGCATTTTGCTCAGTTCTGCCCGACTTGAAGCCACAGCATAGTTGGCCTTATTCACTTTTGCCTGCGCAAAATATACAGTGGGAAAAGAAAAGGTCTGACTCACCCCAAAAACATCAATCGGTCTGTTGTTTGTTGCGAGGTTGTTCTCGTCATAATGATAGTACACTTCGGTCTTATCAAAGCTAAATGCACTACCTATAGCCGCATTGGCTTCATCACTACGCAAATTGGCCGCTTTGATCCCGGCGTTGTTCTCATAAGCCAATTCACGCACTTGATCAAAACCAGAAACCTCCTGCGCTTGTGCCACTCCGCCTGCTAAGAGCAGCAGTAACAAGACAGAAATCCCTTTATTAAAGCCTTTAGCAGGTTTGCTCGTATCTTTTAAATCTTTATCAAACCAAGACACCAAGACCGGTAAAACCACCAAAGTCAATAAGGTTGCAGAAATTAAACCACCAATCACTACGGTAGCGAGTGGGCGCTGTACTTCTGCCCCGGCATTTGTAGATACTGCCATAGGTAAAAAGCCTAAAGCTGCAGCTGTAGCAGTGAGTAACACGGCACGCAAACGGTCTGTTGCTCCTTTGGTTATGAGTTCGTTCCTGTCAATGATTCCCTGTTTCTTTAATTCTTTAAAATGCTCAAGCATTACAATACCGTTGAGTACGGCGATACCAAAAAGCGCTATAAAACCTACACCGGCAGAAATACTAAACGGCATCCCGCGTAACCACAATAAGAAGATTCCGCCCACGGCCGAAAGCGGAATAGCAGTAAAGATCAACAAGGCTTCTTTTACCGATTTAAAAGCGAAATACAACATCATAAAAATCAAGAGCAATGCTACCGGCACTGCGATCTTTAAACGCGCAGTTGCGCTTTGAAGGTTTTCAAATTGACCACCATAATCAATCGTATAGCCCGTTGGAAGTTTTACATTCTTTCTAACGATCCCCTGAATCTCATCAACCACAGACTGCAGATCCCGATTACGCACATTCACTCCCACAACAATACGACGTTGCGTTTGATCTCTTGAGATCTTTGCGGCTCCTTGTGTATACTCGATTGCTGCCAACTCGCTCAAACGAACCTTTGCACCTGCTGGCGTGTCTACATACAGGTTTTTAAGGTTGTCAATATCCTGACGCTGATCCTGATCTAAACGCACAACCAGATCAAAACGCTTTTCTCCTTCAAAAATATTTCCCACACTTTGTCCTGAGAAGCCCATTTTGATCAGATCATTAAGGTCTGAAATATTGAGGCCGTAACGGGCGATTTTCTTTCGGTTAAAACGCACACTCATTTGTGGGAGTCCGGTTACTTTTTCTACCGAAATATCTGCAGCACCCTCAACATCCTGAATAAGATCGCGTATCTCATTTCCTTTTTTATTGAGAATCTCGAGATCTTCGCCAAAAATCTTGATAGCAATATCAGCCCGCACTCCCGTGATGAGCTCGTTAAAACGCATTTCGATAGGCTGGGTAAATTCGATTTCCATTCCCGGAATCACACTCAGAGCTTCTTTAAATTGAGCTGCGAGTTCATCTTTAGTTTCAGCAGAAACCCACTCGCTTTTATCTTTTAGGGTAATAATAACGTCGCTGTCTTCCATAGACATGGGGTCTGTAGGAACCTCAGCTGCACCAATTCGGCTTACCACTTGTTTTACTTCAGGAAAATTGTCTAACAGGATTTTTTCAATCTGTGTCGTGCGTTCAATCGTTCCGCTTAGCGAAGTCCCGGTCTTTAAAATAGGCTGAATCACAAAATCCCCTTCATCAAGCTGTGGGACAAATTCGCCTCCCATCGTCGTAAAAAGATAAACTGCAGCTACTAGAAGCGCCACCGAAACACCAATAATCAACCTACGTGCACCGAGTGCCCAATGAATGACACGCTCATACTTTCCCTTTAAATAATTGACCAATCTCACGGAAATATTTCGATCTGAAGGGGTTTCTGCCTTTAAGAATACCGAAGCTGCCACCGGAACATAAGTAAAACAGAGCAGCATCGCACCAATAACCGCAAAGCTGAAAACCAATGCCATTGGGATAAACATTTTACCTTCAACACCGCTTAACGAGAGAATTGGGATAAAAACAATAAGAATGATCAACTGTCCAAATACAGCAGAATTCATCATCGTTGATGCTGCATCTTGGGTGATCTCATCTTTTAACGCGCGTGTTTCTGACTTGCTTAAAGCTCCAATTGCATCCTGCCGCTGAGACATTTTATACGCCACAAACTCAACTATGATCACTGCACCGTCAATGATGATCCCAAAATCAATAGCTCCCAAACTCAATAGGTTGGCATCTACATCAAAAATATTCATCATTCCCAAGGCAAAAAGCAAACACAAGGGTATCACCGAAGCGACAACCAGACCACTACGCCAATTCCCTAAAAGGAGCACCACCACAAAAATCACAATAAGAAAGCCTAGAATTAGGTTTTCACTAATGGTAAAGGTGGTTTTTGCGATGAGTTCGCTGCGGTCCAAAAAAGCATTGATATACACACCTTCTGGCAGCGTGCTGCTTATTTCTTCAACACGCTCTTTTACCGCTTCAATAACCTTATTGGTGTTGGCATCCTTAAGCATCATCACCTGCCCCAGCACTTTTTCTCCCTGACCGTTTCCTGTAATTGCACCAAAACGCGTTGCGTGACCAAAACCAACATTTGCTACATCTTTAATATAAACGGGGATCCCATTGTGATTGGCTACTACCATCTGCTCGATGTCTTCGAGAGAGGTCGCGAGTCCTTCACCACGAATAAAATAAGATTGGTTGCTTTTTTCAATATATCCACCGCCGGCTACACTGTTGTTCTTTTCTAGCGCTGCAAAAACTTCTGAAGCAGCAATATTCATTGCATGAAGCTTTTGTGTATTAAGTGCGACTTCATATTGTTTTAAATAACCACCCCAAGAATTGATCTCGACCACTCCGGGAATTCCTGAAAGTTGCCGTTTTACGATCCAATCCTGAATCGTTCTCAGCTCTGTGGCCGAATACCTGTCTTCATAGCCCGGTTTTACATCAAGAACATATTGATAGATCTCGCCGGGATTTGTTCTGAGGCCGATTTGATTTTTTCGGCTAATAATTGTCGGGGAAGATAAGTCCCCATAGCATCTTCAAAAACCACAGTAACTACCGAAAGACCAAATTTTGATACCGAACGTATTTCTTTAACTCCCGGTAAATTGGCCATTTCGAGTTCTACAGGATAGGTGATAAACTGTTCCATATCAACTGTAGAAAGATTTTCTGAAGTAGTAATGACTTGCACTTGATTGTTAGTAATATCAGGTACAGCTCCTACTGAAATTTGGGTGAGCGAAAACAGTCCAAAAACAATGATCGCAATAGTAAACAACAGGATGATTAACTTATTCCTGATGCTAAAGTTTATGATAGCATTAAGCATGATAAAAAGGGTAAAAAGTGAAAACTAAGACCAGCTTCCTCAGAATAGAGGAACTAGGCTAATGTGAAACCTGATAATACCAGGTTCTAGAAATGTTTACGCGTTTTTAGGCGGCTGAAAAATAGAAGAAGCTACCGCAAATGAATAAAAATCGCGATAGTCAAAAGAAGCAGTAGTTTGATCTACAGGAACACTCTTAGGTTCTGGAATCAATTCTATCGAATTAAAATAAGCAATAGCTGTGTGTACGCAAGAGTGCTGATGCTCAAAAGGTAGTTTCTCGTGATCTTCACGCTCCTCTTGATGCTCGATATTATGCTGTTGTTTGAGTTCGCCGTAATGCTTGTTTAAAAAACTGTAAACATCATCGCCAAACTTCACCTGATGATACTCATAATGATCGAGTAAATCTTCTATATGCAAAAAGTCACCAAAACTTATCTTGAAGCTTTGGCCAAGAAGCATAATAGAGAGAATACAGGTTAACAACTTTGACATCGCCGCAAAGTTAATCAAGAAGTGTAAAAAAGTTTCAAGTCAAGCGATTTTTAGAATCAAATTAAATAGATGACAATCTCTATGCGACTATAAGCGTATTCTATCTTTTAAGGGTAAAATGTGATTTGAACGTTGCCGGCACTTCTTCAAAGGTGTATTCCACACGAAACCAATAATCATCAGAAGGCATATTTTCTCCTCTGTAAGTACCATCCCAACCCGGACCTTGTGGGGACAAGCTTTTTAACAACTTACCAAAACGGTTAAATATGAATATTTGCGCTTCAGGATAATCTTCGAGGGAAGTGATGTTCCATGTATCGTGATACCCGTCATTGTTGGGCGTGAAATATTTTGGGAAGTTTATCACCTGTACTTCTACTGTAGTTGCACCACAGGTGCCATTGATTCCTCGAACGGTGATAAGATGCGTTCCCGGAGTTACATCTACAAACCGAGGTGTATTTTGGAAAGCTTGATCGTCTAAGCGATATTCATACTCACCAAAACCAGCAGCAACCGTCACGTCTATAGCCGAAACATTATCGAAAGGCTGCGATACTTGAACATCAAGAAGCGGCTGTGCCGACTCTAATACTTCAACCGTCGTGGGATTGTAATTACACGCTGCACCAACTTCAGGGTTTAATTTTTCGGTAGAAACTGTGTAGACGCCTGCTTCTTCTGCCGTAAATGTTGCTCCTTGCCCTACCAATTGTTCATTTAAAAACCAACTCACCAAAAATTCTGAAGGATCAAGACCTGAATTTAAAAGCACAGGATTTTCTACAGCTCCGGTTTCAGCATTGCGACAAATGGTTCCTCCTTCTACGGAAAAGTTTAATAGCGGATATACGGTTACCTGAAAGACATCTTCATCAAAACAATTAGGATTATCTGTAGCTTCGGCATATTTATAAATCGTGTAGGTGCCGGGTAATAATTCGTAATCAGCCGGATCAATTGGCGATTGTTTATCAGGACCAAAATAATAGCCTTGAGTAAAATTGGTTTGTGATAAATTGGGGAGAATATAACTGCCACACTGCTCAACATCAGGCTCGGGAACCAAAACGGGAGTTTCTGAAATGGTGACGGTAAAACTGCTTTCGTCTTCACAGAAAAAACGGGTTCCGTTGCGCGCATAAATAAAAATCTCCTGCGTCGTGGTTAAAACATCTCCGGCATTAAGCTGCGTTCCCTGACCACCAGATTGCGTAAAATAATTACCCTCAGCGAGAGCTGGAAGCGTATAACTATCGCATTGTGCTATATCATCAAAGGTTTCAACCTCTACTCCAAGAATATTTACCGTGAAGGTGTTTTCACTATAACACGCAGTAAAATCATCGTAAGCATTGTATACATAAAGCGTTTGTGTAGCTGAAATAACATCCCCGGCAAAAAGCTGCACCCCTTGTCCCATAGGCTCTGAAAAATAGTTACCATTCTCCAGTTCAGGAAGCGTATACGGCTCGCAACTATATACAAACGTGAGGTTATCTACCGGAAGTAAAGGTCTGATCTCAACCTCAAATTGAGTCTCATTCTGACAACCACTTACTTGATTGTTTATAAATATGATTTGAGATTCATCAATTACATCACCGGCAAAAAGCTGGGTCCCGCCACGTCCGGTTTCGGTGAAATATTCACCATCTGTTAAGGTTGGCAATGTATACGTCTCACCCTCACACAAAAGTTGATTAGGCAAGGTATCTACCGGCGGTATCGCTATTACGTTGATGTCAAAAAATGCATTGGTCGTACAATTAGATCCCGATGTTGTGTTTACATAATAATAAATACGCTGTGAAGTGGTGAGCACTGTACCTTCGGGAATGAGACTTCCGCCGCCAGCGGCTTCGGTATAAAAAGCGCCCTCCTCTACAGCAGGAATGGTATAGGATCCACACGCATCAAGGTTTTGAAATTCGGGAACGATAAAAATGCGCCATTCATAGAAGTTGGTACACGTACCATCATCATTAAAAATGTAGAGCGTTCTTGTGGTATTGATGACATCTCCTGCATTCAACGTGCTACCTGAACCATTTGCCCGGGTATTGTAACTACCATTAGTTAAAGCAGTCAATGTAAACGAATTACACGCAACTACATCTGCGGGCTGATCTACCGGAGGAAGCGGGTGTATAGTTATATTTATAGCTTCATCCCGACATACCGAACCACCTTCTTCATAATAGAAATAGATGACTTGACTTGTCGTTAATTCATCTCCGGCATCAAGTCGGGTTCCACCTCCACCGGGACCACCTGCAGCGGTATAAAATGCTCCAGCCAAAGTCGTCGGAATGATATAGCCTCCGCAAGCCTCTCTATCGCTCAAATCATAATTATCAACAAAGGTTATGCTGAAGGAAGACTGATTGCTACACCCATTAGCATCAGGACCGTTGAATATAAAGAGCACCATATCTTCTGTAATGATATCACCGGGATTATAGCGCGTTCCGGTACCGTTAGCGCCAGAAAAATAGGCTCCGTTTGTCAGTGGCTCCAATTCGTAAGCATTACAGGTGATGACATCAGCAATTTGATCTACAGGAGGTAGATTATTAACCTCTATTACAATGTTTACCGTCTCATAGCACAAATCTTCGTCAGCAAAAGAAACACGAGCAACTAGTGTTTGAGAAGAAGTCCCTGCCGGTACGACATATGGAGAAAACACTTCATTACTCATCGCATCTGCATCTGCTTGACTTTCATAATAGGTAATGCTATACAATGCCGGACTCTGCCCGTTTAGAATTTCATTAGTTACTTGCGTTAAATCTACTGCCACATCATTACCTGGTCGCGTACAGGATTGTATCGGGTCTGGAGTTGTAACTTGAATTTCAGGACGCACTTCTAACTGAAAAGAATAAACCGCGTCACAGGTATTACCGGTATTTAAATTGCGAAGTCTTATAAAAATACGTTGGCCGGTGCTTTGAAAAGCATTCAGTTCGCTCGTAGGTATAGGTTGATCATTTGACAAGTCAATTGAGCTGGCATAATACACCACTTCAAACTGACTCGCATCCAGGCCAAGCGCTTCAGCATCATTTTCTGTGAGATTAAAAGCCGAAGGATTTCCTTCGTTATAACAAGCAACCAGATCTTGTGGCGCAGTTACCGAAAGTGCATTTACATTAACCTCATCAGTAATTAAACAACCATTATTCGAAATCTCCACACTATAAACACCGTCGTTACTTATAGCTAAAGAGTTTGTGGTCTCTCCAACAATTTCGCTTCCATTAAAAAACCAGCGATGCGCATATACCGAAGCATCTAAACCGGTAGAAAGTGTTGCAGCGTCACCACTACAAAGAACCAGATCAGGCCCCAGATCTACACTCGTATTAAAGCTACCGCCGGCCAGAAAAATAGCAGAATCGTAATTGGTATCGTTAGAATCTCCTATGACGATTCTAATATTGTAAGAAGTTCCCGGAGTCAATGTTGAAGAGGCCGTTAACACCTGCGTATAACCACGCATGTTTATCGTAGACTGCCCATTGGTCACTTCATAAGAATCAAAAAGACCCGGATTTACAGAATTACAACTCGAATTATACTGTGTATCTCTAATATTACGCACAGAGATTTCTTCTCCACTGGGAGTCAGCGCTAAGTTTTGAGAAGCTCCGGTACTTAAATCGGTGAGAATAAATGCTACGACATCTTGAGAAGCACACTGCCACTCCCCGTACTCGTTAGAAGCAAAAATAAAGTCAAAACTAAAATTGCTCGAAAGCGGCACAAAGTCGAATTCCAAAAAAGAAGTTTCTTCAATGGTTGCGCTATTTCCTGTTGCGTCATTTATGGCTTGCAAATAAGGATCACCGTTGGTATTGAGTTCGTTGCTCAATTCATCTGTATTTCCCGAGTAAGCGCCGCCGGTCAATTGCGCATTTCCGGTGCGTAATAGCACACCATTTGCTAAGGGGAATGCGCCGCCGTTGTTAGAAAATAATCCAGCAGCTTGGGTTGAAGATATTGAAACATTACTGATTTCTGCACAAGCATCCCCCACAAGGGTGCTTACTAATTCTTCAGCAGGTCGTGGACTATCAACGCTTACTTGCTGGGCGTTTATGTGCAAATAGGAGAAAATTAAAGCTAGGACAAGTAGGTATTGCTTGCTCATTAGAAAGGGGCATTTAATCGTTTAAAGACAAAAACCTAACGATGCGTTTCTACTAAAATTATGGGGCAAAGCGAAAACAAACGTTAAAATTAATTGTTTTCAAAACTACCTTTTAAAAAACTGAATTTCAAAATATTAACAACAAATAAAGAACCCTTTGCGTTTTTACGTGCAAAGGGTTCTTTATTTGTAAGTTATTTCTTTCAAATTTACAGACCACGTTCTTTTTGAATGGTTTCATAAGCGTCCTGCACATTTCTGAATTTTTCTTCAGCACCAGCGCGATAGGCTTCATCCATATGTTGCAATTTATCTGGATGGTATTTTTTTACCATATCACGATAGGCTTTTTTTACTTCAGCATCAGAAGCTGTTTTTTCGATCTCTAAGATCTTATAAGCACTATCTGAATTTTTAAAGAACATCGCTTTAAGACCTTCAAATTCATTACGACTTAGACCTAAATATCCCGCGATTGCAGAAATCTGATTGACCTCGGCCGTAGAAACGTTTCCATCTGCTTGTGCGATCCCAAATAGAAAATGTACAATTTGCAGGCGAACTTCTCTGCGTGTGCGTTGCACCAAATAGGCACAAATACGCTGCGCATTGATCTCCCGCTTTTTCACCACATCGTTAAACGTTCTAAAAGTGGCATTGGCGCGTTCTTTACCGTAAGCCTGCACAAAATATTGACGTACATAGTCCATCTCCCGCTTACTCACTTGCCCATCTGCTTTAATAACAATAGAGCAAAGCGAAAGTAAATTCAGTTCAAAATCTCCGGGGGTTACCGTCTGTTGACCACCACCAAAAGGTGAGCGGCTTCTGCCTGAAGCTTGACCGTCACTTTTGTTGAAAAATAAATTATCTACAAGCATACCTATCACATAGCCTGCCACCGCACCTAGAAATCCACGGTATGCAAAGCCTATGATGGCTCCTATCCATCGTACCATTTAATCTTTTTTATTCAGTTTTGGTTTATCTACCTGAAGCATATAAACCATCTCGCAGCAAAGCCCGCGAGACCTTTGTTAAAAACAAATTTTAATATATAGTCATCCCGATAGCTATCGGGACAGGGTAACAGCATCTTTGACAATGCCAAAAAACCCGTGCAAAAATAAAGCCTTTGCTACAGGTAGGTCGCAAATATGACAAATTGTTACTTGATGTAGTGTTGGCTTGCTTAGCTTTACGACTGTCTTTTAGTATAAATAAAGGTTGCGCAAGGGATTGAGGCCTTGTTAAGCTCGTTTGCAATGGGCAACATTGCAAACAGCGACGGCCGAAAGTCTACCTATCGGTAAAGGCAGGCCCAAGAAGCTATGCTTGGGAACGAATTTTCAATTTCGAGGCATCCCGATAGCTCGGGACGGAGTAATAAACCTTGACGGTGCCAATAAAAAACGAGATTCAAACGTAGGGTTTACAAAATATGCCCGACTATTATTTTATATCTTTGTAAACCAAAAATTAAAATAGAACTTATGTATCCAGCAGAATTAGTAAAACCTATGCGTGAAGACCTTACTTCTGTAGGTTTCACAGAATTACATACAACAGATGATGTGCAGGCAGCTATGAAAAAAGAAGGTACTACGCTTGTAGTGGTAAATTCGGTTTGTGGTTGTGCCGCTGCAAATGCTAGACCGGGAGCGCGTATGGCTTTACAAAATGCAAAAACTCCAGATAATTTGTATACTGTTTTTGCAGGTGTAGACCGCGAAGCAACAGAATTGGCTCGTAATTTTATGGTGCCATTTCCTCCTTCTTCACCATCTATGGCATTGTTTAAAGATGGCGAATTGGTTCACATGTTAGAACGTCATCATATTGAAGGGCGCCCTGCAGAGCTTATCGCAGATAATCTTGTAGACGCTTTTAATGAATATTGCTAATAAAAGACCTTTAGCTTTAAAATCCCCGGTTTTAAAAACACGGGGATTTTTTTTTAAATAAGTATCCTAAGTTACCTTGCGTAAGAATTTGAGCTATTACTTTTGTAGGCCTTAAAATCTAAAAACAATGCCTGGTAAAAAACCTCTTTTACATCGCTTTCACGCCTGGCGTTATAAGCATATTTCAAAGACCACATTTATCTATTTTTTAAGTGTGATCACGGGACTTCTTGCCGGTTTGGGAGCTGTTTTGATCAAGAACTTCACTCACGTAATTCAAAACTTGCTTGAGGGTAAACTCGTTGAAAATTACAGGTACGGTTTTTACTTTTTATTCCCTATTGTAGGTCTTGCTCTTACTGTGCTCATTGTGAAATTTGTGATCAGAAACCCGTTAAGTCACGGTGTACCCATGACGCTTAGGGCTATCGCAAAGCGCAAAGGCTTACTGCGCAATTATCAAGTTTACGCCTCGTTGATTACCGCGCCAATAACCGTTGGTTTTGGAGGTTCGGTAGGATTAGAGAGCCCAACGGTAGTTACCGGTGCAGGAATTAGTTCGTACCTGTCTCGTATCTTTCATATGGATCAGGCGCATCGCAATTTACTTTTAGGTTGTGCCGCCGCAGGTGCGATGTCGTGTATTTTTAAAGCGCCCATCGCAGCGATCATTTTTGCGGTAGAAGTTTTTAGTCTTGACCTTACCTTACTATCGCTTATGCCATTACTTTTGGCTTCCCTTTCAGCGATTTTGACTTCTTATTTCTTTTTTGGTTCAGACACCATTTTGCCGTTTGAATTGAAAGATGCTTTTACCATTGCAGATTTCCCGTATTATATGGTACTCGGAGTTGTTGCAGGATTGACTTCAGTATACTTTAGCAAAGCCTATTTTGCAACCCAAAAATTTTACAGTAGATGGACTTCAGCAACCACAAGACTAATCATTGCAGGAGCCTCGCTAGGTGTACTTTTTTTTTTTATTCCGCCACTTTATGGTGAAGGTTTTGATATCATCAACCAGCTGCTCGAAGGACATACCATTAGCGCTCTAGGCGAAACTTTTTTCAACGATTATCTCGAGAATATTTGGGTGGTGATCGCACTTCTGGCAGGTTTAGTTTTCTTTAAAGTAATCGCTTCTGCCATCACTTTTGCCGGAGGAGGAATCGGTGGGATTTTTGCGCCTGTTCTAT
>Ga0208450_1000242_pt1 | contig 34403 bp, 49 predicted proteins | sample MalvireepMed_908_FD_184249 | JGI IMG/M metagenome (GOLD analysis project Ga0208450, IMG submission 184249) | Marine viral communities from the Global Malaspina Expedition - Malaspina viral metaG DeepMed_908 (SPAdes) (version 2) | ecosystem: Environmental > Aquatic > Marine > Oceanic | place... | reverse complement strand
TTATCCCCGGAGTTTGAACTGCAAGGCGGCGGATCCACGGTCGGACTGAAGAAATCATGGAACCGTGTCCAGGTCAATGTTTACCAGACGGTCGGGCTTACGATTAATAACCAGGATATTGTTTTTCGAATCACCTCGGATTTACTGGACAATCCTCCCCCGGAATTTACCGGTATTAAAGACATTACCCAGTTGGGATGGGATGCGGAGGATCTCGAATTAACTATCCAGCAAAAACAGGGATTGCCAATGACGATATTAAATATTACAGGAGAACTAACGGTGACCCAGTAATGAAATACAAAATTGTGCCATTCAAACAGGAACATTGGGACATGATCGAATTCCGGGAGTTTGAACGGGTAGCGATGGAAAAAGTTTTAAATGAAATCCGGCTCCGGGTTACTGCTTCCGGGCCGACTTACACCGGGTTTGTAGATGACAAGGTGGCCGGGTTTGCCGGGGTTATGCTCATGTGGCCGGGCGTTGGTGAAGGATGGATATTGGGGTCGAATTTATTTGAGAGCAATAAATTATGGTTTGTAAGGAATGTGAAAAGGTACCTGGAAAACATTATGAATACACATCAAATGCATAGAGTACAGACAACGGTGATGCATGGTCATACCGAACTGATTCGCCTGGTTGAATTTTTAGGAATGAAATTTGAAGGTCGTCTAAGAAATTACGGGCCGAACGGTGAGGATTATCTAATATATGGGAGGACTCAATAAATGGCACAAGCTCTCCCCTATATAACGATGGCAGTTCAGGTTTTCGGGACGATCAGGCAATCACAAGCACAAGCCGCGGTCATGGAACAGAATGCCGCGATTGCCAGGCGTGATGCAGTGATCCAGCAACAAAATGCAACATACAACGCACAAGTTCTCGAGATGGAAGCCAAACAATCCGAACAAATTGCTGCTTACAATGCGGCGGTTTTAGAAAACGAAGCGATTGCCGCTGAACAGCAAGCCCAGTACGAAGCGGATAAATCAAGGCGTGATGCGGCAAGGTTACGCGGTGAGCAAACCGCATTGTATGGATTCGCCGGGGTCCAGATGACAGGCACACCGTTAGTGATCGAGGCGGATTCGGAATTCATGGCCGAAGCAAACGAAGCGAATCTTTTACATCTCGGTTCAGTGAATGCTTACAAATCAAGAAGTCAGGCAACATTACAAACTTATCAAGCTGGCGTTGAAGCCGGTCGGTATCGTTCCGAAGCATCCGAAACAATACGGCAAGGCACAATTGCCGGACAGGCGTTGATGTCGGAGGCCGAGATCAGTGAGTTCCAAGCCGGGGAAACCAGGACGGCTGGTTATATGAAGGCTGGTTCAACTATTTTATCCGGTGCCGGTAAACTGGGTGATACGAAGAAAAAGCCTCCAATAAAAAAGAAAACAAACTAACATGGCTCAAATTCCAACAATCAAGGCTCAAAGTATACAGGGGCTCCCGGGAACCGCTGGCGGAGTTCTTTTGACCAGGACCGGTACATCCAATATTCAGATTCAAACGCCCATAACACAAAAGATGAACCCGGCGGCATTCGGCCAAACCGGGGCGGCGCTTGCCGAGGGTGCGAGTAAAATTTTTAATGAAGTTCTGATTCCCCGTTTGAAAAAAGAAAAAGCGGATCAGGAATATCAGGAATACGCGGATGCATCGGCATCTTTACATCAGGATATAGATCGATGGCAACTAGATATTGAGAGCGACCCTGGCAAAATGATTGATGGAAAGGATATTGTTCAAGGAACTTTAGCCAAACAAAAAACTTGGCTCGGTTCGATTGATAATAGTGTGAGCTCGCCGCGTTATCAGGCCGCGCTCAAAGCCCAGTTTGCTCAAAGGATCAGTACGCTGGCATTAAAGGCGGCTAATTTAAAAAGCAAACATAATAACAAAGTAACCGAAAGCGCATTTACCAAGGCTATCAATGAGCAAATTATTGCCAAGTTGCAATTGCCCTCCAAACAAGATGAGGTAACCGTATTACCAAACTGGAACAAAAACTTTCAGACTTTACAAGGTCATGAAAATGGCATTTTAAAATCCGGTTTGGATCCTATTAAAAAAGCAGAGGCCATCGAAAGTGGACGGCTAAAAATATTTAACGAAGTGGTAGCCCGAATGAAACTGCAAGACCCTAAACTTGGCATTGAGTTTATGAAATCGGCTCACATTGATAAATTGCTGGAAGGTACTTCAACCGGGTATCAGGCGCGAGTCGATGCTATCAAAGCATTTCAAGATGTTCAAACAGCGCACACTACCTATGAAAATTTGATTCATAAGGCCCAAGAAGATCGCGATGAAAGTATTGCCGTGGAAACAGTCGAGGCGATGCATCCGGTACTTTACGAACAATTGTTTGTTGCCAAAACAGCGGCACAGCGTAGGGCGGAAAATATAGTTGAACTCACGCCGGTTTATCTCGAAACCAATATCAAGCCGCTTTACCGCGATGCCAACATGATGGATGATTACAAGGTGCTTTATGACCAAGCACTCAAACATCCAAGTGCAAGGCTGGTCGGTGTTACGGATCCCGTGGTACACAACAAATTTTTACAGGAAATTTATAGCGAAACAATAAACATGAATGAGATGCATGCCAGTGAATCTCTTTCACCGGGGAAGAAACTCGAAATAGACAAGATGATGTTTTCCCGGAAAAGGGGTCAATGGTTGAAAGAGGATTACAAATATACAACTGCCAAAAAAACTTTAGGGAAACTGGTAATGATCCCGGCGGATAGCACGGATAAACATCAAAAACAAATGGCCGCGGTTGCGCTCGGCAAGTTCATGGCAATAGAGGAACAGGCACTCACACAGGGTCAAGAGTGGACACAAAAACATGTTGATTGGTTTAAAGTCACAGAGGATTTAATGACTCAGTATGGAGGTGTTTATAAAAATTATGGGGATGAACATACGCAAACTTATTTATATGGATTGAATTTAAAATTACCCAAACAAGTAAGAAATATGGCTTTCCGGGATAACGCCGGAAAAACCATTTACGATTTTGAAGCGCAAGAGGTAGAGCTCCATAACCTTGCCACTAAAGGAATGATCAAAGGGGAAAAACTAAGAGAAGCATACGAAGTGCTCGACCAGTTCCGCAATATTATTACTCCTAATGTTTTGAATGATCAAAGGAAAAAAATACCAGCTAAAGATATTCCGGTATCCAAATTTGGCACCTTTTTAGCCAAGCCGCCAAGTCCGGCGGATATACCCGAACGGCAAGAGGTTCCCGTTCCAGAGCCTCAACCGACTTCTAATATTATTGATCCGGCAAGGTATCAGGAAATCCCCGAGCCGCCTCCGCCAGCCCAGCCCGTGGTTGAGCCAGTGGTTGAGCAAGTGATCGAAGAGGTTATTAACGCGGTCACCGAGGAGCCACGGCAAGCAGAAATGTTTTCGGGGGATGAATATTACGAAGAATTAAGGAAAGAAAATATTGCGCTTGAAAAAGAAAAGGTCGCGAGGAAACTTGAGAATCAGAAATTCAAAGAGAAGAGTGCGGCGGAGTTTAAAGAGTGGGAGCGTAGGAATAAGGAGAATAAGGCTGCTAGGAAGGCCGGGATAGCAGAGTTTAATCGGGGAAAGGATCTGTACGGGGAAAAAGGTTATTACGGCAATAGCAAAGAGGCAACTGAATACAGGAAAGCGCTTGAGGAGAGTTACCCAACTGGGTCGGATTTGATGGACTTAATTAGGAGCGGTAAATAATGGCAACTGAAGAACAATTCGAACCCGATGTCACACTAATATTAGAACAGGACAAACCGCCCGAAGAGGCACCCGTTACCATTCCGGATAAGGACATGAGCAAGGTGTATTCCGCGAGTGAGGCAAACGCTTATCTTCATGACCAGTTGCTAGAACAGGATGAAGAAACCGGCGAGATTGTTTCACTGGTTGAAAATGTTGTTCCGGATGGTGATTTCGATGTGACTAAACCGGTCATGCCGAGAGGCGGTAATCGTACCATGAATACCTTTGAAAGCCTGATTCCGGAACCCGAGCTCCAAGCTATTAAAGAGGCTGGTGCCATGGGAACCGATACGCTCAATACGGCGGTTCGAATCATCGGCGGATCGGCGGAGGATGCCATCCACAATTCACTAAAATATTTTTACAGCCTGACCCCGGATTATTTTCAAGATGCATTCGAGCAATCGATGTTCGGTCAAGGCGGAGGTGTTGCCGGAATTACCGGAACCGAACAGCAATTCGAAGCATCCAGGCTGTTCCCTCACATGGGCGGAGTAGTCGAAGAGGTAGCGCGAGCGATTGGCCAGTTTGCCTGGGGAATGAAAGGCGCCGGTATGTTGCTCAATACGAAAAAAGCAATTGTTGCTCGCGGCGCTATTTCTGACATGACCGTATTTAATCCTGACCACGGGAACCTCGCGTCATTAATCAGGGACATGGATTTCGGTCCGGAAGTGATACAGGATCTCGCGGCATATATCGATTCGACCGAACCTGGGACACAAACCGAGAAACGTGCCCGGATGTTAGCCGAGGGAATTATTTTATCCGGCGTGATTGCCGGTGCGATGAAAAGCCCGAAAGCATCCAAGGAAATTTATGAGTGGGGTGAAACATTTTTTGGCGAAGGCGGTACAGGCCGCCCGGCGGTTGACAAGGTAGTCGAACTGTTATCCGAGATGAAAAAGAAATGGCCATCGGATAAATCATTCCGCGAATATCTGAACCGTCACTTAGGTAATGAGGCTGGTACTGTGCCGGGGCCAAAAAAGAAAAAAACAAAAGTAAAAAAATTAAGCCGGACCGAAGAAACCGGAACATTAAATACCATCTACCCGGAAGTCAACCAAGGTATGGAAGAAACCATGGGTCGCATGGATCCGGTGGAGTCAAAAATGTTGCGCGAGAATATGGAACAACATGCCGGAACTCCATGGGCAGCCGCAACGGTTCGGGGCCTGACCATCCGGGAATTTTTTCACCGTGCCATGGAAGGCCGGCTGGATGAAGCGATGGAGCTCGCGAATAGTAAATTATGGGGCAAGGATGCACTGACCAATTATGCGATGGGCAAAGCGTTTGTTCATAGTAAGGCAGCGGTTTTAGAGTTTGCCGGGAACTATTCTTTTATCGGGAAAAATCGTAAAGCCGAACTTGATATATCCGGCTCATTTAAAAACTGCAACCCGAGCAAGGATTGTGCAAAATTTTGTTATGCCTCGATAGCTAATGCCAGACCGGCGGAATTGATGAAGGCGGAATTCACCGAATGGGTTGCGGAGAATCATCCGGCAATTTTAGCCAAGCGTGTGGGTGCACTCTACAGCGCCACGCCGCAAGGAATGACGGGGCTGGCATTAAGGATTAATGACAAGGGAGATTTATCCGATGCCCAGGTAACATTGATCAAGGCAATGAACAAGCAAGGTCACCGGATGCAGATATTTTCCAAGCGCCCGGACCTACTGGCAAAGGTGCCTGACTTTAATTTAAAAATGTTATCGATTGATTCAACCAATTTCGAATTGACCCGGAAGCATCCGGAATTTCAACTGGCCGTGACCATCACCGATGATATGACTCCGGCAATGATTGCGGAGGTCAATGACCGGGTAGCTGTTTATCTGCCGGTGAATATGAAAGGCGGCGAGGTCACCCGTGCGGATGTCAAGAAACGCTTTCCGGATTCATTTAAAAAGATGACCAAGAAACTCTGCCCGGTCGATGGCGGCAAGATGAAAACAAAACCGGGTACCAGTTTCGTTAGTATTGCCAACAAGACCGCCGAGCCCGGATTATGGACTTGTACAGCATGCGATAAGTTTGGAGCCGCCGGATGTTTTTTTGGTAAGAACCAGACCGAGAACGCGAAGAAAATTAATAACCAGATCAAACAGGCGAATAGCTCGATACCGAAGCCAACGGCAATAGAAAAAGCAAAGGAAAAAGTGAATGACATCATTGTGGAAATAGCCGAAACAGCCGATGAAATCCAAGCGACCGCTGGGCGGAAGGGAACCTATTCTATACCGCTCCAAGAACAAGAATACTTTGTGAAGGAACAGGCGCGTTTGCGTGGTAAATATGATAAGGCGGTCAAAGAACTGGAAGATTTAGGTGGCACCCCAACTGTAACTTTATCAAAAAAGTGATATAATGAAATACGAACAAACACAACAAGCAATATTAAGAGGACTGCAAGATGGCAACGAAATCACCGAAGACGAATACGGAAGAATTGGCGGCGCTCTTTCTGGAGTCGAATCGAATCTACGGACCAAGCCTTCCCAAGAAGGAAATGGACCAGTTGATAACCAAACAATCGAAACTACTGGCCGACACCGCGAAATCCGAGAAGAGGCTGGAAGAGATCCTGGCGCAACCTCCGAAGAGGTAGACCCCGATGTAACCCTTGTCATGAGGCAAGGGGAAGAACCGATTGAATCCCCCGATACTCCCTTGGCCACTCCGGCCGTGTTTGATCCGACACAAGAATATGAAGTCCAGCAAGTTGGCGGATGGGGTGCGTTCAAAGGATTTTTCAAGAAACGCCCTCCGAGAGAACCCTTCAACGTACGCCCCATGGGACCGGCCGGTCAGAACAATGAAGTTCTGCAAAAATTCGTTAAGCAATATGTTGATAACGAAATGGATTTCACCGAGCCCAGGAACATTGATGAAGTTAAGGCCGAGGCCAAGGCTGATCCGAGAGATCCACGGGACATCGATCCGGCGGAACTGGATAACTCGGCCATCATCGTTAAGATCCGCCAGATGACTAACGCGGCATCTATCCGGGCGATGGAAGCAGTTAAAAAAGCCAACCAAACAAAATTACCGGAAGACATAAAGGCGGCCAAGGAAGCGATGGTTGATATGGGAAACCACTTGGTTACCGAGCAAAGCCTAAAATCCGGCCCGGCGCGTACTACAAAATATATGGGAGTCAAACTGGATCCGGAAGATCCTATATCCGAGTTGCAAGCTAAAAAGTTTTCCGAAGTTGCAATTGAGGCCGCCATGGAAGCGCCAATCGGTGCCAGTGATGAACAGTGGCTTAAAATTATGGCCAATGCGGCCGAGCATATGGAAATTGATGAATGGGCGGAAAAGGCCAAGGACATTATCGGATTCAAGGATGTATTTTTGGGACTCATGTATCCATTCATGTTGAGTTCTTTTAAAACAATCTTGGGTGTCAATGTTGTAAGTAATTTAAATATCCTGATTAATTACCCACTGACAAAAGGGGCGGCGGCTGTTTTGAGCCCGGCACGGCGGGCTGCCATTTTTTGGAAGAGTGATAAAGATCGTATAACTTACAAGAACGGACTCCGGTCCTTAATGGTTATTGGGCGTGCCTTTCCGGAAGCAATGGCATTCGCTTGGCAAACTTTAAAAACCAATCAACCGGCTGGCGGCCAGAAAACAAAACTCGATCAATCTTTTTCAAACACCAAGGAAGATGAAGTTATCACCTCCGGCAATCTTAGAGACATGTTTGAAAATATTCATCAGAACCCGGCCAATAAGGATAAGTGGTTTAAACAAACGATCACACCGCAAACTGTTAAAGAGGGCGGACCCTTTGCTCTCTTCATTGATGCAGTGGGCAAGGTGACCAGTTATCCGGGCCGAGGATTAAAAGGTGGAGATGAATTTTTCAAAACTTTCGGCAGACGGTTAGGCCAGATGGATGAAGCCTACAAGAAAGCATTCAAGGATGTGGAAGCCGGTGCGATTACTATTGGCGAGGTTGAAGAAGTGGTTGACGCTTATTTAAAAAAACCAACTCCTAAAATGATGTTCAAGGGTGAAGAGCTCGCGGAGTTCATGACCTTGCAGCAAGACCTCGGGGAACTCGGTGAGTTAATGAATCGGGCGCGTGATACCGGGATTCTGAATTACGGATTGCCATGGGGCCGGATGTTTGTACCTTTTTTAAAGGTCATGGTGAATTCTACTAAATATGCATTGCACATGTCCAACATGACCGGGAAATCTTTTGATGATTTAAAAGGATTAAACGGCGGTGCCGCGCGAGACATGGCACTCGGTCGGTTTGTTGTAGCCGCTGGATATGTAACCACGGCCCATTTTCTTGCGACCGGGTTTTGGGATAATGTTCAGCTTTGGGGTTACGGTGCCTCTGGTGTGGATATGCCGGATCCGGAAAACACCAAGGCCCTTAAAGAAATAGAAATGAATGCCGGGTTCAAACCGTGTTCCATAGTATTTGATGATGAAAACGGCGGTCGGCATACTTACCAGTTTGGCAAGATCGAACCGCTCGGCACTTACTTCTGTATGGTTGCGGATATTGCCCAAAACGCTCATGACATCGCTGGATATTGGGGCGAAGAAGAGTACGGGAAATTAATGATGACGTTGTATGCGGTCGGACACAATAACCTGATCTCGAAAAGTTGGGCGCGGTCGGTCCATGAATTACTGAATCTGTTTATGAATCCGACTGATCAAACGGCGCGATATTTTGACAATCTGGTCCGGATGGGTATTCCCCGGATTGTTTCTGATTTCAAGACCGCGGCCGGGGATGATGAATTCCGGGAAATCCAGCATGCCATTGACGGGGTACAGGGAGTTTGGGAAGTGATGAAAAACCAGATCCCAGGATTAAGCAAAACGCTGCCTGGCAAGAAAAATATCTGGTACGAACCGGTTGCTAACCATGGCAACTGGGGGCCTGACTTTATCAGCCCGTTTAACTACACCCGGACTGATCCGGACATAGTGGACAAGGAAATGAAGCGATTGAGAATGCCAATGAGAAATGTGAATTATAGAATAGAAGGCGTAAAACTTCACCCGGCGGTCAGGATCCGGTGGATGCAGTTGGCCAATGAGCCCATGTATCACCAAGTATTACCACTTGGTGGCAAACCGATTGCCAAGAAGGCGGTCGAGGCGATTATCAAGAGCCAGCGTTATATCGGATGGACTGATGATGAACGGGTGGAATACGTTAAAAAGGAAATCATGGGCCGAAGAAGTATCGCCAAGAAACGATTATTTGATGCTGGGGGTCCCATGGATGAAGTGATTGCCAAACATCAGCCGGATCTGTTAACAAGAATCGAAGAGTCGAAAGCCCGGCAACAAAAAACAGATAATCCGCTTGAACAACAAGACTACTTTAACCAACTAGGTACATCGCGAGGACCGGTGTTACCAAATTTACGGGTGCAATAAATGACTGTATCGACTACAACCAGAAAAAAGAGTTATACCGGTAATGGTTCGACAAATATTTTCGCGTATGATTTCCGAATTTTTAGTGATTCGGATTTAAAAGTATACGTTGATTCCGTTTTAAAATCCCTCACGACTCATTACACAGTATCCGGAGCCGGAGCGGCATCAGGCGGAAATGTGACATTCACACTCGGCAATACTCCGGCAAGTTCGAAGAGTGTCGTACTTCTCCGCACGCTTCCCCGAACACAAGCAACCGATTACGTTGACAACTCCGCATTAAGCGCAACCTCTCTTGAAGATACCGCTGATAAAAATTTAATGCTGATCCAAGAGATCGATGCGGTAGCCGGGGAAGGTTTTGGATTTGCTGAAACGGTCGTGGATGCCGGAACCACAACGGTCAACAAGAACGCAGCGGATCGCGCTAATAAATTACTATCATTCGATGCGGCTGGCGGACTGATCGCCACGCAAGAAATCGGGGTGAGCCGGGGAAACTGGGCAGCCTCGACTGCATATATTCAGCGCGACATTATTAAGGATACCGATAATAATAATATTTATCTCTGTATTGTTGCACACACATCCAGTGGAGCGGTTCCGATCAGTTCGAATACCGATGTAGCCAAGTGGGTTTTATTAGTTGATGCCGCGAGTGCAACGACCAGCGCCACGGCGGCTGCTACCAGTGCGACCGCTAGTGCGACCAGTGCGACCGCTAGTGCGACCAGTGCAACCGCGGCAGCTACATCTGCAACTGCCGGGGCAACCTCCGCCACGGCTAGTGCAACCTCGGCAACCGCGGCGGCTTCCAGTGCGACTGCGGCGGCGGCATCAGCGGATGCGTTTGATGATTTATATTTAGGGAGCAAGTCGGGGGATGTATCCGTTGACAATGATGGGGATGCACTCACGGCTGGAGATTTATATTTTAATACCTCTGCCAATAATTTAAGAGTATGGAATGGATCAGCATGGCAAGTCGCTGCGGTAAGCACCAGCGGAATGCTCACAGAAATCAGTGAGGATACTTCGCCGCAACTTGGTGGTGACCTCGATACAAACTCGCGAAACATTTTAATCGATGACGCACATTTTATCGCGGACGATAGCGGCAATGAATATATTATTTTCCAGAAAACTGCATCAGCAATCAATCAAATTGATGTGACGAATGCGGCGGCTGACAACGATCCAAGTATCACCGCAACGGGTGGCGATAGCAATGTTGGTTTAACTATTGCAGCCAAAGGCACCGGGGTAGTCCAAATTACAACAACGATGAATCCAACATTAACCAGTACAGGCAAGGCTCTAGTCCTTGGATTTTAGGAGAACGTTATGGCAAGCGAATTATTAAAAGTATCACATACCGCTGGAGTCACTAACAGCGAATCAGTGTTAATTAATGGTGTCAGTGGACATACTTATACCATTCTTTCAATTACATTTTGCGAAACGGCTGGGGCGGCTGAAACATTCGATCTTTATATCGATGACGACGGTGGCGGAACAGATTATGAGATTTATTCAGATCAGCCACTAGGAGCTAACCAAACTTTTGAGCATACTGGAAGAATCATTCTTGAGGGTACTGACCATTTATGTGCTGCAACTGCAAGCTCTGCCAATGTTGACATCGTTGTTAGCTACCTCGATCAGACCCTATAGGAGATATATAATATGAGTGGAATCGTAGGAGGAATTAATCTTAGAAGTTCTGGTCTGGTAAATAATAGTTCGGCGGCAGATGGGGCATTACTTACTGGGACAGGAACAGGATTACCAGCGGGTTTTTTTGAAGCTGCTGCTGGAGGTGGTCTATGGGAATATATATCTACTGTAACAGCCTCTACTTCAGCTACACTAGCATTTACTAATATGGTTGATGGATATGATTATAGATATGTTATAGAAGAATTATTTGTATCTACTGATACTGCTGTCATAAGAGCACAACTTGGTGTTACAACACCAACATATAGAACAAGTGGTTATCTATCAGTAGCTACTGTTATTATTAACAATGCTTCTTCTCAATCAACGGAAGCAACTGCTCATATCATGCTAACAGCCGAGAATGAAACATCGGGTACTGGTACAGATGAAGGTATTAAGTATTCTGAATTAACATTAATAAATCCAGCAGGTACTTCTGTCGCAACTATGGTTATGGGCTTTATATTCCTATATGGACATTCACCTCAAGCTCAAGTGCAACACTTTGGTTCATTTTATAACACGGCAGATGAAGCTCACACAGCCATAAAATTCTTCATGTCTACCGGAACAATCACAACTGGAAATATTCTTCAGTATAGAAGAAAAAGGAGTTAAGAATGGCTAGACACCATATGACCCAAGATGGCAAAGTGCCATTTACACAAGAGGAAGAAGATGCTCAAGATGCTTATGAAGCAGCGGAAATCTCAACTCATGCTCCTATGAGAAATTGGAAAAGGGACATGGCTAATTTTGGTATGTCTCGCTCTATGGAGAATCATATTAAAGAGGTACATGGTGGAGTAGCTGGTAATGCCTTTGATCAAGCTATATATGATGCTAAAGTAGCTCGTAGAGCACAGAGACCCTAAATGACCGAAGAAATACAATCATTAAAAGAACATATAACAGAGAAATTTAAAAATCATGAAGAGATTGAAGCTTTAAGACATAAACGTATTAACGAACTTCTTGACCATTACAACAAGGAAATAGAAGATAACGAAGGAACTATTCGTAGAGTACATAACAGAGTTGATAGAATAGAAACAAAAATAAAGACAGTACAAGGGATAGGTACTGCTATAGCTACAGCTTTAGGAGCTGCTGCTGCTTGGTTAGGTTTAACAACAAAATGAAACAAATGAAATTAACTCCATTACTTCTACTAATTAAGAAGGTTGAGAAAGATACTCCTGTTATTATTACTTGGAAAGATGCTGTAGATCATTCAGATGAAGTTACAATGGATACACTTCAGGTTAAAGAAGTACACTATGATACTATAGGTTTTTTCTTAAGTTATAAAGATGACTATGTTATATTAGCTTATAATAAGGAGGATGATAATAAAACTTATAAGGGAACTGCTATGATCCCTTGTTCTTTAATAACTGATATAAGGAGATTAACTGATGGATATGCTGAATAGATGTTGTTGGAAATCAATGATGCTTATGGCTGTAGTTGGAATTTTATTCGGAATATACGTTTGCCAATAAAATGTGAAGAGTGTTCAGAAGAGATGCAACAGGTATCTCAAGGTATGACAGATTATAAATGGTATAAAGATTTTTATTGTCCTAAATGTAAGACAACAATAGTTAAATTAGATAAAGATCACAAACAAAAGAAACATGAAATAGGAGTAAATTACTAATGGAAATGTTTATGAATCAAGGATGGTTTCAAATAGCAGGAGAAATTGTTCTTATGTTTACAGTTGTGACTGGAGCATTACCTGATAGATGGGTACAGAAAGTTCCGATACTAGGAACTATGTGGCCTATGTTTAACTGGTTAGCAGGTAATATCTTTAATAACATCAATCATCCTAAAGGGATGGCTGCTAAAGCAGAAGTGGAGAAAGAAATTGATGAAGCTAAGGCTAAAGTTAGGGATCGTGTTGGTATGCCTGACGTTCTCGATGGGATGTAGTATTCTTCCAGAATTAGTAGCTCCTGCTGCTAACTTTGCGATAGGCTTTTACGATCACGATGATTATTATTCTAAAGAATGCTTATGGTATGATGAAGTTAAACTGAATGAGAAAACTAAGAAGTGGCTTATGGAAAGTAATCCACCTGAGGTTGTCTCTAAGGATTTAGCTGTAGTAAGTAGAAATAATGATATATACAAAGAAGTATGTGAAAGAGAAAAAGGTGTACTTGATAAACTAGAAGATAAAATAGAAAGACTAACAGGGGATTGATATGTGTGGTTCAGGTAGTGTCCCAAAGGCTATTATAAGAGGATGGGCAGCACCTCATATAGCAAAGTTAAAAACTGCTGAAAGTAAAGAATCTACACCTCCAATTCAGCGTAGTGCTCCTTCTTCTAGCGGTGGACCTACAAGTTTAGGTATTAGTAGAGGAAGTGTTTCTGTCAGAAAACGGAGTGTATCTTCTGGAAGAAGTGCATCTAAAAGTAAACGTTTTTCAACAACGAGGTAATTATGAGTAACGGTACAGTAAATGACTTAGGAGAACTTCATGGATTACTTGCGAGAACTCTGGCTGAAAACATTAAGTCTGGTGAGGCTACCCCTGCACACCTCAATGTGGCAAGGCAGTTCCTCAGAGACAACAATATTGAGTGCCTTGGTACTAATAACGAGGATATAAAATCACTAGTCGAGGAACTCCCTTTTGACGAAACACCAACAAAACAAGAGTCAGCTTCAGTTAATTAAAGATGATTTCCGTAATTTTCTCTATCTCGCTTGGAAGCATCTTGCTTTACCTGATCCTACTCCTATACAATACGACATCGCTGAGTATCTCCAAAGTGGGCCTAAGAGACTTATTATCCAGGCCTTTAGAGGAGTCGGTAAATCTTGGATTACTTCTGCTTTTGTTGTATGGAAGTTACTGTGTGATCCACAGCTCAAATTCCTTGTAGTATCCGCATCTAAACAGAGGTCTGATGACTTTTCTACGTTTACTAAAAGAATCATTCATGAGATGCCGATCCTCCAACATCTCAGAGCGAGAGAGGATCAGAGAAGTTCTAATGTTGCTTTTGATGTCGCTCCCTCTAGGGCTTCCCATGCTCCTTCTGTTAAGTCTGTTGGTATCACAGGTCAAATAGTAGGTTCTCGTGCTCATATTATTGTTGCTGATGATGTTGAAGTTCTAAGTAATGCTCTTACTCAGGTAATGAGAGATAAGTTAGGAGAAGTAGTTAAAGAGTTCGATGCTGTAGTAATGCCAAAAGTGGGACGCATAGTTTACTTAGGGACACCTCAAGTTGAAGAGAGTCTCTACACTAATCTCCAGACTAGAGGTTATAAGTGTCGTATATGGCCAGCCAGGATGCCTGAGAGCCGTTTAAAGACGTTTTATGGGACTAAGCTAGCTCCGTTCATCTCTACATTAGAAAAGACCGTAGGACAGCCTACAGACCCTTTCAGGTTCGATGACCTAGATTTAGTAGAAAGAGAAGCATCTTATGGTAAATCAGGGTTTGCCTTACAGTTTATGCTGGATACTTCCGGTGAAGATGACCAGAGATACCCACTTAAGCTTAGAGATTTACTTGTAATCCCTTTAAATACTGAAAAATCTCCTGGTAGAGTCCAATGGGCGCGTGATGAACTCATGGATTTACCTGCGGTTGGCCTCGCAGGAGACTATTTCTATAAGCCTTTCGAGGTTTCTACAGATTATTACGAGTATACTGGTGCTGCGATGCACATAGATCCTGCTGGTAGAGGTCTTGATGAGACAGGATACGTTGTTACCAAGATATTAAATGGTAGAATCTTCGTATTAGCTATAGGTGGACTGAAAGGTGGCTACGATAAGCCTACATTACGTAAATTAGCCCTAATAGCACAAGCTCATAAGGTAAATGTAATAGAAATAGAGGCTAATTTTGGTGATGGTATGTATACAGAGCTGTTCAAACCTGTATTAAACCAGTTTCACCAGTGTCATGTAGAGGAAATTAAACATTCTAAGCAGAAAGAAGCAAGAATTATAGATGTTTTAGAGCCTATAATGAATCAACATAGGTTGATTATAAGTTTAACTGAAGCTGAAAGAGACTACGAGGAGAATAAAGAAGAACCTCGTAGACAATTATTTTATCAAATGACTCGTCTTACCAGAGATAAAGGTTCACTCCAGTATGACGATAGAATAGATGTTCTCGCTATGGGAGTTAACTACTGGGTAGAACAGATGGCTGCTGATGAAGCTATCGCCTATAATGACCGTAGAGTAGAAGAACTAGAGGAAAATATAAAATCATTTATGAACACTGCTGAAGTGAGTCACGAAGATGAGAATGTATGGGTTAAGGTCTAGGAATGATCTGGCTACTTATCGTAATACACTTAAACCTTACAACCACTCCTATTCAAGTTCAACATGGAGAAGTAATAGCTACGTTTCCAAGTCACCAATCGTGTATTGAGAAACATACAGAATTCTTTAAGAAAGCTGAAGAAGAAAAACGTCCTATTCCTCCTTATTTTAATCTAGGATGTGTCCCTTTAAAAAGGACAATAATGTGAGAATAATAGACAAGAAAGCTAAGTATGAGATCGAGAACCAAGTGATAGCAAAGATGTTCAGAGACAAACGTTTCAGGACTAGGAAAGTAGAACGTAACCATAAATCCAAGGAGCTACAAAATGAGAGACGCGAAAAAAATAAGCGGAGACATCGCTTCCAGGGGCTTCAATTCGAGCCTTGGGAAACGTAATCTTGTACCTTCGCCAAAAGATACAAGTTCAATGACAGTAAAAAACAAGGGAGTACATAAAGTTTCCACTCGATTCCCTTATGATTCCCGAAAGGGAGAAATCCGTGACCATAGAGGACTATAGAATATGCCTAAATTGAAAGGTTATCCTAATCCTAAGCCTAAAGCTAAGGTAAGAAGGAAAAAACCAAAACAGAAGCCGGTTAAGCTTAGAACGTATTAAATGAGCAAGACTGTCTACTTCAAGAAAGACCAGGTAATCCTTAAAGAAGGAGAACTTAGTTTTGAAGCTTACATCATTGATGAAGGTGAAGTAGAAGTCAGTAAGGCTGGATACGGCTATCTTGCTACTCTTAAAGAAAATGAAGTCTTTGGAGAGATTGGTTGGCTCGAAAGGACACCACGAACTGCTACCTGTAAAGCTGTTAGTGATCGTGTGGTCCTTCGAGTCCTCAAAGAAGAAGATGCTGTTAGGTTTATGAAGAACAACCCTAAAGCTCTCGTACCTATACTGAGAGCACTCTCCAGTAAACTGAGAGGAACCCTTGAGTTAATCGAAAAGTTTACTGGTAGTAAGGAATAATTAATGTCTACTCTTATTACTGATGAATGTATCAACTGTGGTGTATGTGAACCAGAGTGTCCTAATGAAGCCATCTCTGAAGGTGAAGATTTCTATGAAATAGACGCAGACCTCTGTACAGAGTGTGTAGGTTTTCATGGAGAAGAAGCTTGCCAAGAGGTATGCCCTGTAGACTGTTGTATTCCAGATGAAGACCATAGGGAAACTGAAGAAGAACTGTTAATAAAAGCAACAAAACTCCACACTGATCAGGAATTTCCAGCATTAGCTGACCTGACAGAAAAAACCTCGTTATTCCACAATCCTCAGCGTAAAAACGCTGGTCTTTAAGATAATTTATTACAAAAATCTGAGTGGGTATCGTAGTAGGACAAAAAACGAAAATTCCCCCATCGAGTTCCTTATATAATTTAACGCGATTCGACTTTTATTAAACTTCCGGTTAACTTTTAGTTTGCTGGCCAGGACCCTGGATTGAGCTGCTAGTTTTCTGCTGGTTCTTCTTTGTTCTTCTTGTGAGGTGTATCATTAATTTTTTTAGTTCTTCCATATGTAATATTACTATCAGTATGTAGTCAACATGTATTGTTTGTGTTGTATCAATTCTAATTATCTATTTATTCATAATAACTTAACCAGGCTGAAACATGCTGCTTAAATTAATTCTTATTAATAATGCATTTTTATTTATTTGGTTATAGACATTAAATAAAAAGAGAGTAAAAAAGAGCTTAACAATTATATTAATTTTTTTATGAAAGGATTAAACAATGAACATTGAAAACGAATTATTTTGGGATTTGGGAAATTTACGAATAGCTTTAGATTTTAAAGTATTAAGGTCTAATAAGTTAATAGATGCTAGTAAATTAAAAGACTTAACAGAACGCATGTTATCAAGCGTAACAAGTTGTAACCAATGGATTGCAAGTTTAGATGATAAAACAATAGATGATTTTGATGATAGTGAAGCATATCAATTCTTCAATGTAGATAGAGCTTATTTAGCTTATATAAAAGATATAGAATCAAATCATTTTGATAAAGTTGAAAAACAGAACTATAAGTATTTTGTTAATCAAGATCTAGCTAGAATATAAGTAAGTCTTTAGAGACTATCAGCTTAACCGTTGGTAGTCTCAATAAGGTTTATTTGTTAACCTTGTATTAATTTTTTTATCAATCAATTAAATAGAGGGAGTAAACAAAATGAAACTAGCAAGCAAATCTCAAACCTGGAAACTATTTACATTAACTAAAAAAGACTATAGAAATGAAGTTTTGACGTATGACCAGGCTGATAAACTAATCAAAGCAGCATTAAAAGAAAAAGAAAACAAATTACAAGCTTTTCAAGATATCATTGACCAGGCTGATAAGGCTGGTAAAGATGCTGTAAACAAATTAAATGTTGTTCCAATGATAGTAGAGGATAAACAAAACGGTAAACAATGGTTTGTAGAAGATGGGGCCTGTGGTTTTGCCTGGATATCAATTCATCCAGGAACATCAAGCTTTGCAAGATGGATAAAAAAGCAAGGCATAGGTTCAAAAGGTTATGGTAGTGGTTTAAAAATTTGGGTAGGTGATTATAATCAAAGCATAGCTAAAAAAGCAGAGTACGCTTCTGCTTATGCTGAGGTGTTGCGCGACAATGGTTATAAAGCTTATAGTGGGTCGCGCCTGGACTAGTTATTAATTTATTGGATAGCTTGAATTCATTTCGAGCTATCTGATAAGTTTGTAAATGGTAGTTTAATATTAATCAATGGAGGTAACAAAATGAAACAATACAAAATACAAGGTAAAATGAGAAAAGATAATGCAATTGGTATTTTCTATTATAACGTAGTAATTATACTTGCTAATAATGAAAATGAAGCATGGGATGAGTTTAATAATAACTGGGAAACCATTAATTATAAACCTACAATAACTGAGGTAACTAAATGAGTGCTCTATTAAGTAAAACAATAAAAACAGAAAAAACAGAAAAAGAGTATCCTGGCTGGATTAATACTTTAACGTATTTATATCCAAATAAAAACCTATGTAAGTTTAGCGATAATTGTTTTAATACTTGTTTAAAAACTAGTGGTAGGCTGCCAATGGCTAAAAAAGCAATGATTAATAGAACTAAGCTATTATACCAGGATAATGATACTTTTATAAACAATCTAGAGATAGAACTAAGGAAAGTTAAAAGGTCCGCGCATAAAAAAGGTAAAAAACTAGCATATCGTTTTAATGGTACATCCGATAGGTTTGAAGAAGTAAAGCATTTTTTAGATATGAATGATCAGCCTTTTGACCAGGCCTATGATTATACAAAAGACTTTCAAAGAGTATTAGATTACCAGGGCTATAAAGGCTATAACCTAACATTCTCATATGATGGTTTGAATAGCCTGGAAACTAAGTTTTTATTAAAGAATAAGATTGCTAATGTATCGGTAGTTATGACTACAAAAAGAAATGAAGAACTACCAAAAACCTATAATTTAAATGGTATTGATTATCCGGTCCTGGATGGTGATAAACACGATTTAAGATTTACTGAGAATAAAGGCTATATCATAGGATTAAGAGCAAAAGGTAAGGCAATAAAGAATAATGGTACTTTTGTACAATCTATATAAACATTAAACCAGGGAGCACAAAATGTATTTAATTGTAAACAAAAACGATAAAGTATTATCCATTGGAAACAAAGCAGCAGCCTTTGAGGATAAACAGGAAGCCTTAAAGGTTATCTCTAAGCATAAAGATTTAAGATTAGTATGGAAACCACAGCACGATGATGATATCGTTTTATCTCCAAAAGAATTCGATAAACTTATAAATAGGTGAAATAATGATCAAAATCCAAATAACTATACTAGCTATACTCTATGTCCTGGCCCTAAAAGCTGTAGGTTTCTTTGAGATACTCGCGGTTAACCTATAGCTAACTCATAATTGACTACGGGCCAGGACCTGGAAGATTGACCAAATCATATAGTTATATATATAGTATACTAGTATATATAAGTATATATAGGTAGAAGTAGAAGTATTAAACTATAGATAATCTTTAATAAACTAGGAGTTATCTCATGAAACTATCAGTAGAAGAAGAAGTTAAACACGGGTTAATAGAAGCTAAATACCAGTATCCTGCTTATTGTGCTACTTATGATAAAGAAGGTAATATTACTTCTAATCGGGTAGTAACTCACAGTATTAAAGCTACTCGTGAATTAATTAAACTACAGCCATCGCTCGCGCAGTTTATTAACACTTATGAGGATGATGATGTAGTAAAGGCTCCTAAGACTGTTCAACAAATGTTTAATGCTTTAGGTAAATAAGTACTATAAATTATACTAATATTAATCTATAATTAGAGGTGACATCATGACCATCGCAGAAAAATTCTTGAACGAAAAGTGGGAAAATTCTCTAAATACCTTAGAGAAAAAGTTAAATACTGTTGTTCAATATAAACTTTTATGTCCTAAGTGTAATAAAGAAGAAGTAGGAGAAAAAGATCCGGAAAAATCAGCCAGAAAAACCTATACTTTAAAGGTTCCTCGGCCTCAATATGATAGAATTAGTGAAGCCTTTAAGTTGAAGGAAACTTATTTTGTAAGTTTTGATCCTGAAGAGGACACTGTTACCTTTAAAATCAATGAAAAGCAAAGAGCAACTTGGACTGACACTTATTACTTGTCTGAGATGTTCTTGCCAGAGAATATAAAGTCTTATACTGTATGAAAAAGAAACAAGTACACATAGAGCATCGGCTTGATCTATTCCTCCCTGAAGAAGTACAACAAATTATAGATCATGGCGATGCTCTGATATTAGAAGAAGGTAAGATAAAAGGTGATATGGTAGATCATGCTGTTAGGAACACTAAGATAGCGTGGATACATCCTGGAAAGAATACTCACTGGTTATTTGACCGTGCTATCATGGTGTTCAAGAGTGCTCTACCTTTTAATGCTCTTCAATCCATGCAATATACAGTTTATCATGGAGAAGAGAAAAGTCATTATACTTGGCATAGAGATATAGGTACAGGCGATAAGATAATGAAGGCTAGAGTTAACGTGGGAATAGTACAGCTCTCTAGTCCAAGTGATTATGTAGGAGGAGTATTACAACTTAAGCATGAAGATAAAGTTATAGATGTTATGAAGACTAAAGGCATGGTGACTACTTTTCCTATTGATATGTTGCATCGAGTGACTCCGGTTACTTCTGGAGTAAGAAAAACTTTAATAATGTGGGGATTAGTATGAGTAGAAGAGGTAAAGGTAAAAAGGTAGCAATAGTAGGATTTTCTAAAACTTCTTATGATGATGTACCTTGGGAAAATACTACTTGGGAAAAGTGGGGGTTAGCGTGGGATCTCAACGGTTATGAGAGATACAACAGATTATTTGATATGCATCACTCAATCTTATGGGAAGTAATGACTGCTAATCCTTTATACGAGCACTACGATGGAAAAGGCTTGGAGAGAAGAGTCTATCGTCATAAAGATTATTACTCTGAGTGGTTGCCTGATATGTGTCAGAGTAAGAATCATAAAGTCTATTTACAGGAAGAAACCTTTTTAGGAGCTATAGCCTATCCATTTGAGAAAGTAGATCGAGAAGTGGGTCACTATTACTGCTCTTCTATCTCTTACATGGTAGCTCTAGCTATAGTTGAAGCTCATATTACAGATATAGCTATCTTTGGGGTAGATATGGCTGCTGGAGATGAGTGGCAGCATCAAAGAGCCAACATGGAGTACCTTATAGGATATGCTAGGGGTAAGGGTATCAAGGTCATTCTTCCTGAAAAATGTCCTCTAACTAAATTCCAAGACCAAGCTGATAACTACGGGGCTTCTTCAGTTATGTATACAGATAGATATGGGAATCCTAAAGCTCCTCAGACATTCAAGAGGAGATTAGATTTTAGTGATAGTGAAATTATTCACCAAGTAAGGAGAAAATGAATTATGACTAGACTTTACATAGCATTAGCAGTTACTGTATTTGCATTTTTATTCTACTTTTCATCTAAAGCACCAGTACTCACCAGCGTTCCAAAGGTAGAAAAAACTATCGATATGGGGATCTGGAGTGAATCCAATAAAGGTAATTCATTAGCAGAAAAATAAAAGGGGAATAGTATGGAAATAAAAAGAGCAAGTACTCAAAAACCTGAGTTTTGTGATGAGAAAAAACCTATCATAAAGAAAAAGAAGAGCAGTAAAAGAATTTCTCCTGTCAATAAAATTCGCCAAACTGCTTATGTTAGTGATCTACAAGGGAAACAGGGGTACGTTATAGAAGAACATAATGTTAGGTCAGATTCTTAAAATAGGAGATTAAAAATGACTGTAATCTATGTAGTAATTAGTTTAGTGTTTAGTGCTTTTCTTTATGAACCACTATGGTTCGATACCAGAATGCACTACCACCACGATACATACCAGAGCCTTAAAGCCTGTAAACACGCATCAATCCAAGTAGATGAAACGACAGGAAGAGTTTGTGTCCCTAAAGATAATCACTCAGGTCATGTTGACCTCTATTTAACAAAGGACTAAAAACTAATGAGCTACCAAGTCGAACTAAAGCAACAGGATACTTCAATTCGTAGTATGAAATATATTGTCACTTTACTTGTTCCGGACGGTAGATATTGGATGGGAGTTGGGACATGGAATGGTGGGAATAAAAGAGAAGCTATAAAAGAAGCTAAAAAATATGCAAAAGCATATAACTGTAGTATTAATTATGTGTGGTGTAGGGAAACCACTGTATTTCCTGTACCGGCAGCCTCATGAATGAGTTGTTAATAACCATTATGTTAGTTGTTCCAGCTCCTAATAAGATGGTGGACTGGACTATCAATGAAGTGCCAACTCAAATCCAGTTAGTACATGAGGATGGTACTGAGGTGAGTTATAATGCTACCGCTGTACCTTGTAAATATAAACCTCGATCAATCAATGAAATGGTTTTTGTGAGTCCTCAAGCTTACGAGGACAACCGTTGTTATTCTATCTTTGATTTGTCAAGACCTCTGTTTATAAGGCATCCTCACTACTGGCACAAGATAGAATTGCCTAACAAACCTAAAGATATGGACTATTTAATGGAAAAAGAACGTGTTCTGGATTGAGATATTCTTATCAATATGGGCTTTGGCAGCAGTCAGGCTCTTGGCAATAGGTCACAAGCTTGGTCCACTCATAGGTTGGGTGGGCCAGGTATTGTGGGTTTCCATGTGGATATACACAAGTCAATATGGCTTTCTACTTATTGATATTGGTTTAGCGTATATCTACCTGGAAGCTTATTTTAGAGGGAAAAGGAGATAAAATTATGCCATATGCAGACCCATTAAAACAAAAAGAATATAAAGCAAAATGGGATAAGAGAAATTGGGAACATATTCGAGAATACATAGACGCAAATAGAGAAAAAGTAAGAGCTTCCGGTCGTAAATCTACGAGAAAATATAGAAAAGAAAATCCCGGAAAAAGTGAAACGTATGGTAAAGCATATAGACAAAGGGACTATGTAAAGGTTAGAAGTAATGAAAATTGCTCAAAACGTAGAGTATTAGAAATAAGAACGAGTAAATTTGAGCTAAATAACTATAATAACACATTAAAATTATTTAAATTATCTAACAAGAAAACCAAAGAAACTGGCAGAGACTACCATGTTGATCATATTGTGCCTTTACAGGGTAGACTTGTTTCTGGTTTTCATGTATCTGGTAATTTAAGAGTAATATTAGCAGATACAAATCGTGTCAAAAAGAACCGTTACACCGCAAGAGATGAAGCGTTAATTCAGCGTAGAATGGTAAAAGATTGGATAACTAATGGAGTAAAATTTAAACTTAATAAACCTAAGAAAAGGTAGGTGCTAGGATATGCCTACTCTCATAATAATGGACTGTAGAGCCTCTCACGAGGCCAAAATTTCATAAAAAGGTAAAAAACCTATGCTACAGCGTCAAAAAGACCTAGAAGCAGAAATGGTAGCTCTTGGTGTAAAGCGTTTCAGGGAAGATAATAGAAAAGCTAAGAAGGGTAAACATGAATCTACTACTCCTGCTGGAGTCCAGTTTTTAAGGAAAGGTGTAGCTAAAGTAGAGAAGCGCGTCAACGAATTAAAGAAAAATTATAGTGATGGTACTCCCTATAAATATCCCACCGATGCAGTAGAGAGATTATTCGAGCTACCTAGTGATGTCATCTCCTTCCTTAGTCTAAAAGCTTGTGTTAATCACCTCTCTACCCCTGTCAAATTGGTAAAGGTAGCCAATGAGTTGGGGTCTTTCTTGGAAGATGAGGCTAGATTCAGATTCTTTAAAGACTCCAACCCTGCCCTTTACGGTGTGATTATGAGGGACTTGAATAAACGCACTACTAACTATCGTAAACAGAAAAGAGTCTTAGTCCACTCTTCTAATAAGGCTGGAATAGAATGGAAAAACTGGCTTCCTGGAAACAAGGTCCGGTTAGGGCAGATGATGGTGGAGTTAGTATGTGAAGCTACGAAGCTATTTAAGGTAGATCTGTATAATAATACCAGTGGTCAAAAGAGGAAGAGCGTCTACTGGCTTGAAGCTACCGAAGAATCTCTAAAATGGATAGATAAGAAGAATTCTATTTGTGAATTATATAATCCTGTCAAGCTGCCTTGCCTGATACCACCTAGAAAGTGGGATTCAGTATACTCAGGGGGCTACTACACCTACACTAATATCAACTTAGTGAAAACTATGGACCACTCATACCTTGAGATGTTGGATAAATCAGACTTGAAAGAGGTGAAGAAGGCCGTAAATATAGTCCAGGAGACAGGGTGGAGAATAAATAAAAAGACTTTTGAGATTATGGATACTCTATTTAACTCGCGGTCAAGCTGTAAGGTCATTCCCGAGTTCCTAGAGAGAACCATGCCAGAACCCTACCCTAAGAAGGGAACTAAAGAAGAACAAATAGAGTGGAAACGGTTAGCTTCTCTTATGCATGCAGATAATGTCAGGTTAAAAACTAAAAGAATACAATTCAGTCAACTCATGTGGACTACTAGGAAATTCAAGGATGAGAAGGTTTTTTACTTTCCTCATACCATAGACTTCAGGGGAAGGATGTATGCTAATACAGCATTCCTGAATCCACAAGGAGAGGACTCAGCCAGAGGACTCTTGGAGTTCGCTACTGGCAAACCCTTAGGGAACTCAGGACTACCTTGGTTACAGGTCCATCTAGCTAATTGTTACGGGCATGATAAGGTGTCTTTAGAAGAAAGAGTAGAATGGGCAGAATTTCATGGTTGGGCTATCATTGAGGTAGGAACAGCTCCACTAATTAATAGATGGTGGATGGAAGCAGATAAACCTTGGCAGTTTTTAAGGGCTTGTATTGAGTATGTTAAATACAAGGTTAATCCTAGAGATTTTGTGAGTCATTTACCTGTTACTGTAGACGGTTCTTGTAACGGTCTTCAGCATTTCTCAGCTATGCTAAGAGATGAAGTGGGGGGGAGAGCTGTAAACCTTACAGTGACTGATAGTCCTCAAGATATCTATGAAATTGTAAAAGTTAAGGTAGCAGAAAAAGTAAGAGCTGATCCTGACGCGATTGTTTCAGACTTGGATATTAATAGAGCACTGGTCAAACGGCCTGTTATGACTACTCCTTATGGTGCTACTCTTTATGGAATGAGAGAACAGATATACGAGGAGCTGAAGAAACAGTTAGATAAAGGAATAATTTTTACTACAATTTCTAAAGATAAAGACCTATGGGTGTTTTGTAAATACTTAGCTACAATTATTTATGAAGCTATAGGAGAAGTTGTAGTATCAGCTAGAGAAGGTATGGATTGGTTACAGGAATGTGCAAGGGTCTTAAGTAAGGACAGTAAACCTATCTATTGGACTGTTCCTACAGGGTTTATAGTGAAGCAGAAATACTTAAGACCGATAGTTAAAGAAATACGAACAATTATAAACGGCAAGGTTGCTTCTTTATATTCTGCACACGGGGTAGGAGATAAACTAGATAAACATAAGCAGACTAATGGAATAGCTCCTAACTACGTTCATAGCATGGATGCCTGTCACCTGATGAAAACTGTAAATCTTTCTTATACTGATATTCAAAGCTTCTCTGTAGTTCACGATTCGTTTGGTACTCATGCTTGTGACATGGAGCTGTTAAGTGAAAACTTAAGGACAACTTTCATTGAAATCTATAAAGAGGATGTCCTTAAGAAATTTGCAGAGGAACAAAAGCTTGTTCCTGAAATTCCGAAGTACGGTAAGTTAAACATTAACGAGGTGAAAGATGCAGAATTCTTCTTCAGTTGACATGGCTAATGTCGATGTTAAAAAAGTAGCACAAGGAATGATGAGAGTAGTAGATAGCTTAGATAGTTTTACCAAGGCTGAGAAGTATGCTATACTATCAGCAGTATTCAATTGTTTATATATCAACAAGATGATGAAAGAAAGGAGTATCAGTGATGTTATGGAAATTATAGGTAAGATGAGGAGGGACTGTAAGTTTAAACAGATCCCTGAATTTGGTGGAGCAGAAAAATATATAAAAGGAGAATTATAAAATGGCAAATAAAATACACGTTACACCTGTAGGAACAGCAGCATGGCCTTGGTTGAATACTCCAGATGTCCGGTACGATGCTGATGGAGTGTATCAAGTCAAAATGATTTTTAACAAGAAGGATGTTAAGGGAATTCAAGCTATAGTAGATCCATTGATGAACGGTGGAGAACATAATCCTGTTAAGCCTGAGTTGGACGATCAGGGAAAAGAAACGGGCAATTATGTTGTTAATTTTAAGTTGAAAGCTAAAGTCAAGCCCAAGAATGGTAATCCATTTATTCAGAAACCTATTCTTTTAGACACTGAAGGTAATAGAGTAATAAATCCTATAGGAGCTGGTAGCAAGTTGAAAATAGCGTATGAAGCAGTGCCTTTTAATCAAGGAAAAGGTGGAGTTACTATGCGTATAAAGAAGGTTCGTATCGTAGATTTAGTTGAGTACACCAAGAAAGACGATGTAGATTGGGGTAAAGATGAAGGTAGCTTTGTGGGAGTAACAGCAGAAGCTTCTGATAATAACGAAGATGAAGAACAAGAGGACTTCTAAGTTATGGCTAGTTATGAAGAGTGGCGTGAAATGAATGCTGAAATAATAGCTGTTAAGGTTCGTAATTTAAAAAGTAGCACAATTGCGACACTCGTGGAAAATCTTGTTTTTCTAATTAACGCAGGTCATTATCCTAAAGAAGCCTTCCATGAAGTTAATTGGACACAAAAGCTGTTGTGGGAATTACAAGCTGAAAACACCATTATTGCGGAAGATGAAAATGAGACGTTCAACTAAAAGACAAAGGTATAGGGGTATACGAGAGGGCTACAGAAGTGGCTTAGAAGAACGAATAGCCAGCCAGTTAAAGGCTTCTGGTGTAGCCTACTCTTACGAGAAGGAAAGACTCAAGTATATCCCTGTACCTAAGCATTATACACCTGACTTTATTTTAGTGGGAAAAAATAAGAAAATCTATATCGAAACTAAGGGTAGGTTCTTAGCTAAAGATAGAACTAAACATCTTTTAATTCAAGAACAATACCCTGATATAGATTTAAGATTCATTTTTTCTAATTCTAGGCAGAAGTTATACAAGGGTTCATCTACCACTTATGGTAGGTGGTGTGAAAAGCATGGGTTTGTCTATGCGGAAAGGAGTGTGCCTGATTCATGGTTGAGAGAAATCAGAAAGGGGTAGTACATGAACCCTGTCCTAAATGTGGTTCTAAAGATAATTTAGCGAGGTATCCAGATGGTCATGCGTATTGTTTCGGTGATAGCTGTTCTTATTATGAGCATAGTAGCGATTCAGTTGATGTACCAGATATACCAAAGTCCAACGGTGTTTTTAGACAGGGTATTTACGAGTCCCTTAGCAAACGTGGAATATCCGAAGAAACTTGCAGATTTTTTAAGTATCAAGTAAATTACGATAATAATAAGAAGATTCATATTGCTCCTTATTTTGACAAGGACAATAAACTCGTAGCTCAACAGTTAAGAACTAAAGATAAAGAGTTTCCGATCTTAGGGGAAACTAGAGATTTAGGTTTATGGGGAAAACAATGCTGGACTTCAGGTAAACGTATTGTCATAACAGAAGGCCAGATAGATACCTTATCTGTAGCTGAGGTCCAGCGTTGCCAGTACCCTGTAGTATCCATTCCAAACGGTGTAGGATCAGCCTGTAAAGCCATAGCTAAAGATTTAGAGTGGTTGTTAGGTAATTTTGAAGAAGTAATATTAATGTTTGACAACGACTCTCAAGGGAACAATGCAGCTCGTAAGGTAGCAGAGCTTTTCCCACCAGGAAAATGTAAGATAGCATCCCTCCCTCTTAAAGATCCTAATGAAATGCTCTTAGCTAATCGCGGATCTGATATGGTTAACGCTATGTTCAGGGCCTCAGTTTACAGGCCAGATGGAATTATCGCTGGTGAGGATACTTGGGACTTGGTAAACACTCCGATGCAAGCTGCTGATATGGAGTATCCTTGGCAGGGTCTTAATAACCTTACTCTAGGAGCTAGAAAAGGTGAACTCGTTACGTTTTGTGCAGGGACAGGAGCTGGAAAATCTACCGCTGTTAAAGAAATTGCGTCATACTTCCTCTCAAAAGGAGAAACAATTGGTTATATTGCTCTTGAAGAGTCTGTACGTCAAGCAGCCATTGACTTCATGTCTATTGAAGCCAATGAAATGCTCCACCTGAAGGATAATTTAGAGGAAAAATTTTTACGGGATATATGGGAAAAAACATTAAATACAGGGAGACTTTTTCTCTATGATCATTGGGGTAGTATGGATGGAGACGTTCTCTCCAACCGTATCCGGTACTTAGCGAGGAGCTGTAATGTCTCTTGGATCATTGTTGATCACATCTCTATCATGATCAGTGGTATTGAGAGTGGAGATGAAAGAAGACTCATAGATAACTTGATGACTAAACTTAGATCACTCGCAGAAGAAGTTAACATCGGTATTTTTATTGTATCTCACTTAAGAAAACCAGCAGACGGGAGAGGACATGAAGACGGCAGAAAAATATCACTTAATGATCTTAGAGGAAGTGGAAGCATCGCTCAGCTTAGTGATTTCGTGGTTGGACTCGAAAGAAATCAACAAGAAGAAGGTGAAACAACTGTTAGAATTCTCAAGGCTAGATACAAGGGGAGTTCGACAGGAGTTGCAGCGAGACTATACTACGACAGGGAAACAGGTAGGTTGAGAGAATGTGAATATATTGAAGAGGCATTTTAAATATGAATATAATATTTGATTTAGAAACTGATGGTTTACTTCCAGATGTCTCCAAGATCCATTGTTTAGCTATGACAGTAGAAGGAGCACAAGCTTCTCAGGTGTTTGCTAATGAGGACCAGTACGATAACTTAGAACAAGCCTTAGAGGTAATGTCTGATGCTGAGGGTCTGGTGGGACATAATATATTAGGGTATGACCTGCCAGTACTAAAGAAACTTTTAGGCTGGACTCCTAATAAGGAGACAAAGATAAGTGATACTCTCGTGGTATCTCGATTAGCTTACTCTCACATGATGACCTTAGATGCTAAGAAGAAGTACATTCCTACCAAGCTCTATGGTTCTCATAGTTTAAAAGCTTGGGGTTATCGATTAGGTATGCTGAAGGGTGACTTCAACCATGAGGACACTGATTGGTCTACGTTCACTAATGAGATGGCAGATTATTGTGCTAGGGATGTAGCTATTACTTCTACTCTTTTTGATCATCTATGTGAAGCTGAGTGTGATGAGGAAGCTGTTAAGCTAGAACATGAGTTTGCTTATCTTATTCAAAGACAAGTTGAGAACGGTTTTTCTTTTGATGTTAAGAAAGGGGAAGAATTATATGTCATGCTTCTCAAACAAAAGGAACAAATTGGGGCTAAACTAAAAAAACGATTTGGCAGTTGGTACAGGGACTTGGGGAGCTTCACTCCGAAGAAAGATAACAAGGCTAAGGGTTATACTGCTGGTGAAAGTTTTAATAAGATAGAGAAGGTAAGCTTTAATCCTAACAGCAGGGATCATATCAGTTATAAGCTTCAAAAGGACTATGATTGGAAGCCTAAAGACTTTACTCCTAATGGTAAACCTAAAATTGATGAGACAATTTTAAGATCTTTACCCTATCCAGGTTGTGATGAGCTGTTCAATCATTTCCTCCTATCTAAAAGAATATCTCAACTAGCTGAAGGTGATAACGCTTGGTTGAAACTGGAGAGGGATGGGAGAATCTTTGGAAATGTAAATACCAATGGAGCTATTACTGGTAGGTGTACTCATTCTTTTCCTAATGTAGCTCAAGTTCCTGCTGTTTACAGTCCCTTTGGTAAAGAATGTCGGGAACTATTCAAGGCTTCCAAGAATAAGGTGTTGGTTGGGTGTGATGCTGATGGCCTAGAACTTAGAGCCTTGGCAGGGTACTTAAAGAAGTATGATGGTGGCAAGTATGCTACTGCTGCTGTCGAAGGAAACTCAAAAGATAAGACTGACATCCATTCTATTAATCAAAAGCTGGTAGGTTTAAAGTCACGAGACACTGCCAAGACATTCTTCTACGCTTTTATATATGGAGCAGGGAATGAAAAACTAGGTAAGATCTTAGGGACTAATATTCGCGGAGGTAAACAAGCTAGGATGAAGTTGTTGAATGGTGTTGATGGTTTGCTTAAGTTAACTGAAGCCGTCAAGCAAGCTTACCGCAGGAGAGGCCATCTCATCGGTTTAGATGGTAGAAGACTCCATGTACGTTCAGAACATTCTGCTTTAAACACCCTGCTTCAGAGTGCAGGAGCTATCTTGATGAAAACATCTCTGATTCTCTTGGATAAACGGTTACAATTGTTAGGGTTAATACCTGGAGAGGACTATGAGTTTGTAGCTAACATCCATGATGAATTTCAAATTGAATGCAAGGAGAGGTATGCCAAAAAATTTATCGGACCGGAAGCGGAACAAGCGATTACGAGAGCTGGAGACTACTATGAATTTGGATGCCCTCTTAGTGGAACGTCTAAAATTGGAAGAAATTGGGCTGAAACACATTGATACATTTGATAAACTAGCACAATTTTGTAAAGGTTTTCATACTTTTTTACTCTCTAAAAATCCGTATATAAGAAAGAAAACTGGTTATGATGCCTATAGGTATCAAGTAAGAATGTATATTTTAGGTCTATTAAGAAACTTTACTTGTGAACACTGTAACAAGATAGATTTAAAAAGATCTTTACATTTTCACCATATTAATCCTGAGACAAAAAGATTTAAAATTTCTAGGATAGGGAGATATAATTTTAAAATAGGATTAAAAGAATCCCTGAAGTGTAGATATTTATGTGACGAGTGTCATTACCAAGAACATTTAAAGATGGGAGATTACTATGGATACTTTGAGACTATTGATAGATGGAGACATACTTACATACAAAGTGTGTTGGGCAGTACAGACAGTGGTACATTGGGATGATGGGATTTTAACAACTGCTACTAATGTAGAGGAGTTAAAAGCTCAAGCCAATTTTATGATTCAAGAGTGGCAGGAGAAATTAGGAGAAGGAAAAGATTTTACTACTACTATTTGTTTTTCAGACAGGGCAAATAATTTTAGGCGAAAAATTTTTCCCGATTATAAGTTAAACCGGAAAGATAGTAAGAAGCCTTTAGGATATAATCATCTGGAGACTTATCTTAAAGAGTACTATGCTACTAAGACTCAACCCATGTTAGAAGCTGATGATGTCTTGGGTATCCTTGCTACTGATGGAAGGTTTGATCGAAATATAATCATCTCTATTGATAAGGATATGCTTACGATTCCTTGTGAGTATTACAACATGGACTCAGAGGTTACTGAAGTTATAGATGAGAAGACTGCCGATCATATGTTTTTCTTCCAGACTTTAACAGGAGATTCAGTAGATAATTATAAGGGGTGTCCAGGTATAGGACCGAAGAAAGCTACAGAACTCCTTCTAACTAAAGGGGTTAGGTGGCAGACCATCATAGATGCTTATGCAAAAGCAGGATTGACTGAAGATCATGCGTTAACTCAAGCTAGAGTTGCTAGAATTTTACGAACTAAAGATTATGATTTTAACAAAGAGGAAATTAATTTATGGACTCCTTCAACAAAAATGTAAAGATTTATAATATGATTAAAGAGAATGTGTCTCCTGATTATTATGCTAGGTATGACATAGAACCAATCAGTTTTATTATGAGGAATCAGATTCCTTATGCTGAGGGGAACGTGATAAAGTATGTATTAAGACATGACATGAAGGGCGGTAAAGAAGATATTGATAAGGCAATACGTTATTTAGAAATGATTAAAGAGGAGAAATATAGTGCAAAAAGTCAGGAAGTTTCATGAGAAGATGGAGTTGGCTGTTGATCAGCCCTTCAGTAAAGAACTCCTTGAGTTTAGGATGAAGTTGATATTTGAAGAGGTGCAGGAACTGGCTGAAGCTGGCTTTCAGTTGGAGGGAAACATAGACCAAGGGGAAACCTATGTATTAATGCAGGATTTCTTGAAAGAGCTATGTGATGTGGTCTATGTTCTTAAAGGAACTGCTGTTTCTTTTGGATTAGATTTTGATAAGGCATATAATCTTGTCCATAAATCTAACATGAGTAAGCTTCCTGTTGTCAAATGTGAACATGGAAAAGTATTGAAAGGAAAAAACTATAAACCACCTGTCCTAGAGGAGTGTGTATGAATAAACCTTCTGTTAGAGCACAAGTTATCACGAGGAGAACTTACAGTAGACCTTTAGATGATAAGGATGAAACCTATGAGACTTGGGAACAGACTATAGATCGTGTAATTAATCATCAGGCATGGTTGTGGAGCAGAGCATTGAATGAGTCTGGTGAAGATTTAAGAGAAAGATTTAACAGTGAACTTGAAGAACTACGTCAGCTCCTGTTAGAACGTAAGGTCATGGTATCAGGTAGAACCTTATGGTTAGGTGGAACTGATGTAGCTAAGAAGAGAGAAGCTAGTCAGTTTAATTGTGCTCATTTAAAAGTGGAGACTATCCATGATGTTGTTGACTCTTTGTGGCTCTTGTTACAAGGGTGTGGAGTTGGGTTCACACCTGTTGTCGGAACGCTATCAGGCTTTACCAAACCCATTGAAGAAATTGAAATCATTAGGAGTAAACGCACAAAGAAGGGAGGACATGACGGAAATAGAGAAAGTTTTGATCCCGATACCGGGATTTGGACTATTACAATTGGTGACTCCGCTGAAGGGTGGGCAAAAAGTATCGGCAAGCTTCTGGCTTTCAAAGGGAAAGCTACAAGGTTCGTACTCGATCTCACACAACTCAGACCAGCAGGACAACGGCTTAGTGGTTATGGTTGGATCAGCTCAGGAGACGGACCTATCTCTAAAGCCTATTCAGCTATCGTTCAAATTCTAAACAAGAAATCAGGGCAGCTCCTGTCTAAGATGGACATCTTAGATATAATGAACTGGTTAGGGACTGTATTAAGCAGTAGAAGATCTGCTGAGATAGCTCTAGTATATCACAATACTCCTGAATGGAAACAGTTTGCCAGAGCTAAGGATAACCTTGGAGATACTCCTCATCGTAGCCAATCTAATAACTCTATAGTCTTTTGGGAAGAACCTACTCATGAAGAAATCGAAGAAGTTTTTAAAATCATTAAAGAATCAGGTGGCTCAGAACCTGGAATCATCAATGGAAAGGAAGCTCGCAGACGAGCACCTTGGTTCACCGGAGTCAACCCATGTGCCGAAATCCTTCTTGGAAATAAGAGTTTCTGTAACTTGTCCGAAGTCGATCTATCAAAATTTAGAGAAGATTCTGGAGGATTGGAAAGGGCTATCTTCCTCATCTCTAGAGCAAACTATAGGCAAACCCTTGTTACTCTTGATGATGGAATACTCCAACGAACGTGGCATGAAAACAATGAGTACCTCAGACTTTGTGGAGTGGGACTTACAGGAATCGCCAGCCGTGAAGACCTCTCTTACTATGACTATAAAAGATTGAAGAATCTCGCGGTACATGGGGCTTACTCTATGGCTGATGAGTTAGGAACTCAAAGACCTAAGAATGTTACTACAATTAAACCTAGTGGGACTCTCAGTAAAATCATGGATACCACTGAAGGTTGTCATAAACCCATAGGAAAATACATATTTAACAATGTAAACTTCTCTGCTAATGATCCTATTCTCCCAAGGTTGAGAGAAGCAGGGTATCATACTGTAACGAGTCCTGTAGATGAGCATAATGTTATCGTTACTTTCCCTGTCAAGTGGGACAACATGAGATTCAGCAGAGATATTAATTCTGAGGAGGAAATTTATGTTAGCTACGAATCGGCTATTAGCCAACTTGAGAGGTACAAACTTCTCATGGATGCTTACGTTGAGCAGAACTGCTCGATTACAGTTACTTATAAGGCAGATGAAATCCCAACTATTATCACTTGGCTCAAGTCTAACTGGTCTTCTTATGTTGGGGTTAGCTTTCTTCCCCATGTTGATACTCAAGAAGTCTACTCCTACCTTCCCCAAGAAATAGTATCAGCTAAAGTTTACGAGGAGTATGTGGCACAACTTACTCCTGTAGACTTAGATGAAGTAAAAGGAACCCATGAACTCGAGGATGACGAGTGTTTACAAGGAGTTTGTCCAGTAAAATAATAATAATTTCCAAGTTGGAAACTTTTTTCGTACCTCTAGGAGCAGTTTTGATTATGAGACAGTATAAAAATGATACTAGGTTGGTTATAAGTGATGGTTTGTTGAACACTTTGGATACTATATTTCCAAATAAACTACCCTCGTTCCTTGTTACTGAGGCTGAAATAGCTAGGTTAGTAGGACAACAACAGGTTGTCACTTGGATTAAAGATAAGCAGGAAGAATTAAGAGATCAAAGTATGGAACATGAAGGACAAGTAACCATTAAAGGAGATTCGTAACGTGTTAGAATTGTTGAGTGTACTTATGTGTGGGGG
>Ga0208450_1000240_pt1 | contig 34691 bp, 34 predicted proteins | sample MalvireepMed_908_FD_184249 | JGI IMG/M metagenome (GOLD analysis project Ga0208450, IMG submission 184249) | Marine viral communities from the Global Malaspina Expedition - Malaspina viral metaG DeepMed_908 (SPAdes) (version 2) | ecosystem: Environmental > Aquatic > Marine > Oceanic | place... | reverse complement strand
ATATCGAACCGGGAAGGACCGCGCTCGTCATCACCGATCCGCAGAACGATTTTCTCTCGCCCGACGGCGTCACCTGGGGTGTGGTCGGCGAGAGCATCATCGCTAACCGTACGGTCGAGAATATCGAGAATCTGTTCCTTGCCGCCGACCGCCACGGTATGCCGATCTTCATCTCGCCGCACTATTATTTCGAACACGATCATCGCTGGCAGTTCGAGGGCACCCTGGAAACGCTGATGCACGGTATCGGCATGTGCGATCGCCCGCATGCGCTTACCTCGAAGGGTTCGCAGGGTCGGGCGCGGACTGGCTGGAGCGTTACAAGCCGATCATCGAGAATGGCCGCACCGTCGTGACCAGCCCGCACAAGGTATACGGGCCCGACAGCAACGACCTCGTCCTGCAACTGCGCAAGGCGGGCATCTCCAAGGTGATCCTGGGCGGCATGTCGTCGAACCTGTGCACCGAATCGCACATGCGTGCGCTGATCGAGGCGGGCTTCGAAGTGATGGTCGTGACCGACGCGACCGCTGGCGCGATCACCGAGCATTACGATGGCTATGCCGCCTCGCTCGTCAATTTCCGCATGATTGCGAGCAAGGTCGACAACACCGCCAGCACCCTGCGCGCGATCGCCACCGCATACGAGTAGCGCGCCGCGCTTCACCGGAAACCGGCCCGGGCTTCCTGCCCCAGCCCGCACCCGGCCCGGCCCGGCGGCAGCCGATTGCACCGCTCACCGACCCCCTGCAGCGCGGTCGCCTGCCGTCACCCCCGTCCCACCGACAGTCTAGAAGGAGACCATCAATGACCAAGAACCTGCGTCCCAATTCGATCCTCGTCGCGGTGCTGCTGGCCGTCGCGCCAGCCGCGCCCGCGCTCGCCGACGACGAATACAATGTCAGCAAGGGCTACACGCTCGACGGCGTCGGCCTCGGCGTTCACGGCGTTGATCCGGTCGTACTGAGCACCGCCAATGCAGTGGCCGAAGGGGATGCTGCCCACACGGTCGTCCACGATGGCGTCGCCTATTACTTCGCCTCGGCCATTACGGTTGAGCGGTTCCAGGCCGATCCCGATCGCTACCTGCCGCAATATGGCGGATTCTGCGCCTATGCCGTCGCGCTGGGACGGAAGCTCGATGGCGACCCGCACTTCGCGGACATCGTCGACGGCAAGCTCTACCTCTTCGTCAATGCGGCGGTGTTCGAGAAATATCTCGCCGACAGGGATAACATTCTGCGTACCGCCGAAGAGAAGTGGAGCAGCATCAAGCACGTGTCGGTCGAAGACCTGTAACCCCTGAAGTATCGAGCGACGGCAGGTTCTGCCGGGCCTGCCGCCGCTCCCATCCCTCTGCCGGAGACATGAGATGACCGAGCGTCCGCCGCTGCCGCCCTTCACATTCGAAACCGCCACACAGAAGGTAAGGCTGGCCGAAGACGGCTGGAACAGCCGCGATCCCGACAAGGTTTCGCTGGCCTATTCGCCCGATACGCGCTGGCGCAACCGGGTCGAATTTCCAGTCGGACGCGAAGAGGTGCGCGCGTTCCTCGCACGCAAATGGGCACGCGAACACGCTTACCGGCTGGTGAAGGAGCTGTGGGCGTTCGACGGTGCGCGGATCGCAGTGCGCTATGCCTACGAATATCGCGACGACAGCCATCAGTGGTTTCAGGCTTATGGCAACGAGAACTGGGAATTCGACCCCATGGGCCTGATGACCGCACGCCACGCCAGCATCAACGAAACGCCGATCGGCCCCGAGGAGAGAAAGCTGCACTGGCCGCTCGGCAGCCGCCCGAAGGATCATCCGAGGCTTTCGGATCTGGGTCTGTGAGCCTCACCAATCTGAGTATTTTATCACGAATTCAGCATTGACGATGCGCAGGCAGTTCTCGCCGACTGAATGCTCATGGCCTTAGCAGCGGAAACTCGTGCGGGTTATGCAGCGCTGTCACACACGGTGGCCATTCAGCTACCTGCCCAGATTTTCATTTTCTTGGGTTGCTCTTCCCTTGGCCATTGAGGGCCAAGGAGAAAGACAATGGGATACTCACGATTTGATCATGCCACGCAGAGACGCGTGGCTTGGAACGCTGGAAAAAATGTCGGGACCAAGCGTCCGCTAACGCAAAAATAGATATGGGCGATCCGCTTTCACCTCGATCGAGAAGGCCGGTTGAGGGATAAGGCGCTCTTCGATCTCGCCATCGACAGTAAGCTGCGCGGCTGCGATTTGGTGAAGATCAAGATTGGCGACGTCGTCGCCGGCTCTGACATCCGCAATCGCGCGACCGTCATCCAGCAGAAGACCAATAGACCAGTACAGTTCGAACTCACCGCCGATGTGCGAGCAACGTTATTAGCTTGGCTGGAACGACGGGGTGGTTCGGCAGGCGATTACCTCTTCCCTAGCAAGGTCGATCATGCCGGGCATATGAGCACGCGCCAGTTTGCCCGCCACGTCGATGAATGGGTGACTGCGATCGGTCTTCGAAAGTCCGAATACGGAACGCACTCACTTCGGCGGACAAAAGCCGCGATGATTTATCGGGCAACCGGCAACGTTCGTGCGATCCCGATTTTGCTGGGTCACACGAAGATCGAAAACACGGTCCGCTATCTCGGCGTCGATGTCGAATACGCCCTTCTTCTAGCAGAGCGCACTGAAATCTGACTCAATTGGCGGTCGGCCGTGGACCCTCGGTCGGCCGCTTTGGGACATCTGCCTGGCGCGGTCGGACGATCGAGATAGGGGCGTGAGCGGAATGGCAGCTGTTCACGAATTTCAGCCATTAGCGGACTGGTTGCATACGGCCCAGCCGCGGGCCTCAAGACACGCTTCATCTGAAGACTGCTTCCCACCCCGATCGCTGCCGATCAGCGCATATGTGAGCTAACCTGGAAGCGGTCGATCAGAACTGCCGAGCGACCGCTTCTTTGGCTAGATTTCAGTTCGCTCCGCCAAGAGCTAGGCGTCTTCGGCATCAACGCCCAGATAGCGGACCGTGTTTTCGATCTTCGTGTGACCCAGCAAAATCGGGATCGCACGAACGTTGCCGGTTGCCCGATAAATCATCGCGGCTTTCGTTCGCCGGAGGGAGTGTGTGCCATATTCGGCTTTTCGCAAGCCGATCGCCGTTACCCACTCATTGACCAGGCGCGCATACTGCCGCGTGCTCATATGGCCAGCTGCATCGGCACGGCTTGGAAATAGGTAGTTGCTTGTAGAGCCGCCTCGGCGTTCCAGCCACGCTAGCAATGCGGCTCGAACGTCGGCGATGAGTTCAAATTGCACCGGGCGTTTCGTCGGTTCGCAGCGCCTCTTTGTCCGATCCACGTATCTTTTCAACTGTCCTTCGCGAATTGCAGGATCTTCTGGCGTAGCCAGGTCAATCCCGCATCGCGCGTACGCGATACGTGGTGCTGCATCATTTCGCGCATGGGCGACAGGTCGTAGGGGAGGTCGACGATCGCGAGGTCGAAGACGGGCTGGGTTACGCGCGCGAGGCGTTCGTGCATGACGGCCAGGCGGTTCGTCCCGCGCAGCAGCCAGGGCACCTGGATGAAGGATTGCGCCGCCACGTCGATCCGCCGGTCGGGGGCGAGCTTGCGCAGGATCGCCTCAATATAGGTATCCTGGTTCGATATGCGCACGACCACATGGCCGCATTCGTTGAACTGTTCGATTGACAGGGGGCCTTGCAGGAACGGATTGTCCTTGGCGCCGACGACGACATGGCGTTCTTCGAACAACAGTTCGCGCGGATGATCGGTTTCGAGGAACTCGTTGGGTGTCATCAACAGGTCTCAGCCTCGGGTCGGACGACGCCAACGCTTGCGCAAACCGCATGCTGCTGTTCGGCTTTGGCAGCATCGCAGTTCGCGAGAGCTGGGGCATCATCGACTTCGTGAACAAGCTCACAATCCAGTACTACCGGGTTCGAGAGCAGGAAATAGGCACAGAAGAGTAGGCAGGAGCGGGGCCACACAAACCTGCCCCACAAACCTGCCCTACAGGGCGTTTCGGATCGCCCCTAAACGTCTGAATAATCACGAAAAAGTGTAGTTGGTCGGGGAGAGAGGATTCGAACCCAGAATAGCTCTCAACCACAACCGCAGATTTCCGCGGGTTTTGCGGAATTGCCTGCCTCTTGTGCAAGGCTTGTGTGTGCGTGTCGAGTGTCTCTTTCGGCTTCTCCACATTGTCTTGAACAAGAGCGCGCTTGGTACAATGTTTCAACGCAGGAAGGACGTTATCCGCGCCTCCAGCTCGACCGTTCTGCTTATTTCGCATTCCCAGACTGCAAGCACCGACCAGCCAGCATCCTCAAGTTCGGAACGTGCCCGCTTATCTCGTTGGACATTTCGCTGGAGCTTCGGAAGCCAATACTCTTGGTTGCTTTTTGGTCTTCGTGAACCTTTGCAGTTCGGATCGGGGTGTTGGTGCCAGAAGCAGCCGTGGACGAAGATGACCTTGCGACGGCCGGGAAAGACGAGATCGGGAGTCCCTGCCAGATTTTTTTGGTGAAGTCGGAAACGGTAGCCGAGCCTGTGCGCTAGCCGGCGAACCACCATCTCCGGTCGGGTGTTTGACGATTTCACCTTTCGCATCACTTCTGATCGTTTGGTCGCGTCGACGGTATCAGTCATCTCTCACTGGGCTCATGCTTTTGCTGATTCGAGGCGTGAAGTTTGGCCACCTTCGAGATGAAGTCGTCAGCCAGTCCCTCGCGCCGGACGTAAAGCCGCGACAGAAGCTTCCAATTGAGCGCGATGATCGAAATGGATTTGAACTTCTTATCGCGAGATCCAGCCTGTTTCATCTGAAGCACGCCAGCGAGGGCCCATGACTCGTGCTCCTCGCTCGGCAGAATCAACATGTTCGCATCCACCGGCAGATCATTTCTTATCGACTGCTCATAGGCGAACTGTTTGATGGCGTCCGGTGTTTGAGGGAGGGAGTTGGCGTCCAGCAAATACCATTTGGCGTCTGCCAAGATAATCGACCCTGCTCGGTCAAGAAGGATATCGGGTCGCTGCGGACTGAGGGGGATTTCGCGCCCATTGATGAGGTAGGTCGGTTGGCTTGCGACCTCTGCATGTGAGATCGGAGTGCCTAGGGTTGCCATGGTCTTGACGCAGATGTCTTCCCAGACCGTATGGAACGACGAGATGCCGTAGGGAGAGACCGGCGCGCCGGCCGACCAGGCTTCGGTTGTCCAGTCACGGAGTATCGCGATCAGCTCGAGGTCCTCGTCGCGATTTGTCACTGTTGCGAAGTCGTCGATGATGCCTCCGATAAGGCTTGGGATTGCATTAACCTCGCTGAGGTCGAGCACTTCTTGGCATTCTTGCCAAAGCTCTGTCGCGTTAGGCGCGAGCAGGTCGGCGAAGACGCCCAGACGCCCTCGCAAATCGAGCAACGCCATCGCCTGTATCTCGGCCAGTGGACTTGTCGCGCTGGACTGAATCCGGGTGATGGGCGCTGGGTAAACGACCGAGCCGTTGGAGTGCATAGCGGGCGTCGAGCTGATCGTTCGATCCCAGTCGATCGCCTCGAGCACCATTCTGCTCTGAACCACAGCGTGTTGATGGAAGCCGCGATCCTGCGTCCACGTGGTCAGCGCTTTGAACGTGTCCACGATCGTGCCTAATTTCATTTGAGTGACGCTCTCCGAGAAGTCGGCCGAGGACTGAGCACGAAGAGTACGATGACGATAATCGATGATGGTATGCAGGATCAAGTCCGCATCTTCGATCCTGCGCGCTCGACTGGCCTTCGGGAAGGAGAACCAGATGGAGCGACCCGCTGCGAGCAGGCCAACGAAGTTCAAGGAGAACTGGCGTCTGCCAGCGACGAAACCCGCGCTTCGGAGAATTCCGTCTGCGAGCAGAGCGGTAAACACGGTCCGATCGCCATTGAATTGCGATATCCAATCGCCTTCGGAGGCGATGTCGCCTTCCGACAGAATGCCGAACCCGTCAGCCATCGATCAATGGGAAAGAGGTCCGATGACCGAACCTTCTCCGCCTTTCCATTTCTGCCGCACTTCGGCGAGAGTTGCGCAATCAGGGAAGACTTGCGGCGCTCTTGTCTTCAGCACGTCGTTCCAGAGATAGCCCCAAAGCTCTTCGAAGACGGCATCCGGATCGGTCAGCTTCCGCGCTGATATCATGTAGGCGCCGACGAACTTGTCTTCGGCTATACCGCCGACGTCGAGAAGCCTTCTGTTGACCGCGTTCCGAAGGACGCTCCAGGCGATGTCTTGCCCACCGTATCGAACGGGAATGCCATCAAAGCTCCCGCCCTCGAGATACGACACATAGGTCTTCGACCAGCGGCGAAGGAAAGCGGCATCCAGCTGCCGGGCGTTCTGGTCCGCCCTGTTCATCGTCGCCCAGATATACAGGTTGGCTGGCAGACGAAGCTTGCCGGCCGTCACGTTTGCGTGGTGGACGTTATTCAGAAGGAGCCATGATTCAACATCGGGCCTCGCGTCGACATCGTAGACGCTGAGGCCGGCTTCCAGCCCGTCCTCGATCCTGTCCAGAAGTTGCAGCACGTCGCCCATGACGTGAGCCGCCACAGCCCGGCTCAGTTCTTCTATGATCAGCACGACCGATTTGTCGGGAAAGTCGCATGCGAGCCTGTAGGCCTTCAGGAAGGCGCCGGGCTGCACCACGTATTGGATTACCGGCTCGCCAGGTACCTCGATCGTGGAACCGACGTATGCCGATGGCTCATCGGTGAGGCGATAGATGGACTGCGGCCGAAGTCCGCCCACGAAGTCGTAATAGCTCGTTTCTTGGAAAAACACCGTCCTGACGGTGAAATGGGCTTTCTTGGCGTCCTCTCCGACGAGATGGCTTTTCCCGGACCCCGGGCAGCCATAGACGATCCGTTGCAGCGGTCGATCCAGAGGAAATGCCCCATCGGGATTTGCGGTTATCGTGGCGGCGGGTTGGCCGGAGGGAACTGTGGTCGATTGCGTTCTGCCGGTTTTGTTGGCGAGCGCCAGCGCCAATGAGTTATCGTCGATTGCCGGCCCGAAGGTGTATTCGGTGACCGGAGCGCCTTTTCTGGCCGGCGTGATGGCCCTGGTGCTTCCGCCGGTTCCGACGATGTAATCTTCTTTCTTTAGGACATTTATCAAGGCTTGGGGGGTGCGATCCAGATCGTCGGGATTTACGTATTTCCAAAGCTTGTCGGGCGGAAAGCAGTAGCCGGCGCCTTCGTCCGCATAGAGGGTGCGCACGGCATCGTAGAGTTCATCCACTTCTTCGCCCCCTTTAGGCCGCCGCTTCTTGCAGGTGCTTGGTGAGTTCGATCGCTAGCGCGCGAGCCACTGGCGGCGGCACCGAATTGGCGATTTGGCGATGTTGGTCGAGGTTCTTGACCGACCCCGATCGGCCACGGATCGGACCTTCCAGCACGTAGTCGTCCGGGAAACCGTGGAGCCGCATGTATTCACGGGGCGTCAGGTAACGGTCTTGAGTGGGGTGAAAGAAGATCTCTCCGCAACGGAGCGTGTTGCTCTGCTTCTTTCGACCGAGGCGTAAGAACTTGGTCGTATCCTTCCGGGTCAGGCGCCCCTTTACCTCGCTTGGCGCGTCCTCCATCTTCGCGAGGAACATGCCCTCGCTGACAAAGCTGATCCGATGTTTGTCGCCATCGGGTGTGACATCGATGTGGTTTGCGAACCTGGGGGCCTTTCCCTTCGCGGAAGGCTTGGGAAGGCCGGAAATGGCTTCTCCGACCGTTCGGAAATTGGAAGGCTCGTGATCGGCGTGCGGAAAGGAGAACGGCTCGCCCTTCGTGGCGATGATGAAGATGCGTTGACGGAGCTGCGCCACACCGAACTCTGCGGAATTGATGATCCGGCAAGCAACCGCGTATCCCAGTCCTTCCAACGCTTCCCGCAACTGCCGGAGGGCACCTCCTCGGACTCCTTTGAGATCGGGAGCCGACTGTAGCGCCTTGACGTTTTCAATAAGGATCGTCTTCGGCTCGAGTATGCGCGCATAGTCGACTATCGCGAACAGAAGGCGTCCTCGGATGTCGTTCAGGTTGTCCTTCTTGCCGATCTGGCTGAAGGACTGGCACGGCGGTCCGCCGTAGAGGACGTCCAGTTCCCCCACCTGCAATCCGTTGCGGGCCATCAGATCGTTCACATCGACTTCGCTGACATCGGAGTTGATGATCTCGGCATTGGGGAAGTAGCGTTCCCGGTTCGCCTTGAGGGTGAGACAGGCTTGTTCGTCAATTTCGATGCAAGCCAGTGTACGATAACCGGCTTGGTGGAAGCCTATATCTAGGCCGCCGCCGCCGGAGAATAGGGAGATCGCCGTGGGCTTCTTGTGGATACCATCAGCTCTCACGCCTCCGACATCCAGCCCCTCGCCGGGATCGAGGTTATTCTGCGACTGGTCGTAAAACATGTGGCTCTCCAAAACATAAAAGGAACGATCGCAATCGGCAACGTGCGGTTCCTCTGATGTTCCGCCTATAGGACGGAATACTCCTAACCTGCAAATGTAGAGGATCCTACAGCGAAAATGCGCTGGCGGACCGCATCAGAGCATCCGCCAGTGCCATCGATTGATTTGTCGATTGGGGGCGGTCAATGCCGCGTCTGATCATGCGGCATGATCATCACTGCCAGCACGCTTTCAAGGTGCCGGCGCAATTTGCGCACCGATCGCGTCCGACTGAACGCCTTCCGCAAGATGCCAATCGCACGTTTAGGCGGCTGAGGCAGAAACTCGCGCGGCACGCCCCAGTCCTTGGCGATGGCCGCCGTCACCGCGGCGAACACGGCGTCGAAATCGTTGTCGCTTGGTCCATCGATCCGCACGATGTCGAGCCGCGAGCGTAGCATCGGCGGGAGGAGCGAAGCGTCGTTCGCGGTCAGTATCCAGTTGCAGTGGCTCAGATCGACCTCGGCGAGCAGGCACTTGTCCCAGTGATTGCTGGCAGTTTCCCGTTCCAGCATGGTGAGAAGGACGGCATGCGCAACGCCGCCTTGCGCGCTTCCGCCGGCCTTGTCGATTTCTTCCAGCACCAGCACCGGATTGGCAGTGCGGGTCTGCGCCATGGCGACTGCCGGCCAACAGGGCTGCGCATTGGTCCATCCGCGTGCGGTCCCCTCGAGCGCGCGGCTGTCCGACGTTCCGCCGAGATCGAGCGTCATCGTGCCGGTTCCGGCGATTGAGCCGATCAGCCGCGCGAGATGGCTCTTGCCGGTGCCCGGCGGTCCGTCCAGGCACAGCGGACGCCAGGCGATCCATGGCCTCCCGGCCCAGAGCTGGACGCGCAATTGCCGCTCGATAATTCCAACGGCGGGCTCGAGCCAGGGGGCTTCCGCACGCAGCCGGGCGATCAGCCGGATATCGCCTTTCACATTGTTCGCCAGCGCGGAAGCGCCTTCCAGTGGCAGGAAACCTGTCAGCGCATCGTAACGCTCGGCGACTGAGTGGAAGCCTTCCACGCTTACCGATCCCGGCGCGATCTTGCTGGCTGGGCGAACATACGCCGCGCCGTAGATCTCGGTGATGCCGTCGATTGTCTCCAGAGGACTGTGAGGCCGGTAGAGCTTGTTCAGATCGATCATTTTTTTGTCTCGATTAGTGCTTCCGCAACCGGCGAACCGCTTGCAAAGGCGGTTCGCCGGCGCGGCGGCATGGATTTTAGGGGTGGTGTTCAGGCGGCATGATCGAGGCTGGCGATCAGGCTTTCGCGCAACTCGTCGGCAAGCCGCCGCAGCATGGGCGCACGGATCGAACCGGGCCGCGCCCGCAGGAAGGATTCGAGTAGGGCCAGGTGAGCGCCCGAGATGCGCAGCAGAGGCGTTCCCTGCAATCGCAGCCATGCAACCAGAGCCATCGCGGTAAACAGCACGTCGGCTTCGCAATGTTCGCGCATCCGCTCCCAGGCAATGCGATCCGGGCGAATTTCAGGATCGGCCTTGCCGAAGAGCAGGCCGACCGGCACGCCCATTCGCAACAGCACTTCGGACAGGTGATTCCACGTCTTGCCCGATCCTTTAAGCGCAAGACCGAGATCGATTTGCCTCAGGTCGCGCCAGCGCGGACCCTGTGTCTCCGCCAGTTGCCGCGGCAACTCCATATCGGCGGAAATTGCCGCTAGCTGAAGAACCTGGCAGTCCGTGGCCAAGCCGCCATAGGTAACAACGACGTGGTCGCTGTGCTGGCGCATGAAGGTGAAAGCGCGTTCGAGCAGGCTCGCTTCGTTATCGCAATCCTTGAGGGTCCAGCTATTGATGTCGCCGGTCGCGACACGGCCCAGCGCGTCGATCTCCACCGTCCACATCGCGATGCCGACAAGGCTGCGGCAACCGATTCGCGCTTTCTCGCAATCTGGCTCGATGCAATTGTAGGCCTCGCGCAGATAAGGATCGAAGACACTTTCCGTATCGAGAATGAGGTATTTTTGGGGCATTCATTTTTCCTTTCGTGGACCATCCACACAATCTCTTTTTGATGATCAGTGGGCGTCAGAGGACGACAGGCCTTGCCCGCTCGAGCGCTCGCCATGCCTGCCACGCGGCGGCGAGCGATGTCCGCTGGTGCGGCGAACATTGTGACCACAGAAACGCTGCCCATACGCACTGTGCTTCGTCCGGTGCCTTGCGCGATCGCGACAGGACATTTGAACCGGGACCGGCTCGCTCGATCCGGTGTGCGGCTGCGATCTCCTCCAGCACGCTGTTTGCGCATTCGAGCGGGAGGATATCGAGGTCCGGGCGATCCCGCTGGAGTAGCTGCAGGTCAGCCGGCGGCAGCGGTCCTCCGGCGGCGAATGCGTGCCGCAGATAATGCTGTGAGATACGGGACACCCGCGCGATCAACGTCGCACTAATCGGAATGCGCTCGGCCAGACCGGCCAGAATATCGGCCCGGTTCGCTGTCCGATCGAACGCGCGGTGATCGACAGCGAACCTTGCGCCTCCCTTTTGCTCGCAGCGGACAGTGAAGATGGCGGTCGAACGAATAGCAGATCGCGGGCTGCTTTCGCCGGGATCGCGGATGATCGCGAGCGAGCACAGCACCCGCGGATGGCGCCTGTGGGAATGGGGCATGCTGAAAATCCTGTTCTGAAAAACGAGACAGGCGGCGCCTCCGGTTGGAGACGCCGCCTTCTTGGTGTTTGTGATTGGTATGAAGCCGGTCAGGCCATGAAGTCGGCGAAGGCCTGCGCATCGGTGAATAGGCTGAAATAGCCGGCTTCCCACTGCTCAGGATCGACCTCGACCGTGCTCATCGCCGCGCGAATGTCCTGCCATGCACTTTCGACGCCGCGCTCGACCTTCGCACGCGATGGCACGGCGCAGGATCGCAGCAGGCACCGCTTGTCGAGGCGAAAGGCATGGCGCCGATCGGTGGTGACCAGAACGATCGGTTTGCTACGGCTCAGGCGGCACGGCTCGACCTGCATGATCTGCGCGCCGTCCCTCGTCCGGTAAATCAGTGCGAGACCGCCACAGATGCTGGTCTGGTCGTTGGCGAACAGCGCCAGCAGCGAGTCCTGCCTTGCCTGCATCGCCGCCCGGGCGACCATCTCAAGCGCGGGTTCGGATGGATAGTCCATGGTGCCGATTGTCAGTGCATCGGTGCCGGCGCCGGGGTCGGTGGGCAGACCCAGCGCTTGCGAGAGGGCACAGGTCAGCTGCTGGCGGGGGCATGCCCCGCCGATATCGAGATCGATCATTCGTAATTCCTTGTTATGTGGATAGCGGCCTGTCGGCCGGAGCCTTTTTCCGTTCAGCCGGAAGGCTCGCATTCACTGTCTTCTTAAGGTCTATCCCCGTTCAGGCCGGGGTCCACGCTGTATGGAACGCGCTCGCAAGGAGCACGAGCATGAGAAGGAACTGCTGACACGTGCCAAGACCGCCATTGACGAACGAGAGGAGGCTGCTCGCAAGGAGGACATCCGCCTGAAAAGCGAGGCATACCGACAGAACATTGTCGCAAGCCAGCTGTCGATCATCGGCGGCTTCTTCACCGGATCGCTGCGCGGACGCTGGGATCAGGAGCGGCAGCGACCGACGATCTCCACGGGAAAAATTACCAACGAACAAGCGGTGGCCTTGGCCAGCCCCTGGACTGGCTGGCTGGCAATTACAGCACGCCAGGCCAGCGAAATTGCCACCAAGCGCGCGCAGATCGCGGCCAAAATATGGAAAATACTGAACGCACTTCGCGCTAAGGGACGACGAGCAACGGAGTGTCTCCGCGTCGCTCAAGCCGCGGAGGCTGCCGCCAGCAGAAGATTGGCAGAGGCTGAAGCTGCTGAGGATCGGTCGAAGAACGCCGAAGAGACCGCTTCGGTGCGTCTGGCGCAGGCGAAAAGAGTGGAGGGTTCGCTGGAGGCGAAACTCAAGCGGGCGGACGGCGCTGAAATGCGCGCCGCTGAAGCGCAAGCGGCTGCCGCGAAGTCACAGCAAGAGCTTGATCTCGCGGAGAGAAAGGCAGCGGAAGCTGGCCGCGAATACGAGGTTCTCATCGCGGAGAACAAGCGCCTGAGAAAAGATATGCCTGAGCTGCGAGAGCAGCGCGCTTCGCTTGAAGCCGAGAAGGACACAATTGCCGCTGATGTCGCGGAGCTTCGGTCGCAGCAGATCTCCCTGCGAAAGGACAAGGAGATGATGGAGCGCAAGCGCAAAGTCTTCGAGGCGGAGCGCGACAGGTTTGTTCGATCGCGCGAGCTGATCCGCGAGCTGCGGGAAGGGAACTGGAGAGCCGAAGTGTCAGATCGAGCGGTGCGTTTCGAACCCGTGCGCCGATTGCCTGACCAGTTCGTGCAGGTGTTCCAGAAACCGGACGTAGAGGACTGGCTGCCGCAAGAGGTGACCGCTCACAATGAACTTATGGCGTCCCGGAGACGAGTGGAGGATTTGGGTAAAGACCTGGAAGAACGCAGGAATGAGCTGATTAAGGCGATGCCGGAGCGCGAAGATCGTTTGCGTGATGATCAGCGGGAGGAAACGAAACTGATCAATGCAGCGATTGGCCAAGTCTTGGCCGCGCGCGATGCCGTGATCAGGTGACCTTGACGAGTGCCCGATCCGAGCGGCGTATTTCCGCCTCTGCCGAGTTGACGGTCTTGGCTATTACACGAGCTGCGTTGTGCACAGCAGGTTCTTTGTTTTGTCGTCATCCCGTTTGCTTTCGGTCTGAGCGGATACGGCGATGACGGCCTGAACCGACTCTTGATCGCGCCTCGATCGGCAGCAAGCGAATGGGAGCGGGACTAAGGTGCTTCGTAATTCCCGGAACATACCGTTGGATGAACTCAAGCCGCTCCTGCAGAACGACCTCAAGCCCCTCGGTTTTAATCCGTTTCGAATAATGCTTGGCGTTGGTGCCGGATCGCGCGTGCCCCATGATGTCGGCCCGCATGATCTCGTTTACACCGTCCACCTCGTAGAACGACGAGCCAAGTGCGCGGATGGAATGGATGTCAGGGCCCTTACCCTTGTCATTCACTTTAACTTCCATCCGATCGAAGATCCACTGGACCATGTACCGCCAGGCGCGATCGTAGAACTGGGCGCCGCCTCGCTTGGTTTTGAATAGGTAGAGCTCGGGGAAGAGGGCGACATAGCCTTCGGCACGGATGGCCTCGACGTAATCGAGAAAGCCGAGGCGGATTATTTCGCTGTGGAGAGGAACTTTGCGCTTGCGGGCTAGCCTCTTCTCGCCCCCTTTCTCTCCGTCTCGACCACGAGTGAGGTTATCCCGGATATAGATGTGCGGGACTGGATGATCGATTATCACATCGGCGATCTCCAGGCCGCAGACCTCTTCCCGGCAGGCGTGGGTGTAATACCATATGAGTGGCGCCCAATAGGCAGCGTCGTGCCACACCTGCGAACTTAGGCTGTCCGCTTTCAGCCGCTTCTTGCCCGGACCTCCGCCGCAATAGAGTGGTGATCGGAATAGGCACTCGAGCTGTTCCTTCTCCCATGGGGGGCGCAATTCACTGGTGTCTTCCTGCGGGATAGCCATCGTCGCGGCGGCGAAGTTCATTACGACGGCACCGGCAATTCTGGGTTTCCATGCCGACCGCTCCAAGTGCTTGGCTACCGTGCTCATTGTGCTCAGATCGCGGTTCACTGTTTTGAGGCTGCGCTCGAGCTCAGGGGTCAACTGCGGCAGTTCGTTTTGAACCTCTTCGAAGGGTCGCGACATGTTGCCCTTCTTTAGCGTCCCAAATCTGAACCCCCTTGCCGGGATGAGGAGCAACCTCTGCACGTATGTCTCGACGTCGCGATGATCGTAAGTACCGAGTTCGCGATCGCCGGTCATCCAGGCGAAGCATTCCAGGATCATCCGCTGCTGTCTCAGATCCCCCTTCCACACCTTCTTTCGCTTCAGCGTGGCGAGAGTATCCTCGATGATTTCGCTAAAGCGGCGGCTATCGTAGATTGCGAATGGGCATTCCGTATTCGGTGCGGGCGAGGGCAGGTTCGTCTGTGCGACCGGCGTAGTGACACCCTCGGCGCTCGCCAGCATGGCCGCGACGGCAGGAGGAAGTTCGCCCAGATCTGCGGTCATCGCCCGCAAGGGGTCAGCGGCATCGAGAACGTCGTCATCGAACACCCGCTGCGCTCGCGCGCAGGCCGATGCGCCGGCCCGAATAAGGTGTGTTCGCGCAGCAGCGATGTTGGCTTCGCTGGGCTTCGCTCCAATGGCCTTCAAGGCCGAGGCTACGTAATCGTCGGAAAGCGCGTTGCGTATTTGATCGACCAGCGGGCGTGCCCATTCCGGGGTCACGTCCTTTTTGGCTGTTTCCCGATTGGGGGCATCGAGCTTGGCCCTCTCGAAAGGGTCCATATCGTGACGCGGATCAGGAAGGCGCAACTGCCGGTATGCTTCGCCGTGCCGGGCAGCCTCTTCAATCACCGAAGATGACCAGGGGGCATCGGCATAAGCGTCCGACAGCCACGAGCCGAGCTGCTGCTCGAGTTCCCGGCGGAAAATGGCCTCGATCTCGACGCCGGTCAGGTTGCGCTGGCCTTCCAGCATGGTCTTTACGTCCGCCCTTACAATTACGAAACGCGCCGCCAGGATCGCCACTCGCTCTCGCGCGGCGCCGGGATCAGCAGTCTGCAACGCCAAGGTTAGCGGCTTGGAGATAATATTTCGGAAATGTATACGGCGGCGGAACGAATAGCGACCCTCGATCCGGATCGTGAAGGGTATGCGGTTCATCGATAACGACCTTCCCGCATGTGCTCCCGCTATGTGTGTTGGTCGTGTGACCAACACAGGGCGGAAACCCATGCTAAAGGGCGGAAATCTGCGGCTTAGCGCGCTAAATTGGTCGGGGAGAGAGGATGCGAGTCCACTTTTTCGACCACCCGGAAGGCCCTGAAAACCGCCGGTGAACACGCATCAATTCGGGCGTGTGAACCATCATGTGTCACGCCATGTGCGGCGTTGCAAGGGGCTGGTTTTCGATGGCGAATCGATTCGCGAATCTTGGGCCGCAATTGCGGCAAAACCGCCGTCCGTGGTGTGACCTTTTCAGCGGCAATCCGGTGGATTGCCGCATGGTTGAAGGTCTTAGATCATGACGAATGCACCCAATGCCCCGGCAAATGGCAGGGTTACCCTGCCTGACGCAGAAGAAATCATCCGGCGTCAGCGCGAGGCCCACGGCAAGCCGGTCAATTACCGGCCGCGAGCAATCGATCTCGTTCGCCACAACGAGCCGGTAATCCGGCAGTTGCGGGACGCGGGTTACAAGCAGGAGGATGCCGTCCTCTTGCTGCTCGAGCTCGGCAATGACGGTCACCAGCCGGATACGCTCCGCAAAGCGATTGCGGCTGTCATCGGAGCCTGGAGCAAGGCGAGCGAGGATCCGGCACCGCCTGTCGATGTGGCTGAACCCGACGACCAGCATGATGGTGCCAGCACCACTGACGCGGCTAATCCCACCGAAGAGGACGATCGAGACAATGCGCCTGTGTACGGGAGGCCGAGCCTGTGACCGAGGTAACCCCCACGCTCCACACCATCGCTCTGAACGTTCGGGCACAGCATGATACTTACTCGGCAATGCCGGTGCGGGTACTCAAGGCCATAGCGGATCTCGACGACATTCCTGCGGTGCTGGCAACCACCAGTGTCGTTGAGGACCATCTCTATCGAGTAGAAGGGGAACATGTTCACGCCATCAATCCGTCGCGGATCGACGGCTTGGCACGCCGTGCCGGAAATACGTGCGACGTTATCCTCGTCGACATCCCGGTTGACCCAGATGACCTGCAGGCAAGTGGGGGCCTCGTTGATAGCTTTCGCGCAGAAGCGAGGGCTGCAGATATCCGTCTGAAGGTTTTCACGATGGAGGGCGGGACGCTGTCGCAACCGCCAATCGGCAACCACGAGGGTTTAGTCCTTGGCCGGGGCTTGGTGAGCGTGATCCCCGCCTACGATTTCGACCCGATGCTGCTGCGTTTCAGGTATCGCTTTCCATTGATGGAAAGCCTGCCGGATGACCATCTTGATCGACGGGATCAGCCAATCCTCACCTACCTCGAGGACAGCTCTACGAAGAGCGAGGCATTCAGAGTATGGCTAGACGTTTCCCTTCAGCACGCACGTCAGAGCAGGACGGTTCGCTCCATACTCGATCGTCCCTGAGCAGCACATTGCTGGCAGAAGTCCGGTAAATTGCTGCCAGGAAATTGGCGGTGCTGTGCCAGACACATGACGGCAGGGTCCCAATGGATCCTGCCGTTTTCTTCTAAATACCTCAGAATACGTGATTGCTCCAAAAGATACGCAGGATGATGGTTGTTTACACAACCGATGCTCGGAGGCTTCGCCTTTTCGCATCCCAAGGAATGTAAGATGGCAATCAGCAGGTCGACTACAGTTTCGTTTCGCGTTTCCGCAAAAGAGTACGGGATTATTAAGCGCAAGGCAGGTGGGCTTTCCGTCGGTGATTATGCACGGCGTTCGGCGCTTGGCCTCGACGTCGTCGATCGTACCACCGAACGCAAAGCCATCGGCAAGGCGATAAAAGCCATCCATAACGCAATCGCGGCCGGCCTGCCCGAAGAGCATTCCATTGCCGCGAAGTCATTGCTCTCGGACGCACTTCGGCTCGTCGAAGCGGATCAATCGCTCGCCAAGCCGGGAACTCCCAAATGACGATCTGCTTCAAAGCTGAGTCCCGCGAAGCAGCACGCCAGAATGACATTTCGCGCCTGCGTGGAAAGACGAGCGCGCTGATACATTACGTGTGGCGTGCGGACCTCACCGCCTTGGCGCGGGCGTCGATGGACACTGCCATAGAGAGTTATCACACCGACTTGCTCCGCTACGTCAAACGTGATGGTCATAGCGAGGAGGTGGCTGCCACCTTGGTGCGCAACGTCCTCACTGACCATCCTGACCTCATGGCGGCGGAGATGGCGTCATTGATGGAGGATGCTGAGGCAGGTGATGGCGTCGTCGAGCATTTCATCGTGAGCGTGCAGCAAGGCGACGACCTGCTGGACAATTTCGAGGAGGCGGTCGATATCCTCGTGGATGCCCTCGGCGTTAGCAATTGTCCGGTCATTGGCGCGGTCCACTCGGATACGGACCATATGCATTTCCATCTCGTCATAATCCGTGTCGATGTTGACACTGGTGAAGTCGTCGACTTGCCCCGATACGACAAAATCCGAGGCCAGCAGGCCTTGGCGGTCATGGAAGACCGCTTCGGCTGGAAGCGCGAAGAGAACCAGCGTTGGCGGGTGGTTAATGGCAGGCTGGTCCTAGATGGCACCGCGGATATGGGAGCGGCGGACAATCCGCGAGAATGGCCGGACCGCTACTTTCCGCCACCGCCTGATATATCCGCGCAGGGAAAGCGAGCGGAAGAGAAATTCGGGTATCTCTCCGCCGAACGCCGCGTCCGGGAGGTTATCCCGCGCATCATAGCTGAGAACGAGGATCGGACGGCTTTTATCGCCGAGCTCGCGAAAGAGGGTATCGAATTAGTAAAGGCTCATCGCGGCGCAGCCTATATTGTGACCATGGAGGATGAGCGGAGCCGAATTTATAAAGAACAGGTGAAGGCGTCGGTTGTTAGGGGATGGGGTGCAAAAGCGCTCGAGCGGCGATATGGCCCAATCGCGTCTGAAAAAGGTGAACCAATCCAGTCGAAGGCCGCGGTGCCCCTGGGTGGCGACACTGAACGGCCCAGATTCGCTATCGCTAAATCGCAATACCGCGAGCGCCTAAACGCGATGTGCAAGAACGTCCGCTCAGCCCTCCCGGGCGGAGCTTCGACACAAGATAGCTTGGCGGCGGCGCGATCCGTATGTGTTTTTCCAAGTTTCGAGGAATGGGTGGCCGGGGCAAGACCACCGGACATCGGCGCTGTTCTTTTCGCTCAATGTGGAGCACGCGTGTTGGAGAGCGGCAGGACCGTGGATCGGTCTCGACCGGAGCCGATTCTGCATAGAGATTTTCTGACAAGTCGCTCCGGAACAAAGGTTTCGTACATTCGGCGCGGGACGTCGAACGCATCACGTGTTGTAGACTTTGGCGACAAGGTTGTCCTCATCGGTCGAACGACGGATCATGATATTCGAAAGGCACTTCAATTACTGTCGATACGAGGAGCAGTGGTTGTGAGTGGGTCAGGCTTTACAAAGCACGAATTGGGTCGGGCACAGAGGATCGCAAGGGAATGCGGAATTGCGGTAATTCCCCACGAAGAGATTTCTCGGATTGCCTACGTCAATCCACCGTACTCAGCTCAGCTGCTCTGGTTACGCCGTGCGTATGAGCAGTGGTTGGCAGGCAAGGTCGAGATGGTTGTATGCCTGGTCCCAGTCCGAACTGACTCGGCTTGGTTTCACAAAACGCTTGCCGCCGATGCCGAAATTTTCTTCTTGCAGGGACGCCTGCGATTTGCGGCTCCTTCGGGCAAAGCGCAGCACACCCCATTCTCACTGATGCTGGTGGCGCTTGGCACGTCGACGGAGCAGCGCGAGCGACTCAGTAGGGCGGTGCCCGGAATGTGGACCTAAACCGAGGATGAAGTGCAAATCTGAGAGCGTGCTGGTAGGGATAGACCGGAAGTGGGGCGATTGCTGACTTCTGGCTACCAATATTTGCGCGAACTCGCACCATTCACTGAAGCTGCGCGGGTGGCAAAGAGTTGCGTTTCAATATAGGCATAAAAGGGTGTTCAGCGATGACTGCCACATTCGCATGCTATCGAAGCCCCGTGGTGGCCGTACCCGCTTTTGGTGCCTTTCGCACGATGCATCGGCTACTGCTCGATACGGTGGGCGCATGTCTAGGTGCGAAGGTGCCTACCGCACCGTCGCCGACCATCGCCGATTCAAACTTGACCCCGCCGCATTCGAGGGGGGGATCGCCTTATGGGGCGCGGTGGAGCCCGTGTACAACACTGCGGTCGCACCGGCAGAACGTGGCATTCACGTCCATGCTCGCGAACGGGCCGGGGGACGCAAGTCGATAGACCAGACCTTCGATGCGGTCGAGTTGCCCGTTCGTCGCGACTTATTCGATCACGAGCGCGTGGTCGTCACCGCTGAAACCGCTGTCGCGTTTTACATCAGCGGCGTCCTTAAACGAAACGTCGTTGGTCTGTTCTGCCCGCGATGCAACACGCCGCACTTGGACTCTGACTGGTACGCGGTGAAGCCGCACCGTGTGCATCTGTGCCACGGCTGCAACCAACTCTTCCGTCAAGAATCTCGGCAAATTTCCAATCCAATAACGATGGTACGACACCAGCTCGGCGCCGTCACCTCTCTCGCAAAACCAATTAGGGCGACAGGTAGCCTAGACATTCGACAGGCGGACTATCCCGGAGGTTTACAAATATGGGCTTCGAACCCGGCACTGATTTGGACGTCAACTCGGCGCGAACGGGAAGGGATACACGTGCATGGTTGGCGGAACCCAAACGCGATGCCGAAAATCGACGGCACCTTCGGATGTGTTCGAATTGATGGGATCAAGCTTGACGAAGAGCAACTGCGGCTGTTCATGGCCCAAAACGCCCTGTTTTACCTTAAAAGCAAAGTGATCGCGCTCAATTGTCCGTCGTGCGGTGTGGAAGTGTTCGACCGGGGTGAATCGGCCTTCCGGCCAAAAAATGATCGCACTTGCGCATCGTGCGGAACGGTCTTCACTACCGCGGGGCGGCGCAAGGTCGTGAGCAATCCATTTGTCACGACCGTAAAAGCGCTTAGAATAGCGGCGAGAAAGCAAAGAGGGGCGTTGTGAAGGGATACATCTACATCACCGGGACCGGGGCCGATCCTGGCCTTCGGGATAATCTTGACGATCCGCTGTTCGGCGATCCGCCAACCTTGGGTGCTTGCATGACCAATATCCGCGAGTTCGTCGATCCGGGTGATTACATCTTCGTGGTCTCCGGCAAGACCCCCAATGTGCAGCAGTACGTCATCGGCGGCATGCGGGTTGCCGAGAAGATCGACGCGCTTGCGGCATTCGGACGGTTCCCGCAGAACAGGCTGCGAATGGGTGAAGACGGCTTAATCAAGGGCAACGTTATCGTCGATGCCGAAGGGCGCCAGCATCCGCTCGACCACCATTCAGCCGACACATTCGAAAAGCGGATAAAAAACTACATCGTCGGAGATGAGGCCGCCGCCTTGATTACGCCGAGGGAAGTGGAGCTAGGGCGTGAGCGGTCACTGCGTAAGCTTTCCGAGATGTTTGAGCGGCCTGGCAACCGCGCGATTGACATCATTGGCCGCCATCGGCGGTTGGACGAACATCGCGTGAACGGTCTCATGGACTGGCTCCGCGGCGTAAAGGCTGCGGCAAAGTGACGTGACCGTCGTCTCCGAAGCGCTGAAGGGACTCAAGGTCGGTCCGCGGCGGATCGCGGAAAGGTCGGGTATTCAGCTTGAACGAGTGCGGAGCATACTGGCTGGCGATGCGCCCGCCATTTCGGAGGTTCGGGCGATCGCATCCGGGCTGCGCATCCCGATACACCTGCTGGCTCAAAAGACGCCCCCCAGCGACGCGGCTGGAACGGGCCTTCTTTTTCGAAACGCCAGGCGGGACGACACGAGCTACGACGTAACCGTCGAGAAGGTCGCGTCCTTCGTTGAGGCGGCGCTCGACATCCTACCAGACCGCGAAGCGCCGCCCGCCTGGCTCACTCAGTTTCGCACTGAAGAGCGAACCTACCAGGCCGCTGACGCGATGGCGAAGCGTTTCCGGGGCCTTGTCTACCGCTATCCTGACACCGATCCCGCCACCGACCTGATCGCCTTGCTCGGATCGCTGGATGGGGTGGTGGTCGGCCGTCTCGATCACTCACGCTACGAGGGCGTGTCCCTAGTCGCGGGCAACTATTGCTTCATTTTCGTGTCGCCACGTTTCGCCGGTCGGATGCTGTTCACCGCGGCCCACGAGCTCGGTCATTTACTTGCGCACCATAGTGCAGGCCATTCAGCGCTCTTTGAAAGACCCGCGGACATTGGCGGCTTCGGCCGTCATTCCCTCGAAGAATCATTCGTCGATGCGTTCGCGTCGTGCCTTCTGCTGCCTGATGTCGGCCTAGCGAGGTCCCTGAGCGCATACCGGGACTTTTATCCAGGAAACTCGGATAACCTCACCGACCTCGAGCTACTGTTGTTGGCGCGTTTTTACGGCGTCAGCTTCGACGTAGCCGCGCGCCGTTGCGAGGACCTTGGCCTGCTACCCGCCGGCATGGGTCGAGCCGTTTCGAAGAAGCTCGGCCAGGAATACGGCTCCCCGGAGAAGCGTGCGGACCTGCTTGGGCTGCCGGCCCGTGCTGCCATCCCGTTTCCGGCGGTATCGCCGGCACTCGCCGAGGCCTTAAGCCGCGGGATTGCACTCGGGGAAGTCTCAATTGGTTGGGCGGCCGATCGCCTCAGTCTATCCATCGGTGAGATCATGGCGTCGAATACCAGGCCTATCGAATCTTGAGGGCGCTCCTGGACAGTAGTTCAGTCATCAATCTGGTTAATGCCGGTGCCCTCGAACTCGCATGCTGTCTTGACGATATTGAATGGTGGCTCGCCCCGGCAGTGGTTGACGAGTCCGGCCCAACATGTGCGGCAGTCATCCTTGAACTCCAGCAGCTAGGTATGCTGAATTTTCTCGACGACGATCAGGTCGACGCTGGCCGATTCCTCGCTCTCCTCAACGAGCACCGCTTGGGTGCAGGTGAGACCGAATGCGTTGCGATTGCGGCGGAAACCGATCATCACGTTTGCTGCGACGATCGCCGGGCACGCAACATGGCGGCCAATATCATCGGGACCGAGCGGGTGTTCGGCACAATACGCCTCCTGCGGTGGTGCGTGGAGCAGAAGCGGATCGACTGCGCCGAGGCGCGCCGACTCTTGCGGGCGATGCGCGAGTGCGGCGGTTTCTTACCGGACACACCCCGGAAATACTTCTGCGCCGGCTAAGGTAAACGATTCGAAATTATTCGAGCAATGCCTATGTTCTTTCCGCCTGCGAGCCCAATTATTCTCCGGCTTTACAAAAACCTTGGAAGAGCACCGAATGACCGAAAAAAATACATCCTCCGGCGTGCTCGATCAATTCGACGCGATCTATGCGACGGTGACTGCGGATCGGCGTGACGTCTACGGCGATCCCTGCGATACCTACAGGCGAGTGGCCGCTCTGCGTTCGGTTGTCGACGAGTGCCCTGATCCCCAATTGCGTGAAATCATCGGCATGGTCGCGACGAAGCTGGTCAGGCTGGTGCAGACTCCGGATCACCTCGATTCTTGGGTCGATGTCGCTGGATACGCGCGAACCGCCGCGATGCTTATGGACAGCCGCCACCGAAACGTCGCGGAACCCGGCGGTGGAACCGACTCATGATCATCGTCGAGCGCATCCTCGAGCCGGACGGATCGGTCGCACTCTGGTCGGTCGACTCGACCGCGCAGGACGCGTCGACCGGCCGACGCCTCCTGGGACACGAACAGCCAGTACGAGCACCGGCGTCGCGGCTTGGAGCCCCACACGCGATCTGCTGGTCGCACGGTCGCACGCTCGGTAACGTCGAGATTTTCAATCCAGACGTTTTGGCTGCGCTGTCGGGAAAGCGGGGTGAGGACGAAATCATCGGCTGCGATCTCGTGGAAGCCGGTAAAATGCGCAACGGTGCGAGACGGTGGTGGTGCCGTACACACCAAGCGCATTGGGGCACGCGGGCCGACGTAATGGCAGCACATACCACGGGGAACCTCCGCTGCTCAAACCATGATCATCCGATGTCCTACGTGATGAATCCCAAAGAGGTTCGTCTCGATCGGCATGCTGAAGTCGGTATCTGGTGCTCGATGCCGCCTGCGATCACGAGCGCCGGCGCTCCGCGGCGAAGGCGACCAAAGATCCACTTGCACGTCCGGGATGAGGTCGCCGGCAAGAAAGTGTTCGATGGCGACGTAGCGGCGCTGAAAGTACTTTATGGCGCTTCCGGTGACCTTTTTGCTGCGACTGACCTTACAACCGTCGATATCACGGCACCCGCAGCGTTCGAATTCGTGACCGCTCTTGAGGCCGGCCGACGGATGGGCCACGTCGCATGTGGTAACTGCGGCGCATCGCATCTCGATTTAGGAGAATTCGGCCAGATAGCTCATGTAAAGCACTTGTGTGGCAGCTGCGGGCGCGATGGCATACGCACTGCCGACCCGATGATCTCGACCCCTCTAAAGCCGCTATACGATCAATTTTCCTGTGAACCTGCTTTCGTAAACGTCGAACGGACGCTAAATATCGACCATTATCCTGATGCGCAGTTCGCGATATGGGCCTCGACACCGGCTGTTTTATGGACATCACGGCGGCCCCAGGAGCGCGGGATCCACGTGCATCTCTCGATCAATGGAAAGCGGGAATTCGACGACACCTACGGTTCCGTTGTCTATCGCGGTAAGGAGTTGCGGCGCGAGGATCTTCTCGCCACGATGGTCAGTGCTACATTGGTATAGGGCGCTTTGGTGTCATCAACGTAAGGCTGGATCTATGGCGATTTTCGAGATCGCTGAACGTCACGGCGAAGGTCCAGGAATAGGACGCAAAGCCGACCTCATTTAGCCACCTGAATGCCCCTTGCGTGAATTTGTATTAGGAAAACCGGGCCTCTCGGCCTCGTTTAAAGCTACGAAAAAAGCGCTGTTCCTGAGGACAGCGAAAGAGGGAAAAGCCTTTCGACTGTCCTCGTCCATGAACGACGAGGAACACCCAATGCATACACCGAACAGCGCCGCTGCGAAGCGGGACACCGACGACGATACCCGCATCCTTCACCGCATCACGCCGCTATCCGACTGGCAAGCACCCGTCGATGCGGGGCCGCCCTCCATGACGATTGCCGTGCTGGATCTTGAAACCACGGGCTTCGACCCGCAGTATGACGAGATCATCGAAATCGCCGTGGCCATAATCATGATCGACGAACAGGGGCGCGTCATCGCGGTCGAGAACCTGAAGAGCGGCATTCAGCAACCCTGCCGTCCCATCGAACCGCACATCACCGCGATCACCGGTATTACCGACGAGATGACCGGTGGTAGGCGGTTCGTGCCGCAGCAGATCGCCGACCATCTCGCGAAGGCTGATGCCTGTCTGGCGTTCAACGCGGCATTCGACCGACGTCATCTGGAACAGTTGGTGCCGTCGGTCGGCAAAATGCCCTGGATCTGCGCCCTGGCCGATGTCGACTGGCTCGCCCTCGGCTTCGATGGCCGTGCGCAAGGCTATCTCCTGATGCAATCGGGCCTGTTCAATCCGACAGCCCATCGTGCCGCGGACGATGTAGCCAGCCTCGTTAATCTCCTCGCGCATGAGTGCAACGATGGCCGCACGGTGATGGCGCACGCGCTGGCAGGCGCGAAGGCGCCGAGTTGGCGCTTCGAAGCCAGCGACCTGCCATATCGTCTGCGCAAGGATGTCTACCGGCGCGGCTATCGGCGATCCTATCGCGGGGTCTATCACAGACTTGTACGCGAACAGGAGCATAATGCCGAGATCGCCTGGTATCGCGAATTGGTCGGGCGTGATCCGACCATCGTCCCAGTCGACTGGACCGATCGCTACCGCGCCGATTGGACTTGGGAACCGGTAGAACGGAAAGTGGAAGTAGCGCACTGGCGGCGCTGATGGTGGGCCATCCGGTTGAGGGAAAAGGCTCCGGCGAACACGCCGTCACACTGAAATAAGGAACAGATAGATGAACAATACCCAAGCCGGTGGGCTCGAAGCCCACCGGGCGAACGCGCTCGCCCTTCGTCTGGAGATGGGTCTCCCGGTCACCGGCACGACCAGCGCCGCCATCACATTCGGCGGCATCCAAAGCGTAACGTGGCCGATCCTCGAAGGGATTGCCCATAAAGCCGCGGAGGACAGGCAGGACGCCATATTCGCTGTCTACAGCGACGAACGCTTTCCGGACGCGCCGGCCTGGTACTTCCTTGTCTATCGCATGCTGGACAGCGTCGCCATGGTGAAGGTCCATCCTGCGCACGTCGCCAAGAACGAACCGCTGGTTCTGGTGACCAACGACGGGATCCGCCAATTCGCCGCTGACGAGCGTGGGGTGCTGCGCGAAGTGCCAGTGCAGAAGAAGGCTACGAAGCAGATGGCTCACGCTAAAGCCGCCATCCGTATCAAGGTTACCGCCGATAATTTGGATGACGTTCTGGAGAGCGGTGCGTGGGAGGCGACCACCTTCGCTTTCCACGCAGACGGCACCGCAGTCGAGGTCGACAAAGCCGCGGCCTGACCGCTTCCATAACCGAGATGAATTGGGCGGCGCTTCCAGCAGGGAGCGCCGCCCTTTCTCGTTCAACAGCAAGGGACAATTCCCATGGCCGAAATTTCAAGGCGACATCCGCAGACCGTGTGCTCGCTCGCCATCATCCGCGACCGCAACGAATTCACTACCCGCTCGGCGATCCGATCGACCGCCATCTTTACCGTCACCCGCTGTCCTGAAGCGGAGGCGAGGTTCTCGATCGATCACCGTGCTTTCGACAGGACCGCGACCCGTGCGGAAATTCTCGCCGGGATCGCCAAACGCATTCCGGCCGGTGCGACTGTGATCGCACGCGCCTCGCGCTTCCCGCCACATTACCTGCGCGAAGCGTTCGCCGCCGGTGGGCCGCTGCCACCGGCCGATCTGCAACTGCTGCAACGCGAGCGCCCGGATCTCGATATCGTGCAGTTGGAATGCGCAAACAGCGTGCTGGAAGAGATCGCCGCTGCCTACCGCATCGAACGCGCCGGCCCCGGTTCGAACATTCTGTCTCGGTCGCGCCGGGGGCCGGAAGAATCGCAATGCGTGTGGGCCGCCTTCACATGGTCGTGCTTGTCCGAGGATGAGCGAACCTCGCTCAGCGCGGCGTGGCAAGCGTGGAGAGCAATCGAACGGGCGCGACCCGTTGGGTTCTAGCCCCTGGAGGAGAAGCGGGTTGGCGGGTCCAACCTGAAGAAGGAAAATCACGATGCTGAAATTGACGTTCATCGATACAGAGTCCGCGTGGGACGAATATCTCCACGAAGATTACCGCGCCATCGATGCGGCGGGGGTGGCGAAGCTGGAGCGGCAAGGTCGCAAGCGCCACAACCAAGCATGCAAACGGATATTCGCCGCTGCAGCGCTTGACCTTGTCATCGATGATGACCGCACGATGGCTATCGAAGGTCTGACCGCTTGGACGGAGCGCGAGTACGGCGATGAGCAAGCTGTCGTTGAAGGTCTGCTCGACCACATCCGATATCGCCCGGATCACCGGGTGGTGACTTATGGTGGCCTCGCCGCGGAACTGCCGCTGCTGACACTATGTGCCATGGAGCATGGTCTGCTCATGCCGGACCAGCTTCGCTCGAACCAGCGCGTTCGTTACGGAGAGATGAGGCCCCACATGGACCTTGCTCTCGAGCTGAAAGGTCAAGGGCGGGATTGGGCGCATCTATCCGAAATCGGATTGCGGATGGGCATGCCGCGCGAGCTGTTTATGGGCAAAACGGAGGTCGAACTGCCGCGAACTGCGGAAGAATGGATCGACGTGCGCCGTCACGTCAGCTGCGATGTTATGCTGACGGCGATGGTGACGCTGGCTTGGCTGCGTGTCCAAGGCCGGATCAGCATCGATATGCCTGCCGCGATCTACAACCTCGTCGATTGGTTCCTGCGCCGAACTGGTGATGAAACCCGCGTGGCCGAACCGCTCGCCGAATTGCGCATGCGGATGGCCGAGCAAATGTCGGCGGAATTCGATCTCGCCGCGTAGGCGCGAAGGGAGGCTGCCGGTCGGACTTTCTCGGTCTGACCGGCAGGCAACCTGTCCCGTGCACGTTGAAAATAACGAGGCATTACTGGCGAATGGCGGTCCCACGCGCTATTGACCGCCTTCAAGACAAGGGGTGGATTTTGCCGATACTCGACTGGATGAGCCGCAGCGAAGACATCGTCGCCGCGGCAAAGGTCCCTTACCGAATTCTGGAAGCGGTGCCGGAGCTCGACGGGGGCGACGGCGACCCTGCCAATATGCTCATACAGGGCGACAATCTTGACGCGTTGAAGGCATTGCTTCCGTTCTATGCGGGGCGCGTGAAGTGCATCTATATCGATCCGCCTTACAATACGCGTAGTGCATTCGGGCATTACGATGACAATCTCGAACACGCGAAGTGGTTGTCGATGGTATATCCGCGACTAGTAATTCTTCGCGAATTGTTGGCGGACGATGGTAGTATATGGGTGTCCATAGACGACCACGAAGGACATTATCTGAAAGTCATATTGGACGAGATTTTCGGCCGAGCATCTTACATCACATCTTTCGTGTGGCAGAAGGTCGACAGTCCAAACGAAAATCAAAGCCGTATTACTCCGGACCATGAATACGTGCATGTATACGGGAAGGATGTCGCGGTATCTCAATTTGCGCGAAAATCTGATCTCGGGTTGTTAAATGCGTATCCGGGAATGACCGACGATGGGCGTCGCTACCGAGACCGTCTTCTGAAAAAGAACGGAAAAGCGAGTCTTCGAACCGATCGGCCTTCTATGTATTTCGAAATTGAAGGGCCGGACGGCAAACCCGTTCTTCCTATCCATGATGATGGTCGCGAGGCCCGCTGGTCACTTGGACGCACAAAAGTCGAAGCGTTGGTCGCAGAAGGCCAGCTCATATGGAAGCAGAGAGAAAGGCAAGGTGCAGAAGTTTGGGTGCCATATACGCGTGAATACGCCCCTCAAAATCCAACGCGACCACATGCTACAATCCTACTTGATGTCAAAACATCGCGCCAAGCAAAGGCGCATCAAAGGTCATTGCTTCCAGATGTGGATGTTTTCGACACTGTGAAGCCAGAACAACTGATAGAGCGTATTCTCGACATTGCTTCGGAACCCAATGATCTTGTGCTCGATAGCTTTCTTGGCTCCGGCACGACGGCAGCAGTAGCCCACAAAATGGGCCGGCAATGGATCGGCATTGAATTGGGCGACCATGCTGAAACCCACTGTAAGCCACGCCTCGACAAAGTCATCGAAGGCGAACAGGGCGGCATTTCGGACGCAGTCGAATGGAAGGGCGGTGGCGGTTACCGCTATTACCGCCTCGGCCCGCCAGCCTTCGATGCCACCGGAAGGATCGAGTCGGATATTGGCTTCGACGCACTTGCTGCGCACATCTGGTTCGCCGAAACCCGCCAGCCTGCCGCCCGTGGCGAGGCTGCGACATCGCCGGTACTGGGGCTACATGACGGCACTGCGTATGCGTTGCTCTACAACGGCATCCTCGGTGATCGGCGTCCGGAAGGCGGCAACGTCCTTACTCTGCCCATTCTCGCAGACCTGAAGGCACAGCTTCCTGATCATGCCGGGCCGTGGGTAGTCTATGGCGAAGCCTGCAAAGTGCCATCGGCAAGGCTGAAGGCGGAGAACGTCACCTTCAAGCAGACCCCTTACGATGTGAAGGCGCGCTGATGCAGCTCAAGAAATATCAGGAGCGCGCCCTCGACGCCCTCGACGTCTTCCTGTCCGAAGCGGTCACCAAGCCGCATGCGGTCGCCTACAATATCGCGTGCCAGGTCGGCGAACCGGGATTCTACGCCTCCGCATACGAGCCGCTGCAGAGCCTGCCGCGCGTGCCCTATTGCTGCCTTCGCCTGCCGACCGGTGGGGGCAAAACGCTGCTCGGCGCGCACTCTGTCGGCATCGCGCACAAGCATCGTATGGACGCGCCGCAATACCCGGTTGCCCTGTGGCTGGTTCCGTCAGCGAAGATTGCCGAACAGACTTTGGGTGCGCTCAAGACGCCCGGCCATCCATATCGTGCCGCGCTGGAGAAGCCCTTCGGCGGCGCTGTCCGCGTCCTCGGTATCGACGAGCGGCGCCAGATCACGCCGCAGGACGTCGCCACCATGGCGCACGTGATCGTGGCAACGGTCCAGTCCTTTCGTGTCGCGCAGGCGGAGCAGCGCAACGTTTACAAGGACGACGAGAATTTCGAGGCGTTCTTCAAAGGCAGGTCGCTTCCGGACGGATTGATGCGCAATCCCGCAACTGCGGAGAAGCGCCCGGGCGAAATCAGCTGGTCCTTCGCCAATGTGATGCGATTGGTGCGACCGGTGATGATCGTCGACGAGGCGCACAACTTCGTGACCGGCCTTTCTGAAGAAACGGGCGCGCGCCTCGATCCCTCGGCCATCATCGAGTTCACCGCGACGCCGCTGCAGTCGAACGTGATCGTTTCCGCCACCGCCGACGAGTTGAAGGCGGAGCAGATGATCAAGCTGCCGATCCACCTCACCCAGCACACCGGGTGGGAGTCGGCGATCATCCACGCGTTGCAGCAACGCGCTGGTCTCGACCGTATCGCAACGGAAGCGAAAGAGCCGATCCGTCCAATCGCGCTCTACCAGGCACAGGCGCGGACTGAAGGCGCGGAAGCCACGGTGGACGTCGTCAAGGCCAAGCTGATTGAGCATGGCATTGCCGAGGACACTATTGCGGTTGCGACGGGCGACCAGCGCGAACTCGACGGAATCGATCTGTTCGCTCCGGACTGCAAGATCGAGCATGTCATTACAGTCGAAGCGCTACGCGAAGGCTGGGACTGCTCCTTCGCTTATGTGTTTTGCTCGGTCGCCAATATCCAGTCCGCAACGGCCGTGGAGCAATTGCTAGGCCGCGTGCTGCGCATGCCTTTCGCGAAGCGCCGTCCAGTGGAAGAGCTCAATCGCGCCTACGCCCATGTGACGGGTATCGGCTTTCACGCCGCTGCCAACAAGCTCAAGGACACGCTGGTCGCGATGGGCTTCGACGAGCGCACGGCACGCGATGAAATCATCGCCCAGCGAGCCGCAGATGCGGCGGCTGCGGTGCTGCCGATGCCGGGGCACTCACCGCTGCCCCCGGTGTCGCTACCTGCCGCACCGGATGTCGCCGCGATGCCATTAGAAGTACGCGATGCGCTGACTATCGTTGGAGAAGGCGAGGGGGTTTCCGTCGTTATCGACCCGGAAGCGAGCGACGATGTCCTTGACCAGATCGGCGCGATCCTCGCGCCCTTGGCTGGTGACAACGACCCTACCGTATCCATCACCGCGCACAAGGAACGTCGACGGGCCGCTGCGACGCCATCTCAGCGCGGCGAAAGCTTCACCATCCCGGGCATGGCGCTCGAGCAATATGGCGAACTCGACTTGGTCGAGCCCACGACCCTGCTCGATCTCGCCGGATGGACGCTAGACGGTATCGATCCGTCGCTGCCCGGTTTTGCGGTGTCCGAAGCGCCGGACGTTGTGACTGTCGACGTCGCCGATGGACAGGTTCGCATCAGCCGCGAAGCGTCGCAGCAAATTCTCCAGCTTGAAGACGAAACCGCTTGGACTGCGGCCGACCTCTCGCGCTGGCTGGATCGGACGACCTCGCAGATTGATATCTCGCAGCCGGTGTTCCTTGAATATTGCCGGAGGGTTGTGGTCAATCTGGTGGACAACGAAGGCGTGTCGCTCGCCGCCCTCGTCCGGGCGAAAGATGTTCTGCGCCGTGCGATTGCAGATCGTGTAAAACAGCTCCGTGCCGAAGCCGGTGAGACCGGCATGCAGATGCTGCTGGGGGACATTGCGCCGTCGCTTGGGCTTGGCGATAACGCATTCCGATTTGGGGAGGGCCTGTATCACCCGCCGCGTCCCTATTCGGGAAATCACACGTGGAAGAAGCATTTTTATCCGCGGCCCGATGACATCCGTGATGGCGGCGAGGAATTCCGGTGCGCCATCACGCTCGACGACCATCCGGCAATCAAGCATTGGGTGCGCAACATCGTCCGGGGAACACATTCCTACTGGCTGCCCACTTCCACCGATCGATTTTATCCGGATTTCGTCGCGGAATTGACCGATGGCCGTATGCTCGTACTCGAATACAAGGGCGCGCATTTGGCGGACGCCCAAGACACGGCGGAGAAGGCCAACATCGGCGCGCGACTTGAGGAAATAAGTGGCGGCGACATCGTATTCTGGATGGCTGAGAAATCAAAAGACCCTGATTTTCAGAAGCGGTTCGACCAGAAGATTGGAAGCGGCGCATGAAGCTTAACCGAAAACAAATCCACGCGCGCGCGCTCGAAATTCTCGAGGAAGAGGAGGGCGGTATTCGGTGGGGCGAACTGTTGAAGCGCATTCACAGTGATGCGCCAGATACGCCACCAAACAGCATTCATGGTGCGATCCAGGTCCTTTTCCAATCGAACGACCAAATCATTAAGGTCGCGCGCGGCACCTATCAGCTCGAGAAATACGTATCGGCGCAATCGAGCGACGCACAGGCTGAGGACCAGGCGACCGCGTCTCAGCCCGTGAAGACGAACGATCAGACCCAGATCACCGAACAAGATTTCTACGATAGCTTCGCCGAATGGCTGGAGGAGAACGACGAGGCGACCGTCGCCACGGCGCTGGGTGGAAGCAGTTTCGGCGGCAAATGGGGCACGCCGGATGTGATCGGGGTCCTGAAGCCACGTGCGCAGGACATTTTCAAATTCGAACCGCAAATCGTCACTGCTGAGATCAAGGCCGTGCCGGGCCAGCCGGTCGTCGCCTTCGGGCAGGCCGTCGCCTACCGGTTATTCAGCCACAAGAGCTATATCGTCGTGCCCAACAGCACCAGCAGCGACGATATGAACCGGTTGAAATCCCTATGCAGCATTCATGGGGTGGGGCTGGTGACATTCACACTGAATGTCGAACAGCCGGATTACGTCGTGGTGGTCCTTCCTGCCGTTGCGTCGCCGGATATGTTCTACGTTAACACCATGCTGGACAGGCTGAAATCCAGCGAGCCCGGCCTGCTCAACAAGCTTTTCTGATCGCTCTCTACTGCTGGCTGTCTTTCCTGATCTTCGGCTTCCCGGTGCGGGATCGATGTCGGAGGGGCAGTAGCCGCACGGGGAATGGATCGAGCTCTCCTGTAGCGATTTCAATGTGATCATCCATAAAGGCGCGGTATTCAGCCAGAACCTGATCCATGCCGTGGGTTTCGACTCGCTTGGAGTAGTGGAGGGCATTGGTGCCGGTGCGGGCATGACCCATGACATCAGCTCGCATGAGATCCGGCGCGTTCGCCTGAGCATAGAAACTTGACCCGAGCGCCCTGATCGAATGCATATCCGCGGCCTTCTGCGACGTAGGGTTTTTCGGCACGCTCATGTGCTCGGCTATCCATAACACCATATGTCGCCACGCGATGTTGCGGAACTGGTGACCGCCTACGCGGGCACCGTTCAGATACAGCTCAGGAAAAAGCTCGCGGTGCCCTTCGGAGCGAATGGTTTCCACGTAATCGCAGAAACCCAAGCGTAGAATTTCGCGGTGAAGGGGAATGGTGCGACCACGGTTCACGTTCTTTTCGCCGCCATCGACGCCGTCTTCGGCGCGGACATCGTTGTTTTTGATTTCGAGGTTAGGCACGACATCATCAATGTGCACCTCGTCTACGCGCAGGCCGCCAATCTCGTTCACGGTGGCGTGGGTGTAGTAGAGCAGCAAAGGGAGCCAATAGGCGGCGTCGTGATAAACGTCGTCGCCAGCGTTCTGATCAAGCCGATGCAGATTGCCACCACCTCCGTTCCAGAGAGGAGCGGAAAAAAGGCACTGCATATGCGCCACGGTCCACACCGGGCGCGCCGTTTTCGGCGACACCTTCTTGTGCTTGCCGAACTTGACCTTCGCGAAGTCTAGTGCCTTCGTATTCGGGATCCGCGGTTCCCATTCGTCTTCCGCGAGAATGTCGTGCGCTGTCGACATATAGGACAGGTCGCGCTTCACGGTGTTGATCGAACGCGCATTGCTTGTGACCTTGAGGGTCTTGATGACTTCCTCGAAGGGCCGGTCGAAATCCTTCGCGGGCCGGTAATCGCGCGGCATCTGCAACAGCGCGTTCTTGTACTTCGCAACATCAGCGTGGTCGTAATCGCCCAGTGCCTTGTCGCCGGTAATCCAGGCAAAGGTCCGAAGCACCCGCTCGTATTGTCCGAGGTTGCGGTTCCAATGCCCAGCGAGCTGAGCCAGCTTGAGGATTTTCGGGATCACCTCGCTGAAACGGGTCGCATGGTGGCGCTTGAAGACGCTCGATGAGCTCTGCGCATCACTGTCCGTGGAAGTGGCTAGAGCGGTCGGAGCGCACACCGGCGGCTGGTCGACAGCGCCCGGCGCGGCAAACGTCAGCGCCTCGCCATTCCGCCGCCTTTTCTGAAGCAGGACCTCTTCCGGATCGAAAGCTGCCTGCACATCATCGTCAAGGAAATGTGCGGCGAGCCGATGGGCTTCAGCCTGCGCCTGCAGGTGGATGTGCTTCATCCGGCCGATGATTGCCGGTGTGGGCTCGATGCCAAGGCCCTCCGCAATCAGTGCCATAGTCTCGTCGCTGATGGTGTCCTTGCCGCAATACCGGTCGAGGTCGCATGCCACCCATTCGATCGCGCCGTCATCATGCCCGGCTTCCGCAAGCATCTTGCGGTGCGCGTCGGTCAACTTGGGGATCTGGCCGGGGCGTTGAGCTAGGTCGTAAGCGCTGGCGTGCGTTCGCGCCTGTTCGATTAGCGCTACGGGATCGCAGGACGGGTCGTAAAATTGCTCGATGAGTCGGGCGAGGCAGGAGCGCAGTTCGGTTTCGAAGAGGCCCTTGAGCACCTCCGGCTCAAGTGTCCGATCCAGGATGAAATACGCGCCCACTGCCTTCTTCACCTTGTCGAAATGAGCGGCGAGTGCCGCCGACCTGCCACGTGCCTCTTGCGCACTGCATGTCGAAAGCGGTATGATTACAGTGAGATCGTTGCCATTTTCCCAACGGGCGCGACGGCGGAAATAGTATCTGCCATCACGTCGAACGGTGAAGGGGATCTTCGGCATTTGCTGGGGCTCCCGAACTGGGTCGGTGAACCGGTATGTGACACGCTATGGGTCACGCCGTTCCACCTGGTTAGTGGAAGCGGTTTCTTTTCAGGGCCTTATGGCCAAATTGGTCGGGGAGAGAGGATTCGAACCTCCGGCCCCTGCCTCCCGAAGACAGTGCTCTACCAGGCTGAGCTACTCCCCGACCGGATCGGCCCGCGACTTCGTGAAGCGGCGGGTGCGAAGCAAGG
>Ga0208450_1000231_pt1 | contig 35602 bp, 53 predicted proteins | sample MalvireepMed_908_FD_184249 | JGI IMG/M metagenome (GOLD analysis project Ga0208450, IMG submission 184249) | Marine viral communities from the Global Malaspina Expedition - Malaspina viral metaG DeepMed_908 (SPAdes) (version 2) | ecosystem: Environmental > Aquatic > Marine > Oceanic | place... | reverse complement strand
TTGCGATCTGACGAGCATATTCCAATAGGCGTTCCATGTTTTCTGTCGTTAATGATTCACAGTTATTTGAATCAAACAGAACGCAGTTCATGTCTCTCACATACAAAAGGCGTGGGTGAAGGCCGGTGGCCTTCCAGTATATCGCGCACTGTAGAGTGTGATTAAACGACGGCACTTTGGGCATAGGCGCAGCACCGCCGTCCTTCTTTCTCCACTTGGTTTTTATTTCGAGAAAATTGTTTTCCCAGATCAGATCCACATAACCCAAGACAGGAACGGCTACACCTTCTAATTCAAAAGTAATCTTGCGCTCTATCTCTGGGTTTTTGATAACCAGTTCACGGGTAACACCAACACCGTTTTCAACAACGTCTCCGATTTGTTCCAAAGATTGGTCTTTTAATTTTGCATCAGCCTCATCTCTGGGTGCGTACAAACTTAGTTGCCGCCTAGCGTCTTTTAAAGCCGCAGCAAGAGGCTGCTTCTTTGCGGCTACCGCCTGGATGTAATCATGCGCCAGTGTGCCACAGAACATATTGCAGTTCGGGCGCATATCTTTCCGCCGACTATTTAGATAAACATACTCGAATAGAAAATTAGGCAGAGGCTTTGAAAGTTGGGAATGACTAACGTGGTCAAGTCCAATATTTGCCCAAGCCTTTTCAGCCGTTGTGTTAAGCATGTGTACAACATCACGTTATTACGTTGTACACATAATTAATGTGTTAAACCACTATTGTCAATAAAATATTAGAGGTGTTAAAGTTTACGGCTACCTACGATTTGTCCAATACGCTTTACCGCATCACCAACCAGTTTTTCCGTTGAGCCGTCTGAAAACTTTGCAACCACGCCGTCTGGCAACCATTCTTCAAGCTGACAAATTAGACCAGAGTCAGTCTCATAGTGGTTTAAAATTACAAAGATGTAATCACCAGATTCAGCTTCACCGTCAAAGTCAATATAGACTATTTCTCCTTCTTCAAATCTTGGAGACATTCGGTTGTTTGCTACTACCGCCGCACACCCTTCGCAGCCATCAAGAAAAAAAGGCCGCTCCACCATTGAAATGTTTTTTTCAGAAATATCCACCCCTTCTCCTGTTTTATGTTTAGTGTAATAGAACGCTAAATCTCTTTTAAGTGGTCTGGAGATTGGCTTTGTGTCAACTATTTCGGATAGCCCTAAAAGTTGATCCGCCGTACAACCAAAATATTTTGTGAGTTTTATAAGATCAGTGCTGAAAAGCTGTCTCCCACCACGTTCAATTTTTGAATATTCTGATTGGTTCATTCCAATCGCATCAGCGACCTCTTTCTGTTTTACTCCTCTCCTCGCTCTATATTCTGCTGCCAGACAACGGTGAGTTTCTGCGCGATACTTAGGCATAATCACTCCTGTTAACCATCAAAGCACAGTGACTGGAGCAATTATGTTTAGTTTTTGTGCGTAACATTCTGTTTTCACAACTATGTCCAATGTATGTGTAGAAAGCATAAACATACGATAGTAAAATATAATAGACAAGCATATTTATGTGTGTTAAACATATTTTAATATTGCTATAAGAATTTAGTTTAACAATAATATTAGGTGTTTAAGAAATATGCAGTTTAAAGATTGGAGACTAGATAAAGGTCTTACCCAAACACAAGTTTCTCAAATGCTCAGTGACATGGGATGTGAAGTTACACAATCACAAGTTTGCCGGTGGGAGAAATCGGTCTTTTTCCCTTCACCAAAAAAGCTGCGAGCTATTCACGATATGACAGACGGTGAAGTTACTCCGAATGATTGGCTTATTTGAAGTGAGCAAATCACAGCGACTTAAAGGTGCTGGGTATGAGAGAGAGATTGTTAACTATCACAGGCAAATGGGTATGACCAATGAAGACATCAAACGTGTACCGCTTTCGGGCGCTGCTGATGGCTTTAAGGGGGATATCCAGATCAAGGGTATGTTGGGTGAGTGCAAGCGGCGTAGAGGCGGCAATAAGCGTCTATACAAGTGGCTATCCCAAGATGACTCAGACTTTCTTTTTATCAGAGACGACAATCAGGAAACTCTGGTGGTGCTGCCTTTAAAAACATGGGAGTGCGTTTTGAAATGGTTGAAGTGGGTATGAAATATCATTGCCGCTGGTGTGACGATGACCGTTTCCTACCTGTTTGGGCGACTTTGTTTCCAGACAATGATGCTTGGTATTGTGAATCATGTGGCAAACAGGTGGAGGAAAAAAATGTTTACGACAGTTTACCGGCGGCTGAAAACAAATGGGAAGAAGGCAAAACGTGGTCGGGGGAGGAGAGCCGATTTACCCAAGAATGTTCGGGGCAGAAAAAGCCCACAGGGAGCAATCAAACGGCGAAAGATGCACCGAAAATCTTACTTACCGAAAAACTATCAGCAGAAAAAATAGGCTAACGCATGAGTTTAATTCTATTACCCATAACCTTGAAAGAGGCGCGGTCTTTTGTCGATAATTTCCACCGCCACAACAAACCTCCCCAAGGCGGCAAGTGGGCAATAGGCGCTTCAGACGAAACACGATTAGTTGGGGTTGCAATAGTGGGACGACCAATAGCTAGAAAGTTAGATGATTCATTAACAGCAGAAGTTACCCGTTGTTGTGTTTTAGACGATGCCCCTAAAAATACTTGCTCGTTTTTATATGGCCGCTGTTGGCGTATTTGGCAGCAAATGGGCGGCAAAAGAATGGTTACTTATACTCTTGCGTCTGAAAGTGGGGCAAGTTTGAAAGGCGCTGGATGGAAGGTGCTGGGAGAAACGAAGCCGTCTAAAAAAGAGTCAGGATGGATGAGTCGAAATAGAGATTGGCAATCAATTTATGGTCAGATGAAATTTCGTTGGGGTGTGGAAATATGATTGATATATCAGAACAGCAGAAAAAATAGGCTAACGCATGAAGGAGATAATCGGAAACGCCACCCTATACCTTGGGGACTGCCTGGAGATTATGCCAACGCTAGGCAAGGTTGATGCTGTGGTGACAGACCCGCCTTATGGAATTGGGAATTTTGTTCAAACAACGGGAAATATTCGTGGGGAGGAAGTAACTTGGAATGATGCTCCCCCACCAATGACCCTATTTGAAATTTTGAGGAAGATAAGCAAACACCGAATTATTTGGGGAGCAAATTATTTTAACTGTTTTGAAAAAAATGGTGGGGCAATCGTATGGAATAAAAACCAGCCAATGCCAAATTTTTCAAAATGTGAAATAGCAAGTTCAAGCCACTTACAAAAAACCGAATTAGTAACGATAACCTGGACAAACTTCGTAAATACAAAAGAAAGCAATCATCCGTGTGAAAGACCTGTAAACTTGTACGTTTTTTGTATTGAGTATTTACCTTATAGCAATCTTATTTTCGACCCGTTCATGGGTAGCGGAACAACTGGCGTAGCTTGCGCCAAACTAGGCCGCAATTTCATAGGTATAGAATTAGAACCTAAGTATTTCGATATAGCCTGTGAGCGTATTCAAAAGGCTTACGACCAGCCTGATATGTTTATAATATGCACGTAATTGATCATCTTGAAACGGCAAGGTGCTTGCTGCAAAGGGCTGAAAAACAGTTGGAAGATGCTGAAGGCGGCGGTGTTGATATACCGTACCATGACCGGTTGGAGGATTTAATCGGGATGGTAAAAAACGAGATAAATATTCTGGAGGGGCGATGAAATATCAGGCTATCCTAGCTGACCCGCCCTGGAATTTTAAAAGTTATAGCAAGAAGGGAGAAGGTCGTAGTGCAAAGAATCATTATAAAGTTATGGAACAGGATGATCTATTCGATATGCCTATTACTGATCTTGCTGCCAATGACTGTGTACTTTTTCTGTGGGTTACTGACCCAATGCTTGCTGAAGGTCTGCGTCTCATTGGGCGCTGGGGATTCACGTACAAAACGGTCGCATTTTACTGGGTTAAACAAAATAAGCAGAATAGTGGATACTTTGCGGGATTAGGTTACTGGACAAGATCCAACCCTGAACAATGCTTGCTGGCGACCAAGGGGAAACCAAAACGTGTTAACAAGGATGTAAGGCGGCTTATCGTCTCCCCTCGCCGCGAACATTCCAGAAAACCAGACAAAATATATACGTCAATTGAACGTCTTGTGAGCGGCCCATACATGGAATTGTTCAGCCGTACAGACAGAGAGGGATGGGACAGTTGGGGAAACCAAACAGGAAAGTGGAAAGTATAATGCATTGTCCCAAGTGCCACGGTAAAGGGGTTATCCCACTGTATCAACTTAGATACGCCCACGTCGAAGGCTCATTTGCTGGAAGACCAACCGCCTGTGATTACGTGGGTTGTGTAAACGGAATAGTACATTGTTGTGATGGTTTAACAGAAGAAAATATGGAGGGAGACTATGGCTCAGACAAAATTCTTACGAGTAAAACACGGTGAATTTGATCAAAAACAGAACATGATCAACGAATTGACAAGATTAAGCCTGGAAATTGAAAGTGTAAGGGGTGCTGGTGAGGTTTCTGCCTCTACGACCAAAAATAAACTTGGACATCTGGAACGTAAACTGGATGCGTTAAAAAGATCGGCTGTAATAACCCTTACACCACAATCCAATGACTTCCGCATGTTTAAAAAAATTAGAATGGGTGTCTGCAAATTTTTTGATATCTCAGACCAAGAAGTATTATCCCACAACAGAAGGGACAACGCTGCTTACCCCAGACAGATTCTTTATTACTTCGCTGTAACCAAAACCAATCATTCAACACCCAATTTAGGGCGGTTGCTCAACCGTGATCACACCACAATTATGCACGGATCTAACAAAATAAAGCAACAAATGAAAAGCGATCCTAAACTAAGAAAGGAGTTAAAGGAACTTGAAAAGGTGATAAACAACATAAGTCTGAATCGATGAAAAACTTTTACGTTAAAATATATCCTTCAGACATGTTAAACGGCATTGCCGGATTACAGCCCAATGAGATGGCTGCTTATTTCGTAATTCTAATGCTGATTTACGATGAGGACGGGCCTGTACCATTTAATGTCAGCTATCTGTCTAACAGATGTAACATGCGTCCAAGCACTTTTAAACGCACTCTGGAGTCGCTACTTCAACAAGGTAAATTGACCCTTGAAGACGATTTTTTGTTTAATGGGAGAGCTATAAAAGAACTCAAAATCAGAGCCAACATTAGAGAGACAAATTCCGAAAACGGACGCATTTCGGCAAAAAAACGACAAAAAAGTGACAAAAAGTCGAACAAAACTATTTCACGCAATGAACATAACTATTCTATAGCGGAAAAAAAACTTCCTGAAAAAGCCAATAAAATCAATGGTGAGGTTCAACGACCGTTGGAAAGTCGTTCAACTACCGTTCAACGAAACGTCAACGAAACTTCAACGAAAAGTCAACCAGTTATAGTTATAGTTAATGATGATGATAAGGAAGATCATGTTCGATTGCTATTAGAACGCATAAAAACTGAAACGGATCTGGGGGAAAATCCAAACCTACAATTCGGAGGTTTTTTTGAATTAAGCAAGATCATAGAAATGGGTTTTGAAGATCAGGAGATTGTTGACGGTGTTAAAGAGGTTTTTGAAAAGAAAAAATCCGGCAAAATAAATTCATGGTCGTATTTTAGGTCTACTTTTGAAAATAAAGAGCCACAATCTCTTGCAGACCAAAAATCAAGTGATGATATGGACGCTGCTTTCAAGCAACTTGAGGAAGCAGCCCAATGACCTCTCAAATATTCAAAATTGACAAGGTAAAACGGCTGATTATCAATCCAATGAAAGAAAGAGGCTGGACAGCACCCAAAAACGGTAATCTTGAAGTCATTATTGGTGATTATGTTGATGTTTTGGGTAATTATCCTGAAGATGTTCTAAAAAGTGCATTTTCGCACATGCTGACCACACACAAATACAAAAGCTGGCCGTCACTTGCTGAATTTGATGCAGCAGCAAAGAAGTTTCATGGACCTAACTATAATTTTGATGGTAATTCCGGCGATAACTCTGGGTTGAGGACTAAAAAGGCAAATGAGTATGCCACAGCGCAAATTAATTCAGTGTTTGAACAGGCTTGGACTGAAGGATGGCAAAACCTGGCCAGAAAATGGCTTATAGAGCAAGCGCTGTATCAACTTAATCAGGGTGATGACCCTCATGTGCCAAGAGAAACTTGGCCTATCGAGACGTGGAAGGAAGAAATTTCGCATCGTTCCAGGAAACATGCCTAGAAGAAAGAATCCATCAGCCGCAATGGATACAGGTACACCAGAACGCTACCAGCATTTGCAATCTGATGATTACCGCGTAGAAACTACGGACGCATCAAAAGCCGGTGCAAAGGTGAGGGTAAGAATTACAACACAATCCCCCATTGACAGATATTTAAAGAGAAATGAAATAACACGCCGCCAATTTGATGCTGGAGAACAATTATACGAACTGCACCGAATGGGGTTTGGATCTGAAAATATAACAGCATCGTTTGAGTACCAGATTTACTCGCATACTGCACTAACTGAGTCGCAGGGACACAAGATAGTCAAATATAACCAGGCGATCAGACACTTAAATAAGCCTGAAGCCAGTTGTGTCATCAGTGTTTGTGTTTACCATCAAACGTCCTCAGATTGGGCCAGAAGTAAGAACCAATCCCCCAGGTCAGGCATAAAAACTTTGCGTTTAGGATTGGAAAATTTAGCCGATTACTGGCGGCTTTAGCCTTTAGCTATTTATCGTACCAAGATTTAATCCATCCTATAGCTTCTTGTGGGCTACCAAACCATCCTTGAGTCCCATCACCTAAATATTGAACTTCCCATACGGGTTTGAAGGGAGTCATACTGCCTACCATGTCACTAGGTTTGGCAATGTATCCACAATCAAATCCAGCTATTTTATTGGTTTTAAGATTCTTTAATGTAACGTCACGTTTAGCCATTTTTCACTCCAATTTTGCTAGTTGTGCAGTCGCTGTATCAACTTAGTTGATGTTCCAACAACCATGTTCCTCAATACCATCTCGAATGTAGTTGGTAGCTTCATTTTGGCTGATTCGGCAATGGTGTCTCGACCCTCGCCCCATCCCCATATCGTAAAGTTTTTCGCAAATTGTTGGGATAGAATCATTCTGGTTTATTATGGTGTTTGTGGTGGATGTTACTTCATCGGCATAAACCATAAAATCTAACCGGTTTTTAAAGGCTGTTATCAGATCCACGCCTTTGCCATTTACTGTCGTTTTAATGTAAATCATTGTTTTTACTCCAATTTGCTAGTTGTTAAGTTTAATCAGTGTTTATGTGCTGTATCAACTTAGTTGGTCGGTGAGTTGTCAGCTCCTGTGTACGCTGTATCAACTTAGTTGGTCGATGGGTTGTCAGATATAAAATTGGATGGATGTAAAACTAGCCATATCCAGGCAAAGCTGGTTTGGCGTTTTGGTTTTTTCGTGCTAGATTGACTGATCATTCGTTTATATCCAATTTTGCTAGTTGTTTTTGAACAATGATATGGGCGCGGTATTAAACCGCGCCCATTGTTTTAGCAATCGCAATTATGCCAAAGCTTACCGCACCGGCAAAATTCATGGCTGTCAATATTTTCTATTTCATATTCTCTTATTTTGAGGGATTCATATTCCCCAGTAGAAACCACATAAAACGGCCAGCCGTTTAATTTCCCTGATGCTGTTTTACCTGAATCATACCTAATGACAGGAGCTTGTATTATGAATCCTTTATGTTTAAAGGCTATTTTTTCCATTGTTTTAAATCCTCATTTGCTAGTTGTTTTTTGATAATTGCGGTAAATGTTAAAGCTATTTTGTCGGTATCAATGAAAGCATTACTAAGTTCTATAATAGGATATTCATTGCAATCTTCCATAGCTTGCCGGTAAGCATTCCAGACTATCAAGTTTTGTTTTTCGATTGGTAGTGAGTTTAGTTTATCTTGTTCGTTTTCTGGTAGTTTGTTTTTAAGATCACTAGATGCATAATCGTTAAAGGCTTCTATTTCCCAATCTGATTCAATTTGGGACAATGTTTCCTCGTCAATACAGGGATAGTCTGCTAATGCTTCTAAGGTATCTGAATATTTGGATTCATTTATATAAACCGTTTCAGATCCATAATCACCAAAAACATGTATTATATTTGGTTGTTTGAATTTGTGGTTGTTATCTGGATGGAGTGCTGAAAATTTAGATATAATATTAGCTTGGATATCTTTGATAGAATCCACGCCATTTTCATTGAGTCGAATAATATCTGAAATATCACCAAATGATAATTCCAATATATTTTTGGTAGTTGCCAATAAATCCTTGATATTAGCCAAACCTAGCGCCCCTGCGCCGCCATAATCACCAAACGCACAAGAGTCAGGTGATACATAGCTTGTTTTATTAATTGTAATGTTTTGCATTGTCTTAAATCCTCATTGCTAGTTGTTATTGTCACCAAAAAGGGCGCTGCTAATTTAATAGCCAGCGCCTAGTTGGTTTTGAGGATTGTTTAATCAGCGGCGATATAGTTCGCTACTTCTTCCAATGTGTACCAAGCCAAGGCGTTTAATACTTGTGTATCAATGCCATCATTTATTGTTGCTGTATCAGGATCATTGTGGACAATTGCTGCAATCTCAAATGGCGGTATATTTAATCCAGAAAGACAATTAAAATTTGAAACCATTGTCAAAGGATCTTCGCCAAAGTCGGCGCTTTGATCAACGACATGTCGCCAAATTGTTTTCATATTGTCGCGGCTAAATTTGCAAGTGTCGGAGTGATAGATAAAACCGGCAAAACCAGACATTGCGCCGTCTGGGCTTCGCAACACGTCTTGCATTGTTTCGTTAAACTCGTCATCGTCTTTTATTCCGGTTTGTTCGCGTACTATTTCAAGTAAGTTTTGCATTGGTTTAATCCTCAATTGCTAGTTGTTATTAACTTATATATATGTGTTTAGCACATACTGTAATGCAATGCAATAAATAAAGTAGACTAACTGTCGTTTTTGCAATTGACTCGACGCACTAGTTTGGCCTACAAGAATTAAGTTGAAACGATTCAGCGCAAAGTTATTTCTCCTCAAATATTTACGGACTATTTAAATGACTAACAAAATGGGACGGCCTAAAGGCTCAGGGCGTGGACCACAGATCATTCATAGACTCAGGCAAAGTATATTTGAGGCTATAGATACGCTGGACCGGCGCGGTAAACCGCTGGCCATGCTACTAGCCGATGCGTTTGAGGCTAATCCAACAGCGACTCTGCTTGCTATAAGCCGCGTATTGCCCAAAGATATCAATATTCAGGCTGAATCAACCAATTATATCAATGTATTAGAAGATGTTAGCCGATCAATCCAATCAAAGACAATTGATCATTCGCCAGTCCCTGGAGATAGACTGTCAGTCAATTAGCCTAACTAATTGCTAGCGTTTTCAATGGTTTAACTCTATTTGTTGGTGGTTTTGTTGGCAAAGCTGGCGGATTTTGGCCATTTTCTGCGGATTCCGGTGGCTGGACGCGATCAACCCCCCACCTCGAGCAGCAAGCGCCCGCGTTCGTGTACATGCACACCCGATTACAATATTTTAAAAAAATGAGGCTGCATGAGCAAAGTTCTTACCGATACGCTGATAAAACTGCACAATGATCCTGTCCTTTTCGTCGAGGAAATATTGGGTGCAACCCCCCAGCCTTGGCAAGCAAAGGCGCTACGTGCTGTTGTAAAAAATGATAAAATTTCAATTCGCAGCGGTCATGGTGTTGGCAAGTCTGCCTATTTAAGCTGGCTGATACTGTGGTTTCTTCTGACACGTTATCCCGCGAAGATTGCATGCACAGCGAATACAGGCAGTCAACTGTCTGATGTGTTGTGGGGTGAAGTGTCTAAGTGGGCAAGGAAAATGCCTGATGGGTTTCTGCAACTACTGGAGATAAAAAGCGACAAAATAGAATTAACTGGCGCACCAGATAGTGCGGCATACGCAAGAACGGCAGCGCGTGACAGGCCGGAAGCTCTTCAGGGGTTTCACAGCCCGAATATGTTGTTTCTTGTTGATGAAGCATCTGGTGTGCCGGATATTATTTTTCAGGTTGCTGAAGGGGCGCTATCCACAACTGGTGCGAAGGTTGTGATGTGCGGCAATCCCACCAGAAATTCTGGATATTTTTATGATGCGTTCCACAGCATGTCTCATCGATGGGACACGATGAAAGTGAGTTGTCATGACAGCACTCTTGTCTCGCCTGACTTCATTCGGGACATGTCGGAAAAGTATGGCGAAGAAAGTAACATCTTTTCTATCAGGGTTTTGGGCGAGTTTGCGAAAGAGGATGATGATGTTCTCATCCCTCTGCACCTCATTGAGGATGCGGTTAAAAGAGATGTGGATCTCACTGAAACAGCGCCTATTGTTTGGGGGTTAGACGTAGCCAGGTTCGGGAATGACAAAACGGCCTTGGCAAAGCGGCGTGGCAATCATTTGCTTGAACCTGTGCTTCACTGGTCTGGCAAGGATCTGATGGAGACGACAGGAATCCTTCTCACACAGTATGAGGATTGCAGGTTTCTTGACCGGCCACAGGAAATAGTTGTTGACAGTATTGGTATGGGTAGCGCGGTGGTTGACCGTGGCATTGAGCTTGATTTGCCGGTCATTCCCTGTGCTGTGTCTGAAAGTCCTTCTTTACGCGCTAAATATGTACGCTTGCGTGACGAATTATGGTTTAAGGCGAGGGAATGGTTTACCGGCCTTGATGTCCGTATGCCGGACGATTCCCAGCTTATAAAAGAACTTAGCGTCCCACGCTTTTCTTATACGTCAACAGGCAAACTAAAAGTTGAAAGCAAGGACGAGATGAAGAAAAGACTCGGCGCTAACGCTTCACCTGATCTTGCAGACGCTTTTTGTTTAACCTTTGCCGGTCAGGCTGTAGCAGCCCATCACGGAAGGGCATACTTTACGCATAACAAGGAAATGGAATACGGAGATTCTGCTTGGATAGTTTAAACGCTTTTCATGTTCTCTATAACGATGAAGATGATGAAAGCCAACCCACAGGGGCAATTATGTCCGTTTGTGGGAAAATGGTTGATTCCGACGCTGTGGAATATGCGGAGCTTGTTCCGACTATGTTTTTGTGCGCTGCGATCTGTGCGTACCGCGCTGGTATGTCTCCAGCAGATTATGTCGAGTACATTCATGGAATTAAATTGACTGAGGGAAATTTTGGTCATGCCTAAAATTGGAAAAAAAAGTTACGCATACACGAAGAAAGGGTGGGCGGCTTACAAAAAACAAAAATCCAAAAACAAGCGGAAGAGTAAAAAGAAATGATTGAATGTCCTAAATGCAAGTATCCAAACCCCTTGGGTGGCACAGGCAGATGCAGAGGTTGTTCTTATGATCTGTCACAGCCGGTTATTTCCGTAAAGCCACGGTCAGAGCCTAAAATTAAGGCCAAATCGAAGAAAAAGGCAAAAAATGGCAAGAATGGATGACACTGAACTAAAGGCAATTGTTCAGTCTGAAATAGAACAAAGTTTAAACTACTACGACTCTGAGTTTAGCGGTGATCGTATCACTGCTATGGAACGTTATCTTGGCGAGCCGTTTGGTAACGAGCAAACAGGTAGATCTCAGGTTGTAGATACAGTTGTCAGCGACTGCATCGAGATGGCTATGCCTTCTTTGATGCGCGTCTTCACCTCGACCAAGGACGTTGTGCGGTTCCTCCCCCGCACAGCGGAAGACGTTCCAAAAGCTGAACAGGCACAGGATTATGTAAATTTTATTCTGAACAGTGATAACAACTGGTTCCAACTTGCCCATAATTGGTTCAAAGATTCTCTTCTTTTAAGGATGGGAATCCTGAAGCATGGCTGGAATTCAAGTATTGAAACAACAGAGGAAAACTATGAAGGTCTGACTGAAGACGAATTGACGTTGATGCTGTCGTCTGAGGAAGTGGAACTTGTCGAACAGGATGCGCGTCCGGCTGGAGAGCCGGTACAAGGCCCAGACGGACAGATTATTCCAGCCCCGATTGTCTACGATGTAAAAGTCAAGCGGTCAGATGAACAGGGGCGCGTTGTTATCGAAAACATACCGCCGGAAGAATTTTTGGTCAGTCATCGTGCCAAGTCTATAGATGATGCTGATTTTGTCTGCCATCGTTCCGCAATGACTGTCAGTGATCTGGTGGCAATGGGTTATGACCGTGATCTTGTAGAAGAACACGCCGGTACAGACGATCTGGATAATTCCAGCGAAGTGCAGAATAGATTCAGGGATATTGAGTCTGGTTCGGCGGATGACAGCGGTGATCCCACACGCCGCGAAGTCATGGTTAACGAGTGTTACATTCGGGTGGATTACGACGGTGATGATGTTTCCGAATTAAGAAGAATTTTGACCATTGGAGACACGTCTGAAATTCTGGAAAACGAGCCATACGATTACATTCCGTTTTCAGTGCTGTCTCCAATTTTAATGCCTCACCGTCTTGTTGGCAGAAGTTTTGCTGATCTGGTTCTTGATCTACAGCTAATACGCTCGACGGTTCTGAGACAGCTTCTGGATAATCTGTATCTCACAAATAATGCCAGAGTGGTTGCTGTCGAGGGACAGACAAATCTCGATGACGTTATGAACTCCAGACCTGGTGGAATTATTCGTGTCAGACAGCCAGGTATGGTGCAGCCTCTGGCGATACCGCAAGTTGGCAATGATGCTTTGCGTACTTTACAGTATCTCGATGAGTTGAAAGAAAACAGAACCGGCATGTCCAAGGCCAGCATGGGTCTGGATGCTGATGCTTTGCAGTCAACCAGTGCTGTAGCTATTTCCGCGCAGATGACGGCTTCACAGGCCAAGCTGGAAATGATGGCACGGATTTTTGCCGAAACGGGTGTGCGCCATTTGATGCACTGTGTTCTGCGTCTGGTGACAATGTACCAGAACAAGCCGCGTATTATTAGACTGAGAAACAAGTTTGTGGCGATTGACCCAAGAGAATGGGACACGGAGTTTGATCTGGAAGTTTCGGTTGGTCTTGGAACAGGAAATGAAGACCAGAAGATGGGAATGCTGGCGCAGATTGCCTCCAAACAGGAACAGATTTTACAAACGCTTGGCGCAAACAACGGCGTTGTAACCCTTGCCCAGTATGTATCCACCCTTCGCCGTATGGCTGAAATGTCTGGTTTCAAGGATGTGGACAGCTTTTTCAGTATGCCGCAAGGTGATCCACAGCCACAGCAGGGCGCTGATCCTGAAATGCAAGTTGAGATGCAGAAAATACAACAAGAAATGGAAATGAAGAAATACGAAATTGACCAGAAGATGGTTCTTGAAAGAGAAAAACTGGCAATGGAGATGCAGCTAAAGCAACAGGAACTTGGGATAGAAACGGAGCTTGAAGCGGCGAGAATGGCGGCGGGCGATCCGGCTGGCAATGCCAATATCCCAAGGATTGTATAATGATTGATTGGAGAGAGCTTCTTTATGGTGGTAGTGCGGTTTTGTTTTTTGCTCTTATTATCTGGATGATAGTGTAATGGCGCTGTTCAGCTATACCCCACCGGCTTACTCAGGTATTTATTCATTACTAGACCCAGAAGCTGAAGCAAAGTTTCGTGCCAGTTTCACTTTCCCTCAATCGTTGTTTGATTTAACACCTGAAGGTGATGCAATTGAGCCGGTAATTCAGGTGGCATCAGCCGATAACAATGCTCTTCTGCCCTTACGTCGAAAACGGCGTTTGCCTGTTTATGAAGACGGTGGCGATGACAGAGATAACAATCGGCCACCGCCGTCGCTAACGGATCAAATAAGGGAAGGGTTTAGTTTTGGGCTAGGCCCAGTCAGTGAAGAGGATCGTCAGAAAGCAAGAGCGGCCTATGCAAAATTGGATGAACCCCAATCTCAAGATGGATTGCTGGTAGACGCTAACGATACTCCTCCATTTGGCGGTGTGGATTTCGGCCAGAGGGATGAAAGACCAGCCGATGTATGGGCGATTGAGGCGGGTGTAAAAGATCCGTCTTTACCACTAAATCGTTTTGTTCGAGCCAATAGAGACAAACAAGGTTATTTCCCAGAGGAGACGCCAGATTATATTCTAGAGAACCTTTTTGGTAGCGGGTTGCCTGGAAGACCTGATCGACAACATCCAGATTGGGTTGATCGTCTTTACACACGCAAAAGATCAGAAACTCCACCAGGCGCAGATAGGGTGATTGGTGCGTTTTATACGGATGACCAAGTGATGGTTGATCCTAATAACCCTGATACGGCTCAAGTTATAGATATGATGGTGGCAAATACAGGCATGACACGTAGTCAGGCTTTAGACGCTTTGGTGGCTCAAGACAAACAAAATCAGTCTGGGCAGGAATCATCAGAGGAAAAAGAATCGGTTTTGCCAGCACCTTTTTCCTATCCTACAACAGACGGCTTGTTAGGAAAAATCAAAAATTTCAACCCCTTACAGGCACTTAACAAATACATGGGAGAGGTTTCTGATATAGGAAGAATAAACCCGATAGCTGGTGGGGCGAGGGCATTAATGCCATTTTTAGCGGCTGCGTTTCCAACACCCCTTAGTCTGCCTTTCGGGTTGCTGACCCAATTCGGTGAAGATCGAACCCCATATGACTACTACGGCAAACCCGTAACAGATATAAAACATGGCCGTGGGGGCATGAGATGGCTCGGTGCAGATATACCTGGAGGGGGTAGTTATAGTCGGGTTCAGGGGCGTTTAGGTCCAGCCGGTGCGCCAATTACTGTTCATTCACCTTCAGGACTCCTTGATACAACAATTTCTGAGGACGAGAGAGGTTATAACATTACGCCCCAGATGTCCGATATTGCCCAACAAGGTTTTGAAGGTGCTTTTGCCCCTTATGATCCTGAAGCCGGAATCGTCGGAGATACTACAGGCACTACCGTTACTGGTGAAGAATTTGATTGGGCAGATTTTTATTAAGAATGGCGAAAATTGATGAAGAGTCACAGCGCGGTGCAAAAGCGGAAGCTGTACTTAGAAATGATATTTTCATAGAAACATTCGAGGTGTTGGAACAGGCTTACATTGATGCTTGGAAGAACACTGATCAAGACCAGACTGAAGAACGTGAAAGAATTTTTCGGTTGCAGCACACCTTAAACGAGGTGAAGTCGCATATTGAAAATGTAGCTCTGACAGGCCGTATGGCGGTTGAAACCATCGAGACGGCAATCAGATAATTGTAACATTTAAAAGAGGTAACTATGGCCGATACCAGCAAGATTGAAATCCCTGGTGGCTCTCATTTATCGCAACAAGAAGCGGTAAATGCACTCTTGCAAGCGGAAGCTCCTGAAGAGGATAACAAAGCGAACCAAGAGCCTGAAGCTGAGACTACTACGGAAGAAGTTGAAGCAACCGAAACGGAAACGGAAGAGTCGGAAGACGGTGTTGAAGCCCAATCTGAAGACGAGTCTGAGGAAGTTGAGGAAGAAGAAGTTTCAGAGGAAGAGGAAACGGAAGACGATACGGAATATACATACCGTGTCGTAGTCGATGGTGAAGAGAAGTATGTCACCCAAGACGAACTTACCAAAAACTACCAACTGGAACAAACAGCTAGAAAACGTCTATCTGATGCTGCTGAAATGCGTAAAGTAACAGAAGCAGAAAAGACGGCGCTTACCCAGCAGCGTGAGCAATATGCTCAAGCACTACAAGCTCTTGAAGGAAATCTTCAGCAGATTGGTAATGCAGCGCAGCCGAATTGGGATGATCTCTATGAAGAAGACCCACTGGAATATGTTAGACAAAAGGAAGTCTACAGAGAAAACCAGGAAAGGCTGCAACAGGTACACACAGAGAAAGCGCGTGTGGCTAATGAACAGTTGCAACAGCATCTTGTTCAGGAGTCTGCCAAATTAACGGAACGTATTCCAGAATGGAAAAATACGGAACTTGCCGCGAAAGAAAAGTCAGCGGTGATAAAGTACGCGCAACGAGTAGGTTTTTCTGAAGAGGAAATAAATACAACCTACGATAGTCGGGCCGTTTCTACTTTACGGAAAGCTATGTTGTACGATGAGTTAATGGACAAAAAGCCGGACGTGAAAAAGAAAACAAAAGCTGCACCCAAACTTACCAGAAGCTCAACTCCTAAAGAGGGACGTAAAAACTCTCAGCAAAAGCAAACGCAAAAGGCTTTTGAACGTTTAAACAAGTCTGGCAGCATGGACGATGCTGTTGACTATCTTTTACAAAGGAGTAGCTAATGGCTACACATACCACAAGCTCCGCTATCGGTGAACGTGAGGATCTAAGTAGCATCATCACGAAAATTGATCCGGCGGAAACCCCTGTTTTTTCCAATGCGAAGAAAGAGGTAACGTCTGGCGTTTTCCACGAATGGCAAGTCCAAGAACTTACCGCTGCTGTTGACACAAATTATGTCAATGAAGGAGCGGATTATTCTTATGTTAATCCGACTGCCACAACGAGAGTTGGAAATTATCACCAGATCTCTGCACAGGCAGCGCAAGTATCAAATACTTTAGACGTTGTCGATAAAGCCGGAAGGCAGAAAGAGACGGCTTACGTCAAGATTTTGAAAGGCCTTAATGAGTTTAGGGCAGCCGCTTAGTAATAAGTGGGCAATAACTGGGTGAATTGCTGGAAAGTCTGGCAACAGATAATCAGCAGCGAAGCCTCGAAAGAGGAACGTTCAACGACTATCCGAAAGGAGTAGAGCCAAGCGGCTCGAAGCGCCCAGCCCCTACAAAAGAGTAGGGTGAAGATATAGTCTCAACTGCACAGGTGAAAGCAATGTGCAGCGGTCCGAAAGGACGGGGCGAGAGGTAGCGTTCTCGCTTGAAGATAATGTGAACAGCGTAGAGACATAGATAAGTCTCTCTTCAAAAACGAAGCGCGGTCTTCTTCTGACCCTCGAAAAGCTGGGAAATTTTTGTCATGGATTACAAACATGTCATTGATTTCTGCATCTACTACCCCAGCCGGAACAGGCGCTGATGTGTCTGATATGGCCGGTACAAATGCGGCTTTGACTCTGGCTAAAGTTGATGCCGCAATGAAAGCGGCATACGACGACGGTGGGCAACCTGACATGTTAGTGGTTAACCCTGCCAACAAGGTTGCTTTCAGCGATCTGTCTTCTGGCAGCGTTGTAACTAACCAACTTCACATGACTGCAAGTGCGCCTACTGATGCGATCATAATCGGTAGCGTTTCAATGTATCTCACGGATTTTGGGACTTTGAACGTGGTTATTGACCGCCAGGCGACAAACACGGAGATACTTATGCTCGATAAGAATTACTATTCTATCGGCCATCTCCCTGGAAGGCTTTTCAAAGTCAGTGATGTTGCACCTGTTGGTGACGCAGAGCGGTTTGCAATAATCTCTGAGTGGACTTTGATCGTGAAAGCGCCCAAGGCTCACGCAGCGGTTGTTGATCTTTCAACAACGTAATAACCCTCGACAATATTACGTTAAACTAGGGGCGGCTTATGCCGCCCCACCCTTTTGAGGTTTTATGAAAAGAAATCTGAGTTACGATCCGATACAGAAAAAGCGCACTGATTTTGTAGTAGAAACAAACGGTGATATGCGCGTTGATACTGTACAGGATGTCACGCCCATAACAGAACAGAACAAGGTTTTCCATAACGAATATCAATATGGAAAAATGATTGGCAATACGCAGAAACACCACCAGAAGGTGGCTGAGATTCCGGCTAACCTTTATTATGATCTGGTAAAAAAACTGGGTGAACCAAGGAATAATCTTAAAGCATGGAAAAAGTGGCTGAATGACCCAGACAACAGGTTCTTCCGCGCTGGAGGCGGTCATATCTGATGGCTATTGGAACTTACGCTGAATTGCAGACAGCAGTGCAAAACTTTCTTGGACGCACTGATATTTCTGGGGATAGAACAAAGGAATTTATTGCGCTGGGTGAGGCGCGGATGTCGCGTGAGCTTGAGTCTCGATCACAGGAAAAACGTGCCACCTCGACACTGGTTGCTGGCACGGATTTTTATTCGTTGCCGACTGATATGCGAACAATCCGTTCTGTCAAGTTAAACACTTCTCCAGTAACAACATTGGTGTATCACACACCCAATTCACTTAGTTCGGCGTTTACTTCTACAGCTAATGCAAAGCCTACGGCCTACACAGTCATTGGTGATGAAATCCGTTATCAACCAACACCTGATTCCGGCTATACAAGTGAGATCACATATATTGACGGTCTTACGGCCTTGTCGGATTCAGCGACAACCAACACTGTTTTAACACGCCACCCAGATGCTTATTTGTACGGCGCTTTAAGTGCGGCGGCTATTTATTTTGGTGATGACGCTAGGCTTACAAATTTTGAGGCGTTGTTTAAACGTTCTCTTGAGGAAATCAACACCGACGAAGAGAGAAGCAAAACTGGTGGTGGTGGTCTATTTATGAAAAGTGACTTTGGAGAAGATTAATGTCAGCACTATCTGATTATGCAGAATTAAAATTACTCGACCACATGGTAAAAAGTGGGGCTACATGGACAAATCCTGGCTCTGTTTTTCTTGGTTTAGCTACTACTTCTTTCTTGGATGCTGGAAGCGGCACGGAATTAAGTGGCAATGGATATGCAAGAGTAGAAATTACATTTGGTACTTCTGCTGCCAGTGGGTCTATTTCAAATACCGCCGCCGTTGAGTTTTCAGCAGCGACTGGCTCATGGGGTACAGTGTCGCATTTCGGAATCTTCGATGCTTCCACATCAGGAAATTTATTGGTTCATAGCGCCCTTGATGCTTCCAAGGCCATCTCAAGCGGAGATGTGTTCAAAATAGCTATCAGTGGAATTACTGTAACGGCTGCATAATGAATGTCTATTGTACCAATCGGTCTGGATCAAGTTGACCAATACAACACCAGTGTTGATGCCTTAACGACATCTTTCGATAATTCTTTCTGGGATACGGCGGATTATAACAATCCTCTTCTTGAGCAACTTGATAACTGGGGAAGTCTGGATAGTCTTCCGTTCTCTCTTGATAGTTCGTCTTGGGAAACAGCGTATGTAAGATTTGGCGTAGGTAGTGTAGCTACATCTGCCACAACTACCGGCGCTGCAATCCGGCAACGTTTAGGTGAGGCTACCGCCGCTACAGTAGTTACAACTTCTGGTGCGGCGACAAGGATAGCACTCGCAACCTCTACGGCAAACACGGCGGTTACTGTTTCTGGTGCGGCGACCAGAATAATGCTGGCTGAAGGTACAGCAGCGGTTGCTGTCACAGCTACAGCGTTGGGCGGCTTTGAAGCTGCTGGTACAGCCAGTATGGCTGGTGTGGTAACAGTGGCGGGTAGCGCGGTTATCGTTGCTTTGGGAGCGAGTACATTACAAACGGCTGTAACAGCAACGGTGGGCGGGGAAATACTTGGCGAAGCATGGACGGTAGTTTCTGACACGGCCCAAAGTTACACGGTGACAACAGATAATGCACATACTTGGACAGAAACAACTGACACAGCACACGTTTGGAATACTGCATGACTTTATTTAGTGTACCGTTGGGTGAGTGGATTCCAGACCAACCTGATCTTGAAAATGGGACAACTGAAGCCAAGAACTGTGTTCCGGCAGCAAAGGGATATGTGCCGCTGAAGACATTGACCGATTATAGCCTTGCTGCTGATGGTACGATATTGGAGATTACGGCAGCGAAGTCAGCGGGTGGAGTTGTTAGTCTATTTGCTGGAGATACAACAAAACTATACAAGCACAACACTGCCACAAATGCTTTAGATAATGTATCAAAGTCTGGTAATTACAGTTTGGCTACAAATGACCGTTGGCAATTTATCCAATTTGGAACGAAAGAAATTGCTGTTTCTGGGCATACGGTAAACACCCAAAACTTTACTTTGGGTACAAGCAGTTTGTTTTCTGATTTGGCTGGCGCACCACGGTCAAAATATATAGGCGTTGTGCGTGATTTTGTGGTCATGGGGAATATTTACGAAAGCAGCACGGCCCATGCGACAAGAGTCCGTTGGTCTGCAATCGACGATGAAACAGGATGGACGGTTGGAACCAACCAATCCGACTTTCAGAACATACCTGATGCGGGTCATATTCAGGGTATAGTTGGCGGTGAAAACGGCACTATATTTCTAGAACGTGGTATAGCGAGAATGTCCTACGTGGGCAGTCCGTTGATATTCCAGTTTGATATGACTGAAACTGGGCGCGGGTGTGCAATCCCAGGATCAATCTGCAACATTGGTGCGCTGAGTTTTTATTTTTCAGACGACGGTTTTTATGCCTATTCAAATACTTCTGGTGAATCCCAACCCATAGGTGCAGAGAAGATTAACAGGACAATGCTCGCGGATATTGATCGTTCTTACGATAGTAAGATGACCAGTGCTATTGACCCGTTGAACCAGATTGCAGTTTGGTCGTATGTGAGTAATGACGCGAGTGGAAGCACACCAGACAAGCTGTTGATTTATAACTACGCGATCAACCGTTGGTCGAGGGCAGAAGTTGACTGCGATATGATTGCCCCATTTTTTGATGCTGGGTACACTTTAGAAGGCATGGATACGATCAACGCCTCAATAGATGCTCATACAATTTCTTTTGACAGCGACAGTCTCAAGGGCGGCACATACTTTTTTGGTGGCAGTGCGTCCAACAAGGTCAGCACATTCAATGGGGCGGCAATGGCAGCAACTATTGAAACAGGAGAGTTTGCCGCTAACAAGGGCAAGTTTAGTTTGGTAACACAGGTGCAGCCGAATACTGAAGGCGGAACGGTGACTGCACAAATTTCAGGAAGAAGTAGACAACAGGATGCTGCCAGTTTTGATTCAGCACAGAGTTTAAACGCTGCTGGGTTTTGCCCAGTGAGGAACAACTCACGTTTTCACAAGGTAAGATTAAATCTAAGCGGTGCTTGGACACAGGCACAATCCGTAGAAGTTGAAGCGTCTGCCGCTGGCTCCAGATGACCGATTTCAACTTTCGTAAACTACCTCTTGCCGGTGGTAGCCCAAGAGAAATATCTGAGGTTGTCAATAATCTGGTTGATGGAAAGACAAATGCAAAGGGAAGTGTCACACTAACGGCGAGTACAACGACTACGGATGTATCAGATTTACGTGTTGGCGAAGACACAGTGATACTACTTATGCCTTCTACTTCCAACGCGGCGGCGGCTTGGGCGACAACATTTGTAAGCAGTCGCGGGAAACAGACATTTACTTTAACCCACGCTTCAAACGGCCAGACCGACAAGATTTTTAAATATGTCGCGATTGGGTGATGATTTCCAGAGACTCAGCACTCACATTGAAGAGGCTTTGAAGTACGCTGGAAACAGCCACAACCTTGGAGACGTGTATTCTGAAATTCTTTCCGGCAAGGCGCAGTTCTGGCCTGGTAAAAATTCGGTAATTATCACGGAAATAATAACGTACCCAGCTTTCAAGTCAGTCAGGTTCTGGTTGGCTGGAGGTAGGATGAGCGAACTTCTTAAAATGGAAAAACAGGTTGTCGAATGGGCTAGGGGAGTTAACTGCACAGTTTGTGAAATCATGGGCAGACCTGGTTGGGAAAAAGTTTTGAAAGACTACAAGAAAACCTCTGTATTATTACATAAGGAAATTTGAGATGAGTAAGGGCGGCGGCACAAAAACAGAATATGTAACGTCTGAACGGACTAACGAGCCAGCGGCATTCATTAAGCCTTTTATGGAATTTGGCGCAGACGAGGCGCGGAGACTGTATGAAAGCAACTTGCCAGAATACTTTCCTCAATCCACGGTAGTCGAATTTTCACCTCAGACTGATGTGGCACTTAGAGGCATAGAAGAACGGGCAGCGGCTGGTAGTCCTTTGGCAGATGCGGCAATTAATACTGCCCAAAACACCATCGCCGGTAATTTTCTATCTGGATCTAACCCATATCTGGAAGCAGCCCTGAAGCCAGCGCGTGATATTGTTCAAAGCACATTTGCTGGTAGTGGTCGATTGGGAAGCGGTGCAAATGCAGAGGCTTTGGCAAATGCAACAAATCAGATTGCGTTTCAGAATTACAACGCTGAAAGAGCGAGACAGCAACAGGCGCTAGGGATGGTTCCGACATTGCAAGACGCTGCTTATGATCCGTTCCGTAGATTGGCTGGTGTTGGTGCAGCGCGTGAAGCAAAGGCAGGCGAAGCTCTTCAAGCAGCAGTCAACAGACACAATTTCCTCCAGAATGTCCAAGCAGATAAACTGGCTCGATATCAGGCACTTGTTGGTGGAGGACAATTTGGCGGCACATCAACGGAAAGCAAACCTATCTTTAGTAATCCGGCGGCAAATTTCCTTGGCTCGACATTAGGAGGGGGAATGATTGGTAATATGTTTGGTATGCCAGGATTAGGCGCTCTCGGCGGCGGCTTGCTGGGACTCGTATAATGGGGATTTTAGCAACAAAAAACCCTCTTTTTGAGTGGTTTTACCCGACAGTACCACAGGCTAATGTTATGCCAACACCACAGGCTAATGTTATGCCAACACCACAGGCTAATGTTATGCCAACACCACAGGCCAATCCTTCAGGATTGCTTGGTAATTTCGGGGTGAATCCTCTGTTACAGCCATTTTTGTCTCCTAATGCACGGAGCAACGCGCTTAGTATGGCAGGGTTACAATTTGCTGGGGATATTATGAAAGGTGCTGGGCCGTCATATACGCCCAGAAGTTTCGGTCAAATAGTCGGAGGTGCAGCAGCACCCGCTGCCCAGACATATCAGAAAAGTTTAATGAATGATGTCAATCAGGCTTTGACAGGCATGAAACTGGGACAGCTTACGTCTCAAGCCGCGCTCGCACAACGTAAAGCTGAAGCACTTAAACAATTAGGAATATTAAACCCAACAGACCCAGACTATGGCATAAAACGGAAGAAACTGTTCGCGTTGGCTTACCCAGAAAAAGCAGCGGAAGCCGCTTTTAGGAAGAAAAATTTAAAAGTTGTTGGCAATAAAAAGGACGGATTCTATTCTTTTAATCCTGAAAATTCGGAGTGGAGTCTGATCAAGGCTGGTGCTGGGGCAGATTGGAAAGCACCAACCAAATTTATTCAAATCATTGATAGAAAAACCAACGACACGTTAGGCACTTTTCCTAATAATGCTAAAGAGTTGAAACCAGGGGGTAAATATTACGGCGCAGACAATACGAAGGATCTACAATTCTACGCAGTTGGCTCAATTGCCGTCACACCTAAAGATTTGGAGAGTGTCCCAGCAACTCAGAAGGCTTTGGAAAAAGATGTTATAACCTCAACAGGAACTATAGCCAAGGTTATGCGCCTTGGAGAAGAATTTGAGGACAAATTTCAGCAGTTTTTACCGCGAGGCGGAATACTGTTTAAGAGTTTTCTTGAAAAGTATTTTAATAGAAAGTTATCTGAGTCTGAAAAAGCAGAAGTCACAAAGTTTGCAGAATTTAAGCGATTGGCTTCATCAAACTTAAACAAATACATAAAAGATATCACAGGCGCACAAATGTCATTACCTGAAGCTGAACGGTTAAAGCTGGATATGCCAAACCCAGGCACAGGATTATTTGATGGTGATGGCCCTACGGTGTTTAAATCCAAGTTAAACGGAGTTATCAGAGATTTAAAACTGTATCGCGCTAGGGCTATGCACATGAGAAGAGAAGGTTTGGAATTTACCCGTGATACAGATGGCAAGGTAGCCGACGCGGAGATAGACCTCGATGATATGATGGGTACAATTACGCGCCGTGGCGTACAACTTGCCACACAATACAGAGCCGCTGGCCATTCTGATGAAGTTGTCTCGCAAAAAGTAAAAGCAGATTTGAAAACGGAGTTTGGGTGGTAATGGCACAAACACAATCTAAAGTACCAATAGAGGATTTAGTAAGCGGTATTATAAACCCAACAGGGTCGGCTGCAAAATCTCAGATAGATCATCAGACAGTTTTTGACGATGACCCTGAAGACCCTAGCCTGTTGGAAGACGTAGCCAAAAGTGCAAGGGCTGGTGCTGCAAGAGGGATACCGTCCATACCTGGCGTTGGCGGTGATATTGAAAAACTGTTTGAAATGTTTGCTACTTGGGCAAACAAAGAATTCGGTGCAGATTTTGATATTGATACTACCGAAACATCTTTGCCCACCACTCAGGACATTGTAGCTAAATTACCTGATGCAGTGAAAGAGTGGGGAGACTACGATCCAAAAACAGATTTAGGCAGATATACAAAAACCGGCACAGAATTTGGTAGTGCGGCACTTTTACCAATTCCAGGCACTACACTTTATAAAGCACCTATGATGGGTTTGCAACGCATTGCAAAATCATTAGCCCCATCAGCGGCTGTCGGAACAAGTGCCGGTTTGCTTGGTGAAAGCGCGAAAGACGTTGCAAGAGGAATGGGTTTCGATGACTCCGCGCAAACTGCTGGGACATGGACGAGTTTGTTATCCGCTATCCCTCTGGCATACGCAACAAGAGGGAAAAGTCAAGCAGGTAAAATTGCAAAAGAAGCACTCAAGGATATTCCTACTGATAAGATCGACGCTGCAAGAATACTGGAAAAAGAGGCAAAGCAAGTTGGATTGCCTTTGTCTGCTGCTGAATCAATCGATAGCGGAAACCTCGCACGTATAGCTGGAGACGTAGCCGCCAACAGATTTTCTGGCCCAACAATGGGCAGATTTCTATCTGGCAGACCCAAGCAAACACAAGAAGCGGTTGATACATCATTGGCGGCTGCTGGTGGGCCTGTTGCCCATCCGAAACTTGTAGCAAAAGAGGCGAGCGACACCGCCGCTGAAGTTTTAAAAAGAGCGAGAGAAGCCAGAACCGTGTCGGCGCAGAAAGCCGGTTATAAGGCTGCTGACTTGCAGTCTGTCTCTTCTGAGTTGATCGATAATGTGAGGAAAAACGGTGAGGCAATATTAAAGACTTTGCCGGAGGGTAGTCCGACAATTCAGCCATTACAGGAAATGCTGAAAAGAATTTCCAAGGCAGTCAAAACAAAACCTTCACCAAAGCGTTTCCCAGATTTAGGCCGGAGATATGGGCCAGCAAAAATAGAACCTCGCGCCCCATCTAAAAAAGCCCCCAAACGTATTTCGGAAACAAACATAGCCAAACTGGACAGCGCCTATAAAGAGTTCCGTGACAAAATAAGGAAGACTGATCCTGTCAATGCAATGGACGCACAAGCTCAGAACAAAGTCGGGCAACTTGTAAGGCAACTGGATGAAGTGCTGCTGACAAACCCGACCTATGCAAAAGGACGTGCCAGACATAAACTTATTACTGAAAAAGTAATCGATGTATTGGACGCTGGTGATATAGGCGCATTAAGTAGAGCCGGTAGCAGTGTCGATTCTGTAACAAAGATCATTTCATCTCCGACATCAGCCAGAAAGGAAAGTATCACTCAACTAGCAACCCTGTTAAACAAAGTTAACCCAAAAACTTTCCCCAAAATCGCAAGGCTTTGGATGGAGAATGTCTTCGACGTAAAACTGAGGGTCAACAAGGGTGGGCCTGATTTAGCGGCTGGCGCTGATATCTTTCAGGCGATGATGGGTACACCGCTAACGCGAACACGTACACTCGCTGTTCTTGATGGTGTAGCTAGGGCGCAAGGGAAAGACCCTAAACAACTAAAAATGGGTTTTGAAAAACTAATGAGAGTGTTTGAACGAACAGGCCGTATTCCAGGTTTTGGAAGCCCGACTCAACCACGGCAAGAATTTGCCAGACAAGCCGGTAAGGGTAGGCTCACAGCAATTACGGATTTAGCCATAACCAAACCTTTGGGAAAGGTTAGCGAGTGGTTATCTGATATGTACAGGAAAAGGGCGTTCAATAAACTTGCAGATGTGTTCACCCATCCAAATTCTGTAGACAAATTAATTGATTTGGCAAAGAAAAAACCACGCACGGCGGCTATTCAAACGGCTGCATGGGAAGTCATCACAGCGTCACGCGAAGCGGCGGAACTAGAACCAACTGGAGAATAGAAGGAAAACAATATGGCAAGCATTTATGACTGGTCTGCAACGGCGGCGAGTAACGCTACAGTTGGCTCAATAAACTGGGCTGAAGGACAAGCCCCATCCACCATAAATAATTCTGCGCGTGACACTATGGCGGATGTTGCCAAGTGGCGTGATATTCTTGGCGGTGCTAAAATTAGTTCTGGGACGGACACAATTGCTCTCACAAGCGGGCTATCACTTTCTGCATATGCACAGGGTATGATGATAGCTTTTGAAGCCGGTGGGGCAAATACGGGCGCAGCAACTTTGAATATAGACAGTATTGGCGCTAGGGCAGTGGTCAAAAGACATGATGTTGCTCTTGCACCAGGCGATATTGAAGCTGGGCAAATAGTTCTGGTTGCATACGAGGCTACGGCAAACAACTTCCAGATGTTAAGTCAAATTGCCGCTAACACTCTGAATATAACCAAGGGCGGTGACATAGCTAGCGCCTCTCCACTGGTGATCGACACAGACGGCAATTACTTCGATGTGACAGGTACGACAAGTTTCGCCGCGATGACGGTAGAAGCTGGCAACTTTTTTATGTTGCAATTTGATGGCGCTTTAACCATTACGCATGGTTCGGGTATTGAACTTCCTGGCGCTGCCAACCTGACGACGGCCACGGGCGATAGATTGATGTGTTACGCAACTGCGGCTAACACGGTTGTAGTGATGTCGGTAGAAACAGAGGCTGCTTCTTCTGGCGGTGGTTTAACATCCGTTCAAACATTCACAGCGTCTGGGACTTGGACTAAACCCGCTGGGATAGGAACGATTGTTGTAGAACTAGTTGGCGGCGGTGGCGGAGGCGCGGGTGGAATTGCTAATAATTATATCGGTGCAGCAGGAGGTGGTGGCGGTTACTCAAAAGAGCTTCTCGCCGCAGCGTCTCTCTCTTCTGAGACAGTGACTATTGGTGCTGGCGGTGCTGGTTCTGGACAGGCAACTGCTTCCACTGGAGGGACAACTTCGTTCGGTTCTCTGCTTTCTGCTACAGGTGGTGCAGGCGGTGATTACAACTACGCTACTAGTGGTACAGGTGAAGGTGGCAGTGGGGGTACTGGCAGTGGAGGCACTATTAATTCCACAGGCCAAGGTGGTGGCGGTAAAGTTGATGCTAGTACCTATCATGGTGGTATGGCTGGCGGCAGTTCACATATGGGAGGCGGTGGCCGTGGTATAGCCTACAACGAATCCGCAAACGGGGAGGTCGGCGGTAACTACGGAGGCGGTGGCGGTAGTGGTATACAAAGTTATATTGGGGGTGCTGGCGCACCTGGAATTGTTGTTGTTTGGGAGTATGCATAATGAAAGCACTTATTCAAGGAACTCGTATTTGTCAAACTGTTCCCGACGATAAAACCTTTCCTGTCCACAATGATCTGCAATGGGTATCTGTTTCTGACGACACTGTCGTTGATAAGGATAGATGGGTAGACGGCGCAGTGGTTAAATACGTTGAGCCAGTTCCAAGCGCCTTAGATAAAATAATGGTGCTGGAAACTGCAATAACCCCACGCCGTATCCGCGACAGTGTGCTGACAGACGATGGCCGCGCTTGGCTGGATTCCCAGGAAAAACTAATCGCAGTTGAGCGCGGGAAACTCTAGTGGAAAAGTGCATACATTGTACTGATAACTGTGCCTGTCATTGCTCTGTAAAATGCCCCACTTGCTCATGTGATGAATGCAACTGCCGCCAAGAGGACTAATAATGCATGGAGCTAATCACTTCACACTGGCATCAAATTGTTTTCATAATCGGCCTGATTGTCGTGGCCGTAAAACTCTCCGCTCAAGTTAAGGAAATCCAGAAAGATTTAGACGTTATCGAAAAGCGCGATACCTACGTAGAAACGGTGAAGCTCCGCGCTCAAATCGATCAAATGGAAAGCCATTATCAGAGTCAGATCAGCGCCCTCTGGGATTTTACAAATAAGCTCAGAGATCGGTTTAACGGACATTCAAAATGAATCCAAACAATTTAGAGAAACACGCCATCAAAATAGCAAAGCTGGAAGAGCGCGTTCTGGCGCTGGCTAAAGCGGCGAAGCAACAATATAAACTCCACAATGGTACGCACCCTAGAGAGGCTAGAAGTTGAAAAATGGAGCAAACAAAAGCTACAATCGATGTCTTGGGCGTTGCTGCTGTAGCTGGCACAATAATGGATCTTCTGCCCACAGCCACGGCCTTCCTTACACTGATCTGGTTTGCAATCAGAATCTGGGAAACCAAGACGGTTCGTAAACTGTTTAAACGTGATATATGAAATTTCCCATCTGGATTGCACCACTATTTCTAGTGGGTTGCGTTTCATCAACAGACCCACCGATTAAAACTTCCCTGAAGCCTACGCCTTGCCCGATTGCAGACAGAGATATCAGATTTGTACGTACTCTTGTTCTGTCTCGAAATCCTGTTCTGCAAGAACACACAATCCCATCTGGCGATGGTCTGGATATTTTCCTTTCTACATTTAACAAGGCTGAACCGCCCACAGACGTTAAAGCGGAACAAGTACACTATTTTTACTCACCAGTTTCAAAGGGTGGGGTACTGTATGCAGCTACGTCAAACTGCATGACTCATTACTTTTTTTTAACGAAATCTCACTTTGACCAAATGAAGAAAGGAGAAGTACCCGTTGCCCCTACCAACGCTCCCAAAAATTCCAAATCGGCGGTTAACAGTATCACAGAAAGTCGGCCCTTTTGTAGTCAGTGTGAGTTACCACCCACAGACAGGAGCGCCCTTCGAGGTGTGGTTTTCAAACCGTCCGAAAAGTGGGACAGAACTGGAGCTCCATATGTACAACCTGGGAGTGGTTACAAGCAAACTAATGCAACACGAACCGTTATGATTGAGCCAGACCAACTTCGCGAAAATGTAATCAAGCCAACTCTCAAATCTATAGGCTTATATTCTCCAGCAGCAGAAGACCTGTTACTTGCCACGGCTATCATGGAGAGCGGGTTGGTATATTTGCGCCAACACAACAACGGCCCAGCCCGTGGGATTTACCAGATTGAGCCAGCCACTCGCGCTGATTGCCATGCAAACTTCTTAGAATATAGGGATAAACTTGACGTTGATATCCACCGCCTTTTAACCAGTGAACACCCAGACGATCAGTTGATTACCAATCTTTCATACGCCACAGCGATTGCAAGAATAATTTATTTCAGAGCGCCAACGCCTCTGCCAGAGCATGGCGATTTAGAAGGTTATGCAAAATATTGGAAGAAACATTATAACACACCATTAGGCGCTGGCACGGTTGATGACTTCATAGATAAAACAGGAGATTTTATATAATGAGTATCGGTATAAGTCTTTTACTTCTACTGCTTTTGTAACCATGTTGGGTATTGCTGAATCAGTAATTGGTGTAGCCGGTAAGGTTCTGGATAAGTTTGTAGAAGACAAGGATCTCAAGACAAAACTGTCTCACGAATTAAAGACGCAAATCGTCTCCCTGGATCTGGCACAGGCACAGGCAAATATAGAGCAAGCCAAGCATCCCTCAATTTTTGTAAGCGGTGCAAGGCCAAGTATCATGTGGATTTGCGCCTTTGGTCTTGGGTGGCAATTTGTATTCCAGCCTGTGGCGGTGTGGGTTTTAGCTATCAGTAATTCTGATATGGCTTTACCTATTATTCAAACTGAAGGGCTGATGAGTTTAACTCTTGCCTTACTAGGTCTTGGTTCAATGAGAACGGCTGAGAAATGGAAAGGCGTACAAAGAAATAATATGAAGCAATGATTAAGTGGCTTTACAAATTGCAATGGAGATTTTGCATTTGGATAAACAAAAAACTAAATGGAAATCCACCGCCTAAATATCTGGGTGGTGAGGAGTAGCAACCCAGCCAACAGATTTTTAAATTCGGAATTTGCGATGAATTTTTACCAACAAAACTACCAACAAAAATTATATAACATGCCTGTAAGTGGTTGCGGGGGTAGGATTCGAACCTACGACCTTCAGGTTATGAGTCTACCGATCAAAACCAACGCACCATAAATATCCCAATAAAATCAGTAGTTTGCCCTGCCTTTGGTGGGGCATCTTTTTTTGTTTGTGCGTTGTACATCGATTGTTCAGTGGTTGTTTACCAACACAATTACCAACAAATGACTGTCAGGTTATTTATTACTTGCACACATATTAATAATGTGCTAAAAGGATATTGCAACTAGCACAAGGATAGATGATGGAATTTATAGTCCAGATAATAAAACTAATAATAGAGATGTTGTAAGATGAAACCGAAAACATTTTACCAACGTTTTGAAGACACGTTTATCGTCGAGTTTTATGATACGAATGGACGTGTTCGCGCTCCCAGCCGACATCCGGCTACGGGGGTAAAATTCACTGAAGAAACCGCCGCCTCGTTTTTTAACGATCTGAAAACCGCTTTTGAAAAGGGTGTAAACATTGGAAACAAAATTCCGATTGGCGATACCGTTGAAAGTTTCTTACAAAAAAAAGAAAAGGAGTTGCGGCCCAACAGTTATGTAACTCTGGAAGGGCATATTCTGAATCATCTAATGCCGCTCATGGTTGATGGTATCAGAATGGAAGACAAGCCGGTTCTCCAGATTACCACCGGCTATTGTGACGCAGTCAGAGAAGCACTCATGGAAAAAGACATCACCATAAAAACTGTCAGAAATCTGTATCGCACGTTCGATCAGTTGGTTGGTTTCATAAACCTGAAAGACAAATGGGGATTGGAACGAAACTACGCAAAAGATATTCGTATCACCGGCACTGGCAAGCGTAACACCAAGATCGTTAAGCCACCGGCAAAAGAAGACATTTCAAAAGTGATGGGTTATTTATCAAAGCATAATGATTGCAGACTGCTGGTCTTTTTAACGCTTTACGAAACAGGTATGCGTATATCTGAATTAGTAGCTCTCAGGCCAGACGATGTTTTACGTGATGCTCCAATGTTACATGTTCGTCGCGCTGCGCCAAAGGGTGTAATCTTTCGCACCAAGACGCAAGCCGGAAACAGGAAGATTCCTCTTGGAGACATTCTGTTTCGCCGTCTGAAGGAACACATTATATCACTGCCACCTAAATCAAAATTACTGTTTCAAAATCGAAACGGCAAAATGTTAAATTCTGACAATATTCGTGAACGCTGGTTTTATGAGACTTGCGATCAGGCCGGTGTGGAGCGGTTCGGCCCTCACCAGCTTCGACATTTCTATCGGTCATCTCTCACAGCCCTGGGTGTAAGCAAGGAAGTTATCGATTACCGAATGGGGCATGAACAAGGCGGCAATGTGGGGGAGAAAGTTTACCTCGATGCAGAGTTAGCCAGCAATGTCGAAACAGTCAGCATTGCACAGCACACCAGACTCATTCAGTAAAAGTTAACAAAAACGGCCTTCGAGGATCGTTCAGGAGTAGTCTTCTCGATAGGCTCTGGGGGGTAAGTAACCCCCTTATTCCTTGCTTTTTCGGTCATATACTTTTTTGGATTTAACAATTCGCTGCTGGTATTTCTTGGTGTGCAGATCAGCAGCAATTGTGTTTCTTCTTCTTTTGGCCTGTTTAAACGGCTTACTCTTTTTTGCCATTTGTTAGTTTGTCCAATTCGTTCAGACTGTCTGTAAGACTGTGTTCGGTGTTTTCAAATTCCTCTTTGTCGAAAATGAAAAATCGTTTGTCACTCAAATTGGGGCGATAAAGAACTTTCAGAATATCCATAGCGACAAATGCCAGGAGCTTTATTTCAGCATCATAATTTAGCGGTACATGGCTTCCCATTTTTTTTCGTGTGCCGGAGAATCTGTATTTCTCATATGTATAAATTTTTCCGTGGCTCTTAATTGGGAAAACTCTCAAGCCGCTGGTAGATTTTACCTGGACAGCAATAGGACTGCCACCTCTGGGTGTAATCAGGATATCATAGTGTAAACTTTCTGTTGCTTTAGACGCTGGCAATCCACGCTGCCACAAATCCGACAGCACCAGGAACTCACCAGCTACACCTATTTCTGTATTTTTTATGTTCATGCCGGATTAACCAGACATAGAGACATAACGCCAGAAATTATCTGAAAAGGTACTGGCCTTGATATTTTTGCTGGATGACCAGATCCACAGGTCTATCGTCATACCCAGACTGCGCTGCATTTTTGTCTAGAGTATTCTCACAGACATTGCGGATCGTGCTGGCGAAGTACTTCCCTCCCCGCTTTCCGACAATGCCCCTTTCATTAAGATCATTTGCAATGGATCGATATGATAAGCCAGCATTCCTCATATCAAGGATTTCCTCATCTATCTCGACCAATCGTCCATCCTCGGTGGTCTTGCAATCATATAGTCTGGAATTTTTACCAAACTTGTATTTATCTATCATGTCCAAATATTCATTTCTGTGTTCATCAAAAATTTTATTAACCCGTTTTTCCGTTGTAGTAAAAGCCATATTTCTCTCCTTGGTTAATGCCCTAGCTCCACGTTTAATTCCACTGCCTCTTGATATGTGAGGCAGCGCATCTCTTTAATTTTTATGAACTCTCTGCCTAGATGACCTCTGACTGAAAGAGATATTTGTTCATAGGTGGTTCCGACACTCTGAATACACGTCTTATGGTCGTTAAAACTTCGTGTCCACTGTAACCAACCGTCTGCTGGCATTCTTGTCGTTACGACTAAAACAGTAATGAAAAATAGTTTAATCATGACGGCCAGATGCTTCTGTGGGCTTTATCGACTTTCCGCAAATGCCCCTGTTTGACGAGGGCGGTGACTTGGTAATGAACACCCGCCTTCCCCTTCAGACTCAGACCATCAGCAATCTCCTGGTAGCTTGGTGAGTAGCTGTTTTTCAGTACAAATCGCTTGATAAAATTTAACGTTTCACTTTGTCTTGGAGTCATTCCAGTACCTCACAATCGGGATTAATTGTTCAATCAATCGCCATGCCTGACCCTCAGATATTTCCCGCACACATACCTCCTGATTTCCATCCTGAACTCGCAGCCAAGTTTTGCCGCCTTCCTTGTTGAAATTTACATATGTTAAATCATCGGTGCTGGTTATTAGGGCCATCTTTAAATATCCGCCCATATATCATCATAATTATTTATTGTGGGAATATGTTCTATCGGATGGAGAACATTTTGCGGTATCCAATACGCATATTGATTTCTCAACTTGCTTGACCAGTATTCCTCTTTTTTACCTTCGTGGCCGTAAACCCACCCGACGATCCACCAGCTTTGTTTGACGCTGTTGTCGCCTCTGACCAGTACAAATATATGGTCAGGGTTGTCATGCTTGCTCATCCACAAATGACCGTCTCGATAGCCGGTGGTTCGCACCTGAAGGCCAGCAACATCTCCAGTTTCGCTGTCAAGTTCTCCAACCTGGGGCGACCAGAATTTATCAAGCCATTTTGCAATCACCATCTCGCCCATTGATCCAATGATGTCACTTTCCCATAGCTGGTTGAATGGGACTCCCTGATTGTCTCGCTGCTTTTCGATTGCCTTTAAACGGCGAAACAAACCCTGCATACCGGCGATCAATAATTCGGTTTGGCTTAAAGTTATTTGCACACCTCTGCCTGTCATTGCTTGTCTTGCAAATACTGGTGTGCAACAGATACGAGGGCTGCTTTAGTCTGGTCTGCTGTAAGCCAATCGAGGAGTGCTGCATCACGTAAAATACTTATTTCGTGTGGTAGCAAATGCACTGGTTCGTGCACCAAAGAAATCTTGCTTTCAAGTTGTTCTGGTATGTTACCCATCTCTATCGCGCAAATCCTTTTGTACAAACTGCCACCACTTCACCATCAGAACAGCACATCCAGCAGCCACAAAAACACCAACTATGCTGATGATTGCAAAGTAAACATCATCCATTAAGGCATACCGCCACGGTTCGGTGCTTGGTTATTGTCGTCGTATTTAGATTCGTAAAAGTTTACCTTTCCATCCCATTCCGCCGCCATTTTCCCTGCTGGCAGTTGGTTGATATACATAAACTGCTTACCATCGTCCGTGGTTATTAAACGCCCTATTTTCATAGAACGCTGCTTGGGATAATTACCTTCCATAACAATTTCACCGTTCTCGATTACCTTCTCTCCGTAAATCACTGCATCCAGATTTTTAGACATTGTTTAGACTCTCCTTTTTCTTTTCGATTAAAGACATAATTTTTTCGTATATTTTCTCATCTCGGTTTTTAGTGTCGTTGATGTTTCTCAGGTTAGAGGTGAAAAGTTCCTCAACCTCAGTAACTGATTCACACTCTCCAAACTTTTCTTCTGCCCACTTCAAACGGATTAAAGATTTTTCATCGACAGGTTTAACTTCAGTTTTTTCTGGTGGTGGTGGTTCGGGTTGGGACACTGTTGGAGCAACTGCATCAGTTGGTGCTAACTGGGGGTTGTCTGAAAACTCTGATTTCATCTGTTGCACATATTTGCTGTCTTCCCATTTGCCCAAGAAAACATCAGAGTTGAAACCAAGAACGGATAAGCATTTAGTTAAACCATCAGTTGTTGCCTTCTTAAAACAATCGTTGTCTTTCTTGGTTTCTTTCGCGTCTATATACAGCCCAGCTTGCCCCCATTGTTCGATGTAAGATTCTCGCGTTCCGTGCCAGAGTCTTATCAGTATGGCGATCTCATTCGTGGTTGTGTATTCTATCGGGCGTTGTACAGTCCATCCCCATCCTGTACCGGCGGAACCAAATACTTCAGTAGCTCTCTTGATCTGGCTGTAAGGGTCAATAGATGTAAACTTGCGCCCGAATGTTACGGGCTTTGTATATTTAGGATCAGTTTCGGATACGAGATTCCAAAGGTTTTTTATAGCTTCCATATGTTCTTTGCCTCCACTAGATATTCTGGGTCAATATTCCAGTACATACTTTCCCAATCCGCTGGGATAATCGTTTTAAGGAAATCAAAGTCAGTGCTGATTCTGAGAAGATTTTGCCGTTGTATTGCGATCTGACGAGCATATTCCAATAGGCGTTCCATGTTTTCTGTCGTTAATGATTCACAGTTATTTGAATCAAACAGAACGCAGTTCATGTCTCTCACATACAAAAGGCGTGGGTGAAGGCCGGTAGCCTTCCAGTATATCGCGCACTGTAGAGTGTGATTAAACGACGGCACTTTGGGCATAGGCGCCGCACCGCCGTTCTTCTTTCTCCACTTGGTTTTTATTTCGAGAAAATTGTTTTCCCAGATCAGATCCACATAACCCAAGACAGGAACGGCTACACCTTCTAATTCAAAAGTAATCTTGCGTTCTATCTCTGGGTTTTTGATAACCAGTTCACGGGTAACACCAACACCGTTTTCAACAACGTCTCCGATTTGTTCCAGGGCTTGGTCTTTTAATTTTGCATCAGCCTCATCTCTGGGTGCGTACAAACT
>Ga0208450_1000227_pt1 | contig 35903 bp, 32 predicted proteins | sample MalvireepMed_908_FD_184249 | JGI IMG/M metagenome (GOLD analysis project Ga0208450, IMG submission 184249) | Marine viral communities from the Global Malaspina Expedition - Malaspina viral metaG DeepMed_908 (SPAdes) (version 2) | ecosystem: Environmental > Aquatic > Marine > Oceanic | place... | reverse complement strand
CGGTTCCATCTTGGTCACTGTTTTGTTGCGAGTTGGCTCTGAGCATTGGGGCTGGCGTGTTAATCTTTTCAAAAAACGCAACGCAGCGCCTAGCGAAAAAGTGCCATAAACGCGCCTCTTAAACAGTCGGAAGTTTCATCTGTTATGCAGAATAGTTATTCTGCTGTTGTGTAAAATGACAATAACGTTCGCCTGTGGGAACAATAGACAATGCAAAAAAGATCGAATGAAGAATTGCACTATGTAAATGGTGAATTTTTTCGAAGTGCTCAATTGGCCAAAGCATGATTGCTTTAATTGCATCGCCTATGGGCGGTCTTACTTGGCGCTTTTTGCTATACCATCAACACTAAGTTATCAATAAAGTGACCATTTTCATTATCGATTGTGTCAATCATTGACTTGTGTAACCTTTTTTTATGCTCGCCAAATATGCTGCGTTTTTTATCGAAGGTTTTTGCGTAGTTAATTGCACCTTCCATTAAGGTTTCTTGTGAGTCGAACGCACGTTCAATCACATGATCCTGCTCCAGTTCAGTACCAGAAACCCGTCGCCCCGATAACTTCATCTCGTTGAAGCGATAGTAAGGCATAGCCTTTTTAACGAATTCGATCATGCCGGGTAAAAACGGAATAGATAAATCTACCTCAGGAAAGCAGAAAAACCCTTTATCTGCGCGCATAAAACGAAAATCGCAGGCACAAGCGAGAATGGCACCATTGCCAAAGGCATGACCGTTAATAGCAGCAATCACCGGAATAGGGTAAAGCAACAAGGTTTTAAACACCTCATCCATAGTGTGCATAAAGTCTTTAATATCGTCGAATTGCTTATGCTGCATAGCGGGCATTAACCAGTCTGTATCTATGCCCAAACTGAAGTATTTTTCATCGTCCGACGTAAGCACTAGCGCGCTACAGACCTCATTGGCGAGTATGTCTTCAAGGCGCGCTAATAAATGTTGCGCAAAGGCTGGGTTGTGACGGTTTTCACCTGCCGTCAGGGTGAGTATGGCAACGTTACCTTCAAAGGTGAGTTGGGAAAGAGCATGCATATTTTTTTCACTTCTACTATCAATGTTTGGGCGTATCTTGCAACACTTTGATAGGATTTAAAAATCAATACTATTTATTTTATTCAATTAAAAGGGGCTGGCGCTTTGGCGTATGCTTAGCGGCCTTAGGATAAATCCACGGCGGCAAAATGCTCACAAGTGATTAAAAAGTGCGCAGGCGAGTGTCTTGCATGCCTTATTTTCATGCGCTTTCGCTACGAATCTATCCTAGATTAAAGTATTATGTGCAAAAGCTTGCGCTATTAATCGTAAGTTGTTAAAAAGTCAATGACGTTAAAGAAATATAGAAGCGCCTTCTTGTACAATTAAGTTTACACTAAAGTACGCCCTCTTTTAACGTTTACATTTTTCTTGTTTTAGTAGTTAAGAGAGCCCCATGATTAAGGACACTGTAAATAATATCCACGTTAGTGCCGAAGACGTGTTGATAACCCCCGAAGCGCTTAGCGCAGAGTTACCGGTTTCGGATAAAGCGTTAGCCGCTATTTCTGAGTCGCGCAAAATTGTTTCTGACATTATTCACCGCCGTGACCACCGCATGCTTGTGGTATGCGGCCCGTGCTCAATTCACGATATTGAAGCGGCCAAAGCCTATGCGCTTAAATTGAAAGAGCTGCACGAGTCATGCAAAGACACGCTATTTATTGTTATGCGTGTTTACTTCGAAAAGCCAAGAACCACCACGGGCTGGAAAGGATTGATTAACGACCCACATATTGATGGCTCATTTGATATCGAAACCGGCTTGCGTAAAGCCCGTGAATTACTGATTTGGTTAGCTGAATTAGAACTGCCTGTTGCTACTGAAGCATTAGACCCAATTAGCCCGCAATACTTGGCTGAGTTATTCAGCTGGTCTGCGATAGGTGCACGTACCTCTGAGTCGCAAACTCACCGTGAAATGGCCAGTGGCCTTTCTATGCCTGTGGGTTTCAAAAATGGGACAGACGGTAGCTTAGACATCGCAATAAATGCACTTAAATCGGCGGCATCAGGTCACCGTTTCATGGGTATCAACAAGCAAGGTCAAGTGAGTGTGATTGCAACCAGTGGTAACCCAGATGGGCACATTATCCTGCGTGGTGGCAAACAGCCAAACTATGATTCTGTGTGCGTGTCTGAGTGCGAGTTAGAATTACAAGAAGCAGGGCTAACGGCCGGTTTAGTGGTTGATTGTAGCCATGCTAATTCATCAAAAGACTATCGTCGACAGCCGCTCGTGGCGCAAAACGTAGTGAATCAGATCTTAGAAGGTAACCAATCTATCATCGGCGTTATGTTAGAAAGCCACCTTAAGGCTGGCAACCAAAAGGCTGACGGTAAAAAGCCGGAAGAGCTGGAGTTTGGTGTTTCTATTACCGACGGTTGTATTGACTGGGAAACCACAGAAACATTAATAAGCCAAACCAGAGATAAATTAATAACTGTGTTACCCTTACGTCAAAATAAACGCACAGACGTGGCCTAATAAGGCAGCCGTGCATTTTTGATTTGAAGGATGACAGGTAATGGCAGATTTTTCGCAGCAATTGAACACGCTGCGTGAAGGAATTGACGAGCTGGATTCACAGCTCGTCGAGCTTTTAGCAAAGCGCAGTGCGCTAACAACGCAAGTCGGACAAATAAAAGCCGAAGCTGGTATGCCAGTTTATGTGCCTGAAAGAGAAAAAGCCCTCATTACGTCTCGCCGTGCGCAAGCAGAAGCACAAGGTGTATCGCCCGACCTCACCGAAGATTTACTACGCAGAATCATGCGTGAGTCATATCATACTCAAAACAATCGATATCGCTGTGTTAACCCGTCTTTAGGGCAGGTTGTTGTCATTGGTGGTGCTGGTGCTTTGGGTAAGGTATTCGTGGGTTTATTCGAACGCAGTGGCTATCAGGTTACCGTTGTGGAACAAGAAGACTGGCAATCAGGCGATGCCCAGCAAACCTTAAGTCAGGCAGCATTAGTCATTGTTGCCGTGCCTATCAATGTGACTGAGCACGTCATTGCGCAACTTACCATGCTGCCAGAGGATTGTATCCTCGCGGACATTACTAGTATCAAAGATAAGCCACTTAAGGCCATGTTAGAAGCTCACCAAGGCCCCGTGGTTGGATTACATCCTATGTTTGGCCCAGATGCACCGGGAATGATTAAGCAAGTTGTGGTGGTCTGTGATGGCCGTCAACAGCAACGCTATCGCTGGTTAATTGATCAAATGCGTATTTGGGGCGCCACTATTCATCAAAGTACGTCGCAAGAGCATGATAAAGCCATGGCCTATATTCAAGTCATGCGTCACTTTAATACCTTTGTGTATGGAGCGCATTTAAAGGGTGAAAACCCGGATCTTGAAAGCCTCACTATGTTTAGCTCTCCCATCTACCGGCTTGAATTGGCAATGGTGGGGCGATTGTTTGCACAAGCTCCCGCGCTTTACGCTGATATTATCTTTAATAATCCAGATAACTTTGCCTTGTTGCGCCGTTTTTATGACAGATTTGGCCTGGCTTTGACCTTGCTTGAACAGGGTGACAAAGACGCCTTTATTGCTCAATTTTCCGACATTGGGCAATGGTTCGGTGAGTACGCAAAAACCTGTTTAGTGGATAGCAAACAGTTGCTATTGAAAGCCGATGATGGACAGCTACTTCGCAATAAAACGTAGTGTTGTTTTAAGGCAACGACAGTCTAATAAAAAAGCGACCTATTGGTCGCTTTTTTATGCGTGAGAACGCCGTGAATTATTCCGCTAGGGCGCTGGCCGCCGCCACTTTGGTGGGGCTGATTTCTTCACTTGGGTAGCACCCGAGGACTTTGATATAGCGAGTAATAGGGCGCAATGCATCTATGGCATTTTGCACAGGTCCATCTTCTACATTGCCTTCTACATCAATGTAAAACATTTCTTCCCATGGGTTGCCGGGAATTGGGCGAGATTCAAGCTTAGTCATGTTAATGCTATTGTCGCGCAGGACTAACAGGGCTTCGACTAACGCCCCGGGTTTTTGTATTGTCGACATGACCAAGGTTGTTTTAGCCGGAACTTGAAGCGGCACAACAACAGGCTGACGTGCGACAACAATAAAGCGGCTGTGGTTTTCTTTTTGATTGGCCAAGTTGCTTTTTATTGCCGTAAGCCCATAAAGGTTACCACCGGCTTCACTCCCAATTGCCGCTACGTCATCACGCTTCATTTCGCTGACAGTAAGCATGGCCGAAGAGGTGCTATCCATGGTTTTTACTTCCACATTGCCAAGCTCTGCAAGAAAGTGGCTGCACTGAGTAAATACCTGAGGGTGAGCGTACAAGGTTTTAATTTTGTCTATGCTTGTGTCAGCTCCTACCAACAGGGTATGACGAATAGGGTGGGTAAGCTCCCCAATAATGCTAAGTTGGGTATGCTGAAGCTGGTCGTAAACTTCATTAATACTCCCCGAGGTTGTATTTTCAATGGGCAATACCGCGTAATCGGCTTCTGCATTTTCTACTTTTTGAATTATTTCGCTAAAGCTTTGGCAGCCTATTTCCAATAGCTCGCCCGGGCGACGTGAAAAATACTTCTGTGTGGCTAAATAGGAATAAGAGCCTTTATCACCTAAGAATGCTACGCGATTCAATGGCAGCGTACTGCCAGGGTTAGCGCGCTCGGCCAACATGGCTTGCTGATTAAGTACAGAATCTTCAATGATGACATGGAAAATCTGGGTCACGTAGTGGGGATCTAGGCCTACATCCTTACCTTCTTTTATCAGGCGAACAAGCAGCTGTTCTTCACGCTTTTGATCGCGTACAGGAATGTGATGCTTAATTTTGGTCTCAGCAACTTCGTTAGTGAGGGTTCGACGTTCAGCCAGTAGCGTAAGAAGTTCGCTGTCTAAGGCGGTTATCCGTTCTCTTACGGCGTCTAAAGCGTTCTTTGACATAGTTTTCCACTTGTTGATAAAAGCTAAAAAAAAACCTCCCGTTGAGGGAGGTTTTTATGCATGTAGCTGCGCCTCCCTATTTAAAGAGCATAAACGCAAAAAAGAAAGCTACTGCATACATATTATTCTGTTTCATGCCTCAAACTTTATGCTTGCACGTGCGCTCTGTCAACCATTTATTACAATGGTGAAAAGAGAAATTGTACTTACCTCTTGATTCAGTGCGCATAACAAGATAGACGAGCGCGCTATCTGACCAGCGCGAAGCAGATTATTCGTTGCCTAACAGCGCTGCTAACATCTGGCGTACTTCTGTAGGCTCGAAGGGTTTGTCACATAAGGCATTAACGCCCGTCTGCTGGATGTTGGCCATGTGGGCGCTGTCCGCTGACTCCGACGTCACCATAATGATAGGAATGTGGGTGGTTTCTGGGTTAAAGCGAATAAACTCTGACAACTCTCTGCCATCCATTTCCGGCATGTTGTAGTCGGTTACCACTAAGTCGAAGGCCTCATCTTTAATAAAGGTAAGTGCCATGGCCCCGTTTTCGGCTTCCTTAATGCGCTGTAAACCCATCCCTTCTAGTACGCGACGAATATGGTTACGTGCTAGTTTACTGTCGTCTACCAGAAGCACACGTACATCATGAATATCAAACAGCTCAAGTTCTAGCTCATCGTGATTGATAAGATCTAAGCTGGCGTTAAGGGCGCGAGATAAGTGCAGAGGCTCGAAGGGCTTGGGAAGAATAGCGGCAACACCGGCTTGCTTAAACTCTTCCAATTTGCTGATTCGGTTTTCACTTGATACCAACATAAAAGGAATCGTTTTAAACTCGTCGTTTTCCTTAATAAATTTCAATAAGTCTATGGCGGTGCCATCTTCAAAGTACATGGCACTTACTATTAAATCCGCGCCATGGGCTTTCACTGCTGACATTGCCTCTGAAAGGGTACTGACGGGGTCAATTTCCTTTACTTTCTCTTTAAGCAATAAAGTAGTGATAATTTTACGTTGAGTATCCGAGGGCTCAACGAGAATAATGTGTAAATCAGAAATTGACAGCTTTTCCATTCCAGACTCTTTTTGTTATTTATTAAGGAAATTGAAGGTTTATTGTTAACCTCCAGCGATTTTAGCGCTAAAGCCTTTTGCTTGCAGCAAGCCTTTTAGTTTTTCTCGATCGTCGGTTTGTACTTCGATAACGCCGTCCTTGACAGCGCCACCACATCCGCACTTTTTCTTAAGCTCTGTACCGAGTTTTTTTAACTCGTCTGGGGCTAAGTCTAGTCCTTTAATAAGAGATACGCCTTTTCCTTTCCGACCTTTTGTCTCTCTATGAATGCGTACAATACCATCTGAAGAAACAGAACGCGTTTCTTCTTTAGGCGAGTTTTTTATTTTTCCACTTTCTGTGCTGTACACCAAAAGTGCGTCTTGCCAATCTTGCATATCACCTCCTTAAAAGTGCTCATGACCCCTTTTATAGCCAATGATGTGCTGTCTAGCGTTAGACCAATTGATAAAAACACATCGCTGGCATAGGTTTTAAACTAAGCTACTATGAATGATAGCAAATAAGCGCTTACTTTCTTATCAGAAACTCTTTTTTAGATGACCGTTATTGGAAAATTTGCGCACCAACCGCACTTGCGAATAATGGAGGCATTATGGATGTGAATACTCGCGTCAGTGGCGACAATCAAACCCTCATAGTGGATATAGGGGAAAAGTTCGATTTCAGTAAAGTCGAGGCGTTTCGTGCAGCATATAAAGACTTGCCTAGCGGTATTAACCATATCTCGGTAGATTTAGCGAAAACAGAATACATGGATAGCTCTGCCCTCGGAATGCTGTTAAATATGCAAAAGGCGCTGACAGGGAAAGATCTCACCTACAGCATTGTAAACGCTAGACCACCTGTTGCGCGTATTTTGCAAATTTCCCGATTTGATAAAAAGTTTACGCTACGATAATGGGCGACAGTTTATTAATGCCGCGAATTTTAATTGACGTAATAGCATGAAAATACTGATTGTTGATGATGAGCAAATTAATCGTACACTGTTATTGTGCATGTTGCGTGAGGCCGGATTTACCGATTGCATTGAAGCTGAAAGCGGAGAGGCCGCGCTAGATATCATCGTCCAACAACCTCCCGACTTAGTCTTGTTGGATGTCATTATGCCGGGCTTAACCGGGTTTGAGGTGGCGCCAAAAATAAGAGAGCATGTTAAAAACCGCTATCTTCCAATATTATTCATTACAGCATTAGACGATAAAGAAAGCTTAGTCAGATGCCTCGAAGTTGGCGGCAACGACTTTGCCACCAAGCCGTTTGACAAACATATTCTAACCGCGAAAATTAAAGCCCATGAGAAAATTTGGGCGTTAAGCGCTCGAATAGAAGAGCAAAACAAAGCGTTACGTTTCTACCAACAAAGGGTGGCTCGCGAACATGCCATTGTTGAGCACATCTTCAGCCACGCCATTGTTAATGAAGACGAGATCCTCACCTATTTTGATCATCACCTAGCGCCTGCTGAAACCTTTAATGGTGATGTGTTTATTTGTAAGCCCAGCCCAAGTGGCGGACTCTATTTTCTCGTGGGAGATTTTACCGGCCATGGCCTTGCCTCTGCCATTGGCGCACTCCCCGTCACCCGCGCCTTTCAGGAAATGACCGCGAAAGGTCTCGCGGTGAGTGAACTCGCGTTAGAATTAAACAATGTGCTTTTACGCTTTTTACCTGCCGATATGTTTATGGCGGCAGTGATTGGTGAAATTGGTGCAGACGGCAAGCGCCTTACGTTGTGGCAGGGAGGGATGCCAGAAATGTTGTTGGTCTCCGAAAATGGAGACGTCCGCCGTTTAAACGCCAAGCATATGGCATTGGGTATTCTTGAAAGCCAAGAATTCAATAGTGATAGCGACACGTTAACCATGCGCCATGGCGACCAACTCGTTTGCTATACCGATGGTTTGATGGAAGTCACCAACGATAAAAAAGAAATGTTAGGAGAAGAGGGGATTCGGCAGTGGTGCCTTAATAGCGCGGTGGTCACTGCCAATGGGCTTTATCAACATGCGAAATCCTACAATAATCATCATGTTTTCGATGACGATGTTACTGTTGTGGTGTTTAAAAGCCAGCCGTTGGCGTTACACAAATGCGCCCCTGTTGAATTAGATATTCCGGCCTCTATTGATATAGCGTTGACACATCAGCATTTAAAGCTGGAAGGAGTATTACAGCGGGTGTTGCAAGTCGCATCTCAATGCAGTGGAATCCAGTTGGTGCGTTCAACCTTATTTACGGTTATTTCTGAAATGTTTAGCAATGCGTTGGAACATGGCATTCTAAAAATGGATTCATCAATTAAACATTCAACAGAAGGGTTTGCTCACTACTATGCTGAGCGGGAGTTACGTTTAGCTGCGCTTGAGCATGGTTTTATTAATATTAACATCACAGCATTACCTACAGACAACCTCATTAAAGTGTCGGTTAAAGACAGCGGTGAAGGCTTTGAATACCAGGCTTCTCCTCAACCCAGTGAAGAAGCGACGTTTGGACGTGGGTTAGCGCTGATAAAAAGCTTATGTCATGACATTCTCTTTGAAGAAGGTGGCAGCAAAATAATCTGTTTACTAAAGACAAACGTTACTAACTGAACGATGTATCTCTACTTTTGAGCGCATACGCGGCGTATTTATTCAAAGTTGTGATATGTAGTGAAAACGAATTGAGTAAAGTTAGGAGTAAACCGTTATGTTGCGTTCGTTACTGCAATTATTTGAGTCTCATGCGTCCACACAAGAACCTGAGCTTACCGTGGAACTTGCTACCGCTTCACTATTAAGTGAGATTATACGCGCAGATACAAACATCGAAGAGGCTGAGTTAGAAGCTTATAAGAAACAGCTTTATAGGCAATTTTCCCTTTCCCAAGAAGCCCTGGCGACCTTAGCGAAAGAAGGGCAGGCTTCTGCTGAGGAAGCGGTAGACCTGGTGCAATTTACCCAAGTCATTAATACGCATTGCGACAATCAGCAAAAACACACCATATTAAAAAGTTTGTGGGAAGTCGCCTATGCAGACAACGCGATTGCGCCTATTGAAGAACATACTATTCGTCGCATTGCAGATTTGCTTCACATACCCCATAGTCAATTTATTAAAACCAAATTGGCGGTTACCGATGGTGAAGTGTAAGTATAAATACGAATAACCCGACTCCCTCCTTATTGGGTTGACGAATATCAACCCAAACTTGCGATGAAACGGCTAAACATTCACCTTTTAATTTAAAATATGCTATAAACGTCGGCTTTATTTTACTTGTCAATTAGTCAATAGTTGGTATTTTTTAAGTTGCAGTAGCTTTTCTGACCCAAAACACGTTAAACGGGCAGAAAGATGAGGACGTTTAAGTGTTTAAGTCTATCAAAGGGCCTGTGGGTATTATCATCACAGTGTCGTTGTCTTTAATGGCGTTATTAGTTCTGTGGTTGGCAGTCAGCGAGCACAAAATCACCTATGTGGCGTCAGCGAAAGAGCATGCCAGCACTTATAGTGAAGCGGTGGCGACGATGATTCAGCCCCATATGACAGATGTAAACCTGCCTGAAGAATTTACCCAAACAATTGTTTCACTGTTCAGCACCAATGACCATTTTATTGGGGCCCGTATTTATAACAGCGACGCTACACTCATAAAAGAACAAGCTGGGCGAGTAGGCCAACGGCTTATCGAGCCATTCTTTCAACAGGCTGACGTTCAGGCCTTACCAGAGGGCAGTTCGTACGATCAGCATGCAATTGCGGTAAGGCATACGATTGGGAAAGACATATACCCCGATGGGTATCTGGTTTTATTTTTTGATACCAAATCGTCGGTGTCTAGCGGTATTTCCTCATTACTTTGGCAAATCTTTCCGCTTGTTTTTGCATTTTGGTTGTTTTGCGTACTTTGCAGTTTGTATTGGATACACCGTTTATTAAAGCCGCTGACGAATTTAACGTCGTTTACGCACTCGGTCATCGAAACAAAAGACTATGCGCTTAGAAACCACCTAGTGGACAACAACGAAGTGGGAGCCCTTGGCGACAGCATTAACCGCTTGCTTGAAATGATTGAAGTAGAGCTACTTATTAATCATGAACAAAAACAAATATTAATTGAACAGCAAGACGAAATGTCTCGATTAGCGAATTATGACAGTTTAACCGGCTTACCCAATCGCCAGTTTGTACTTGATAACCTTAAACTAGAGTTAGCCAGAGCAAAGCGTAACAATGATGATTTAGCCTTGCTGTTTTTTGATTTAGATGGCTTTAAAGGCATTAACGATTCATTAGGTCATGAAACCGGCGATTTAATTCTTATTGAAGTGGCAGATAGGGTGAGCGACCTGGTTCGCGAAGGGGATCTTGTGGCGCGTTTAGGCGGCGATGAGTTTCTTATTTTACCTGACCGCGATGTGAGAGATGCCAGTATTGAAAGTTTAGCCTCTCGTCTTATTGCTGCATTTGAACAACCTTTCAACCTAAGAGGCTTGTCGCTGACGGTGGGGGTTAGTGTTGGTATCGCCAAAGCAGCAGATGCGCACTACAACTTAAGTGAGTTAATGAGTAATGCTGACCTAGCAATGTACCGTTCAAAGGCAAAAGGGCGGGGCAGTTTTACCGTATTTACCCTGGATATGGTGGCTTCCCATAAGCGGAAGTTACATTTAGCAAACGCCATTGAGCAAAGCCTAAGCCAAAACGAGTTTGAGGTGTACTACCAAGTTAAGGTTAATAAGCACGCTGAGATAGTGGGCTTAGAAGCCTTGCTACGTTGGGAACACCCAGAATTCGGTATGGTAATGCCGAGTGAATTTATTCCAATTGCTGAACAAGGCGGAAAGATAAGTGCCATAACGCAATGGGTAATAGAGCGTGTTAGTGAAGATTTACCCCGTTTACGGCAGTGGCTAAATAAGCGGTTTCGGGTGTCCATTAATTTATCGGGGCATGATTTACGCAACAGCCATCTATTCGATAATATTTATACGGTGTTCCAATCGTATCAGGTGAATCCCGAATACGTAGAATTTGAAGTGACAGAGTCGGCCTATCTAGAAAACTTTGCGTTATCCAATAAGTTTTTTAAACGGATGAGTAATATGGGCTGTGCGATTGCGTTGGACGACTTTGGAACCGGCTATTCGTCGTTAAGTTATCTTACGCAAATAAGTATAGATACATTAAAAATAGACAAGCAATTTATCCGGGAATTGGAAACCTCTGAGCGCAGCCAACTGGTGACGGGGGCAATTATAGATTTAGCTAAACGGCTATCTTTGAGTGTATGTGCAGAGGGCATTGAAGGTCCGTTCCAGTGGCAATATCTTACCGAACACGGGTGTGATCAAATTCAAGGTTATATGTTCAGTAAACCTGTTCCCCTTTCTACTTTACTTGAAATGCCCGCCGCATTTGATGTTGCCGCTTTGGTGAATAAGCAATAGTGTTTGTGTTTCACGCTCTCCCGATTTACACAACTATGGGTAAAAGTGTTACCAATAAGAGACATTGTGTTAAGCGTTAAACGGAAAGGTGGGCTTTAAGTTGTTATTATTTATGGTTTATTTTGCATTGGCTCGAAATTAGCTATGCTAATAATGAGTGACGCGCCAGGGGTTGAGTAAAAAGAAGAGCGCAATAAGGGATTTATAGATATGCAGCAATGCGGAGGATTCATGATGAAACGGCGAGAGAAAGTATTTTTATTGTTACTTACCATAGCAGCCCTTCAAGGGATTATGGTGGCAGAGGCAAACGCCACCGCCGCACAACGGTTAATGCAGCAATTAGACGTTAATAAAGACGGTGTCATATCACTGAAAGAAGCGGTACGCCATACTGAGCTTTTGCGTAACTTCGGATTAATTGACGACAACGAAGATGGCAAATTAACGGAAACTGAGTTGGCAAAAAGTAAACTCACCCCAGGCAGTACCGCTCCTAACAAAGCGGGGGATTAGTCCCGTAGGGCAGATGACCTTCCCGACACATTTTATCGGTAAGGTAATAATTTAGAAAGGATAAGGTTCTGATCGACAAATTCTCGTTTGGCGAACGTCTGGTTCAATTCGGTTCGCTACGCCAACTTACGTTAGGCAGCTTTGTACTGGCACTTATTCCACTCATTGCATTGCTTTGGCAAAGTCAAAGTGATCTAGCGAAAGTGGGGAAAATGACCACGTTAGAAACCCGTTATGTGGTAGACGTGGTCGGCGATATGCAGCGTTTGGATGGTGCGGTGACGGCACTAGAGCGTAGTATTCGTCAATTTACGGTGATTAGAAATGAAAAAGTCGCTGCGCTGTCTGATAACGCCCTCGACCAATTTGCAGTGGCGGCTGATAATTTATGCCAAGCACTGTCGGTTCCAGCCACTTGTGACCCGCTCTTCGAACAATTGTCTCAGCTGTCAGACTATCGAAATATAGAAGATCAACTCTTACTAAATGCCTATTTAGCGTCGGTGTCCAGTAGCGTTACTGCGCTACGAGGGGAAGTTGAAAATGCCATTGCAAACCGCGTTAAAGTTCAGCAAGACGATTTAAACGCCATGCAAGCGAAGCAAGCGTGGTCAACAGCCATGCTGGTGAGTGTGTCTTTGCTGCTAATTTTGCTTGGCAGCCAACTTATTGTTAATCCAGTCAATAAATTAAAGCAAATTATTCGTATTGTGGCTCACCAAAAAGGGGACTTGCCCCCATTATCGCGCCACGCCCCCAGAGAGCTGATTGACGTTGAAAAAGATCTTCACTGGTTGCACGACAGGCTTCAGCAGCTAGAACACATCAGAACCGCATTACTGCGCCATGCAGCCCATGAGCTGAAGACGCCACTGGCCAGTATTAAAGAGGGGTGTAGTTTATTGTCTGAAAATGTGGTGGGTGAATTAAATAATGCTCAGCAGGAAGTGCTTTCATTACTTACCGGCAGTACGCAACGCCTGAATACCTTGGTGGAAAAGCTATTAGACTACAACTTACTATTGCAACAAGCGCAACCCAAACACGTGCAAACGCAACCTAAAAAGCTGGTGGATGCCTGTTTGGAAGACTATGCACTGGCATTGCAAGAACGTGAAGTCATCGTGAATGTTGATGTAGATAGCGCATGGATTGATGAAGAATTATTTCGCCGAATTCTTGATAATTTGGTGTCCAATGCTGTGGCACATGGTGCATTGGGTAGACCCATCAACGTACATATTTATCAAGCGGGCAAGTTCACTGTATTAGACGTTGCCAACCGAGGCAAAAAAATTCCTCAGTCCTCGGTGGCTACCCTCTTTGAGCCTTTCACACGAGGTGCGGAGCCTAGAAACGACAATGTTATTGGAACAGGACTAGGGTTGTCGATAGTTGCCGATTGTGCGCGCTTAATGCACGGCGATGTTAAGGTAGTTGATGTAGACTATGCCGATGTATGCTTTAGAGTGACAATTCCGCAACAGGAAAAATAAAATGAGAATAATAGTATTGATGCTGGCGATTGCGTTGACGTCAGCGTGTAGTGTCCTGTCAGAATCTAAAACGGCTGAGGTGACGCCGCAAGAAACACCCCCGACTCAGCCGCAAGTTGTTGAGCACAACGTTTGCTGGTTTACCCATGCGCCAGAAGGTTTCCCTGCGAATTGCGATGTCAGGTTTTGGGTGAATTTGTGGTTAGATGCTGACAGTACGCCGTGGAGTGAACGAAAAGAAGCCATCGCCCAATTAGGGAAAACCGAGGAAGACAAACTGCGTCAGTTTTTTCTCACCTTACCGACAGATACACCGTATCAGGATAAACTGCGTGCCCAGCTAGCGTTAGACGATATTACCGATCAATTTACTGAACTGTCTAAAACCTTACTGTTAACCATTGCTGTTAAACCGAATAAACAGCAGATGGAACTAGAATCGGCCATGAGCGTATTGAGTAAAGAAAATGCGCACAATGCGCTGGCATTAAAATCATTACAAAAAGAACTAGACGCACAGCAGCGTAAATTAGAAGAATTATTACAAATAGAAGCAACATTGATGGACAAGAGCAGGAGTAATCAACAGTGAATGAGCCCAATGTCGACAAGCCACAGCTACTGCTAGTAGATGATGATAAAAGCCTTTTGCGTCTATTAACCATTCGCCTTGAAGGAGAAGGTTATCAAGTGACCGCTGTTGAAGACGGGCAAAGTGCACTTAAAAAATTACAAAACGACAGTTATGACGTGGTACTCAGCGACCTTCGTATGCCTGGGTTAGACGGCCTTAGTTTATTTGAAGAAATCATGGGCATCAGAAAAGATATACCGGTTATTTTGATGACAGCCCACGGCACCATTGCCGATGCTGTTTCTGCCACGCAGCGCGGTGTGTTTGGCTTTCTACCTAAACCGGTTGATCATGACGAACTGCGTACGCTTTTGCAAAAAGCGTTGAGTCAGTCACAAGCGGCTCAGCCTGGGGATTGGGCGAAAGATATCATCACTCGCTCGCCAGATATGCTGAATGTACTTGACCAAGCCTATCGTATTGCACAGCGAGAAGTGTCTGTACTGATAAGCGGTGCTAGCGGCACAGGTAAAGAATTATTAGCCAATGCGATACACAAAGCGAGCAACCGAAACAATAAACCCTTTGTGGCCATTAACTGTGGCGCACTGCCGGAAAACTTGCTGGAATCTGAATTATTTGGTCATGCCAAAGGGGCATTTACCGGGGCGGTATCAGCCCATCCTGGTTTGTTCCGAGAGGCCGATGGGGGCACCTTATTTTTAGACGAAATTGGTGATATGCCAATGACGTTACAAGTGAAGCTATTGCGGGCCTTACAAGAACGTCAAATCCGGCCAGTTGGCAGTAGTAAACATGTCGATATTGACGTGCGTATTATCTCGGCCACGCACAAAGATTTACATAAAGAGATGGAAGAAGGTACTTTTCGGGAAGATTTATATTACCGACTAAACGTGGTGAATTTAAAGCTGCCTTCTCTTAAAGCGCGCAGTGAAGACATACCTCTGCTTGCACGTTCACTGCTTCAACAAAGTGCTCAGCGTCATGGGGTTAATGTTAGCCAATTCTCCGATGATGCGATGCAGCAGTTAGTCACATCGTCTTGGCCTGGGAACGTGCGTCAGCTGGTGAATGTGGTTGAACAATGTGTGGCGCTTACGCAAACGCCGGTTATTCCACTACATTTGGTTGAGCAGGCGTTATCTGCCACCAAGCAAAGTTGGCCTACACTGACTGAAGCCCGAGACGCGTTTGAGCAACAGTATTTATTCAAGTTACTTAAAATGACTGATGGCAACGTGACACGTGCCGCAGAGTTAGCCGGTAGAAATAGAACTGACATGCACAAGCTGATGAAGAAACACGAACTCGATGCGGCGGATTTTCGCTAACGGCTATCCACGCAGCATCAAAACAAGGCATCTTGTGTGGGGTTCACCTTTAGCGAAAGGTTAGGTAAAGGCGTTGTTGGGAAGGCGGTGTTATACATATCGATGAATAACTGCGCCAACCAAGGGGCGTCTTTATTGTCTGGACGATGACAGAACACGTAAGGCGTTTTCCCTTGGCAACGCCACTGATGCACTTTCGTTACCCAAGGTCGTAAGCAGCTTTCGTTGTCTACCTCGTTATTATTGCCGACAAAGCGCACAACTGGTTTATCGCCGGTTGCAATGACATTCACAGGCACTCGGGGTTTCTTTTCTCTCACCTCTTTTAATAGCGTGTCGTGACAAGGGCCGGTGAAAAGTGCCCGGGTATCCATCATGATGCGGTTCGCATTATTCCTAATTAGTAACTGGTTAAATGCCTTTTCTGCTTCACCCTTGGCAAAAAAATCAAGGTGCCTAACTTCCACACCTACGCTTATAGTGTCAGGCAGCATTGTCAAAAAGCGCTCGAGGTCATTGAGCTTTTGAGGGCCAAATTGGGAGGGGAGTTGCACCATCATTAGGCCCAGTTTGTTTTTTAACCCAGCCAACAGAGCTAACTGCGCTTGAACGTCTTCCTCGCAATGCTTCAATTGATGAACATGAGTGATGTTTTGACTAAATTTAAAGGTAAACGAAAAGTGCTCGGGTACAGAAGCAGCCCAGCGTTCTACCGCATCGGCATGAGGAAGCGAGTAAAAGGTGGTATTCCCTTCAACCGTATTACATTCTTGTGCGTATTGAACGAGCTGACTTTGCGCTTTTGGCAGGCCAGCAAACCAGGTTTGCGGCCAATGGCTATGCTGCCACATAGGCAAGCCGATAAAAACGGGAGGGAGGGAATGAGCGTTGTGCGTGATACCAGAAACCTCATTATTGCCAGAAGTGGGATAGTTTACATTTGTCATTGGGCTTTACGGCGCATTTGTTTATACTATGCGGCCTTTAAACTAATACATTGAGCAAGATGGTTACGCCGCGCAAATTTGAGCGCCATTGTAGAGCATTTCTAACGCGCTACAAAGCCAGTTAACCATAGTGTTAAGCAAGAAAAAATATCAGGGGTCAAGGACCATGCGCACAGATTACTGTGGGAATATCGATTCATCTTACATTGGACAAGAAGTCACGCTTTGTGGCTGGGTTAACAAGCGTCGCGACCTAGGTGGCGTTATCTTTATAGATCTTCGCGATCGCGAGGGCATTGTACAGGTTGTGTTCGACCCTGATTTACCTGATGTATTAGCGGTTGCCAATACGCTACGTAGTGAATTTTGCGTTAAGCTAACGGGGAAAGTTCGTGCACGTCCCGAAGGCCAAATGAATAAAGATATGCGCACGGGCGGAATTGAAATTCTAGGGACAGGCCTAGAGGTCATCAATAAAGCGGATGTGTTGCCTCTTGATTGGAATCAGGAAAATTCGGAAGAGCAACGTCTTCGTTATCGCTACCTTGATCTTCGTCGTCCTGTAATGAGCCAGCGCTTACAATTTCGTGCCAAAGTCACTGGTGCTGTTCGTCGTTTCCTAGAAGAAGAAGGCTTTTTAGATATTGAAACGCCTATTTTAACCAAAGCAACCCCTGAAGGTGCGCGGGATTATTTAGTTCCTAGTCGTACTCATAAAGGCGAGTTTTTTGCCCTGCCGCAATCTCCTCAGTTGTTTAAGCAACTGCTGATGATGTCGGGCATGGACCGTTACTATCAAATTGTAAAATGTTTCCGTGACGAAGATTTACGCGCCGATCGTCAGCCAGAATTTACTCAAATTGATATCGAAACCACGTTTTTAGATGCAGACGGTGTTATGTCTATCACTGAACGCATGATTCGTGATTTGTTTAGTAAAATGCTTGATGTTGATTTAGGTGACTTCCCGCGCATGACTTACGCCGAAGCCATGCAACGTTTTGGTAGCGATAAGCCTGATTTACGCAACCCATTAGAATTAACCGATGTGGCAGACCTGCTTGAATCCGTTGAATTTAAAGTGTTTAGCGGACCAGCAAAAGACCCGAAAGGCCGTGTAACGGCTATACGTGTCCCAGGCGGTGCGTCGCTGTCACGTAAGCAAATTGATGAATACACAAAGTTTGTGGGTATTTATGGTGCGAAAGGCTTAGCCTGGATTAAAGTCAATGAACTCGCACCAGGCCAAGAAGGTTTGCAATCGCCTATTCTTAAGTTCTTAAGCGAAGATATTACTGATGCCATTATTCAGCGCACAGGTGCGCAGGCTGGTGATATTCTGCTGTTCGGCGCAGATAATTATACCGTAGTGACTGAAGCCATGGGTGCGCTTCGCCTTAAGCTTGGCGAAGACTTCGACTTACTCGACGGTGACTGGAAGCCACTTTGGGTTGTAGACTTCCCAATGTTTGAAGAGTTTGATGGCCAGCTTCATGCTATCCACCATCCTTTCACTGCGCCTCGTGGATTAACACCTGACGAGCTTAAAGCCAACCCCGTTGATGCATTGTCAGATGCTTACGACATGGTACTAAATGGAGTAGAGCTTGGTGGTGGTTCGGTACGTATTCACAATGAAGACATGCAGTCGGCTGTATTCAATATTCTTGGTATTGACGACGAAGAAGCGAAGAACAAGTTTGGTTTCTTACTGGATGCACTTCGTTTTGGTGCGCCACCACACGCAGGGCTTGCATTCGGGTTAGATCGCTTGGTTATGCTTATGACCGGGGCAACCTCTATTCGTGATGTGATGGCATTCCCTAAAACCACCACGGCAGCGTGCCCGCTAACGTCCGCCCCAAGCCCTGCTAATCCGCAGCAGCTTGAAGACTTAGCTATCGCCACGGTGAAGAAGCAATCTTAATTTATGGCCTATAAAAAGCCAGAATCAGCGCTGGTGGTGTTGTATGACCAACACCACCGAGTGCTATTGCTGCAGCGCAAAGACGATCCCACTTTCTGGCAATCGGTAACCGGTGCGTTGGAAGAAGGGGAGCTTCCCGCTGAAACGGCGCGTCGTGAAGTGGCAGAAGAAATTGGTATCGATGCCAATATTCACGGCTTTGTGTTGAATAACCATAACAAACAAAACAAATACGAAATACGTAACCGCTGGCGTCACCGCTATCCTCCAGGTACGGTATTTAATACCGAGCACGTATTCTCATTACAAATAGACAGCGCGCTTCCTCTCGTGCTTACTGAACATCTTCAGTATGAATGGGTGTCCAAAGAAGATGCATTAGCCCGTTTGTGGTCCCCCTCAAATAAAGAAGCGGTATCTTTGTTTGTACCGAGTGTGCCTTAATGGTTATACTGGGTATAGATCCAGGTTCTAGGATTACCGGTTACGGTTTAATTGCGCGAAAGCAAGGTAAATTGGTGTATGTAGCCAGCGGTTGTATTCGTGTTGGTACGGCAGAATTACCCGCGCGATTAGCGAATATTTATACTGGCATTAGTGACATTATTCGACAGTATTCGCCTGCGCAATTTGCAATTGAGCAAGTCTTTATGGCGAAAAACCCCGATTCAGCTTTAAAGTTGGGCCAAGCAAGAGGGGCAGCGATAGTGGCGGCAACGCAGGCAAGTTTGCCCGTGGCTGAATACAGTGCAAGGCAAATAAAGCAAGCTGTGGTAGGAAAGGGCAGTGCCGATAAAACACAGGTGCAACACATGGTGAAGCATCTATTGAATTTAAGTGGTACGCCACAAGCCGATGCGGCTGATGCCTTAGCGGTTGCCTTGTGTCATGCCAATACTGAACAAAGCCTTATTAATATGGCGGGGCAAGCACGTAAAACGGTACGTGGCCGACTACGGTAATCTGCTAGAACCAATCCTAACTTTCGCTTTTATAAAGCTAAGCAAAGAGACTTTTCATGATTGGACGAATTCGCGGTACGTTGGCTGAAAAACAGCCACCAGAAATTCTTGTTGATGTAGCCGGTGTTGGCTACGAAATTCATATGCCTATGACCAGCTTCTATCAACTTCCCGCAGTAGGCGACGAAGTGGTGGTGTATACCCATTTCGTGGTACGGGAAGACGCGCAGTTACTCTTTGGTTTCGCCGATAAGATGGAGCGAGGCTTGTTTCGCGAACTGATTAAAGCTAATGGTGTCGGTCCAAAACTAGGGCTTGCTATATTATCGGGTATGTCAGCATCGCAATTTCTTGCCAGTGTACAAAACGAAGATGTGTCAGCCTTAGTGAGCTTGCCCGGTATAGGTAAAAAAACTGCAGAACGTTTGGTGGTTGAACTTAAAGACAGATTAGCTAAGTTTGGTAAAGCACAAAGTATTGCAGTACCGCCACCGAGTAGCGATTTGTTATCTGCCAATACCTTTGTTGAAGTGAACGATACCCGTGAAGAAGCACAAAGCGCGCTTATTGCACTTGGCTACAAACCTGCGCAGGCGAGTAAGCTTGTCGACAGCGTGTATAGCGAAGGCATGGAAAGCGAAGCGCTTATTCGTGAAGCCCTCAAAGCGGCCATATAAATTACATTTAAATAAGCAGAGCAATCATGATAGAAGCCGACAGACTTATCACGCCGGATGCTAGCAGCGAAGATGAAGTTATCGACCGCGCCATTCGGCCAAAAATGTTGGACGATTATACCGGTCAGCCCCATGTGTGTGAGCAAATGGAAATCTTCATTCAAGCGGCACGCAATCGTGACGATGCCTTAGATCACCTGCTCATTTTTGGCCCGCCAGGATTGGGTAAAACCACGTTAGCCAATATTGTGGCTAACGAAATGGGCGTGAACATTAAAACCACCTCAGGCCCGGTACTTGAAAAGGCAGGTGATTTAGCGGCCTTGCTGACAAACCTAGAGCGTAACGACGTACTCTTTATCGACGAAATTCATCGATTAAGCCCCGTGGTGGAAGAAATACTTTATCCCGCCATGGAAGACTATCAACTGGATATTATGATTGGCGAAGGGCCTGCGGCTAGGTCAATTAAGCTGGATTTACCTCCGTTTACTCTCGTGGGCGCAACCACCCGTGCTGGCTCTCTAACATCACCGCTAAGAGACAGGTTTGGAATAGTACAGCGTCTGGAATTTTATTCCGTTAAAGATCTCACCAGCATAGTCGCACGAAGCGCAAGTTATTTGAATTTATCCATGAGTGAAGAAGGCGCTCAAGAAGTCGCCTGTCGCTCAAGAGGTACGCCTCGTATCGCAAACCGCTTACTTCGACGGGTGCGAGATTACGCTGAAATTAAAGCCGATGGCACGGTGGGCGCTGAGATAGCGGCTAAAGCACTCGATATGCTGGATGTGGATAAAGAAGGCTTTGATTACATGGATCGTAAATTGCTAACTGCCATTATAGAGAAGTTTGATGGTGGGCCTGTAGGGTTGGATAACTTGGCCGCTGCCATCGGTGAGGAAAAAGAAACCATCGAAGACGTCATTGAACCGTTTCTTATTCAACAGGGGTTTTTACAACGCACTCCCAGAGGCCGAATAGTATCGCAACGAGCCTATCTTCATTTTGGTTTTACACCTTCAAATTAAGCCTTTTCTAATGGCAGTGTTAAAGCACTGCCATGTTTTATTCAAAACAAAGGATTGAAAGCAAAAAAAAGCCCGCTCATTTGAGCGGGCGAAAACAACAAGTGTTGAAGGAAATAAATCCAGGGAACTCATGTCTTACAAGAGAAAAACTCTAGCGTAACCGTGCTTGCCACCATTACGCTCTGTACGACTGATGCTGCGTATTATAGGTAAGCGCAGAATTCTTACAATTGAGTAAAATTGTTTTAATTCATTAGAATATCTAATGTGTTATTTGTATGTTAATCGTGCGTCAAAAAATGATTTAAAGTGGCGTTTATAGTAGGATGTGGCGCTGAAATTTAGCGATGAGTTGCCGTTGGTTTGTGCGTTATTTTTGTATTTATAGATTAATTTTATTGACGGTAAAGGAATAGTTATGCATCGACATCAGGTGAGGGTGTATTACGAGGATACCGATGCAGGTGGTATTGTGTACTACGCCAATTATTTAAAGTTTATGGAGAGAGCCCGTACAGAGTGGTTACGTAGCTTAGGCTTCGAGCAAGACACATTAATGGAACAATCGGTCGCTTTTGTCGTCAAACGCGTTGAAATGCATAATTATGCGCCTGCTCGGTTTAATGAGTTGTTGAGTATTGATTCTCAGGTTGTAGAATTAAAAGGCGCTAGCATGACATTTAAACAAACCATTAAAAATAAACAAGAAACGATATTGGTCACCGCTGAGGTGCTCGTTGCTTGTGTTAATCTGGACTCAATGAAGCCCAGACGTTTACCACGTACATTATTAGGGGAAATTTCGCGTGTCATCTGATCTTACTTTTATCGGACTTTTTCTACAGGCCAGCTTTATCGTTCAACTGGTCATGCTGCTTTTATTGAGTGTATCCATTGCCTCTTGGACATTTATATTTCAAAGAAGTAGAGCGTTATCAGGAGCACGAGAAGAAATGCGCCAGTTTGAAGACAAGTTTTGGTCAGGAGCAGATTTAAACCGTCTTTATCAAGAACTTTCTGCGCGAAACAACCTGACTGGCATGGGCAGCATCTTTTGTGCGGGTTTTAAAGAATTTGTCCGTTTGAGGAAGTCGAACACCAGCACAAATGGTGTGGTTGATGGTACCTATCGTGCTATGAGGGTTACCATGTCGCGCCAAGTAGAAGAATTAGAGAGTCGACTGCCTTTTCTCGCCACCGCAGGGTCCATTAGCCCGTATATTGGCCTTTTCGGAACCGTATGGGGAATTATGAATGCCTTTATCGCACTAGGTGAAGTGCAACAAGCCACCTTGGCAATGGTTGCGCCAGGTATTGCTGAAGCTTTGATTGCCACAGCGATTGGTTTATTCGCGGCAATTCCTGCTGTTATTGCATACAACCGCTTTAGCCATCAGGTTGAGAAGTTAGAGAATAACTATGGCAATTTCATGGAAGAGTTTTCTGCCATATTGCACCGCCAAGCCATGGCGTCGCAAGCACAACAACCACAAGCCTAAGCTAACTTCACACACGAGCGAGGACTTGTTATGTACGTGAGAAAACGCAGAAGACCGGTTTCAGAAATAAACGTAGTGCCTTACATCGATGTTATGTTGGTACTACTCATTATTTTTATGGTGACCGCACCATTAATATCACAAGGGGTAAAGGTAGATCTTCCTAAAGCAAGTGCCAACCCTATTGAGCAAGAAGACAATCCCCCCATTATTGCGTCGGTAGACGTGAAAGGCCGCTATTATTTAAATGTTGGTGATGACCAAGAAACTCCTATCGACAAAGACGAACTTGCAGCAATAGTGCAAGCGCAGCTTCAAAAAGATGAAAACACGCCAGTGGTAGTGAAGGGAGATGGTCAGGTTGCGTACAACGAAGTGATTCAATTAATGGTGCTATTGCAAAGTGCGGGTGTACCCTCAGTTGGGTTAATGACAGATCCTGTAGAGCCGGAGTAGGGTAACCCTTTTATGACAGCATCATCTGTTGCCATTTATAAATCCCTAGGGCTGCACACGGTAGTGGCGGCCCTGTTGCTAATTAGCGTCAGTTTTTCGCCAGATCCCTTACCTAGTCTTCCTTCAAATGCACCGTTAATTGAAGCAACGTTTATAGATGCACAAAAAATTGCCGATACTAAGCGTGCCCAAGCTCAAGCAGAAGCGCAAGCGCGTGCCAAAGAAGCAGAGCGCCAGCGTAAAGCACAAGAAGCCGCAGCTCAAAAGCGCCAGCAGGCGCTAGCCGCTAAGCGTGCGAAGGCAGAACGGGAAGCAAAAGCGGCAGAAGCGAAGCGGCAAAAAGAATTAGAGCGATTAGCCGCGCAAAAAGAGAAAGAACGCAAAGAAAGAGAGGCCCGCGAGAAGGCGGAAGCCTTACAAAAAGAAAAAGACGCGAAAGAAAAAGCGGAAATGGAAAGAATAATGCAAGAGCAGTTAGCACAGGAGCAGGCGGCGCAGCAAGCTAGACGTCGCAAGCAGGTGCTCACTGAGGTAGAGAGGTACACCGCGCTTATTCAACAGACTATTAAGCGTAACCTCTATTATGACGATAGTTTTGAAGGGAAGGTGTGCCGGCTAAATATAAAGTTGGCGACCACAGGGTTCGTCACCAGTATTCGTGTACTTGGCGGTAATGATGCCTTATGTCGCGCCGCCGAGAGTGCCGTCAGGCGAGCAGAAGAGCTACCAGTGTCAACTGCGCCAGATGTGTACGAACAGCTAAAAGATATCAACTTAAAAGTGGAACTGTAGTGAAATGAAAATACGAGGTTTATGGATAGCAGCCATTGCAATGGTGTTTAGTGCTAAGGTGTTCGCTACCTTGGAAATAGTCATCACAGAAGGGATGAACAGTGCTCGGCCCATTGGGGTTGTTCCTTTTAAGTGGAAAGGGCAAGGAGCACTACCCGGTGAAATCTCAGAAGTGGTGATGGCCGATTTAATGCGCAGCGGTAAATTTAATCCGGTGTCCACCAATGACATGCCACAGTACCCCGAAACGGCAGAAGATGTTGATTATAGTGCATGGGCCACAATGGGGGTGGATACCGTGCTTGTGGGCAGTATTGATGAGCAGGGCGCAAACAAGTATGTGGTGTCTTACCAGCTTATCGATGTGCTGAAAGGGCAATTAGATGGTGGGCAAGCTCAAGTGCTTAAAAACGGTGAGCTAGTCACCAGCAATAGCCATGTTATTGTTGCACGCCAGGCGGTAATTGATGGTCAAGATTTCCGTCAGTATGCACATAGAATTAGTGATGTCGTATATGAAAAACTGACAGGAGTACGCGGCGCATTCCTTACACGCATTGCTTATGTCATAGTACGGGACAGAGATACGCACAAAAAGCCGTATCAACTTGTTATTGCCGATTATGATGGGGAAAACGAAACGCGCTTACTTTCATCTCCTGAGCCGTTGATGTCGCCAGTATGGTCGCCGGATGGTGAAAAATTGGCTTACGTCAGCTTTGAAAATCGTCGCCCGCAGATATTTATACAGGATATTTACACGAGTGAGCGTACCCGCGTTACCGATTTTCCTGGTATAAATAGTAGCCCGGCGTTTTCGCCAGATGGCAAGCAACTTGCTATGGTGTTATCGAAAGATGGAAACCCAGAGATCTATATCATGGATCTTGCGACAAAAAACTTGCGTAGAATTACACGTAATCGTGCGATTGATACTGAGCCTGCCTGGCTGCCAGATGGTAGTGGGTTAATTTTTAGCTCGGAACGGGGTGGTAAACCCCAGATTTATAGCGTAAATTTAGATTCTAAGAAGGTAAGACGCGTTACCTTCGTTGGTGAGCAAAACCTCGGAGGTACAATTACCCCTGACGGAAAGCAAATGGTGGTGGTCAATCAGACCAATGGGAACTACCATATTGCTAAGCAACCGTTAGACGGTAGTTCACCTCAAGTGCTGACAAGAACCTATTTGGACGAGTCGCCGAGTATTGCACCCAATGGCAGTATGATTATATACAGCACCCTACACGAGGGTACACAAGTGTTATCGCTTGTTTCTCTTGATGGGCGTTTTAAAGCTAGGTTACCAGCAGCCGATGGGCAGGTAAAAGCACCAAGTTGGTCACCATTTTTGTTCTAAACACTGATACAGTAAACAATAAAATTTAAGGATTAGTAGGATGCAAATGAATAAAGTAATGAAAAGCTTCATTATCGCTTTGCCAGTGGTGACAATGATGGCCTGTTCTTCAGGTCCTAGCGAAGAAGAATTAGCCGCTGAGCGTAACCGTTTAGCACAAGAACAAGCCGCCGCTGAAGCAGAAGCCCGTGAAGCAGAAGCTGAGCGTGTGCAAGCAGAAGCTGCACAGCGTTTGAAGCGTCAAGAAGAAATGGTTCAGCAAGAAATGGAAGCGCTGAAGAACGAACAAACAGTTTACTTCGACTTCGACAGTTCAGGTATTAAACCTGAGTTCCAACGTTTGCTTGATAAGCACGCGGCATTCTTGGTGAAAAATCCAGGTACGAAAGTGACAATTGAAGGTCACACTGACAGCCGTGGTACCCCTGAGTACAACATTGCGCTTGGCGAGCGTCGTGCCCAGTCAGTTGAAACTTACCTAATGAATGCTGGCGTAAGCAGCAGCCAAATTTCAGTGGTTTCTTATGGTGAAGAAAAGCCAGCGGTAATGGGTTCTACTGAATATGCATTCGCACAGAACCGTCGCGGAGTGGTTGTTTACCGATAATGGCTTATCCCTCTTTAAGACAACTTAAATTAGGCGTCACCTTTGGTGCCGCCTTTGTCGTCTCCAGTTACGCAAGCGCGCAAGCACCCGTATACGATGCTAACGGCGGTAACGATCTCGAGCAGCGCATAGCAGTATTAGAACGGATCGTAAAAAGCCGCACTGAAATGCAGCACCGTTTGCAAGCTCAGCTAGACAATATGCAAAATGAAGTTGATGAACTTCGTGGTGCGGTAGAGGTGAATACCAACGAGCTGGAAAAAGTGTTAGAGCGCCAACGGGAGCTGTATCTAGAAATAGATAAGCGGGTAGAAGCGCTTAAGCAAAATGGCGTCACAAGCTCCACAGGTAACGCCGTTTCGTCGTCGGTAAGCGCATCAGGAGCCACGCCAAGCCAAGCGCTACAGCAAGGTACCCAGCAGGGTGAGGAAGAGGCCTACAACAGCGCTGTGAACCTTATTCTTAAGTCACGTGAATACGACAAAGCTATTCCTGCGTTTCAATCGTTCATAGAACGCTTTCCTAATAGTGAATATGCGCCGAATTCGCACTATTGGCTTGGGCAATTGTTGTTTAATAAGCAGCAATGGGCAGAAGCCAGTGAGCAGTTTAATACTGTCGTGACGCGCTTTACTGATTCTAGTAAGCGGGCAGACGCGTTATTAAAGCTAGGTGTCATTGCTGAACGCACGGGTAATATTAATCAAGCGAAACAGCTATTTCAGCAAGTTGTCGATGAGTATCCAAACTCCTCGGCCACGCGATTAGCATCATCGAGATTAAACAACCTTTAAATAAAAACCTCTCATTTGAGAGGTTTTTTTTAATCTAGCCTAAGAAAATTTGTGTACTCATACTAAGTACTTAGGTTTGAACAAACTTTTTGCCTATGAGTAGGACAGAAGTGTACAAAAAGTAACGTCTCGATTCATCCCAAACTCAACGTTATCTTTGCCGTAAAGGAAGAATAAACGAACGATTTGTACTGATTTTGACCGCTTGGAAGGTTTTTGACAGAAAAATGAAAATAAAAAGGGGTTTTGGGTTGCGTCAGAAAAAAATCTGAGTATTATATGCCGCCGTTGCCAAGACACAGGCAACGGTAGGAAAGAAGGGTCGTTAGCTCAGTTGGTAGAGCAGTTGACTTTTAATCAATTGGTCGCTGGTTCGAATCCAGCACGACCCACCACTTCTTCTCCTAGCTCAAAATGATGGGTCGTTAGCTCAGTTGGTAGAGCAGTTGACTTTTAATCAATTGGTCGCTGGTTCGAATCCAGCACGACCCACCATCATTTCAAAGCAAAGCAACCAGTTCAAGCCCATAAAAAGCTTGTGGTTCGGTTCAAAAGAACACGAACAGTTGTTGTGTCACTTGATGGGTCGTTAGCTCAGTTGGTAGAGCAGTTGACTTTTAATCAATTGGTCGCTGGTTCGAATCCAGCACGACCCACCATCAAGTGTTTATTTATTCCCTCCCATGCTTTGTCAAAAAATACTCTGTTAAACATTAATGCTAGTCATACAGATGAGCAATCGTCGCATAGGGATGTTAACCTCGCTGTACGCTTTATATTCAATTTTTTAGAATAAAACCATTGAAAAAAACATCATTGTACTTATCTAAGTAGTGTGTAATTTTTATGACAGTTGGGTATAATCCACGCCCTTGTCGCAACAGAGATGTAGGTCAATGTCAGTAGCTTTTCGTGTGGAACAGGTAGAGTATCCGTTTCCAGCTAAACCACAGCCATTATCAGATGCCCGTAAGGCAGCACTTAAAGCTGAGATTAAGTCTTTGCTTAAAGCGCGCAATGCCGTATTAGTGGCACACTATTACACCGACCATGAAATTCAGGCTCTAGCCGAGGAAACCGGTGGGTGTGTAGCAGACTCGTTAGAGATGGCGCGTTTTGGACGCGATGCACAAGAGCAAACCTTAATCGTGGCTGGCGTACGCTTCATGGGTGAAACCGCTAAAATTCTCAGCCCTGAAAAAACAGTACTGATGCCAACCCTAGAAGCAACGTGCTCCTTAGACATTGGCTGCCCGGTAGAAGAGTTCAGTGCTTTTTGCGATCAACATCCTGATCATACCGTCGTGGTATATGCTAATACATCGGCAGCAGTAAAAGCGCGTGCCGACTGGGTAGTCACATCTAGTATTGCGTTAGAAATTGTTGAGCACCTAGACAGCGAAGGCAAAAAGATAATTTGGGGTCCGGATCGTCATTTAGGCTCTTACATTGCGAAACAAACGGGTGCCAACATGCTTATGTGGCAAGGCGAGTGCATTGTGCACGATGAGTTTTCAGCGCAAAAGCTGGCAGACATGAAAGCCCTGTATCCAGATGCCGCTATCTTAGTTCACCCTGAATCGCCAGCCAGTGTGGTTGATATGGCCGATGCCGTCGGCTCTACCAGCCAATTAATTGCAGCGTCACAAACCATGGACAACGATACCTTCATTGTGGCAACCGATAAGGGTATTTTCTACAAGATGCAGCAACTTACGCCTAACAAGACCTTTATTGAGGCTCCAACAGGCGGTAACGGCGCTACATGTAAAAGTTGTGCTCACTGCCCTTGGATGGCAATGAACGGCTTAGAAGCGATTAAGGCGTCGTTAACAGAAGGTGCGAGTGGCCACGAAATTTTTGTAGACGACAGTTTACGAGAACGCGCCCTTATTCCACTTGATCGCATGTTGGCATTTTCCGCCGATTTAAAAGCAAAGCAGGGTTTGTAAACACCAGCGTTCATTAAATGGGCAGTTGTTCGATTTTTTTAAGCTACGTCTTGATTAACTAGCCCGCTTTACCTACTATACGCGCGCTGCAACATTGCAACACAGAGTTAAATGTTTTGCTCAATGCAAAACAAGACAATTTGGAGAGATGGCTGAGTGGCTGAAGGCGCACGCCTGGAAAGTGTGTATACGTTTATAGCGTATCGAGGGTTCGAATCCCTCTCTCTCCGCCAAATTCGAAGAACCGGCTTTACGCCGGTTTTTTTGTGCTCGTAATAAATATACTTGTAGCCGCCGGAGTAGTTTGGCGAATAGCGCGGAGTAGTTTGGCGAGACTTGTGAACTCTAGCACCCTAGTCCATATTTTGTCTTTACCACCAATACTGGTAGTTACTCTCTGGCGGCTTAACCCCGTTTAAATAACCCTTGCAGTTGTTGCGTAATATTTTACTTTGGGTGCTCCTGATAGTCCCGGTGCAGTCATAACAACCCCTCTTTCATCTGCGCCTACAAAAACTGATACTGTTGGTTCAAACTCTTTTGTCGTCGATTTGATCGGCATATCTCCCATTCTAGCGTGGAGTTTACCTTTTTCTATCGTAATTGAATCTGTGTCACTAGATATAATCTTAACGCCAGTTGTCTCCAATATAGAGATTTCCACTCTTTTTACATCATTTGCTTCAAAATCGAACCAGCCTTCGTCGAGAATCAGCCCCGTAGGTTCACTAGGTTTTAGCCTAAATGTTTCTCGGTTTGCTCGTCCTGGAAATGCGGTAATCATGCCATCTGATTCAAATGTGAATGAAATTTTGTCGATTATACTGAGCACATCGTTTTGTACTTCTGCAGCAACATCAACATCCACAGTATCGGCAACACTTTCTACACCGTCATCATCAACTGTTATCAGTGAGAATGTTAGTGTTTGCGCGTTAGCTGTACTCGGTGCTACACCGACTGGCCTGATAGGGTCAGTTAAATCTAGCGTTACGGTGTCACCGTGTGGTTGTGTCCAGCGGTATTCTGCTATCGTACCGTCGGGGTCACTTGACGCTGAACCGTCTAAGGTAAAAGTTGCACCCGCCGCAACTGACTGGTCTGGGCCAGCGTTAGCGGTGGGGGCTTGGTTTGTGTTTCCAGTCGACTCACTGTTTAGAGAGTTTTCAGTATTTAAGGACATTATACTGTTACTCCGTATAAGCCGCTGCCTGTCGCGGGGGGGTTATCACCTTCGTATTCACCGTAAATAACGGTACCAGCGGGAACATTTAGTTCAACTGTAAAACTACCGTTGCTGAAAGCAACATCCCCGACAAAAACAGGTTTAGTTACCAACCCATCCCGTGTCCACAAGTGAACTTTTTCAACCTCATTTGCTTTACCGTTCACGGTGATGGTTAGTGAACTTGTTTCGTTATTTTCGTCAAAAAGCGAAGGTAAGCGATCTTCCAGCACTGGAATTATTTCCTCACTTAGCCCCCTAGCGCCTGTGTTGTTTGGGTGCACATTGTCGGCAAACCAGCCTTCGGCGTGTTTACCCATTGTCCAGTCGTATGTTTTAAGCAGCGGGTAATCGTTGGCAAAATCGTACCAGTGGGGCGTTAGTTCCTTGCATATAACATTCATAATGTCACGGTTGATAGCATGCTCACCGCCACTTGTCTCATTAGACAGCGATGCAGTTTTTTGCATAACAGCCGCTTCATGACCTTCGGCTTTAACCCTGGTTATCATGTTCTTTAGATACTGGTAGTCACCTCTGCCGTCAGCGTAGTTGCTACCGTCAGGCTTTGTTTGTCGGTTAGTTCCCATCATGAACACAAACAGCACACGTTTCATGCCCGACACTTGATCAAGGTATGTTTGGAGTACGTTATCCAAACCTTTAGATGTAAACCCGCCATGACCGCCTTTTATTGACACCATATTGATATTGTCTCTTTCGGTTTGAACGTCCCACAGCCTGTCACCTTCGTACTCAAACAAGCGTTCTGTTATGCTGTCACCAATAAAAACCACGGTGTATTGCGGCCTTGGGTCTTCAATTTCTACAAATGGACTAATACTTAAGTTAAACAAACCTCCGTCTTGCACGTTAGAACGGTTAATTAGCTTTATCTGCCTATTGTTTTCTGGATAGTGAATACTGGTTTCGCCGTCACGTTCGTTAGGCGTGTCTAATTTCGTCAAATTCGCACCAACATACCACCACATTGTTTGCGTGGCTGTGTTATTAAAGTACACCTCTTGAGGAAATACGCCATCAGTCCCCCCCATAGCTATGCCGCCCTGCGAGTATTTTGTTCTACCCCAATCCTCTCCCGCCATATCAAATTGATTAGGATCTAAATGTCCCGTGTAATCTAGATTAGGATTTTTTAGTGTAACCTTATTACCGTCAACAATTTGAGTCGTAAAAGCGACACCTGAACGTTCAAACAAATTCACGCCTGTCACAACTATCGAACTAGCGGTATTATCAATTTCGTTCGCCCCGTCTGTGACATAAGACTCGTCAAGTACGCAATTTAACACCTCAGTACCCACATCTTTAATTACTAAATTTGATAGTCCACATGTAGGGTAGAGAGAGCCATTAAAACCGCCTATTTGGTTAATAGATAACTCTAGGTACTCAAACACTTGCTCAACACGTACAGCATTGGTTTCGATACGCACCCAATCCATATCGCGCGAAAAAACTACTCTACGCATAGTTTTAACGTCTAAAAAGTCTTGAGTAGTTAACGTTTCTACTACTCCAGCTATGCATTGAATGTATTCAAATGCGCCAGCCGAGGTCACGCCAAAACGCCAATAGTTATTTTCGTCGGTGTAGTTTGCGAACAAAACTTGCTCTCTTAACGCACCACAGTAGAAATCAAATGCAAACTCAAACCCATCACTTAATACAATAGCTTCGCTAAGCGTCAAGTGCTGACCGTCTGGGGCGTAAAGCGCAAGCATAGTTCGCGGGGTAGCGCTAGATCGTGTATTTAGACTTATACTCATTTTTATACTCTCTATACTGTAATTGAAACTGTGTTAGACCAAGCACCTATCAATGCGCCATTGAGACAGCGACAGCGCACATGATAAGTACCAGAAGAAAAGTTAATTGTCCTAAGAAACGAACCAATTACCCCAGGTAAACCCACATCAGGAACGTTTAACGTTGACCATGTACTGCCGCTATCAGTTGAAACTTCAAACTCCATATCTGTCATTGCGACACGACATAAATCATTAATGGTAGGGTAAGTTTTTAATACACTAACAGACCACGCATTAAGCCCTACTGCACCCACATCAGGGAATCCGCTGTCTGGACGTTTCATTTCGGCCATTTGCTCTAACTCAACGCATCTAGTGCCATCAACATAGCAGTTCCACAAATTGACTAATGAGAATGGGGCGGTAGGCGCAATAGCTTCTTTGGTGTTTATTTCGCGGGTGAAATTACAATTGGTCGCGAGTGATGTACCTACGTTTTGTACACGTAGTTGGCGATAGCCGTTAATGAATGTTGAGTGATTTACCTCGGTGCGTTTTTTAGTATCGATAACGCCATCGGTAGAGTTCTCCCCGTGCATACCGAGAACATACGCTCTGGCTGCAAACGTTTCCTCGTTTGTTAGGCCGTTAAACACTAATACGTCAGAGTTACCGAATTGGCTGGTGTAAGAACCCCTAGACGAATCCAACTCAAGATCGCACTTTACATAACAAGCCTGTATGGTTTCAAAATAAGGGCCTGAATTGTTTTCAACCGCTAGTGCGTTTTGCCATTTTTCGTGCTCACCTCGATAGCCGCCTGTGACCCACAGCTTATAAACTTCGAGCGCTTCACCACCACGCAGGTTAATTGCTGTTTTACGGCCATGAGAGTAACAATCTTCAAACAGATACACGCCGCCATCATTATCGTAGTAGCCATTCTTAGCGCTACTTGCTAATTCGCCCGTCTTGGTTACACGCGGGGTTTTAGTGTCGGTAATACGCTCTACCGGCTCAATAAACCATTCTAACGTTACTTCATTACCATCTACGCTATATTCCAGCTCCGGTACGGCGGGTGTTTCAGTGCGTAGTAATTTGCGAACGTAGATATTAGAGATAGACCCCGTGAACGTTTCACCTACAATTTCAATAGTATTAGCATTAGCTGGCGCTCTAATTAACCAGACCTCAGTACCTAAAATGCTGTGTGAATACTGCCCTTCTGCACTACCTATTTTTGGTTTAACATTGCCTAGCCCTAGTTCAGCAATGTTGAGTGATATTTGGTATACTTCACCTTCTTCAAAACTATAAGTGGCGCTAATAGATGAATCCGTGTCGTCAGCCGTGTATGTATCACCATCCTGAGTCCAGCCTGTTCCCGCTAAAAAACCATCAGGCTGTACCACCTTTTCACCCACTTCTGGTGATGCGTTAATAACAAACTGATGCATGTAGATATTGTCTTCTGTGGAATAACGCAGATAATCGACAGCCGTTTCATTTGGATCTAAATGTAAAAACGCTTCACATGGGTCATAACGTAGTGAACCTACACCAGTCACCGCCACCTTTGCACCGCTAGGCAGGTCTATAACACTATTGAATGGCTCATTATTACCCTGCACGGATACAGCGTCACGCAATAACGGGATATGAACATAGGGCTGAAAATGCAGTGCATTGTTGTAAACTGGGATGGTTTCAACAGCTAACGGCGCTTTTACACCTCGCCATGATTCCCCATTTACTAATTCAATAGTTTCGTTATACAACGTGCCATTTATCGTGACATTGTTTAAAACTAACGTACAACTACCCAGCGCAGTGATAAACGGCAGCGGAATTTTGAACTGGTAGTCGCCGCCGTTCAGGGTAATCGTTGAACCCGCCTCCCCAACAAACACACCTAACCCGCTGGTTTCATCGAGGTTACAACCGCCGTTAGTCAGTTCTAGCGATTTAGCGGCTCGGAAGCCCCAAGTATCACCAGACACTTGACGCGTAAACGTAACCATTAACTCTCGTGCTACGGAATTCTCAGAAAAGTAGAAGCCCGCACCGGATTTGTCTGTTGACAACCCTTTTACGTCTACTGGGCAATCAAAGTGAAACGCGGTGCCAGAAAAGCCGTTCATATGGGTGTAGCGAACCGTGGCAGTATCACCAGTACCTATTTCAAGGCCGTAACAGAGTTCACCTGTCTCGGCAAATTGGTGGTTTTCGTTCTCAACAGTTAGCGCGATAATTTCTATTTCACTGTGGCCATCAGCGACGAATAAACCGCAATCCCCCTCGCCGTAGCGTGATATATCCTGCAATGACACATTGCTAGACGCTAGTGGTATTGAGAATTTATTTGCAACTAAGCCAATCCACGTGATGTTACGTAATATCCAACCGTTCATGCTGTAACCTGCGCTATCAATGAGAGGGGTATTTATTAAAACTGCGTTTTTAACTGTGATGTCTTCAACAGCCGCCGAGAGTTTAATTATCGGGTCGGAGTCTTTCGCCTTGATTCCAACATAGCTGTAGTGACTCGCGCTTAAATTAAACACTTCCCCTGCATGGTTAACGATATAAGGGGCGTGTAAATCTAGGTTTGTATCTATCCCGCTTTCGCCTTTTTGCAAACCGAAATAAAACGTGTAACCCGCCGAGTCTGTCCCGTCTATGTCTATGTTCCACGGGGTAGTTTGTGGTGTCCAGTCACGAACAATTGTGCTAACAGCACCAAATAAAAAGTTGTCGCCAGGCTCTACACGGTAGTTTGGCTCTGGCTCGTCAGCACTGGCGCTGTATATGCGGTGATATACGCTGCCAAAACTTTGCGCGGGGTTAGAGTCGCCCCATTCCTCGCCTTCTGTCCACCCTGCTGCATCGAGTAGATTAATATCAAAACATCTATTCATAATGCGCTACTCGTATTCTGATTGATTCGATTTCCACAGTGCCGGTAATCGGGGCGTAGCCTACGTTACGCTTTAAATACAAACGCTCGTTTGTTAAATACACATAAGTGCCTGGGTAGTTAGAAATAAACGGAGTTGAGTTAGATAGTGTGATTGCCATTGCGTTTATCACTGTAGAGATAATAACTATTTCTAACGGGTAATCGTCGTAACCATCCCCGAAAAACCTAAGTGCATCCGCACCATCACTAGCGTTTGTAACTGTGTACAGCCGGTTGTTTTCACTATCCTGAGTCCAGCTTGAGCCGAGTGAGTACGGTGTATCTGGTGTTATGTCTTTGCTGTACCAAAATCCATCTTGGCGCAGTGAAAACTCGACAAATTGATTTGATGCAACGTTACCGCTGCTGTCGGCGTAAAAAGCATCGATAGAAGGAAAATGTGATTGAGCACTTGAGAAACGCTGAAAACCGTTATCTGTTTCAAGGAACTCGATAATGCCAACAAAAGACATTCCAAATGAGCCTAAAGAGGAAACTGTTGCTGTTCCTTCATACCACTCAAAATTATTAATTGTCGGTGAATCTGGCAAGCCTTGACCACCATTCCCCATAGGAAAAACACGATAAGTAATGTCACCTGTGTAGTTGCTATTAAACTTTACCCCTCTGTTATTGGAGCTTATTAAAAACTCGCGGGTTGCTATCACATTTGGGATAGGCAACCAACTTTCAGTGAGTGCGATATAAACACGCTGGCGCACATCATCGAACAACATTTCTCGTTTGTTATTCGGGGACGCTGTGGGCACTACATCGGTCTTTTTGAGTGTGGGGTAATCTATCAGCCTGTGGGTGAGGTTTAGCCGCTGCTGTACGGCAGGGCTTTGGGCCACTTGCGAATTTATGTACGTAAGCGCCTCTGTAATAGCAGATTCCATTCCTGCAGCTGGGTTATCTATGGCTTCCATTAGTGTCGTGAATGCGGCCCGGGTCGATTCTAGTGCACTCATTTGCGCCGCCGCACTCGCCACAGGGCTTATTTTCACCTCTACATTTTCGGCTGTTGCTCTCGGCCATGGTCGGCTAAGCGTAATCGTTCTCGCGGTATTATCCACGGAGACTAACGTTTCTGGTATGTCTGAGCCTGCAATAAACACTTGGCTACCTTCAATCGCCCCAAAAACACTGTCGGCGTTGTTTATTTGCGCCGTCTCATTGCCATTTGTGAATGTTACATCTGTTAAGAAAAACTCATATGCACTCATTAATTAGGCTCCCTACGGCTCTGGATGGCCAGTTTTCCACCAGGGAATCCCAGGCACTGTTGGCTGAGTATCCACAGGTTCGTAGGTGTCCCCTGTAATTGTGTGTTCTGTTCTAGGGCTGGAAACGTTATTAAACGATTGAATTTCTAGCGACAAAGACAAGGGTTTCCCCGCGCTATCCGTACTGTTCGCCGTTACTTGAACACTGAGTGTTTCCCATGGCTCCTCTCGGGTTGTGTAAACATACGGCATGTATAACGTCCCG
>Ga0208450_1000226_pt1 | contig 35922 bp, 22 predicted proteins | sample MalvireepMed_908_FD_184249 | JGI IMG/M metagenome (GOLD analysis project Ga0208450, IMG submission 184249) | Marine viral communities from the Global Malaspina Expedition - Malaspina viral metaG DeepMed_908 (SPAdes) (version 2) | ecosystem: Environmental > Aquatic > Marine > Oceanic | place... | reverse complement strand
TAAAACGATTGTTGATCATTGTAAGGGTGTTTCGCAGATTTTCCTGACGCCTCGCTCCTCTTGCCAAATTTGCAAAATTAGTTGTAGTACGTGTACTGCTAGAAGGCACATAGTCTTCGTCGAAATAAATACGCTTTACTGTAAATTCATAATCATCTTTAATGGTATCCTGAGTGTTAGTCATGGCTTCTTTTGGTTTGTTGTTTTTGTATTAAAACTATCTTGAGGCAAGCCCCTAGGTATATTCTTTAATTATATGTCTAAAAACTACCTGAGGCTCATTTTTCAGTTTTTATCTCTTACAAATCTCAAAATAAAAGATTAATTAATTAATTTTGAACGGATATTTAGATATAATAACTACACAAGCCACTATAAAAGACAAATCGTCTTTTTACGGCGTAAAATGGACTCACAAATAGAAAATTTATCTATGTCAGAATTAGACCAGATCGATTTGAAGCTATTAGAATTGCTTCAGCAAAGCGGAAAATTAACTACTAAAGAAATTGCACGACATGTAAACTTGTCTCCCACTCCTGTTTATGAACGTGTAAGACGTTTAGAAAGAGAAGGAATTATTAAGAAATACGTTGCGCTTGTAGAAGCCGAAAAAGTGGGTAAAGGGCTGATTGTTTTTTGTGACATCACGATCAAAGAACATACTAAAGAAATTGGCCATCAATTTGTGCAAGATATTATGGCGTCTAAGTACGTTAGTGAATGTTATAATATTTCAGGGAATTACGACTTTAGATTGAAAGTTATGGTGCGGGATATGAAACACTATCAGGACTTTGTACTGAACGATTTAGGTTCCATAAAAAATATCGGGAGTGCGCATAGTACCTTTGTGATGGGTGTTATAAAACACGACTACGCCGTGCCCATATAATGCACACTTCCGTTAAAGTAAATTAGAACAAGCCCTTAAGGCATTGATCGAAAACGAATTATTCATTTCGAGACATCGCGGTAGCTATCGTGAAGGAATATTAAATCCTTTGGGGAAACCAATTATTTTCAATAGGATCAAATCCTATCTTTAACATTCATCCTCTGATGTAAAATTCTTACTATTTCAACAGTATTGGTATCATTCTTTCGGTAGAAAATGACGTGAGATTCTATGACACTAACTCTGTAGTTTTTCCTTAAATGCCCAACAGACTTTCCCGTCATAAAATTACCAGCAATAAATTCAATGCAATCTATTAATAAGTTGTAGTAATTATCAGCCTGCTCCTTTGAACATTACTGAAAAGTATATACCCAAATATGCTCTAAATCTTCAATCGCTTGTTGACTTATACGATATCTGGCCTCACTCATAAATACTTCTTGTGTAAAGCTTCAAGTTTTTTTTCAGAATCAAAATCATCAACAAAACCACTCTGCTCTCCCGCCTCCAAAGCTTTAATCAATTCGCGTTCTTTAAGCTCCTCGCGTTCAAATAAGCGCAATGCAGATCTAATCACCTCACTTACCGAACTATAGCGCCCCGATTTTACTTCTTCATTTACAAAATCTTCAAAATGACTCCCCAATGAAATTGACGTATTCTTTCCCATTTTTTGATATTTTAAATAAAAACACCAACGGTTTCGTTTATGACCAATAGTGGATTTTAATGAACTAAACTATCAGATAGCACCTACCTTTGATTTATATTTTTAAGTTTCAAAATAGCCCTGAACCCGCTATTGCTTATACACAATGTCATGCTTTCGTGCTTTATTTCATCCATTCAACCAATTCAACGCTTCTTCTGTTATTCCATTATACCAATCTTTTTCGTTATCTGTGGATTCCGCCAATTCATTTGAACGTTCAAAAAACCTTTGTACGTGTTGTGGTTCAGGAACATAACTTGCTTTGTGAGAATCCTCAACCATTTTGAGAAAAACACTCAATGGAAGTGGAACTATTGTTGATTTTCCACCATAATAACTGATATTCATTTTGTGCAAAGCGTAAAAGTGAGCAATGCAAGCCTCATTTATATTCGGTGCAATAAATAGGCAATAGGCTGGTTTTTCTGTTTCTCGTTTTATTTTGGCAAGATGTCGGGTTACAGGTTCTCCCTCTGTTTCGTATTGTCGTTGTCCACCTTGCATAGTTACTTCTACGGTCAAACCAAAGTCGCCATAATCACATACTATATCTGCCATATTTCCCTGTGCCGTTGACATTGGATTTCCAAAGTCGTCAAACTTTAGATTGGCTTTAATATTTCCACCGTCCAACATTGTCATTGCTCGCCAAGTGTTCCATTCAAGCATTAAAGGTGTATCATAAAGTGAATTGTCAAGTATTTGGTCAAATGTTGAATTTATTTCATCGAACAAACGATAGTCTTTAATTGCTGCAACTTGCTCTGTAAGAATTTGATCTTTACGTTTTTCTAATTCTTCTGCAAAAATATCTTTGAGTTGAGTTAAACTCATTTCATTACTGATTAGAATTTCTGGAAATTCCGAAGCAATTTTTTGTTCAAGCAATTCACGATTGTCAGAAAGCAGAGTAGGTATTTCTGCATTTCCAAGATGTTTTAGATACTCATTCTCATTATCAACAAAAACAGGTTCTCGACTTGTGTGTTCTAAAAAGTAATCTACTTCTTGAATTTTTTCAGGTGCAATAGAAACGGATTTTCCAATATGTGAGATGTTTACCAAACCTGTTGCTCTTAAATATCGAATACAGGCATCAGCATAATCTCGCATATTGCTTGCTTTTGTTTTCAGGAATTTTGAAATTGACTTATCATTGGTTTCTCTTGTTTTTGTGTTTCCAGCAATAATGTCGTCTTGATAAATTTCCCGTAGTTCTTTGTCTAAATATTCTTTGCGGAATTTTTTATAGTTGCCTTCGTTTTGGGTTTTTGCCGTTCTAAATTCATTTATCTTTTGGGTAATTTCATTAATCTTTCTATAATCGACCAATTGCAAGCCGAAAAACATCAATTCGTCAAATTTTAACGAACCAAAATGACGAATTAAACGGAATAGTTCGAGGTAAGGCCTAACCCAAAATTCTGTAGCTTTTTCAGATGGTTTGTGGTAAGGAGAAGGAACTTGGAACTTGAGAAGTTGCCTTAAGAATATTTCTTCTTTTCTTCTTGACTTAATTAATTCTAAACCTGCCTGGGTTAATTGAATGGTTGGTTTTAGAACAATAAAACCTAATGATTGTGGTGCTCTATTAATTCTATCTCTTGCACTCCAAGCGGGGTCATTCTTTCCTTTCCCATTAAAGAAATTTTCTTCCCGCAAGACTTCCATAAAAGCTCGTTGTGTTGCGGTATTCCATTTTTGCCCTACAAAATGAGTATTCAACAACTCTATTTCTGGTATCATTTTAGCCGGAGTTCTCGGAGATGTTGTAACGAAAATTACTTTACTATCAATTTTAGCCATAAGAAATAGACTCTTCTTCTAATATTAATTTGGGTTCTCTTTTTAATGCTTCATTGCCATAGTTGGAAACAAGTATATGGCTTGCTTCTGCCTTAAATCTATTCCTGATATTTACAGCATATGATTTACCATATTCGTCCACAATCATATCTCCATATAATTTTTCGGTTAGAGGTGTTCGCCCAATAACCATTAGTGCTTTGCAGTTTAATTCTTTATAGGCGTTGGCTAATTCGGTGTGATTTTTTTCATTAAAACCATCTTTGTATTCTACATTTCCATAATCTGAAAAAACGCAATCATAAGGCGGGTCTAAAAACATAAAATCATCTTCGTTTACCATTTCAAAAATGTTCTTATAGTCAAGATTGAATATTTCAGTATTAGCAAGTAATCGGCTATGATTTTTTGTTACCAATGAGGTGTTCAAGTTTTTATAACGTCCATAGGGAACATTGAACTCTCCTTTGGAATTATATCGTATCATTCCTGAATATGCAGTTTTGTTAATGAAGAAATACAATAGTGCATCAGAGTATTTTTTTTCTGCCAAATCATTAAACATATCTCTGATTTGATAGTAAAGAGTTTCGTTATCGTCTGCAACTCTTTCTGTTGGTGTTTTGGCCTTTAGTTCTTCAAATTTTTTACGATTGATTTTGTAAATCTTTTCGATTTCTGAAAGTTCGTTTTTCAAATTGTCAAAATCGAATTTTACACCTTTGTAGAAATCCATCAATTTAGAATTGATGTCATTTATTACTGCTTTTTTTGGATCTAAATAAAAGAACAAGGCTCCACCACCAAAAAATGGTTCAATATATCTGCCATTGAAATCAGGAATATGTTTTTCTAGGTGTGGAATTTCTTTTGATTTTCCACCTCTGTATTTGACTAATGGCTTCATATTTTTGCTTTTTGACGTTTGTAATTTGTAATGTTTTCTGCTACAACATTTAGAATTTGTGTAGCCTCATCTTCGTCAGCAATTAGGTCATAAACTTTATCTGCTGACCACAACCTTAAGAGTTCTTTGGAGTCAGTTTGCAGTAACTCTGCAAGTGTTGCGACTTGCTCACGTTTTGCTCGTCTGTCGCCTTTCTCTATTTTGCAATATGTTGCTGTATCAATTTCCAATTCGGAAGCCAACTGTCTTTGAGGTATTAGTTGTTCTTCCCGAAGTGTTCTGATTTTATTACCAAATATTGTTGACATATTTTTGTCTTGACATTATTTGGCAAACCTAAGAATTAATTCTGATTTTGGAAATCTTGTAGGTGTATTTTTCAGCATGAAGCACTACTTTTAGTATCACAACCAAATGTTCTAAATGGAATGCTCAGGATTCCATTTAACGACACCATTGGTGAGCATCGAGTCAATAGCCATTTGCACACAGATTGCGGTATTGGCACCGGTTTTTAAGTCTGAAATGGGTTTGCTATTGTTCTTGATCGCATCTCTAAAATCCATTAGAGCCTGCTTGCTGGGATCTGCGTGGCTAAACTCAAACGGAATTCCTTTTCCGGCTTCCCAAGGTATTGTGGCACCTGCCACACCATCAACTTCAGCGCGCTTTTTTGAATAATTTCCTTCAGGATAAAACCAGCCATTGACATAATCTAAAATGATGGTTCCCTTGTCGCCCATTACCTTGATCTGATAATCGTCTTTGGCATTGGTCGTTAAACAGGTAAAGGTCGCCTCTACTCCACTGGGATACGAAAATAAATGGTGTACATTATCAAAGGTTTCTCTGCCGTCTTTCCAGTAATCAATACCGCCGGTACCAAAAACCTGCGATGGTGTTTCTCCCAGAACCCAATTGGTAAAATCGATCTGGTGCGAACATAATTCAGCGGTCAATCCTCCGGAATATTCTCGATACATACGCCAGTTGATCTTACGCTCCAGTTCGGGTTCAGGAACGGGTCGTCGCCAGTTTCCGCTTCGGTTCCATTGACATTCAAAAGCAGTGATCTCGCCTATTTTTCCATCCTTAATCAAATCAACAACGTGCGTATACAAACGCGAACTGTGGTACTGATGGCCGGTTTGAAAAACCAAATTTCCCTGAGCAGCATCAACAACATCCAACACGGCATCATAACCTTTTGCCATTGTTTTTTCACCATACACGTGCTTTCCGGCGGCAAGCGCATCAAGTTCAATCTGCGCATGTGTGCTGAAAGGCGTCGCCACCAAAACCGCATCAATACTTTTATCTTCTAGTAATTTTCGGTAATCGGTATAGGCTTTTGCTGAATCTCCTGCGCGCTTCATTCCGTTAGCTAACCGAAACGGAATAACATCACAACAGGCCGCCACTTCAATCCCTTCAATATCTCTCATCACCGAAATTAAACCGCCACCGCGATCGCCGGTTCCTATCACACCAATGCGTATTGGCGCACTTGAACCCACATATTTATTGATATAAGCAAACCCCGGACTAGCAGAAGATACCGCCGCTGCTGCCAGACTACTTTTAATCACAAAATCTCTACGTTTCATAGTCTATTAAATTTTTGGTTCCCAATTAGGTGCATACTCGCGTCCCCAAAGTTGCATCGCCTCCCGATCATAAATGCGACCAGATGTAGCATCGATATCAAAACCGTGCCCTACGCGGTACGCCATATTTGCATAATGCACCATCGCCATACTTACCGAAGCATCTTCAATAGGCGCTTTTAAAGTTTCTTTACCGCGAATAGCCTCAAAAAAGTTTACCATATGCGCTGTGGAAGAGTCACCGCCACCGCCAAGTGCGAGTCCGCTTTCTTCGGTTTCTTCACTTTGTTTGATCACTTTTCCGCTGCGGTCCATAAGCACATAATTAGAACGATCTACCAAGACCGAACCTTCGGTACCAAAAATAAGCGTACCACGGCCGCGACCATACGTATTGTAACCGTTGCGGCTTTTTCCGTCCCAATTGATCACTTTATCATCGTCGAATTTGAACGTAGCATACATGGTATCATACATTTCCCAACCGTCATTTTTGAAATGGCGTTTTTCCGCTTGCACCTCAGCATATTTAGGAAATTCAACGCCTAATGCCCATCGGGCAATATCTAGTTCGTGCGTCGCATTGTTTCCGGTTTCTGCGGTACCGTAATTCCAGCCGTACCAGTGCCAGTTGTAATCCCAGGTTTCACTCGTGTACGCTCTACGTGGAGCCGGCCCTTGCCAAAGCTCCCAATCTAATCCGGTGGGTACAGCCGCCTGCTGCTGCACCGGTGTTTCTCCACGCGTATTGGAATAAAAAGCTACAGCTTTATAAACATCGCCAATCACCCCTTTGTGAATCTGATCTATGATCTCTATAGTGTGCAACGACGAGCGCTGTTGATTACCCATTTGCACGCGTTTATCAAACTTTTTTGCCGCCGCAACCAGGAGTTCGTTTTCATTCATATTGTGACTACATGGTTTTTCAACATACACGTGTTTGCCCGCTTTTAATGCCATAATAGATCCCGGAGTATGCCAGTGATCTGGAGTTGCATTTATAAGAATATCTACCTCCTTATCTTCAATAACTTTGCGAATATCATTCTCCAGTTCTGGTGTGTAATCAATATGTTCTTTAAAATTCTTTAGTGCATTGAGACGACTTTTTTCCATCACATCGCAGAGATACAGTAGGCGTACGTTAGATTCTTTGCGGGCGATGGGTGCATAATAGGCTCCCAAACGTCTGCCTAATCCCGCGACCGCAACATTTAGCCGATCATTAGCTCCTATGATATTGCGATAACTGCTGGCAGCCATTCCCATTGTGGTATTGCTTAGCGCCAGCGCGGTTCCGCCTAAAATTGATTTATTGATAAACGATCTACGTGTGGTCATATTAAAGTTCTTTGATTTTGATATTCTTGAAGGATACGCGATTTCCGTGGTCTTGTAGTAAAATATTGCCGCGCTCTAAGGTCCCAAATCCCGGCCAGTCTTTGTATTTACTTTCTTGAACTAATTGAAGAAAAGCATCTGTACTGCGATCATACTCCAACACTTTTTCATCATTAAGCCAGTGCGAAACCTTACCATCTTTACTCACAATGCGTGCAGTATTCCAAGAGCCGATAGGGTTTACCGGTTTATTAGGATCAGCCTGAATCAAATCATACAACGAAGCTAAAGTGCGACTACCTTCGTGATTTCCTAATTTGGCATCAGGATGCCGCGCATCATCCAGAATCTGATATTCTAAACCTATCGAAGAACCTTCTCCTTTATTCAGGTCTGTATCTACATAATATTTGATTCCGCTGTTAGCACCTTCGGTAATTTTAAAATCCACTTTCAGTTCAAAATCTTCGTACTTCTGCGTGGTGACAATATCTCCACCGGCTTCAGACTCTCCGCCACCACTTTCCATAACCGTGAGCGTGCCGTCTTCGATCTGCCACCCTTGCTCAGGAAATGTTTCAAGCTTTGCTCCTTTCCAACCTTTTGTGGTTTTTCCGTCCCAAAGCAGTTGCCAACCAGATGCTGCTTCTGCTTGTGTAAGGTTATTTTTAGTATTGAAAGCAGGCAAGCGCATCTGCTTACTATATTCTCGAGGATTCTCTGAAATGATCTTTAGATTTTTCCATCGTATTTCTTTCCCCGGTTCATCTTCAGCGCCTATCGCGTGTACTTGCAATGCAATAAACCCTGAAGCGGTCTGATCATCTACGAGATGCGCAGCTTCAACCCCATTGATCCAGGTTTTGAGCGTATCACCCAATGCTTCTACACGGTAATGATTCCATTCATTTTGTTTAAAAGCCTGCTGCGCTTTAGGGTTATTTTCCAATGAATACAACCAGCCTTTGCGCGCCTCGTCATAAATACCGGCACTCCAAGCCCGGTCAGAAGGGTCTATCTCAATCTGATAACCGTGCACGCGTCCACTTTTAAAATCTGGTCGACTCAAACTGCGTATTTGTACACCAGAGTTCATTGAAGGATCTACTTTATAATCAAATTCAAGTATAAAATCATCATAGTTTTGGGTGGTAGCCAAAAAAGAATTGGGCGTATTCGCCACAGTGGTTCCCACGATCTCGTCACCTTCTATACGATACGCTGCTTTGCCGTTAAGTTGTTCCCAACCATTAAGCGAAGTACCATCAAACAGGTCTCGCCAAGGTTCTTGATCTGATTCTTTTTTACAGCCCGTGATCAGTAAGCTTGCAAGCACAAAAGATGCTGCGCCTTTGTAGAGATGTCTATTCATAAATCCTATTAATCGATTAAATGTTCATAATACGCTTAAATATACGCAATCGTTATAGCAAACCATCAAAAAAATAGCAAGACTTCAATAAAAAGCCTCGCTATACATACACACTAGTTTAATTCAACTTTTGTAATAAAAGTATTTTGCGTTCCCCAATCTTTATTGGGCGTATCTGCTGTTTCAATGATCAAGTCACCACCGGAAGTCAGTTCTTCGTGCGTGAGCCAGTTTCGATTTAAAGGTTTACCATTAAAGGTTGCCGATTTCACGTAAAAATGATCCTTGTTATAATTCTTGACTGAAATTTTAAAGTTCTTCCCTGTGGCAAGATTAAGATTCACTTCTTTAAAAATTGGTGCCGTTAAATAGTAAACCGGACTACCTACATTAGCTACCGAAAGCCCCATACTGTGCAGCACAAACCACGATGACATCGTTCCCGCATCATCATCCATCGTGCGCAAATAAGCTTTGGGTTTGTTCTGATAAATGCGGCCCACATAAGGATCTATTCCTTTGCTGTTGTCGTTAAAATAGGTTTGCACCACAGTGTCTAAAAGAATTTCTCTAAAAAGCTTTTGTGATTTCCAAGGCTGACTTGTGGCATTATACAATCCAGGAACTTGCAAATCAGGCTGATTGGCGTGATTGTAATTAAACTCTTCAAAAAACTGATCCAGTTGACCTTCAAAGGCCTCTGCACCACCTGCTAATTCTTGCAATCCGTTCACATCCCAAGGCACAAACCAGCGGTATTGCCAGATGGTCCCTTGATACAAACCGCGTGCTTGCATTCGATCTACATCATTTTTTGACAGATCTTTAAAATCTTTATCCCAATAGGCTTTGTAATCTAAGGCTTTATCTAGATACGTTTTACCCGCTGTTTGGTCACCTGTAGCTTTGAGAATTTCACTCATCGCCCAGAGATCGTAAGACGACTCTAAAGCTTTATCAGGAGCGCCAAAATCTAAATGATCTGCTTCATAAAGCAATGAATCTTTTATAGATTCAAAATCGACGTCATAGCCTTTTTTATAAGCATCCAGTAGCACAACCATCGCATGTTCTGTGCGTACCGTAGGCGACGTCTCAAGCTCTGTCGCCCAATTCTTTTTCCCAAAACGGTATAAATTGGCAATACTGGTCGTGATATCCTGATAGACTTCAGAATGCGCTAACGATAAAAACGGCAACTGCTCGCGATAATTATCCCAAATCGCCCAGCCATTATAGACTTTATAATCTTCATTTTGCACAGAACCATCTGTGGCTCTAAACGTGCCGTCTTCTTCGGAAACTAAAAACGGAGATTGCGCAGTTCTATACATTAAGGAATAGAATAATTCCAGGCGGTCTTTTTCACCGGCAACTTCAATGGTGTTCAAATAAGCATTCCAACTTGCGGAAGCGCTTTCTTTTAATGTTTCAAAATCATCTGAAGTAATGCGTTTTTTGGCATATCCCTCGTTTACTGAAGAAAAACCTACCTGGACTTCAGCCGTATTCCCCAAACCTTTTACCATCAATTGATGCTCCCCTACGTTCTGAATTTGCGCTTCTTCCGGTAATTTAATCGCATAGTAAACGCGGTAGGTTCCGGCGTGACAAGTGGTTTTGGTATCAATAAATCCCGAGATCAGATTTCGGCGTATCTCGTGTGTTTCAGCAACAAAACGATTACTCAAGGCAAAAGAAAGATCTATATACAAACCGCTATTCGCATTCGGAAACGTGTACTGATGCATCCCTAAGTTTTGCGCTACGGTGAGTTTAGCGTCGATTCCGTTTTCAAAATTCACGTGGTAAAAACCGGGAACTGCATCCTGCGTTTTTTTTATGAGTTGGGTCTCTACTTCAGCATTTAGAATAGGTTTAATAAGTAGATTTCCTCCGCTTCCCGTGCAGCCCACGCCTTCCATTCGGGTATGGGTAAAACCGTCAAACTGCTTTGCGTAATATTCATAGCCCGTATGCTGATGCGGATTGGTTTGCGGGCCTAAATTCATCATATTGAATGGTGTAGTCGCCGATGGAGACATCTGCCCGTGATCGCCGCTCGTACCTAAAAACACATTGACGTAATCTGTTAATTGCTGTTGCGCAGCACTTGTAAAAGCCAACAATAACGTAAGAAATAGCGGAATATATTTTTTCATCAAAAAAGCTTCAATAATAGATCTTAAAGTTAGGTTTTAGAGGTATTAAAGCGTTTCGGCAATGTTATGTTTTCTATGAATCCATATTCCGTAGATCGCGATAATCGTAAAACACGAAACAGGAAGCAGGAACGAAAGATTCATTTCAGAAAGCCCTAAAACGGTTATATCGTTTACTCCTACGCCCCCAAAGTCTATGATCATTCCTTGAAGTTTTGGTAATAAAGCACCACCTACAATAGCCATCACGAGTCCGGCTGCGCCTATTTTTGCTTGATCCTCCTTTAAGCCTTCTAAAGCAATCCCGTAAATTGTTGGGAACATTACCGAAAGGAAAAGCGATACTAAAACCAAACTATACAAGCCGGCGTGGCCTTCAAGAATTACCGCGCCTAAGGCAAATAAACCTCCTAGCCCCGAAAAGCAAAACAACAACTTTCCTGAGCTCATAAACTTTAGCATATACGTACCTATCGCACGACCTACAGTAAATAAAATAAAGGCTACCAACTGATAATTTGCCGCGGTAGAACTGGATATCCCTTTGGCCTCAGCATATTGATAAATATACGTCCAGCAGCCTATTTGCGCACCCATATAGAGCACCAAGGAAAATACACCTAGAGCATATTTTTTATTCTGAAAAAGTTCGCTGAAGGTATCTTTTATACTTGGGATGCTGCCGTCTCCTTTTGCCTGCGGCATTTTATTTACGGCGATAAGCACTAGAATAGCCAGAACCACAAGCCCCAAGATCACATAAGGATTGCGGATCACCATAAGATCAGCAGATTTTATAAGTAGCTTTTGCGCTTCGGGCAATGCCGAAAAATTCTCTACATCATCAGATTGTAAGAGATCCAAGACAAAAAACTTCGCAACCAGCAAACCTACGATGAGCCCGACAGGGTTGAAGGCTTGCGCTAAATTTAAACGCTGCGTTGCCGATTTCTGATCTCCCATTGCCATAATGTATGGGTTTGCCGTGGTCTCTAGAAATGCCAGGCCAAAAGTCAGGATGTATAAGCCCAAGCAAAAAAACCAGAAAAGCCCGGTCGTTGCAGCAGGATAAAACAATAAGGCGCCGCCGGCGTAGAGCGTGAGACCAACCAGAACTCCAGATTTGTACGAAAACTTACGTACAAATAAAGCGGCCGGAAGCGCCATGCAAAAATATCCCCCATAAAAGGCCATCTGTACCCAGGCGGCTTGCGAGTTGGACAACTCCAATACTTTTTTAAAAGCCTGTACCATGGGGTCTGTGACCGCGTTGGCAAATCCCCAGAGGGCAAATAATGAGGTAACTAAAATAAAAGGAAGTAATAATTTTTTAGGTACAACCGGAGCTGCTTGTGTTTTATTCATTCTTAAACTATTTAAATCAGACCTTTCTAAAATCTGGCACTACAAAATCGTTGTAGTAAACTAATTCTGAAAAATTTTATACGCGTGGTTTTTTTGTTGAGCTTTCAGCGAAAACGATCTCGATATCGATTTCACTAAAACGTTTTACTTTTGTAAATCTAAATGTTTTCTTTTAAATCAAAAATTAAATTTTAGAGCTTGATTTGAAAATGATGGGTTCCGGAGCTTAATGTTAATAACTCCGGCTTTAATGCTTCACCTTCTTGCATTACTTCATTAAAATATTTCAGATTAAAAGAAGCTGTACTATTAGTTGGAATTTCAACGGTATAAATCACAAGGTTTCCTTCTCGCTGCCAGGAAGAAACAATATTCCCGTACGGACTTTTATGCGATGCTTTGAACTGTTCAAGCCCTTTCACAAAATTAGGTTTCAGAATAATATTCTTGAATCCGGGAGCTTGTTCATCTGGTAGAATTCCGCCGAGACCTTTATACATCCACGCACCAATGGCACCAAACATAATGTGATTTCTAGAAATGTCTGAAGCAGCATCAATATCCCAATTTTCATACAAAGTAGTTGCGCCGTTTTTGATCCACCAGCCCCAAGACGGATAGGTTTCTTGCGAAGCCACCTCATAAGCAAGGTCTGCATATCCGTTTTCACTCAAGGCTCCTAAAATAGTCTTCGTTCCTAATAGGCCTACATCAATGTGTTTATCATCGGCAAGAACACGTTTTGCTAAATTTTCAGCAACTTTGCTTCTCAAATGCTCCGGTGCCACATCAAAATATAAGGCGCTGCTCAATTCAGTTTGTAAACCGCTCCCATAAATTCCAGTATCGGTATTCAAATACTTTTTATTGATCGCAGACCGTACTTTTGTTGCCAAATCTGCATAGATTTTGGCGTCTGCCTCATTTCCTAAAAGTTTTGCGGTCTTTGCTAAAATGCTCGCATCAACAAAGTAATAAACGGAAGAAGTAAATTCTTTAGGCGTTACCGATTTTACCGGAACCCAATCACCCAATCCCCAAGTGGTCAAACCATCCTCATTTTCAGTTTCGGTAATATGATCTACATATTTTTTTATCGCCTCATAATTTAACCGAAGCGCGCGATCATCTCCATAAAACTGGTATAATTCCCAAGGAATAATTGCGATCGTACTTGTCCAGTCCGGGCCATTACCCCAATCATATCCCCAGCCCCAAGTAGGAACTATAGAGGGCAAAACGCCATTAGGTTGCTGCTCATCCCGATGGTCAGCAAGCCATTTCTCATAAATGGTTATTCCATCAAAATTGTATAACCCGGTCTCTGTATTGATGTGCGCATCTCCCGTCCAACCATTTTTCTCCCGCTGTGGACAGTCAGTTGGATACCCAAAAAGATTAGATAAATAAGCTGCATTTGTGGCTTCCCAAATTTTATTAAGCACCTCGTTTGAGCTCTTTATTTCGCCTACCTGCTCCACATCACTATGTGCAAAATATCCAGTGAGATTCTCTATGGAAAGATTAACCGGTAAACTACTTGTAACGCGTACATATTGAAAGCCTTTATAATTAAATTTAGGCTGAAATACTTCATCTCCGGTTCCGCCCAAGGTATAAATATCGGTTTGAAAAGGATCAGAATCATCTTGCGGTCTGTAGTGTACGTTGATGTTTGAAAGGTCTACATCGCCTAAGCTGTCTAACTGTTCAGCGTGCGTCACTCGAAAAATCGTACCTGCATCACCCTGTACTTTTAACTGCGTAATCCCCGAAATATTACGACCAAGGTCAAACACATAACTGGTATCTGCCAACTTCGTAATACTAACCGGAGTTATAGTATCTACCAAACGTACGGGCTGCATGGCCTGAGCGACAATATGTTTTGACGGTGCTTCTACAACCTGAGCGGGCGTCCAGGCGCTGTCATCAAAATTGGTGGTATTCCATCCTGACTGTTTTAAACGCGCATCTATATGCTCTGCCGTGTAGATACTATTAAAAACCTCTTGACCCAAACTCGTTTTCCAATTGGTATCTGTTGTGATCACCTCTGAAGTACCATCGGTATAGGTAACTTTCAAATTGAGTAAAAATCGCGGCCTATTGCGCCAACCGGCCTTGTCAAAATTCCATACTGCAGTTGACTGGTGGTTGTACCAACCGTTGCCCAAAAGCACACCCAGGGCCAACTTACTAGATTCTTTTACAGCTTCAGAAACATCAAAAGTGACATACGCGTTGCGTTTATCAAAACGCGTATACACCGGATCCATAAAATGGTTTCCTATTTTGTTGCCGTTGATGTAAAACTCAAATAATCCTGCTGCGGTAATGTATGCTGTTGCTTTGCTAACCTCTTTTTCTAGCGTGATCGCCCTTCTAAAATAAGGCGCCTGCTTAACTTCAATACTGTTGGTATCTGTGATCCAATGGCCTTGCCAGTTTTCGGTTTGCATCATTCCGGTTTCAAACTGTGCGACTTCAGAACTGCTAGAAGCACCTGCATTATCTGTGGTAACGACCTTCCAGTAATATTCGGTAAATGGTGTTAGCTCCTTTCCTTTAAATTCAACCAGATTTATCGCCTCTGCGGAAGCGTATTCCCAAACAGCTCCGGTTCCCTGAGCCACCTCAACCGAGTCATTTCCTACTAAAATTTGATACTCTTTTTGATGATATTGGCTATCGGCGTCAATCTTCCATGTAAATCTTGGTGCAGCCGCATCTAAGCCGATAGGATCTTTCAAGTATTCAGTCTTAAGATCGTAAGGTTTAAAGTCCGTTTCGGTTTTACACGATACAAACATTGTAGTTCCTAGCACTAAAATTGACAGGAAATAGTAAATGCGCTGATTGAAAAATCGGTTTGAGAAAGGAATATAATTCACAGGAAATTATTCTTCAGGATTAAAAAATGAATCAAAAATGACCAGATGATACTTGATCGCATCTCGCCAAACATCCCACGTATGACCGCCAGGTGTGGTTAAAAATCGGTGCGGAATATTCATATATTCCAGTTTATCATGGAGTTTTACATTGGCATCATAAAAGAAATCTGAAGTCCCACAACTGATCATTAGTTGTAAGGAATTTGGCGTCAATAAAGGTGTCATATTGATCACGCTATTAGCTTCCCAGCGTTCTGTATTCTCAGCATACGTACCCAAATATTCTGAAAGCTCCCAGTTGTTAGGAAATGGTGTGATGTCTACGCCACCACTCATACTACCCGCAGCGCCAAAAACATCTTGATGTTTAAAAGCAAGATAAAGCGCACCGTGACCGCCCATACTCAAACCGGTGATCGCTCTCCCGCTTCGGTCTTTTATGGTGCTGTAGGTGTTATCTGTGAACGCCACTAATTCTTCTGCTACGTAGGTTTCATACTGGCTCTCTAGTTTTACCTCGCTGTCAAAATACCAACTGTTATAATTTCCGTCAGGACAAACAAAAATCATTTGATATTGATCTGCATACGATTCTAATTTAGGAGCTCTTTTGGGCCATTCAGTATAATTACCGGAATGACCATGAAGCAAATAAACCACAGGATATTTTTTTGAAGCATCGTAGTCCTCAGGAGTAACTACCATCGCTTGAATATCTTTATCCATCGCATCGCTATGTGTGATAACGGTTTCTACTTTGCCGGCATACAAAAGGGTACCGGTTAGCAAAAACAAAGCTAGAATGAGTTGATGTATACTTTTCATACTTAAAATTGTATCAAATTAATTCGGAAAAACATCTGTTGCCTTGGCCATCGCATTCCATTCTTCTTGCATCGCATTTAAACGCTCGGGATATTTTGCTGCCAGATTATTCATTTCAGTACGATCGTCTTTCAGATTATACAGTTCCCAATCTGCATTACTGTCAAGCTTAACCAGTTTCCAATCACCTTGACGTAAAGCTGCTGCACCAAAATGCTCCCAAAATAACGTTTCATTAATCGGTGCTTCTTCTGTATTTGTAAAAGCCGAAACCATACTTTCTCCCATATATGGGTCGATTGTATTTCCATTGAATTCCTCAGGATACGTGGCTCCTGAAAGCTCAAGCAAGGTTGGCATAATGTCTATGATATGCGCTGCTTGCGATTTTACAACGCCCTGCTCTTTAATACCTGCGGGCCAATGTACAATAAAGGGTGAAGTGATTCCACCTTCATAAACGCGGGCCTTCCAATATCTAAACGGGGTGTTGGCCACATTTGCCCAAACGGCACCAATACCAGACATCACCGTTTCAGGTCCCGGAAGATGTTCTTCGCTCTTCTTTACAGGATAATGAATTTCGCGACCATCACGTGTTTCTGAAGGGCGGTCAAAGCCAATTCCGTATTGTGAAGGACGCTCAGAACTTGCCCCGTTGTCTGACATAAACATAATCACGGTATTATCAAGCTGGCCGGTTGCTTCCAACTTGTCAATGAGTTTCCCGATGTTTTGATCCATACGATCAATCATTGCTGCGTGAACCGCCATCGCTCGAGAATCCCAGTTTTCATTTTCTGACCACTTCAAGTCAGGAAACATAAACTCAGAAAGTTTGGTCGTGTCTCCTTTAAAAATACCTTTCTCAATAAGTTTTTTATAGCGTTCTTCTCTAATTTTTTGCCAGCCTTCGTCGTAGACCTGCTCGTATTTCTTGATTTCTTCCTCGGGTGCCATTAAGGGCCAGTGCGGTGCGCAATGGGCAACATAGAGAAAAAAGGGCTTTTCTTCTCTTACAAAATGGTCAACATAAGCAACGGCAGAATCGCCGATAGCATCGGTATAGTAGAAATCTTCTGGAACTTCTTTTACAGGCTCGGTCCCATTTACTAGCGCAAACGGATCAAAATAATCTACTACTCCCCAAATGTTTCCGTAGTATTTATCAAAACCACGCGCAGTAGGATAAGTATCTATATCTGAAAAAGTCTCTTTTTCTGTCTGATGGTTTAACCATTCCAATTGCTCATTTCCGCCCAAATCTTCTGTAGGTGAAACGTGCCATTTCCCCACCATTCCTGTTTGATAACCGGCTGTTTTTAAAACTTCGGCCAAGGTTACGGTTTGTTCATCAAGACGACCTCGATATCCCGGAAGGTTACGATCCATTGTCATCTGGCCTATTCCCGCCTGATGCGGATATTGCCCGGTAAGTAATGCTGCGCGAGAAGGACAACATCTTGATGTATTATAAAACGCGTTGAAGCGTAAGCCATTTTCTGCAAGACCGTTTAAAACCGGCGTATCTACTTCACCACCATAACAGCCCAGATCTGAAAAACCAAGATCGTCTGCCATAATCACAACGATATTCGGTTTTTCGGGTGTCTCTGAAACTGAAGCTTTATCAGAGGTGTCGTTGTTTTTGCAATTGATAAAAAGTAAGGAACAACCCGCAATTAGGCTGATTTTTTTACGGAAAGGATTTATTTTATGTAACATAATTCAAAACTAAAACGTTTTACTTTTGCTGTAAATGTATTCTTTTCAAATGAAAAAATCAGGATTCTCATTTTAGAAAATCCTGATTTCGAGCTTTACTTGGTGAACATGTGCTTATTCGTTAAGTGCATTAATCACTTCGGTATTGATTTGATTTGTTCGCTTGATATCTAATTTATCAACCTCGCGATCATAGGTCATTAGGCCATTGATTTCACCTTCTACATCAGTAGTTTGTGTGTAGATCGCCCCGGAGAATCCTGCGCTTACAAGTTCTTTCAGCTTTTCAGCATACTCTACATATTCATCGGTTACCTCTTTTGAGTTATTGAATTTCACATACCCCCAATTGTTTCCGGTTTTCCAAAGGTGTCCTTCCAAGGGAAGTCCGATTCCTCCATACTCTCCTATTACATTCACACGATTGGCGTCGTATAAATACATATTAGGCGCAGGATAATGATGTAAATCCAGAATATCCCCGGTCTGGAAGAAATTACCTCCACTAGCGGAATTCACCAAGCGTGAAGGATCGTATTCATTAGTCCAATCTGTAATTTCAACAGTCTTGAATTGTCCCCAAGATTCATTAAAGGGCACCCAAATCACAATACTTGGATACGAATACAAATAATCCATTATTTCTTTCCACTCTTTGCGGTAAATCGCTTCAGATTTAGCGCTACGCTCAAATTCGTTTCCTTTATGGTAATCGCGATTTTGCCAGTCGTGCGAGTTATCACCGTTAGGCATATCTTGCCAAACTAGAATTCCTAAACGATCACAATGGGTATACCAACGTGCAGGCTCTACCTTCACGTGCTTACGTATCATATTGTACCCATATTCTTTGGTTTTCACGATATCGTATTTAAGCGCTTCGTCAGTTGGTGCGGTGTATAAACCATCAGGCCACCAACCTTGATCAAGCGGACCAAACTGAAAGTAATCTTTATTATTCAGCTGCATACGCATAATGCCTTTATCGTCTCTTTTCTTAGAAATCTTGCGCATTGCGAAATAGCCTTGGACTTCATCTTGAGCTTTACCGTTATCAAGAAGTGCAATTTTAGTATCGTATAAAAAAGGAGATTCCGGAGACCACAACTTCGCATCAGGAACAGCAATAACAATTGGTTCGCCCACCGCAGCTTTTGTAGAAGACACAGTTTTAGAACCATCCAGAATTGTGATCTCTACAACATCTCCATACGTGGTTCCGGCAGCAGCCACTTCAAAAGAGATCGTACCTTGATCAATATCTGGAGTCGTGCGCACATCTTCTATGTGTTTTTTACTTACCGGCTCTAACCACACCGTTTGCCAAATTCCGGTAACCGGCGTGTACCAAATCCCGTCAGGATTTCTTACTTGTTTCCCTCTAGGTTGAGGACCATCACTTGTAGGGTCCCAAACTTTAACGGTGAGTTCTTGTTTTCCGCTCTTTAAAAACGGACTGATATCGAATGAAAAAGGCGTAAACCCGCCGGTGTGCGAACCGATTTTCACTCCATTTAACCAAACTTCAGTTTCCCAATCTACAGCACCAAAATGTAGTAAAACGGCTTTATTATTCCAATCTGAAGGAACGCTGAAGCTGCGCTTGTACCACACTTCTTGATCTGCACCCACTTCTTTCATCACGCCAGAAAGGCTCGACTCTACAGGAAAAGGCACTAATATTTTTCCGTCAAAACTTTTTGGAGCAGCTACTCCCTTTTTCTCAATGCTGTATTCCCAAAGCCCGTTTAAGTTTTGCCAAGCATCGCGCTCCATAATTGGGCGTGGATATTCGGGTAGCACATTATTCACATCAATTTGCGATGCCCATTTGGTTTTGATCTTGTCTCCGGCGGGCTTCCACTGCGCCGTGAGTGTGGTCGTAACAAAAGCCAAAATGGCTAAAACTCTAATTTTTTTCATTTCAAATAATAGATTTAAACTTGGATCTCTAAAATTTACAACGTTGTAATTCTATAAAGATTCCAAAAATTTGCAATTCAAAGTACGTTATAGAATCTCCTAATTTTGTCAAGATTTCGTATCAATTTGCTATTAAATCCATTCAATTTCGGCGTTATTCTAAAAAATACCGGGATAGTGAGACGATATGTTGAGATGCTGAACTGTATTATTGTAGGGATAGCTGTATCTTTTAACCCATAAATCTTAAGGTTTTGAAATACTTAAAACACACCACTCTTTTTCTCTTAGTATTCGTCCAGATCGTGTTGGGTCAGGACTATTATTTTGAGCATTACACGGTAGAAAATGGTCTTTCTCACAATACGGTCTTATCCTCGCTTCAGGATTCAAAGGGCTTTTTATGGTTTGGCACTAAAGATGGTCTCAATCGGTTTGATGGCTATGCATTCAAACGTTTTCAGAATAAACCCAATGATCAAAAACACCTATTAGGCAATTACGTAGAATCGCTTTTAGAGTATGATGGGCATATTTATGCCGGTACCGATAATGGTCTTTTCAGATACGATTATAAACTCGAGAATTTTACGTTATTAGAGGGAACCGAAGATATCATCATTCAAGATCTGGAGCACGACGCCGAAGGAAACATTTGGTACATCGGTAACGGTACTATTTATAAATATAACATTGCCACAAAGCAAACCCAAGACTTTCCGCCCAGTAATTACTTTGTAGCTTCTGAACTTCTCGAAACGCCCGAAGGTGGTATTGTTGCTGCCGGTTTAGATCAATTGTATCGCTTCAACCCAGAGGAGAAATCCTTTAAATCTTTAGGCTTTTATATGCCAGACGTTGAGCTTTCGGCCTTCAACATCAATATTTTGTTGATGTTAGACGACAATACGATAGTGATTGGTTCGCACAATTATGGGGTACTCGCTTTTGACCTCAAAACCAAAAAAACAACAAGCTTGCTTCCGGTAGCCAATCCGTTTTACATACACGATCTTACGCTTAAAAATGAAGACGAACTCTGGGTAGCTTCAGAATCTGGCGTGCACATCTTCAACTTAAAAACGAAGGCGTATACTAACCTAAAAAAGAATATTAGCGATCGCTACGCGCTTTCAGACAATGCGGTTTATACCTTGACGGTTGACAGCAGTGGCGGTGTTTGGGCAGGGACGTATTTTGGCGGAATCAACTATTATGCACCTGCCTCGCGCTTTTTTACCAAATACTTCCCGAAACCTGCACAGAATTCGATTGTTGGAAACGCGGTGCGCGAAATAAAAGCAGATCAAAACGGCATGCTTTGGATTGGTACCGAAGATAATGGTCTCAGCAAATACAATCCCAAAACTGATACGTTTACCAATTTTAAATCAAAAGAGTCCGGCGGAATTCTTACGCATCACAACATTCACGCGTTAATGCCGGATGGCGATCAGATCTGGGTGAGCTACTTTGATAACGGAATTGACGTCATTGATATTAATACCCATAAGGTGCTTAAGCATTATCAAGTGGGAACTTTAGGCAAGGCGCGTAACAATTTTGTTTTCTCACTGGTTAAAACGACTTCCGGAAAAATTTACGCAGCTACGGTACGCGGCGTGAAGTATTATGATCCTGATCAAGACCAATTTGTGTTGTGTGACGCTTTCCCCGAAAATTACCATTACACCTCTTTTATTCATGATTCTAAAGGTGTCCTATGGGCAGGCACGTATTGGGACGGACTCTATTTTTTCAACCCAAAAACCGAAGAGAAAGGATATTTTCAAGAAGAAAACGCACAGGGCAACACCCTAAGTCACAACCACATCAACGGTATTTTTGAAGACGATTCTCAACGTTTATGGGTCACTACCGAAAACGGCCTCAATCTGTTCAACCCAAGTACTAAAACCTTCAACGTGTTTACTACCGCGCAAGGTTTCCCCAGCAATGTATTTTATGCGGTGGTAGAAGATAATTCAGGGAAACTTTGGGCTACTACAGCAAATGGTCTGACTGCGTTTGACAGTGATTTTGAGAACATTCAAACCTTTACTAAAGCGCAAGGATTGCTGGGTAATCAGTTTAATTACAACAGTATTTATAAAGATCTATCCGGTCGTATTTATACCGGTAGCGTCAACGGGATGGTCAGCTTTGATCCTTCAAGCCTTATAAAAGATAACAATCACGCTCCCCTTTATTTAACCGGCTTACACATCAATAATAAAGAGATCGCTGTAAATCCTGAAGATGACATACTTCCGGAATCTATTGCCACCTTGAACACGTTAGTTCTTGAGCCGGAAGATTCTTCGTTCAGTATTGACTTTGCTGCTCTGGAATATACCGCTCCCGAGGTTACGAAATACTGGTACAAACTAGAAGGATTAAATACAGAATGGATTTCGCTGGGAACTAACAACACCGTGCATTTCACAAAATTGAATCCCGGTGAATATACCTTACACATCAAATCTCAAAACAGCAACGGCGTTTGGAGCCAAGAAAGCCAACCCCTGAACATCGAGATTTTGCCGCCCTTTTATTTAACCAAACTTGCTTTTGCACTTTATATTTTGTTTGCTGTGCTCTGTATTGCTGCGGCGTTTAGAGTCTACCATTTATACCTAGCACGTAAAAACAACCGAAGAATCAAGCAGGCCAATGATAAAAAGGAGAAGGAAGTGTATCAGGCTAAAATTGAATTTTTCACTAATATTTCGCACGAGATACGCACGCCACTCACACTGATCAAGAGTCCGTTAGAAAAAATTCTCAAGTACAAAGACATATATCCTGAGATCGCTGACAACCTTAAAATAATGAACAAGAATACCAATCGTATTCTTAATCTGGTCAACCAACTTTTAGATTTCAGGAAGACTGAAATTGAAAAAATGAGTCTCAGTTTTGTGGAGACCGACGTGAGCCAACTGATACGAAAAACACAAAGCAGATTTACCGAAGCGATCAACGATAAAGAAATGGAACTTCATCTGGATCTGGAAGAAGAGGTTATTGCCTTCGTGGATCCCGAAGCCCTCAAAAAGATATTGAGTAATCTCTTAAGCAATGCGATCAAATATGGCGAAAAGCATATTTATCTAAGCTTGGAAAAAGCCGGGCAGCACTTTAAGATCGCTGTAAAAAACGACGGTTACCTGATCCCTGAATCGATGAAGAATAAGATCTTTGAACCTTTTTATCGTCTTTCGGAAGGAGCTACGCAAGCCGGCACCGGAATAGGGTTGTCCTTAGCGCACTCGCTGAGTGAAATGCACGATGGAAGTCTAAAACTTCAAACGTTAGACAATGGTTTGAACACTTTTGTGGTTGAGCTTCCGCTACACCAGAAAAAGCATTTTGAACTTTACGATCATCCTGCTACCACCGAAGAAACTCCCTTAATTCCTCAAAAGCCTGCACAGGCTTCCGCTGCTACAAAACCTGTTATTGTCGTTGCTGAAGACAATCAGGATTTACGTGAATTTGTCACTAAAGAATTACAGGAAGCTTATAAAATCTATGCTGCTCCTAATGGAGAGATCGCCCTTCAAATGCTCAAAGAACACAGTGCGCATTTGGTTATCAGTGATATTGCGATGCCAGTCAAAGATGGCTTCACGCTCTGTAGAGAAATTAAAACAAATATTGAAACCAGTCACGTACCGGTAATTTTACTGACTTCAAAAAATGCACTTTCGGCTAAAATAGAAGGCCTTGAATCTGGTGCTGATGCGTATGTTGCAAAGCCATTTTCGGTAGATTTCTTAAAAAAGCAAGTGGCTAATCTTATCGAGAACCGCAAGCACATAATGGAGCATTACGCGACTTCCCCGCTTGCACATATGCGCAGTATGGCCAACACGAAAACGGACGATGCATTCATTAAAAAACTAGACGATACCATCGCCAATAATATGGCAGATTCTAATCTCAATGTTGAAACCCTAGCCGAAATTATGCATATGAGTCGATCAACTTTATACCGAAAAATCGCCGAAATCACTAATTTGAGTCCGAATGAACTCATCAATATTTCCCGACTTAAAAAGGCTGCTGAATTGCTAAAAACGGAGAATTATAAAATTTATGAGGTGGCAGAAATTGTAGGTTACAATTCGGCTACGAGTTTTGGTCGCAACTTTCAGAAACAGTTTCAAATGACACCCTCAGAATATGTGAATAGCGATCAACGTATCTCCTAAATAACAAAGCCCGGAAACACCGGGCTTTGTTATTAGTTCTTAACATCGAATTCTATTCTTCAGAAGCGATAAACACATAATCCCGCAAGTCTGATTTGCGCAATCCTTCAATCAGTTCTGCAACCGTAAGCGCATTTAATTGTGCTCCCGCGTGATTGGTATGGGTATGATCATCGGGGAAAAATTCGGCAACTTTTGCTTTACCCATCGCTTCATATTTCTGAGCAACGGCTTCATTCAGATCTAAAAAGTAACCGCCGGCTTCATCCACTGCTTCTTTCGCCCATTTCACATAAGATTCGGTGGGGCGTTCCACTTTTCCGTTGGGCCATTCGTTACGGGGAATCATACTCAACACAATTGGTGTTGCTCCCGCAGCTTCGGTTTCTTTGATGTATTGCTGCATATACCAGCCATATGTATGCACAGTCTCAACACCTGTACTATCGCGCTGCACCTCTTGCGTTTCGTCGCCAATTCCTTTTAAAGAACCGCGATATTTAGGCTGATCTACGTGTCCGCCGTCATTATGACCAAATTGCATCAGTACAAAATCTCCGGGTTCTAATCGCTCTTTTACTTCATCCCAAAGTCCTTCATAGCGAAAGGTACGGCTGCTTCTTCCGCCACGCGCTTTATTATACACATTCATTCTAGTGGTGTCTATATGCTGCGGAAGATAGACGCCCCAACCGGTTTTCCCATCCTGACCATTATTGGCCACGGTAGAATCTCCAATGATGAATAAATTACGCTTTCGCGGAAGCGTGATCTCAGGATTTTCAAGCACATATTCTTTTAATGAATTTTCACTTTCCTGAAGTCCTTCTGCGATCAACGAGGCTGCTAAAACCGCTCCTTTAGCCGAAGTATGCGTGTGATCGCGTTTGTAAAATAAATGACCGATGACTTGATCCTCGCCCCGCTTCTCCATTTCCGAAGCCATTTTATCGTTAAGATTGATGAAGGTCACCTGTTCTTCTTCAGCGATCTGTTTTGCCCAACCGCCATAACTTTCATCATTGCGGGGCACTTGTCCATCCATCCAGTCGTTACGGGGAATTGGTGCCATAACTACAGGAATCGCTCCTTTCGCTTTTGCTTCGGTAACCACTTTACGAATGTACCAGCCATAACTGTGCACCACCTCGTGCTCACCGGTAAGCATATTGTCTATTTCTTCAGTTTCGTCACCGGTTCCTTTGATGGTTCCACGAGCGCGCGAATCGTCGTTGAGCGCTCCGCTATCGTTATGCCCAAACTGAATCAACACATAATCGCCCTTTTGCAAACTGTCTAAAACCGGCTGCCAAAGCCCCTTGCTTTGAAAAGTGCGGCTGCTGGTTCCGCCCAAGGCGTGATTTTCGACAGAAACTTTTGTGGTATCTACAAACTGACCGATGTAATCTCCCCAGCCCCAAAGACCTCCATCTCCTTTACCGCTACCATTTTTTACTGTAGAATCTCCCACGCAATAAACCGTGGGTTTTTGAGCCTGCGCAGTATCACAACCGGTAAAAAGCACTGCTAAAAAAAGCACTAAAAATGCTGAAACTATTCTCATATCTAATTCTATTTTAAGTCTACATCTGTTCTAAAGTCAAACCAAAGTTTCATAGAGATCCCGTCGTCACCGCTCTTGATCCTAATGTTTGAAGGCTGACTACTAGGTCCCTGTTGCGATAAAGGTTTAAAGGCACGTTGCCCCGGAATCTCATACATAAATGAGATATTCCCCGGAGGAAATGAGGGCTGAAAATGACTGCCTCTAAAGCCATTTTGTGCTTCATCTGGTGTAAATAAGCGCAGGAATAATTTATCGCTTTCACTAAATACTTTGAAGCTATTTTTCCCGGCTTGAAGATTTCCTGCTAGGAAATTTGCATAAAAGCCTTTAAATTCCGGAAAAACCAAATTTTCAAAACTTTCTCCGGTAATTGTGGTATTGTATTCTTTCTCCCAAATACCGTATTCAATTCCTTGCAAGCGGTTGCGCCACGTGTGGTATGGTCCGCGGCCAAAAAGCGTAATTCCCTCAACTCCTTCTTCTGGAAAGTCAAAAGTGATTCCAAATTTGTCGATATCGCCCTCATAAAATGCCCCGTCAAAACCACTGTTTCGGCCTGCATTTTTAAGCGCGATCATTTTCATATGCACCCGACCATCAGGATACATCGTCCAGGTGATGTGATCAATCCCGCCGTTATAATCAATTCTACAAACCGCATTCTTCCCCTCTTGGGTTAAGGTAACTTTTTCAACATCAGCTTTCATCCCAATAGGCTTAGGACCGTTTACAAAAGGTATATTGCGTTTTTGACTGTTCACCTCTGTGATGTAACCGGTTTGTGTATTCAGCTTTAGGGTGACCTTATCGCTTTTCAAAGTGACCAGATTTTCATCCTGTGTAGCTTTAGCCGATTTTTTAACCGCTTCTTGATAGATCAACTTATCAGCAAAATAATCTGCTTTATGCAGTGCCCAAGTCCAGGTATAGATCTCACGACCGTGTTGATCTGTTGCCGTAATTTCAAGCCAATCTCCTTTAAAGAAATCAGCTGCTACAGGCATTGTGACCTTTCGGGTTTCACCGGGTACAGCATCCGGAAGATCGATAGCTCCAGAAGTTACAACCCTGGCTTTGGTATTGGGGTTGTACATTGTTCCCGCTCCGGCTTCCATCACCCTGTAACTCATCGTTACGGTGTTTAGATTGCTAAATAAATACGCATTGGTAACAAGAAAACTTCCGTCAAAGGTTTCTGTGATTGCTTTCGGTTGAAATTGGACTGGTGCCCATACTTCTTTCACCGTGTAAAAACTGCCTTCTTTCTCGCGATGCGGACCTAAAACACCATCGGAAGCAAGGTTACCTTTAGAATCAAATTTCTCCTCACCGGTCCAGTCGGTTCGCAGCACGGCTTCATCGCTATATACCCACATAAATCCACCGGCAAACAACGGACTTTCGCTATAATGTTCCCAGAAATCTTTGAGTCCGGCTCCTATCCCGTTGTCGTACGTTCCGTGCATAAATTCAGTAGGAAAAAACACATTTTCTCCACTTCCAAAGCGGTGCACACCGGTCAAATAGGTTGGATAATGATGGGTATCCCAACCGTTAAAATCAGACCACGGGTGAATAACAATTCGGTTTTGAGGGTCGTGCTGTTCAAAGTCATCGTCGAGATCGTAGTTCCATCCGCCTTCATTTCCTTGGTCCCAAATGATCACCGAAGGATGGTTTACGTCGCGATCTACCATCTCTTTGATCAATTGTTCACCGGTTTCTGTATCATACGGATTCTGCCAGCCGGCGAGTTCGTCTAACACCAAAAGCCCCAAAGAATCACACACGGCAAGAAAATGATCATCAGGCGGATAATGAAAACGCACCGCGTTCATATTCATATCCTTGATCAGGTTTACATCCATCACGCTGATGCGTTTGCTCGTACTGCGGCCACCTTCCGGCCAAAAGCTGTGGCGGTTGATCCCTTTCATCACGAGCTTAGTTCCGTTTAGGTAAATTCCGTCACGTTTTCTAAAATCTAAAGTTCTAAAACCGATGCGTTCTGAAACTTCGTGCACGGTTTTCCCGTCTTTCTGTAATTGAAGTTTTAACGTATATAAATTAGGATTTTCGGGATCCCAAGGTTTTACAGTGCTCCATTGTGTAGCGATGGTTTGTTCTGTTTCGGCAGTGAGGTCAATGGTTTTTACCTCAAAAGTTTCATTCCCTTCTAACGGACTCAAGGAAGCCAGAATCTTTAGATTTTCTGAAGGATTCACTAAATCCAGAACAGCCTTTAGGCTTCCGTCCATCTGCGCATCAACGGCGATATGATCTATATGTGTTTGTGGTTTTACTTCGAGCCACACCGGACGATAAATCCCGCCAAAGAGCCACCAGTCTGCCTTTCGCTCTGCGTTGTTTACAGTATTATTTTCAGAATGCTTCCAGACGTGCACTTCGAGTAGGTTTTCTTCCCCAAAATTTAGAAACTCAGTAATATCATATTCAAACTCATAGAAACCGCCGTGATGCTTCGGTCCTACTACTTCCCCATTTATTTTCACTTCGGTATCGGTCATTACTCCGCCAAAATGAATGCTTACAAGCTGTCCCTCTGCTGAAGCCGGCATCTCAAAATCAAGTTTGTAAAAGCCTTCTTCTTTACTGGGTTCATCCTGCTCCAATTCTTTATACCAGCGACCATACGTGTACTCGCCAAAGCCTTGCAATTCCCACTGTGAAGGAACTTCAATGGTTGACCACTTTCCGCTGTTATTTCCTTCTGAAACTTTAAAATCCCAAGTTTTGGGATGTTCAAAATCAGGACCCGAAAGCATTATTTTATGGGTTTGTTGCGCACAGATAAACGTGCTGCTTGCCAGTAAAAAAACTGAAAGTATGCGTGTTTTTAGGTTCATAAACAACTGGGTTAAATTTTTAATTTCCGTCAGGTTTTAGGGATTCAAACAGACTGCTGTAAGGAAGGGTGTACGATTCAGAAAGGTTAGGTTTATCAGGATCGTAACTTGGTGCATCTTTAGCGATATAGTTTTTAAGTTCAGAATCGCTTTTGCGCAGACCGCTTAGGATCGCCAGCGCAACCTCATTAGCACCAAAATTACTGAAGTGCGTATTATCTTCTAAAGCTTCCCGCTGCCCCGGAAACATATTTGCGGCATACTGAACAAAAGCCTTACGAGATAATTGCGGGCCCCAGGCTTCGTACATTTTGGTCGTCATTTTGGTTAGATCTATTAATGCCACCGCTTCGTTTTGAGCAACTTTGCGCATTGCTTCAGGGAACTCACCGTGTGTAGGTTTTAAATTTTTACCGTCAAAAGCACGACGTTGTGTAGGCGTAATTAAAATAGGAGTACCGCCTTTTTCTTTAATCCGTTTTATAAAATCGGTCATTATTGAAGTATAGAGGCCGTATGCTCCTGCGCCTTCTCCTTTTACCTTCTCATCGTTATGACCAAACTCGATCACTACAAAATCGCCTTCTTTTAATTGGCTTAAGATCTTATCAATTCTACTACTTCTAAAAGACGCCAGAGAAGCCCCTGAAGAAGCTTGATTGGCGACAGCGATCTCCTCGTTCAAATAGGCCGTTATAAATTGACCCCAAGAAGCCCAAGGCTCCACATCCTGATTGGTTACCGTAGAATCCCCCGCTAAAAACAAGGTTTTTGTCTGATTTACAGGTTCGATCTTTATTGATTGTACAGTACTGCTCCCTAAGAACTCGAGCGTTAATTTCTTATCCCAATCTAATTTGGCCAGTTCACGCTCTTTTAGTCCAACATCATAACCGGGCTCGATCGTTTTATTAAAAAGGCTAAGCGTGAAGGTTTGAGTAACCGCCTTTGATGAGTCGATACGTTCTTGCGCTAAAAAGAGCCGTTTTGATTCGGCTTTCACCGTCATTTCAGTGTTTTTGCCTGATAAAGTTACCCTGACTTTATAATTTCCTTCAGGAAGATCTACAGAAAAATACACCGGCAATGTGGCTTTAAACCCTTCTTCTTGCATTGCTATCCGATAGGCAGTACCCAGATCAAAACCATAACCCGAAGCAGGAGTATAAGGAAGTGCTGTTGCAATGAAAGTCGCATCAGCATGGGTTGCCTTCCTTCCGAAGTCAAAATAATGAGTGTTCGTTTGGCTCGCAATCGATTGCATTGAAACCACAATCAAAACAAGCATTTGAAAAATTTTATACATAACACGTTTTGGGTAAACTATCTCAGGGCAAGCCCGTGAGGCATTAGTTGGAAACAAATTTTCAATTTCGAGGCATCCCGATAACTATTGGGACGGCGTCTTAAACCCTTTGGCCTCGCCAATAAAAATGAAAATTACAATTCTTAACCTAATAAGCTATCCTGTACTGTTATGATAAACGTATATTTTACAATTAATATTAAACGCTGTTGCGCTCAATGTATTTAAAAACGTTTTTGACCTTTTCTTTTTTGTTTTTAAGGACCATATAGGCTGCGGTCTCGCCCATCGCTTTAAAATCGGTACTGATCACGGTGATGCCTAGTAATTCTTTTAACGGTGTTTCGTTGTAAGAAATCACGCCAATATCTTTACCCATAGTCAAATTGCGCTCGCGTATCTGACGCACAAGATTTACCAAGTCCATTTCTTCGATCGTGATGTAAACATCGCGACTTTCAAAATCCATATCATCGTAGATCTCATTGAGAATTTCGTACTCAAAATCATATTGCATACAAAATTGCTTAAAGCCGTGCATAATACGTCTTGGATACGGGTGAATGAGTTTTTCAGGATAAACTAGAATAAGCTTGTCGTACTTTTTAAGCTTATCCATTCCTTCTTTGAGCGCGTTAAAAATATCTTCTTTAAAATCCTGATAGATAGAACCATAATTACCCTTGATCTCAGGCTTGGTGTTATCTACCATTAGCAGTTGATCTTTAGGAATTAGCTCAATTGCTTTCAAGACTTCGGGGGTAAAGCTTATGTGATTGAGATCATTGTCTTTAAAATGCGGCATGATAACGTAATAGTTATACGCGCCAAGATTCTTCTCAATAGCATTTACAAACAGAGACTCTTCACAGTGATAGATATACAGGTTTACGTGCGCATTTACGCCTAAAGTGTTCACAAAATGATTAAAGATCATCATCTTATAAGAACTGGGCTTATTGATGAGGAAAAATACATTAATACGCGAAATCAATTCGGTTTTAGCGGTATAGTACCCCTTCCCTTTCACCGAAATGATTACCTTCCGCTCTTTTAAAATCTTGTACGCTTTTTCAACAGTATCCCTACTTAAATAAGCAGATTCACTCAGTTCATTTATAGATGGAATTTTCTCCCCAATCTTTAATTTTCCTTTCGCTACATCATTAATTATAGAGTCAACGATTTGCTTGTATTTGGGTATTCGAGAATCTTCATTAATACTAATGTTTACATTTTGAGACATAGATAAGAAGCGTGTGTTTGTTTGTGTTTTGTAAAACTAATCAAAAGATTAGCGTATTAAAACAAATATGTTGCAGTACAGCACAGGATGCTATCCTTTTTGTTTACATCTATTTTTGGGTCAGATGCTATAACCTTTACAAACTAAAAATGGAAAAAACTTTTAGCCACGTAGATTATCTTTGGGATGAACAAAAAGCGGCAGAATTAGGAGACGATCAGGTTGCTCTTTTTCTGTATCGCTCTAACATCCTTGGCGCAGATTTAAGAATAACAAATTACGGCGGCGGTAATACCAGCTGCAAAACCATAGAAAAAGATCCGCTTACTAATGAAGACGTCGAAGTGATGTGGGTAAAAGGTTCTGGAGGTGATATAGGTACGCTAACCCGACAAGGAATTGCCGGTTTATATACAGAGCGCCTGAGAAACCTTAAAAATGTTTACGGCGGTCTGGAAGATGAAGATCGAATGGTGGGCCTTTTTAATCATTGTATTTACGACTTAGATTCAAAAGCACCTTCTATTGATACGCCACTTCACGGCTTACTTCCTTTTGCACATATAGATCACCTGCATCCTGATGCGCTTATCGCAATTGCTGCGGCAGAAGATAGTGAGAAAATCACCAAAGAAATTTGGGGTGACACGATGGGTTGGGTACCTTGGCAGCGACCTGGTTTTGACCTTGGTCTTCAGCTGGAAAAATGCCTGAATGAAAATCCGGGAATCCGCGGAATTGTCCTAGGAAGCCACGGTTTATTCACTTGGGGAGATACTTCTTACGAATGCTATATCAATAGTCTTGAAGTGATCGAGAAGGCTTCTTCTTATATTGAGAAAAAGGTAAAGGAAAACGGAAGCGTTTTTGGCGGTCAAAAGATCGAAAGTTTACCGGCAGATCAGCGTAAAGATCAGGCTGCTAAATTAATGCCGCTCCTTCGCGGACTCGCTTCTTCTGAAAATCGTATGATAGGCCATTTTACTGATAGTGACACGGTGCTTCAATTCATCAACAGCAATGATCTGGAAAAATTAGCTCCAATGGGAACTTCGTGCCCAGACCACTTCTTGCGTACTAAGATTCAGCCATTAATTCTGGACTTAGATAAAAACGCAGATCTTGACGACACCGAAGCAGTTTTGGCTCAACTAGAGCCATCTTTTGAGCAATACCGTCAGGAATATAAAGACTATTACGAAAGCTGTAAACACGACAACAGTCCGGCGATGCGTGATCCTAACCCGGTGATCATCATCTTCCCTGGAGTGGGAATGTTCAGCTTTGCTAAAAATAAACAAACCACACGTGTAGCGAGCGAATTCTACATCAACGCCATCAACGTAATGCGCGGTGCAGAAGCGATCACCAGTTACACTTCATTGCCACGCCAAGAGGCATTCGACATCGAATATTGGTTGCTTGAAGAAGCAAAATTGCAACGTATGCCTAAAGAGCAACCGCTTTCTCGCAAAGTAGCTTTAGTTACCGGTGCTGCCGGCGGAATTGGTAAAGCGATCGCAGATAAGCTTGTTGCTGAAGGTGCTAATGTCGTACTTACCGATATGAGCGAGGAAGCTTTAAAAGAAGCTGTTGCGACCTATAAAAAAGATCAGGTTGCCGGTGCGGTTTGCGATGTTACCAGTGAAGAAGCTATTAAAAAAGCCTATAAAGAAGCTTGTTTAGCCTTCGGTGGCGTAGATATCGTGATCCACTCAGCGGGGTTAGCAATTTCTAAAGCATTAGAAGATACAACACAAAAAGATTGGGATCTTTTACAGAATGTACTTGTTAAAGGGCAATTCTTAATGGCTCAAGAAGGTGTTGCGATTATGCGCAAGCAAGGCTTAGGCGGTGATATCGTGAATATCGCAAGTAAAAACGGACTCGTTTCAGGACCTAATAACGTAGGTTATGGTACTGCAAAAGCTGCTCAACAACATATGACACGCCTACTCGCTGCAGAATTAGGCGGTGATAAAATTCGTGTAAATACTGTAAATCCAGATGGTGTTATCGTAGGTAGCAAAATCTGGGAAGGCGCATGGGCTGAAGGTCGTGCAAAAGCGTACGGTATCGAAGTTAAAGACTTACCTGCACACTACGCAAAACGTAATTTGCTTAACGAGATCATCCTGCCAGATGATATTGCAGATGGTGTTTTTGCCTGTGTGGGCGTACTGCAAAAAAGTACCGGAAATACCATCAACGTAGACGGTGGTATGGCCAATGCTTTTGTACGCTAATTTTAATTGAATTGTTTTTAATTATCAGAAACTCCTTATTCTGTTTCTAGTCTCGGGAGTTTCTGTTAATTTAATATCCTCCAAATTTGTCTTCTATGAATATCGAAACACAACAACTACAAGATCTTAACGCAAAAAACCTTTCTACTCATAAATCTCAATTCGATTTCTTAACTCAAACGTTGTCGAAATCTAACGTTGATGTAGATCAGGTTATTAAAAAATTAGCCGATTTTCAAGTGGCGATTCCCAGTTGGGCATTAGGTGCCGGCGGAACCCGCTTCGGAAGATTCTCTTATGGAGGAGAACCTGCTTCTTTAGAACAAAAAATTGAAGACATCGGGCTTATTCATAAGCTAACACAAACGGCAGGAGCTGTCTCCTTACACATTCCGTGGGATGTGCCGGAAGATTACAATGCGATCAAAGAACTCGCTGCGCTTAACAACATCAAGTTTGATGCAGTAAACAGCAACACCTTTCAGGATCAAAAAAATCAAAAGGAAACCTATAAATACGGTTCACTAAGCAATACAAGTGCCGCTGTACGTGAGCAGGCAATTGCGCACAACAAAGAAGTTGTAGAGATCGGAAATAAACTAGGATCAAAAAGCTTAACCGTTTGGTTGGCTGACGGAGCATCTTTTCCCGGGCAGAACAACTTTCAGACTGCATTAACCCATACCCAAAACAGCTTGATCTCGATCTATGAAGATATGCCGGCTGATTGGAAAATGTTTATCGAGTATAAACCTTATGAGCCGTACTTCTACAGTACCGTTATTCAAGATTGGGGAACCTCGTTAATGCTTGCCAATGGTTGTGGTGAGCGCGCGTATACCTTAGTAGATTTAGGACACCACCTTCCGAACACGAATATTGAACAAATTGTTTCCATCTTAATGCTGAAAGGCAAACTTGGAGGTTTTCACTTTAATGACAGTAAATATGGTGATGATGATATCACCGTTGGAAGTATCAAACCGTATGCACTTTTCCTGATCTTTAACGAACTCGTTTACGGAATGCAAAACAATCCACAAAACCCGGAATTGGGTTGGATGATCGATGCAAGCCACAACCTTAAAGATCCGCTTGAAGATTTGATTCAATCGCTTGAAGCTATTCAGGAAGCCTACGCTAAAGCCCTCTTGATCGATCAAGAGGCTTTACGAGCGGCTCAGGAAAATAACGACGTTACCTTGTGTCAAGAGATTTTACAAACCGCATACCGCACCGATGTACGACCATTAGTTCAGGAAGCACGTCTAAAAACCGGCGGTGCACTGAATCCTATTGCGGCCTACCGCGATCTAGGGGTACGTGATGCACTTATTAAAACAAGAGGAAAAAACACAGTAGCGACAGGGCTATAAACTGCAAGCAAGAGTAGATGAAGAAAACAGTTACGGCAGTATTTGATATAGGGAAAACCAATAAAAAATTCTTTCTTTTTGATGCTGAATTTCAAGAGGTTTATCGCGAGTACGTTCAGTTTGATGAAATCACAGATGAAGACGGCCATCCTACCGAAGATCTTTCAGCACTTCGCGATTGGTTAAAAACCGTTTTTGACCGTATGCTCAAAACTGAAAAGTATGATATCAAAGCCATCAACTTTTCTTCATACGGGGCTAGCTTGGTGCATCTCGATGAGAACCGCGATGTGATTTTCCCGCTGTATAATTATACGAAATCGATTCCGCATGAAATTGTTGACAGCTTTTACGAGAAATACGGTCCGGAAGAAGATTTTCATCAGAAAACAGGTTCTTCGAGCTCCGGAATGCTCAATGCCGGAATGCAACTCTATTGGCTGAAAAATACCAAACCGGAAGTTTTTAAGAAAATCAGGTATTCTTTACACCTTCCGCAGTATTTAAGTTTTGTATTTACGGGAATTCCATTGAGCGAGTACACCAGTATAGGTTGTCATACCTCGCTATGGGATTTTGAAAAAAGAGATTATCACGATTGGGTGTATGCTGAAAACTTAGATCAGATCCTCCCGCCTATCGTTTCTACCGAAACGAGCATCAATATGAATTATAACGGCAAACGTATTAAAATTGGCGTGGGTATTCATGACAGTTCGGCGGCTTTGCTTCCGTATGTGCGCAGCCTTAAAAATCAATTCATTTTGATCTCGACCGGGACGTGGAGTATTGCGCTCAACCCATTTGTAGAGCGTACACTGAGCAAAAAAGACGTTGCAGATGATTGTATCAATTATATGCGCATTAACGGAAAACCGGTTAAATCGGCCCGCTTGTTCTTGGGTAATGAATACAGCATTCAAGTAAAAAAGCTCACTGAGCACTACGGCGTAGACAAAGACTATCACAAGACGGTAAAATTTGATCCCGAGATTCATTACGAGATCGTAAAAGAATTTGAAAAACTGTTTAAATGGGAATCGATTGATGATCCTGAAATGCCTGAAGAAACCCATTTGCGTTACACCTCATTTGAGGACGCCTATCACCATTTAATGATGGAACTCGTGCTGCTTCAAGTAGAGAGCATCAAAAGCGCCAAAGGGAATATGACCATCGAAAAACTCTTTGTTGACGGTGGTTTTAGCGATAACGATATCTATATTCATTTGTTATCGCATCATTTCAGAACGATGGAATTGCGTACCACAGATTCTTCGCTGGGATCTGCCTTAGGCGCAGCAATTTGTATTTCTGACACCCAACTGAACTCTAAATTTTTAAAGAAAAATTATTCGATGAAAAAGCATATTCCTTTCATCGCTAAATAACTACTATGGCTAACTCCTTTGACACTGCATATCCATCGGTTGATGATTTACGCTCCAAAGCAAAAAAGCGCGTTCCTGCCTTTGCTTTTGAATATCTGGATGGTGGTTGTAATGAAGATGTAAGCATACAACGCAACACTTCAGAAATACGCGATGTACA
>Ga0208450_1000225_pt1 | contig 35923 bp, 52 predicted proteins | sample MalvireepMed_908_FD_184249 | JGI IMG/M metagenome (GOLD analysis project Ga0208450, IMG submission 184249) | Marine viral communities from the Global Malaspina Expedition - Malaspina viral metaG DeepMed_908 (SPAdes) (version 2) | ecosystem: Environmental > Aquatic > Marine > Oceanic | place... | reverse complement strand
CTAGTCGTCCCCAGGCAAACTAACCGGCGAGGAGGCCAAATGAGAAAACAGATTAAAGACTGGCTCTATCAGAATCGTCGCTCCGAAGAATGGCTGGCCAGGGAGGCTGATTGCTCTGTGTTTCACCTGAGCAAAATCCTCAACGGCCACCGTCCTCCAGGGGCTGACCTGCTGGACAGATTAGAAAATGTGACAGGCTTAGACCTAAGTAGTAAGGAGGAGACCAATGGTTAGTTCAATGTCAAAGACGATACAGTGTCGGCTCTGCGGAGAGTGGATAAAGCCCTACGGCTTGGGGCCACACTATGGTGCCGCCCACCCGGTTGACGATGCGGAAGCGGCGAGGATAGTGGGGTTGGCAAAGGCCAATCTGGACAAGGGCATAGCCTGGCTCATTGAGGAGACGGGGCGGGGTTATATAGCACTCCGCAATCTCTTGGTTGATGCCGGTGTGCGGATGAAGTACATGCAGAAAGGGCCTTACAAGAAGCGAGCCGGGCAGAAAGAAGGGGAGGTTGGCACCAAGGCCCATTGCGCTACCCCGGAAGAGCATATCGAGGGGGAGGCTGAGGATTTTGTGCCAGCCACTCAGGTAGCATCTACGACTTCCTCTGGCTACACCCTGGAGCAGCTTGGTGATGCGGTGGTCGAGAAGTTGATAGCTATGGCGCTAGAGATAAAGAGTCTCCGAGGCGACCTGCTAGCCGAGAAGGATGCGGCTAAGAAATACATGACGGCTACCGAGGTGGTGCTCCGGCAGAAAGACTCAGAAATCCAGCAACTCTCCAAGGCCATCAATGAGCTAGCTCTCAACAAGAAGTCCTGGCAAGAGAAGCTGGAAGTTGCGGGGGTGTCGCTTGGTATCGGCCGATAAGCCTAGGGGGGGTGACGGAGGCAGTTTGTAGCAAGTGTGGTGAGAGTGAGCGGGGGTTTGTCCGTGGCGTGGACATTCGGGGCTGGAAGGTAACTTCCTGTGTCGCCATATGTCGCTTCCGTGTCGCTAACTGGCATTGACACGACGCTTACTACCGGGCAATCCATGACCTGGAGTTACCAACTTAGGTAGGAGGGAGCAATGTCGAATCAAATATCGGATACCATCACGGCCCTTGTAAAAAACAAGAGCCAGGACACCATTAAGACAGGAATCAACATTGGGCAGGCATACCTGAAATTCATGCTTCAGGTAGAGGGCCAGGCCCCTGAGGAGTACAAGTACTTCGACCCGGCACCGGCGGACTGGAACATCCAGCTGGGTGAGACGTGGACGTTTGAGGTTAAACTCAAACCCAGCAAGACGGGCACGAACATGTTCAAGAACATCGTGAGTGCCATCGAGAAGGTGTCACCGGCCACCTACGAGCAGGTGGTGCAGAATGTGGCCAACCCGCCTGTGCCCATGGCTACGGACGCCAGAGGCCGCTCAATTGAACGGCAGGTGTCACTCAAGGCTGCGGTGGAGTGGGTTGTAGCAACGCTATCCACAGGGGCGGAGTGGACGGTGCCTGACATCCTGGTAATTGCCCAGGCGTTTGATAATTGGATACAAGGTAAGGAGGAAGAGTAGATGGTAACAATCAAGAGGGTAGATAAGGGGAAGAGCCGGTACTACATGGTTGAAGGTGACCCGGAGGTGGAGGGCATTCCCCTCCCCTCCGTCACCACAGTCCTGAACATCATCGCCAAGCCCGCCCTGGTGGGGTGGGCGAAGAAGATTAGTCTAGAGAAGGTGCGGGAGGAGATGCTGACAGAAGAAGTTAGGCATCAGCTAATACCGCACGATATAGGTTACGGGGAGTGGTTAGACGGAATGCTCTCCCGTGCCAAGGCCCGCCCTGACCAGGTGAGGGATGAGGCAGCGGAGTGGGGGACACAGGCTCACACCTGGCTGAGTGAGGTACTGGAGGGGAAGGTTGAGGAAGAGAAGGTGCCGGAGGAGTTTCAGCCTGTTGTCCAGGGCTTTAGCGCATGGGGGGCACTGAATGGGCTGGTGTTTGAACGCTCCGAATGGATGGTGTACTCCAAGCTGTATAAGTTTGCTGGTACGGTAGACATCGGAGGGTACGCTGTTGACGTGCCAGGCAAGCAAACCAAGCCCTTCATCGCCGACCTTAAGACAGGCTCCGGCGTGTACAAAGAGGCGGCCCTCCAGCTAGGGGCATACGCCTTTTGCGATACTGAAATGACCGGCCAGCCAATCGAGGAGGGATGGATACTCCATATCCCCCGGAAGCAACCAGAGAAGGGCGAGAGCGCGTTCCAGGCGTACCGGATGGACGCTAGGCATTTGAAGATGGCCTATTGGAACTTCGTTAATGCCCTGGAACTCTGGCGTGGTATGAAGGAGGTGTTTTGGGACGGAAAAGAAAATACACAGACGAACAATTCCTAGCTGCGGCATACATGGACGGCGCAGGCATTGGCTGCGGTCTCTAAAATACTGCGTGAGGAGGGGTACGTTGCCGACGAGTTTACGTTCGGTGTATGGCGATGGCGACTGGCAGAGCCTGGAGAAGCTGTATCCGGAGCTAGACCTGGAGAGGGAGGCCCAGCACTGCCAGGACTGGTGGGAGGAGAAGGGAAGGGCGATGAAGCGTCCTAAGACAGCGTTTAGTAACTGGCTGAAGATAGCCGCGAGGAGGGTACGTGAGCGAGGGACTAGGGGACGTTCTTCATCGGGTGGTGAAGCTCCAGCCCAAGGATATTCACCGCCTCGCATCCGCAGAGGATAGGGAGCGGCGGGCATCGCTGCGGGCGATGAACCGTGACGAGCAACTTATCGCCGGGGCCAAGAAGTATTACAACCGAGACATCCTTATACCCTCCTATGCTCACTGGTATGAGGAGGCGAAGTGCCCAACCTGCCGGGATGATGGGTGGGTGTCGCATCTTGTCGAGGTAGGACATCCCAACTTTGGCCATCTTTTCCCCTGCCTCGATTGCCAGGGGCCACGGATGCAAGCACAGCGGCTGAAGGCGTCGGGCATCCCCACCAAGGTACTCCAGACTTTCGATAGCTTTGACCAGGGGTGGCATCCGAAGGCGAAGGAGGCGTACCAGGCAGCGGTCTCTTTCGCCGCACCGAATGGGCTGCCGTGGCTCTGCTTTACCGGGCCAAAGGGGTGCGGTAAGACTCATTTGGCGAGGGCAGCAGCGTATGACCTGCTCCAGCATGGATGGCAGGTGCGGTACTGCAAGGCTGTGACTCTCCATGATGCGTTCCACGCATCGGTAGGTGTGGGGGCGGAGCAGCCGCTCCGGTCTTTAATGATGTCCCTGGTAGACCTGGAGTGTCTGGTGGTGGACGACCTGGGAGTGGCCCAGGAGACGCCCTGGACGCTGGGGATATGGGAGAACCTTTTTGACCACCGCTACGATACGATGGCCCCAACTATTATCACCTCTAACATCCATCCGAAGGACATGGGTAAGTTCAGCGACCGCCTGGAGAGCCGGATGCGACAGGAGAGCCTATGCCGGTGGGTGGATATGGAGGGAGTACCGGATTTTCGCCAGAGAAAGGAGGCAGCATGACCAGGATCACCACGGGGACCGGGCGTGACGGGAACACCTACTGGGCCGTCCGGCGGGAGCCGGGCGACACCCAACTGGCCATCTGCCTGTCGGAGGCAGAGGCCGCTGAGGTGGCCCGGCCCCATCGCCCCGCTGGCGGGGCCCGCTGGCAACGGGCCGCAACCCTGGAAACAGGGTCGGCGGAAGCCGAATCAACCATAGGAGGCGAGTAATGAACGACAACGACCACAGGATCACGGCCATGCTACGAACCAGGAATCATCGAGGCCAAACCATCCGCGAATGTGAGCGCATCGCTGGGGAGCATGACGGGCTATGGCTGGTCCAGGCGTACCACAGCCCCACCGGCATGCCCTACTCTGACGAGACCTGCCCCCACTTCGTGTCCATACGGGAGGCCAGGAGGCATATAGACACTGTGCTGGCGCTTTCCCAGGAGGAGATACGATGAAACATTTTGTCGCGTACTGCGAGGGAGAAGAGGCTGAGTTCGACGCCAACACCTGGGCGGAGGCCGAAGCAGAGGCCCTTGACTGGGCCGTAGAGGGAATGGAGGGCTATTCCGACGGCCTCCCACATACTACATGGGTGGATTGCAAACTGGTCGAGGAGGACGACGACGGGGAAGAGGTAGACAGCCATCGCTACCACAATATCCCCGTAGAACCGAAAGAGCCGGAGTGCGAAGGGGTGGAGGCGGGCCTACTTCAGGACCCAGATACTAATCGATGGGAAACCGACCCAACCGATGGGCGGCACGATTGGGAATCACCGCATGAGGTGGTCGGCGGAATGGCAGAAAACCCCGGTGTCCACGGCCACGGCGGAGGCGTAATAGTACGAGAGGTATGCCGGTGGTGCGGTATGTACCGTGTCGATGATAGCTGGGCGCAGAACCCAGAAAACGGCGCGCAGGGGTTGAACTCCATAGCCTACGAATGCGCGGACAACGAGAGCTTGGAATGGGTATATGCACGTCTCGCCGTCGCAGAGAATAGCGACTAGCCCATCCCTAGGTGAGCCAGCCCCTTCGGGGGCCGTAACCCACGGGGCCGGTGGCAAGTCCGGCCAGGGGTAAATCAACCATACGGAGGAAAGAACGATGGCACGATACGAAGTCCTTAAAATACCCCACCCTTTCTACCTCGACAAGCCCTACGCCGCCTATACGGACGGCACCTGCTTCGACCGCTTCGCAGAACGCGACGAAGCCTGGGCCTGCTTGGAAGAGTTGAAGCTTGACTACTACCCGGACTTTCACCAACCCATCTTCTCTGCTGCCGTCAAGGACTTCCTCCCCGCAGAACAGGCTGCGGATGGCGAGTAATGCCCACAAGACCCTACGCCGCCTCTGGCTGGAGGCCAGTGGGCTATGCCATTACTGCGGGGTGAAGACCACCCTGGATAGGCCGGGGGAGGGCAAGCCGCAGATACAGCACATGGCCACGAAAGACCACTACATCCCCAAGGCTGAGGGAGGGAGTGGTGGAGATAACATTGTCCTGTCGTGCTATGCCTGCAACCATCAGAAGGGGGGCGGTCTGCCTGATGAATTTATACGAGACCCATACCCGCTCCGCGATGGGCCATGGGAGGGCAGGCCCGGCGTGGGGTGGGTGTGGGTTGGAGAGGAGACGTAATGCCTGACGAACTAACCCACGCAGCCCTGGAGCAACCCTACACCTGGGAGGAGATGATGGAACACGACATCCCAACTTGTCCTTGGTGTACCCTCCCAACCTATGGCCTAGGTGATTGGCACCCAGATTGCGAGGACGAGTACAACGCCCAACAGGCAGCACGGGACAAGCACTTTGAGGAGGAGGCACCCAATGGCTGACTTCACACCAGGGCCTTGGCATCGCCATGCAGACGGCTGCAACCAAATCTGGACAGATGTGGGACTCATCGCCGTGATGTATGACGGACAGGACATCTATATCAACGACACGGTCATCGTCAAAGCCAATGCGCTGCTAGTTGAGCAGACGCCAGCGATGTACCGGATTGTGAAGCGCCTAGCTACGAACGAAGGACTACTCCCAATGGAAGTAGGATTCAGTGTGCGGGAAGCCCAGGCCATAGTCAAAGCCGGGGAAGGAGATACCGATTAAGCGCATCTGCGCCTTCACCGTCCCTGGCCGTCCTGCGCCGAAGCCCCGGCCACGGGTGGGCAAGTTTGGCACTTACTACAAGCGTCCAGCCAAAGGCTCCAAGCGGCTGAGCTATCCGGATTACAAAGCGCTGGTGCAGGAACAGGCCAAAGCGGCCCTGGGAGGGCGTGAGGTGGACGGAGAGGGGCTTTACATGGTTGAGGTGGAGGCGTACCTTACCAGCCTCCGGGGGGATTGGGATAACATCGGCGGAACATTCTCGGATGCCTTAGAGGGGGTGATATGGGAAGACGATAGCCATGTGGTGCGGGGTGTGGTGAGAAAGTGGGTGGAGAAGAAGCGGAAGCGGTGCTGGGTGGAGGTAACAGTCTGGAAGATGAAAGGATAGGCAGCAGTAGCTTAGCGGCCAAAGCCTCAGTCTTATAAACTGAAGACCGCCGGTTCGAGTCCGGCCTGCTGCACCATTTTGAGTTTCAACTCAAATAAGACGGAGGAGTGATGGCGCTGTGACGTGCCCACGATGCGGGGAGGAGTTAGTCGAAGCCCAACGGGCCAAGAATCGCAGGGAACTGGTGACATGGCTGCGAGAATTAGACCGGCGGCACTCCGGGCGGCAGGGCGCTATATGGGCGGAGATCGTTGCTGTACTCGGATTGTTCGCTGACGACGGCGGGCATAATGAATAAGGGTCTGTACACCAGCCTAACTTGTGAATGGGAAACGCCCAAAGAGTTCTATGAGGGGCTGGATGCAGAATTTCACTTCTCGCTTGATGTTTGCGCTGGACCTGGCAATACGCAATGTGCTGAGTACCTTTCGTCAGGGGATATGTGGAGCGCCTTGATCAAACCCTGGGTCGGCGTCTGTTGGTGCAATCCACCCTACGGGCGAGAGATAGGGCAGTGGATGCGGAAAGCCTATGAGTCCAGTCGGCGAGGAGCAACGGTCGTCTGCCTAATCCCCAGCCGTACCGATACTCGCTGGTGGCATGATTGGGTGATGAAGGCAGACGAGATCCGATTCATAAAGGGGCGACTACATTTCTCCGGCTCAGGCCCCGCACCCTTCCCGTCAGCCATCGTCGTCTTTCGCAGCAGGTAATCTCGTAGCCGCACTGGCGTCATATGCGCTCCACATCCTCCCAGCCAACCTCACCTCTCCCAGTAAATCCTACTGGGAGAGGTGAGGTTTGAACCACCGGTAAGTTGCACCAGGACGGCTTTCGTCTATAGGCGGGTCTCGAAGCAGGTCCCCCTCTTGGGCCAGCACGGTCTGGCTCATGCGCTTGGCTGCGAGGGCTAGAACGGCCAGAGACACCCTTTTCGCGTAGGCTCCCAGGGCCCCCGGACTCGCGGGAACTGCACGTACTCGGCCCCTGCCAGTCCGCCGTCCTCGTGCCGGAATCCTACAGCATGGCAGGCTTCGTGCCCCATCGCACCAATCTGGCGGTGTCGAGTACATAGGGTAGGGTGCCGCGATAATATCCGCCTACAAGCACCTAGATGGCCGGAGAGCGCGTCGAGGCACGCGTCCGACAGTACCCCCATCTTCCCCTCGTAAGACCCACCGGCGTACCCGCCCGCTCCCCTGACCAGGAACAGCACGGTCTCGCCTGCCATCTGCTCTCGCTTCCATTGCCAGCACTCAGTCCAGGCGGAGTCGTCACCCTCCCGCATGTTCCGAATGGTAGCGCCCGTGATGGACTCCTTGAACCTGAACGGCCCATCATGCTTCTCAAGCCAGGCGTTTAGTTCCTTGAGGGCAAAGAAGATGTAACGCCGGTCGAGCGGCTGGAGATTTATGCCAACGATAGAGATGAACTCGGCCATATCGCGCTCACTCGTTGACATTGTACGGGCTGATTTGGAAGGTGCCCTTGCTCTCTATCCACTTCCTACCGTCCACGATGCCGCCCCAGAAGGTGCGTTCTGTGCCGCATATGCGACACCGCCCTGGCGTGGGCGGCGGTGAGGCTTCCAATTCCCAGTGGTGCTGGCACTCACTTATCAAGCCCGTGCCTCCTCTTGATGTCCAGGCCCCGCTGGTACAGGTAGTCCCACAGACTAGCGGGCCAATTCTCTTCGTGCAAGCCCCGTACTTTGTCTTTGTGGATGCCAGACCGGATTCTGCTGATGGACTCCTTCTCTACCGCCTCCATCCACCGCGCCCGCCGCTCCGGGTCTATCTCTAGACTGGGCGCAGGCTGGCGGCAGTGGTCAAACCCGTAGGTACGGGAGTTCACGGTGTCGGCAATGGCCTGGTACATCTCCTCCTGGTGAGGCTCGTAATCGCTTGGCACAAACTGCCTACCGCCCTGGTGCTGCCCCCGGACTCCGGAGTTAAGGACTTCCCTGGGGTGATGTAGGAAAGGCTGTACAGGCCGGTGCCTCACGGGAGGAACTTATCAGTCTGTGCGGGGCACACCGTGCTGGGGTCGAAGTCAGGCTGTGTCTGCGGCGCTATCTTCGGCGCTGGGCGGACTCTCGGCTTTGTCGGTGACTTCACTGGCATCTTCTACAACCTCCGGTTCAGGTTCCGGTTCTAGGCTGGGCACACCCCGCAGGTGACGGGAGAGTTTCATCTTCAATGAGGCCCCACAGTCCACCCCGCTATTGCCAAATCGGAACGTAGTGGGCACGAGCGCCATCAGCAGCTTGGTCTCCTGGTCGTCCTTCAGATAGAGAGACCAGAGGGCGGTCGTGTGCTCTTTATTAGCCGAGTCCTTCCACTCCAATAGCCGCTCCGGGTCACTATCCCGCACTTCCCAGAGGAGTTCCCGCAGGTGAGTCCATTCCATCAAGGTGCCCATCTCGGCGTCCGGGTAGATGCCGGAGGCGGCGCACAGCACCCAGTCAATCAGCCACAGTTCGTCCTCAGATAGCAACATAGGAGGATGTAGTTGAACCTGCTCCATGGCATTTAAGAACTTATCCACCATTATGGAACATCTTCTTCACCCAGACTAAGTAGCTCGTTAGCCCCGTAACACTACCCACCGCAGCCACCACCCACTTCGGGATATGGTTCACTCGGATGCCCTCGTTGCCCAAGATGTCCATCACGTCTTTGTGGCGTTCCTCCTGGCGCTCGAACATGTCGTGCATGACCACCAGCATGTAATCCAGCGGGTCAGGGCGCGGCGCGCCGGAGCCATTATCGCGGGCCATCAGGTATTTATCAATCCTGTCCTGGGCCATATAGGCGTACCGCTCTATCCGGGACGCATCAGCCATGGCTAGCCCTTGTACTCCTGGCACTCGGGACAGAGTCCAGGACGAAGTGATGCCGACAGTCACTACCCATTAGTTAGTGGCAGGCTCCGCTATTGTTACCTCAACATTATCTTCGACCGTGATATTTGCTGCTGTTACGTTTGTAGCAATGACGAACTCTTTTGTGCTGAATCCGTCTCCCATTCCCACCTCGTTCAGCAGTATCTCAACCGTCCCAGCGTTAATTTTAGCCAACACACACTCACCGCCCTTGGTGTACAGATTCGTCAAGCGCAAGGTGCCGATCTTCCCGTTCACTCCTGATGTAGGGGCCTGGATTAGTATACGGTCAAACGTCCCTCCGCTGTGGATCATTTCGTCGGCCTGCTGATGGCCACCGCCGATTGCGAGCATCCGGCCAGTCCCTGCGGAGGGGGCTAGAGATTGGCCGTCTGCGGCATTACCGCGGACTATCAGCGTATGAGCCTGGATATCACTGAGCGTCAGTTTTTTGCAGCGGCTCTTTTCGAAAATCAGATGCCCTATCTCCAGTCTGGTATTAGTCCCACCGCTAATCACGTTGCCACCGACATCTACCACATTCGCCTCTCCACTGGGGAGGGCCGAACCAGTGAAAACAGTCCCAACCGAAATATTCTCGAGCACGATGGATCGGACACTCACACTACCTAAATCTACCCGGAGCGTATTGAAGCCATCCTCTCCTGGATCGGTGACATACGAGACCGGTATATCGTCCGGTGCCAAGTAAATACCTGGGTCTCCATTTCTAAACGACCGCTCCGATAATATAGTTTCATTGACGATGACCCCTGTCCCCACCGTAGACCCCGCAAACAACAGACCCACCGCCATTTGTGGACTCAGCCCGCACGCACGTAACAAGCTATACGGACTCTTTAATATATTGAATGTGGTACGCCACTTAGCTGACTCACTCTGCACGTAATTTATTTTAGCCAGCAACCAATCACGCCCAGCAGTGAGCCTATGGTAGAACCTAATTGGCACGTACAGCGCAGCTCGTGGTGACGCCTTAATAGCCCTCCATACCCTGCCAACCGCCCATACCGGAGTGAATACAATCGCCTGGATGAACCGTTTGATACCGACCCCGACGACGCGGAGCGCCTTACCAGAGCCCTTGAGTACAGCCTTTGGCCCGCGCTTTATCCCAGTACCAACGGCTCGACCAGAGACGCCGGGTGCTTTTAGCAAAGCCTTTGGCCCGCGCTTTATCCCACCGCCCACGGCTCGGCTCACGGCGACCGGAGCCTTAATTAATGCCTTCGGGCCACGCTTTAGACCAGCGCCCAACACCCTGATTATATGCATCAGCTTAAGAGTCCTTCTCTACGTCGCTGGAAATAACATCTTTTGCGAGCGCTATGATTCCCGCCGCGCACACTCCAGCAATTTCATTGCTGCGCATGACCCAGATGCTGAACCCAGCAATGAGGCCCAGCAAGCCTATGGCTACAAGAATCTGCGGGCGTAAGGGGGACATTTTTAGCATTTAATGCCTATCCTCTCAGGCAATCGTAATTTAGCCCTCGTATTGATTACAGACGGCACAGCCAGGATGCAACGCCTTCAGCGCGGATACCATCGTCGCCTTGGAAGCCGTCTTGTAGTCATCACCATAATGCGCTAACTGGTGGACGATATTGATGCCGTCCGCAGCCTTCGCCTTCAGCTCGTTGAGGTGGGCAATGAGGTCAGAATCGCTTATCGGCATAACTCCTCCACTTGGGCTTCAAGTTCTTGGATGCGACGGTGCATCTGAAGCATACCCGACCAGGTGTACCACTGGGCTTCGATCGGGTTCATCCCGATCCAGGGAGACCCGTCGTTGTTGGTGCTGACTTCCATGATGCCTAGGTCTACCAAGTGCTGGACACCAGGTTCTCGCCCCGTGAGCGGTTGTCCTCGTAGACTATCCATAAGCGGTGCGAGAGCGGGTACGTCCGGATGGTACGCGACAATACCACAGCACGAGAACGAGGCAGGGCCATGCCGCCCGCACTCATCACACACGTAGTCAAACGTTCCAGTGGGGTGAGTCGTATTCCACGTCAGCACTGGCGTTGGGTCTGTAGTGATTCGGAACATATCTCTGCCACCGAGGGTTGCATCAGACCCAAGAGCAAACCTGTTGCCGTTAGCGTTGTCCGCTCCCATTCCCCAGGTGATGCCGCCACTGATATCGAACCGGATGAATGGGTTACCCCCCGACGTGCCACCGGAGAACAGCTGGAGATAGGCATCCGAGGCAGAGGCATTGGCGGTATTGCTCAGGACGATGGAGCGTGATGCGCCGGAATTGGAGGCCGTCATGTTTAGCGAGTGGGCGGAAAAATCGTTGCCCGCGTTGCCAATGTTGGAGATAGTATTCGCGTTCATGTCCAGTGCTGCGGCTATTTGGAACCCGCCAGAGTCGGTCAGCACACCGTCCGTGATGACCGTAGCGCCGATGGTGAAGTCAGTGGTGGCGTCAATCGTGGTACCTACGATGCTAGAAGCGCTGGCCGCACCAATGGCGGTGCCGTCTATGTTGCCAGCATTAATGTCCACCGTATCTAGAGTCGCTGTCCCATCGACCCGCGCATCGGTCGCCACAAAGAGGTTTTTTGCGACCCCCAGGCCACCATCGGTGTGTATGCTGCCCGTAGTGCCGCTGGTGCTATCGGTAGCGTCATCCACCGATAGTGCGCCAGGGAGAGTGATGGTAGTAGTACCAGTAGCCACTTTTAGCACGTCGGCATCGGCATCGTTCTTGATCGTGATATCGGACGTGCTTCCCTGCCCAGTAAGGATCAAGCCTTCAGCGGAGGTGTACCCCAACGCCGCGTTATCCCCAGCAGCCGTGTCGCCTGTGACATGAATGCCGCCACCTGTAATGTCGCCCGTGGTGGTGATGTTGGACGCGCCGTTATCTATCGCACCAAAGCCAGAGGTGATGGAGCCGCTATTCAAAGCACCAACCGTGGTCAGGGAAGAGGTGACCACGCCTGTGCCGAGGGTGTTATTGGACAGCACGTTGGTGCCGTTGATTTGATACGTGTTCCCGGAAGCCAGGTTCAGCACCGAGGCGGTCATGGACATTTCGGTGGTGCCATCAATCTCGAAGGCAAGGGTGGTGCCGCCCACCACGTCGATGTAAGCTGTGGTACCGTCGTGGTCTCCCAGCCGGAGGTAATCCGTTCGCGGGGTGGTGTTGGAATGGATGTAGGCGTTCGGGTGGGTCGTGGCTGCGATGTTCCAATCCGTGGCGATAGCGCCCAGGTCGGTGATATGCAACCCCTGGTTGCTATTGCCCACTGCCAGTACCAACGCGTGATTGTCAGCATCAGCGGTAGACCAGCGGAGTGCAGCGTCAGAGCTAGACCCTAGGTGTATATCCACCGTGTCGTTATGGATAGTGTCAGCGGTGAAAGTCTGCGAGGCAGTCCAGCTTTGAGCAAAACCCAACACCGCCATAGTGTCATTCCCCGTCAGGAGGGGGAGGGTGATGGTGCGGTTGGCCGCTATGGCAGCCGCCACCCACTCGTAGGTGAAGGTGTTACCCTCGGCGTCCGGAGGGTTACGCTGCTTGAGCACCGACACCTCAAGCTCTTGCATCTGCTCAGAGGAGTCATAGTTATGGAACCGAACGCTGGAACCGGAGGTTATCCGGACATCGTAGCGGTTCTCATCGGCCTCTGAGAACGACCAGACACCGGAGGCGTTGGTGTTGGTGGAGGCTTCCGCCGTGGTGGTAGTGTTCCGAGGGAATAGCTCCACCGTGGCACCGGCAATAGCGGTGCCAACGTTATCTCTTAGGATGCCAGCCCGTTCAATAGCCATTCATTACACCTGCGCCAAGGTAACCAGGACTTCTCCGGTTTCGTCCAGACCAGTTTCTTCCTGGCCCTGGAGAGTCACGTCTACGTAATATGTCCTCGCGGTGTCATCGCGGAAGGTGAAGTTCACCAAGGCGCTGGAAGCCACCGCCGTTCGCAAGTCCGCCCACATCTCGTTCGTGCTTTGCCCGGCATATTCGTCACTCAAGTCCAGCAACACACGCCAGGAATATTGCGGGGTGAGCTTTTTGCGGAACTCAAAATTGACGGCGATTACGTCAGGGGAGAGGAGTGTATTAGTGCCGCGTGCTAACGCTACACGGGGCCGGATGGCCCGGAAGGCCGTGCCGGTGGGCGTGGTGGCATTGGGGAAGTCATAGGTGGTGATTCCATCGGATGATATAGTGCCCAGGGTGGTGAAGCTCTCGGAAAAGTTGGTGGCGTAAGAGACCGCCACCGTCTCAGTGCTGGAGCTATCGGCAACGTGCACGTTCATCCGGAGAGCCAGTCCGTTGGTCTCCTCCCCCGCCACCAGCCAGGGATAATCATGGGTGGCAGCGGAGCCGTAGTTGCGGTCATTGGTCTCATGGGGATTAACGATGTCCACCGGCAAGTCCATATATAGCACCCGCCGGTTGTGCCCCCACCACAGCCGGTAGCCACCATCCGCATTGGAGACATACGATGCCGTGATGGCTTCCGTATTCGCCGCCGATTCCCATAGCACCTGCCAGCCACGGGTATCCCATGCCAAGAGCGTGCTGATTCCCACGTCAGGGTCGATAACGTCGCCCGCCGTAATCGCGCCACTGCCCAGGAACACATCGAAGTCGTTAGCCGCCGCCGAGGTTGAATCCACCTTAGCTATCAGGTCGTTATGGGAACGTTCAAGACCGATAATCGTGCCTTTCCGCTCATCGGGGAGACCATCGTCTCGGTCAGGGCCATGTACGCTTATTGCCGCTGTGGGGCCAGGTTGATAACGATATATGCCGAGCCCTGCCGGATAATACGTGGCCCCTCTCCATCGTTTAATGCCACGTCCGGCGTCGTTATGAAACGGCAAATCTAGCTCGGTGAGTACAAACCGGGAGTTGGCAACGTCGTGAGCGTACAGGCCCTCCTTGGTGCCTGCGTAGAGGATATGCTCACCACCCGCATCTCGCTCTACGAACAGGTCAGTGACATAATCTGTAGGTAGCGGAAGAAGAGCATCGTTCACCTCCGTGCCGACAGTAAGGGAGAACCAGAGTTGTCCAGCCTGCGAAATGCCCCAAAGCCGGTTATCCCAGAAAGCCAGAAATCTCGTATCGGTGGTGTCGTCCGTCCAGGTGCTGCCGTCAGTGGAGTAGCTATAACCCCCGGTGTGTGCAACGAACAGATAGGTCGTGCCACCCAACGGCCCGGTCACCGAGTCGGTTGCCACAGCAGGCAGGGTGTGCCTGGAAGTCCAGGTGTCAGTGGCGATGGCGTACTGGCGGAGAGACGTGCCGAAGCTGGCATAGATGGAATCAGATAGGTCGCCAATAAAGCCCACCTCAAAGATGCCAGAGACACCAGAGGCAGCGGTGGTGGTAGCCAGAGGCGGCAAGGTCATGTGCCGCTTGTGCCGCAGATAAGCCGATGAGTACCAGGAGCGGTCTAGGTCACGGCCCTGCGCCGCGTCCAGGTCGGTTATCCGGTCAACGCCGATGCCCCCGGTGTTGTCGCTCCACTGCACCACAGAGCGGCCCTGCTGCGACTCACCAGACACGTCCCCGGTGGTGAATTTGGGAGCGTAGCGGGGAATGACAATAGACTCCACCCGCCCCTTAATCGGGTAGCGGATGTCATTGATGATGACTTCTTGTGGTGCTTCTACTGTAGGCATATTAGTCCAGCAGGATGGCAGCCCAGTCCACGCGGCCTACCCCCAAAAAATGAACGTAGAAGGTGCTCAAAGGCACGGAGCCTTCCTCGAAATTGAATGGGATGCTGGCGTCCTTGGTTAGCTCATACCCGTTGGTGCTAGACACGCCGCTATCCCCCACGATGACAGAATCGGGGTTCGTACTGCGGGCATGGAAAGAGATGGCTTTCACCCGCGATTCATCCCCTTCCGCTATCTGGCCGGAAGCGGTTGCGGAGTCGCTAACAAACCGGGTCATCTAAAGCGTCACCTCCTCCCATACCAGGGTGGAGGCAAAGAGCGCCACCGACGCCTTGGTAGCCGCTACCCAAACCATCGTGCCGGGATAAACAACGATGCTACCGTCAAAGTCATACACCGCCGGGAGAGTCTGATGGGCCGTTCCCGTATCCGCCTCCAGGTTCATCCCAGCGATAGTACGTATCCACTCCGCCGCCACCCCCGCCGTGACCGTTACCGTGCCTGTATTGGAGGATTTCACCGCCGAACTGGCACCCTTCCCCTGCCCCGCCACACTGTTCACCAACCCCAGGTTACCATTCACCGGCACCGTCTCGGCGAACGCGGTAATCTGCGAACCCGTGGCAATCACAGAGCCAACACCATTGCGGGCCATCAACCCAATGGCCCCGAAGTCCGCCGTCCCGCTGGCCCGCGTCGTGGCGAAGCTCATAAGTACCGCCTTCACACCAGAGCCAATAGGATTCCAGAGAGGCATAGAGCCAGCCAGCGACGTGGCAGTATAGATAGGAATAGCAAGGCCCAGCGGAGTTGCGGACTGAGAGAAGACCCGGCCTTGCTCGTTCGCATGGTAATACTTCCCATGCAGCATATCTTGGAGCACTTGGCCTTCATCGCCAGCCCGCCCCTGAGACTCTCCGGTCTTCCCGCTTAGAAATGGTATCTGTAGCCTCATGCTTTATTCCTCACCAACCGATAAATCTTCGATGATTGCCGACTCTATAACCCCTGCCCTCACCATCCCGTTGTGCGTGGAGAGCATGACCCGGAGTAGCTCCCTATTCTCCTCGATAAGCTCCAGACGCAAGGAGTCACGTATCTCTTCCAATACGGGCCGATTACTGGTCGTCGCCGAGCCAATCCGCATTACTCTGCCTTCCTCACGCCCACCAGCGGTGGGAACCTACCCCACGCCTGCCCCGCCCGCCGACCAAAGTACCCAGCAAGCCTACGAAGCTCGTCTGCGTCCGTCTGAGGGCCTCCAGAGGCCGATAGGAGGGCAAGCTCAGTGGCCCGGTCAATCACGTACTGGTCGTTTATCTCGCATGTCCCGGCATCCGTGGTCAGCAGTGCCGGGTCGTCACCACCCTGGAGGCGGATAAGGTTGCTACCGACCGTATCAACCCCACCCTTGGTGAGCACCACGTCTCGGTTCTCTTTGTCTATCCGCCAGAGGTGCCGGGGCAGTTCCAGCCAGGTCATCTTGTCGTTATTCACACCCCGGAAGTACCCCAGGATAACCGTGCAGGCACCTATGTCCGAGGTGTACCGGAAGCCGATGCTGATGATGGCCGTATCGCTCTCAGGGTTAGCCAATGCCACCCGCGCATGTGTCCATGTGTTCGCAGTGAGCGCCGGAACCGCCAGCGTCTCAAGAGGCGAAGCGCAGGCAGCCGTATCGTCCAGCAGGATGTCCAACTGGCCAGAGGTGGTAGCGACGGTGGATTTAATCCAGAACTCAAGGTGGGTATGCCCCGACATATCCAGTTCATCTATAACATCGGTGAGTAGGTCGTTCTCCGACGCACTGGCGGCAACGGTTATAGAGAGCGCCTGAGAGCCGTGCTTGAAGTCCTCATCCTGGACTAGCTGGGTGAAGGGTGTATCGGGATCGGTGGTCTCGTCGAACTCCCGGTCACAGGGGTGCACCTCATCCCCCACGTAACCCGTCCGGTAGAAGACCCTTTTGACCATCGTAAAATCTGACGGCAGGGAATAACGGGCCTGGAACCTATCACCGTGGAGAGACAGGTCTTCGGTGGGGTCGTACACACGCCCGTAGGTCTCCATGATGGCCTGGTTAATGAAGTCATGGATGCGGGCTGGCGGGAACGGGGCTGCCCACTTCTCGTAGGTATCCCCGGAGGACGTAGAGTTAGAGAGAGCAGGCGCTAAGGTCAGGTCGGTTGCGGCCTGAGCGTAATCGTCAACGCGGGTAATTTGCCCATCGTTGTTGCCGGAGGTGGCAACTATCCACTCGCCGTTATGTTTGTCGTTGCCTCCCCTCAAAGTGTTATCAATCAGGGAAGTGGTATCGCCGCTAGAGGAGGCGGACGAGACGTATAGAGCGCGAGGTAAGTTGTAGCCCACGCTCACCCGTATCTGTTCTCTCGTTCGTCCTACTGGCATCTAGCATTAGCCCCGGCCTGCGGCATGTTCCGCCGTCTCCTCCACCAACTTCTTGGCTTTCTTCGCCTTGCCGTTCCCCTGTGTATTGGCTAGCTCCTGCTCCTTCTCCCGAAGCATCCTGAGCATGGCGATGTTCTGCAATTGCGCTGCAAACAGCGGATTCTGCTGAATCAGCAGGGTGACGTCCTCCATCGTCAGGGAGACGTTAATTGGCGGCTGTGTCACTGTGCACCTTCTTCTTGTGGATGGCTAACTTCTTCCCGGCTAGCATGGCCAGGCCCTTGTGGGAGAACTCCTCTCCACACTCCTCGCACTTCCGGGTGTAAACCGTGTCATCCTGGCGCTTCTTACCTGCTTTGCCCGCCGCCACACGATGGGCGTGGGCTGACTCAGCCTTAGTGGGCGCTATACCACCGTTCACGGCCATCAACATGATGTTCCGCTGGAACTCTCGGTCGTCCATCCTCTCTTGGTCAGCCCGCTCCTGTTCCATCCCAGCCCACTCATCCTTATGGCGGTGAGCCATATGGCGGTTAAGCTGGTGAGTAGAGGTGAGGTTGCCCTTCATGCACACTGGGTATCCCAGGTAATCCCAACGCCCCCGCCGCAAGTCGTCCGGATGGAGGCGACACTTAATGCCACCGCGCCGAGGCTTCTTGTGGGGATTCAGCGTGGTGAAGAATGGCGTCCCGTTAGCCCTGAGCTTCTTTAGCTGCGTAGGGAGCATGTTCCGGTTGGTGATGGACTCCTCTCCAGTCTGGGTGTCCCACATCCGGACGTAGCCCGCCGAGGTGACGCTGGCCACCATCATCGGTGTCGGCATATCTTCTGTGCCTTCATGCACAATATCCTTCACCTTTAAGACGGCTGGGTCAGCCACCGCTTCAGCGGCCTGCATCTGCGCCATGATGTCGGCGTACTCCGACTGAAGCTCTTCCTGGCTTTCTACTGGCACCTGGGTCATGTTAGCTCCTAGTCTTTATCAAGGCGGGGCCAAAGGTGGAGGAGAAAGCTATCTGCTTCTTCATCTCCTCCGCGTCGTCCATGTACGCGCCTATCAGGTCTGTTGGTTCATGTTCCGCAGCCCTGGGCGACTGCGCCCGGAGGCTGTCCGCTATATCCCGAAGCTCCGCTACCGTGTGGAGAATTTCTACCCGGCCCGCGCTATCTATAATGCCGCCGGGCACCCGGAAGGGGCTGGCGGTGAAGTTACCAGCAGGCCCCAGGTCACGCCAGTGCTCCACCAGATTATCCCCGCGCAGCACGTAGATAACCTGGTAGCGGTGAAAGCCCCTGGAATCCGGGCGGTTATGCGCAAGCTCCGTTAGACAGAACGCAGGTTCATCCCTCTGAAGGGTAAACGTCCCGTGTAGAAGACTGGCCTTTTGGCTAGGCAAGGGCTTTTTCAAGCTGCCTCTCCACCTTCTCTAGCCGAGTAGCAAGCTGCTTCATGCCCGACCAGGTGTACCACTGCGCCGGAACCATGTTCATCCCAATCCAGGGAGTGCCGTCATTGTTCTGGCTGACTTCCAGCACTCCCAAGTCGTGCATGTGCTGGAGAGCCTTGGAAGGTCGCCAGTCCACGGAGTCCGGGTCTATAACGGCCAAGTCAGTGACGAGGCCATGGAGCGCCGCTACGTCATCGTGCCATTTAACCTTGGCGCAGCACTTAAACTTCGTCAGGGAACTCTTCCCACACCCTTCACACACGAAGTCATAGTCGGAACCCTGGGTGGTGTCCATTGTTACCACCGATGGAGAAGCGTCAGTCATCCGCATCGCGTCGTCGGTGCCCAAGGCCGCTCCTCGACTAATGGCGAAGATGCTAGAGCTAGTGTCTACTCCAATGGTCAACTCATGGCCAGAGGTTTCCAACATGGATATGAGGGCGTCAACGGTGGCCGACGAACCACCGCAAGCAACCCGGATTCGGGCACCAGCGCCAGAATCGTTAGAGGTGTTTGTCACATCCAAGCTGGTCACCGCTCCTGAGTTAGCCGCCGAGTGAGCCAGGGCACTGGCTGCTACGGTAAGGTGGCTGGTGCCACCCACCTGGAGCGCCAACGTCGTCCCACCCACCATATCCACGTAGCCCGTAGTGCCATCATGGGCACCTATCCGAATGTAGTCAGAGGCCGGAGTCGTATTCGAGTGGATATACACCTCCGGATGGGTAGCCGCCGAAACGTTCCAGTTGGTATTCACGGCACCTTGGTCGGTGATATGAAACTGCTGCGACGTGTTATCAAGACCCAGGACGAAAGAGTGGTTATCGGTGTCGCCTGTGCCCCAGCGGAAGCCAGCATCGTTGCCGGTGCCGAAGAGCATATCCAGGTCATCGTCGAGAGACCAATCGCCAGCCACGCCAGCCAAGCCGCCAGCGGTAACGGTAATGCCGCCCGCTGTCACAGTCAGCCCACCTGTATCAATGGTCAGACCGCCGGTGGCCACCGTGAGACCACCAGAGGCAATATGACCCACACGGGTGCCCTGGTAATAGTAATCAAGCCGGGAGTTTGAGGGGTCGTAACGCCAGCCAGTGTGTGTAGGGGAAACAGCCATTTATCTACTCCTTAGCCGAAGGTCGGCACCTGATAAGGATTGATTACAGTTGGTTACTATATTAGAGCTTGTATGGCCAGTCAGCCCTTACCGAGTTGCTTTCTGGCAGCTTGGTGAAGCTGGGGTCTCGCGCCCAGTTCACGTTCGGGTGGGATGCATCCACACCTTGCCGCTGTGGCGCTAATTCCGCCCGGAGACGGTCGTAAAGGTCGGCTTCGGGTTCGCTCCATGCACGCTGGAGGGTTGCAGAAATGTGTGGCATTAGTTCTCCATGCGGGATAAAAGCTGAGCCGCCTTCTCTCCGCTAGTCCGGTCTGCTATCTGCTTAGCCTTGTCCCGCGACATCACCGTCTGGAGTGCCCGACGCAGGTTTTCTTTAATTGATGGCATTAAGCTACCCTGCTCTTACCAATCTCGATGTAGTCCACGTCCAGGGAGCCATTGTCAACGGAGGCACGTAGCTCGTTGCCGATGTGGAAGGAGAGCGCCGCGTCCCGGTCTATGGTCGAGGTGTTCCGGTACTCCCAGTGGTTACCGTTCTCATCCTGCACCGAGAACTCAGCCACCACCTGGTTGCCAGAACCGGCATCGTGAAGGTCACACCGGAGGGTGTACCAGGTGGTGTCCGCCAGAGCGATGTCCGACTGAAGAGTCGCTATCGCCACGGAGGTGTCGTTGTTGTCATCCACCCAGAAGACGTACCAGTTATCCGTGGTGGCGTCGGCATCGAAGACGAAGCCAATCCACTCACCGGCAGTGGAAGTCCAGGTGGTGCCGGATAGCTCCACCGGCAGGGAGTTGCCCGACTCAGTGGTTTCATCGTGGAAGCCCACGTTGACCGCCATGACAGACACATCATGCGGGGCAACTCTGGCCTCAAAGTAGAGGTGACCATCGCTGACCCGGTAGCTGGTGTGGCCCGTGTCCACCTCAATCATGTCGTTGTCAGTGTTGTTGGAGTTATCCAACCGGAGGATGGAGGAGCCTACCGCCTTGTTCCCGGTAAGACCCACGTTGACCGTGACAGTGCCGGTGTCACTGGTGCTGGCCAGTTCGTCCGGTATCAGGTCGCCGTGGAAGTCCTCAAAGTAGATGTCGTATCCCTTTTGCGTATCCCTTGGCATTATCTATCTCCTTTCGTTATCACCACTGTTCCTACGAAGGGGAATCAGTTGAGTTTAGACTCAAATGGTTGTTGCTATTCTCCCGACGCGTCGCTATAATGGCGCTATTCGTCGTGGTGAGAAGTATCCTTAACGTTTTCCCTAACTCGTTGGGGCAGTTGCATCTGAGTACAACTCTAGAAGCCAGTTGCCCGAACTGCGCTCACCGTAGGCGTACTCGTCGTACATGAACACGCTGTCCCCACCACCGCCGATGTGCGGCTCCCGGCGGGTCTCCGTCCAGGGGGAGCGGCCCTGCACCAGCACAATGGCCTCCCGTGCGAAGGTGCCGCCCTTAGCGTCGTCTGAGGAGTCAATGGTGATGTTCCCGTCCTCATAAAGCTGAGAGGAACCCACCATGCCCTCGAAATGCTCCCGGAACACCCTGGCAGTCAGCCCCTCCGTGAGCACATCCGTGCCCACACCGGCCCGAATCTCGTCCTCAATGTCCTTTATCTGGAATCCGTGGAGGACGGTGCGGTAAGGCTTATTGCCCGGCTCAGTGGCGTTGGAGGAGATACGCCGGGTGGCAGCCTGGATGTGACCGGAGGTGAGGGTAGTGCCAGCGCCCGCCAAAGAGGTAGTAGCCCCGTCCAAGACGGTGACGCCGTTCTCGTCCTTCAGCCGCTGGATGGCGTTCTGCGCCAGCCCGCCCATCTGAGACACAACAGGCTTGGCTATCCGAAGGCGTACCCGGTCAGATACGAAGGTCTGGATACCCACAACCGTGGGGGTGATGGAGAAGAGAGTGTCCACGATTAGCTGCGGGTTATCCAGCGTCTGCGTCTCAGCGATGTTCTGAGCCGTAAGCTGGGCCAGGTCAATCTCGTTCCAGGTAAGGCCCATATTCCGCCCCAGCGTTTTCTTATCCACAAGCTGGGACATAACTCCCTCGAACTCCCGCACCTGGCGGGCCGACATTATCATGGTCGGAAGGGAATCGTTTAGGGACGAAGTGTGTACTCTGCCTGCTGGCATCTATCTGCCTCCTCTATCGAAGAGTTTCTTTGAACTTCTTTGCCCGCACATGGTCGGCGGGAGAAGCGACGTAATCGGGGTCACCGTATACCGTATTCACCCACTCCTCATCGTCACTGAGCGCGGCGGCTGAGGGTTGGCTATTATCAAATGTCTGTCCTGCGGGCACCTGCGCCCGTTTGAGTCCTGCTATCTCCTTCTTTAATGAGGATATTTCCGTGGCTGAACGCGCCGCTGCCTCCATAGCCTGGGGCGAGTCGTACTGGAAAAGCATCTTCGGGTCAGCGCCAGGATGTCGGGCTGCATAATAGAGGGCCGCGTTCATCTTGCCCTGGAGATGTTCCGATTGGGACTGTGCCTGCCTTTGTAGCTCCACCTCCCTGAGACGATAGCTCTGGCGCTCACGGGACATATAATCAGCTTGGTCTTGCGGGATGCCCTGGTTTTCAAGCTGCTGCCGATACGCCATGGCCTCCTGGGCCATCTGTAGCTGCTGCTGTTGGTGCTCTAGGTAGGCTCGCTGTTGGCGCTCACGGGCTAGCTCTTGGGCTAGATACTGCTCTTGCGAAGGAAGGGCAGGAGCAGGTGGGGCAGCCGGGACAGAATCCGCCGCAGGGGGTGCTTGCGTTCCCTCCACAGCCGCCTCACCACCTTCTCCCGTGGCGGACGGTGTGCCCGGAGCCTCTGCACTAGGAGCGCCGTCAACTCCAGTAGAGCTAAGGTCTTCCGCGTCCGCCATCTCATCCAGCCCAAAGATGGCTGGAGTATCTTCTACGGGTTCCGTACTTAATGGCTGGATTGTCATATCGCCTCAGATAGAAAAGGCCCAAAGGCTTACGCGCCTTTGGGCCTTGCGACCATGTGCGGTGCTGTATGGGCTTACAGCTTAGAAGCTAGCATAGCTCCTTTCTCAGTGTCAACCATACATCCGCCTTGTTCCTTAAGAACCACCTTCATGGCCTGGTTCTTACGGATGCCACGCCGATGAAGTTCCTCCCGGCACGCCTTATAGATAGTCTGGTTGGTAGCCGGTTGATGGCTACTGGCGGACTCGCACATACTGTCTCTCTTGCCTCCATCGGCGGCGTGCATCCTCTGAGTCCTCAAACCGGCGGCGCTCCCATCCAGGGAGCCGCCGGAATAGCTCTTGAGGAGGACGCCTAGTATTGGTCTCAGCCTGGATATACCACCACTCCTCGGAATCCGTGCCGTACTTAAATTCCAGGTCACGCAAGGCCCTACGCCACTGTTGGCTGCGGTTGCGGCCCGGCGTACCAAAGATAGCCTCCTGGACGGCGTAGTAGTCCTCTAGCGCCTTCTCGTTGGCGTTACGCGCTGCCGGGAACTCCGCATCCCGACCAAAGTGAACAAGCCGCGTCTGGTCACGCCGAATCCCAAACTCTTTCTTAGCGGAGAAGTATTGCTCCACCATATCGGATTTGGGGAGGCGAGGGCGGGCATCCAGGATACCCTGCCACGCCTTTATCTCCTCAGCGTCCAACTGCACTATCTCCTCAGTGTACGGAGAGAGCTTATGCTCCGGCCTGTCCGCGTTGTATTCCTCCCACACCTCATCCTTCTCAAAGCGAGCCAGTCCACTATCCACCGATAGGCCAGCAGGTGCTCCATACGCCACCCCCCTGGAGTCGCGACTGAAAGCATCTACCGTCTTATAGCTCCCGACGGTGGCACCGAACATTCCAGGCGATGCCACCAAGCCCCCAAGGAGACCCTCCTCTCGTATGGCGTCAATCAGGTCTTGGATGAACAGAGGTGTGAGATGATTCCACGTCTCCCGCTGAATGGCGGACATCTGTGGGGTAATCGCTTCGCCAATGAAGCTGGTTCCAGTTGCCACATCCACAATCATACCAACGGGCGGGCCTAGCTTAGAGCGGATAAGCCTCATAAAGACATCAAATCGGTCGGCATCGCGTACCTGTTTCGTGCCAACGCCCTTAGTCTGACCCGCAATTATCTGTGCGGCGTAGCGGGCAACAGGCTGATAGCCCGCCCAGAAATCAATCCGCACGGCCCCAATCCTAATTTTGCCAAAGTCCGCAGAGCGAGGGTCAAGCTCCACGTCCGCCTTCCCAGATAGCTTAGCCAGAGATAGCACGCCAATCCCAGTGCCCACGAACACCGCCAGGTCTTTCATCACCATCCGCCGCACACCGGGGTACTGCCAAATCATCGGCGCGGTAAACCGAGAGGTGAAAAGACGCGACGCGAAGAATATGCCGTTCAATACAGGCGCTATTTCTTCCAACGGCCCCAGCGGGCCACGGCCCGTCGCTCGATTAACCCACTTAGCCCACGAGTGTGCGTTGCGGGCCAGCGTGTCTTTATCCAGCCCCTGTCGCACCCACCCTTGGTAAGCGTCGTTCCACACGTCAAACCGGAGCTTATTAAGAAAGGTTGTATACGCCCGCGCCCAGGGGCGGATGAGAGGCAGCTTCCGGGCCCAACGGGACATAAACACTTCTTCTTGCTGCGCCAGGCCCGCCCCCACACCACGGCTCATGTCCGCGATAAACAGGCCGGCCTGCTGCGCTGCGCCCCAGTTCGGATGCGCCCGTATTCCTCGGTCCGTTGCCTGCGCATTCGCCTCCCTCATCAACGCCTTGAACATCGGCACATGATTCTGGAGGAACCGCTGAGGATGGCCAATCAGCAGGGCTCCCTGCCGTAGCGGACCAGACAAGTCATGAGATGTAACGAGCGAACGGGGGAAGTTCCAAATATTCATCGCCAGTTCCCACGACTTCGCACCAAGAGAGCGTTGTCCCAGCACCGCCGTGGCAAACTGTGTGCCAAAGATACGCTCCAGAATGACTAGCTGGCTCCGCTGGGGAACGCTCCCAAGCAAGATGTTCTTCAACCCATCATCCGCCTGGAGGATGTTGAGCAAGGTCTCATCAGAATAACGCACCATGTCCTTGAGTTGATTCACCTCAAGGCCCGTCAAACCCTCTTGCGGCGGCAGGAACGACGGTTCACGTAGTGGCCCCGCCATAGCACCACGGGCACGGCCAAGCGCCCTTGTGGCATCTGCGCCTCTCGTTAGACGCTCACCCGCTGCTGCCACACGCTGTCGCAGGCGTGCCCGCTCAGTGCCCCGGCGCTTAACATCCAGCGGCTTGGCCTTCTTAATAAGGGCGGTGAGCTTATTCACCACATCCGGCTGAGCAGGGTCTGGCACCGCTCCTGCAACCCCAGTAGGCGGCTGCGCACCGCCACCAGTACCACCACCACGCAACTTACCCAGCACGTCTCTCACATACCCCAGCTTCTTCCGGCCTGCATTACCCAGGCCAGGCGCTGTCAGCTTCAGCCCAGCCTCACGAGCCTCAAGATGCGCTATCTGGCGCTGAGGCGTACGCTCTCCCAAAGCAATCCGGCGCACCTCTTCAACAGCATCTTCGCCCCGGCGTGTAGCCGTGCGGAGCGGCCTCGCAAACGCCCGCTCCACGGTCTGTTCCGCAGGTGTTAGCGGCTGAGGGCGAGCACGTTCGGGCTGGAAGAGACGGCCCAAAGGAGTTGGGGCAGGCGCCACCGTTGTAACCCCAGGTCTTAATTGACTTGGTGTATGAACTAATGGCTGACGCGGGGTTTGACCAGCCAACTGAAACTTACCAGTTCGGATAAGCGCCTCACGTACCGCATACTGGTCAGTATAGATATTGTCGGCTATGCCTGCGCGAGTAAATTGTGCAGGCTGCTCCAGTGTTCGCTTGAAAAGTACATCCCTAACATGGTCTCGCGCACCCTCCGGTGTAACACTGCCGCCGCTACGCGAGTAGGTAGAACCCGTGATGCGCCTTTGAGCAGGGTATCCTACTTCTGGCAAGCCCTTATAAATACCCTTATCTTTGTATTGAGGCCAATACCTCGTACTTTTTATCGGCTTTCCACGCTTGCCTAGATGAGTTGGCACAATCTCTATAATGTCATTCATTGCTGCGTCAATAGCTTCGTCTAGCTGTTTTGCAGGCATAGCATTGATAGCATCAAGCAACCGCTGCGCTCGTGTCACAGGTTCAATAGGCATAGGTTCAGCGGTTCTACGCGCCACACCACCTACTCGCCCCGGTTGGGCCACCCGCGACCTCTGGAGGATACCTCTAAACGCTTGCTCTACGACCTCTTCCGCAGATGTTCGCTCGCGCACTACATGAAATGGAGCCACACGTCCTATATCTTGCGGAACTATACGTGGAGGTTCTACCGGCCCAGGGACGAACTCCTGTAGTGGGCGCTGGCCACCGGGAGGAATGCGCTGGAGCGCCTCCTCCGCTGGTGTCAGAATACGTGGCGGCTCACGGAGTAGCTCCTGGCGGGCAGCACGCACTTGCCCTTGCGTGCGAATCGGCACTGGTGCCTGCCGCGTCGTACTCACGGGTGGACTTGGCCGGAGGGCACCACCAGCTAATCGCGCACCGGCTTTGAAAGGCAGCCCCAGGAGGAACTCCGCGCCAGCAGGAATCGCAGCACCCACCTGCCCCACGCGGGCAGCACCCGCCAGACCTTGAAAGCCAAGCTGTCGTAGTCCACTACCTCCGGCGGCAGCAGCGCTCGCTGCGGCGGCACCCCGTCCCAAGCCACGGAAAACACCCCCGGCTGTCGGCCCACCGATAAGCAAGTCAACACCAAATCCGTGTCCGAAAAGTTCACCTAGCTTCCCCTCGGCAGGAATGTCTTGAGTTGTCAAATGACGCGGCGCACCGACCATGCGCCGCTGTGCCCACCGGCTCTGTAGGAACTGCTGCCGCTCCTGACTAGATAGGTCGCGGTAAGCGGGCACCCGCGTCATAAAGGCATCTAAGACTTCAGGAGCAAACTGGCCATGCCCAGCACGAGCTACCTCAGCTAGCTCCGGGCGAATACGGCCAGTCGTCTCATCATAAAGCACCCGGTTTAACAAACTAACCTCACGTAAGAGATGTTCTTGACGTGAGAGGGCAGGCGGCAGCTTTGCTGTTGGCTGTGCTGTTGGCTGACCTGCACCTTGAGTCGGAGCAGGTTGCTCCCAAGTCGCTACAGGGGACTCACCACCGCCGGGCTGCTTGAGGCGTTCTAACTTCTCAATAAGCCGTCTGCGCCGTTCCTCATCGAGAGGTTCAGGCATTAGAAGAAGAACTGTGCTTGAGGATTAAAGCGGGCCTGCTGACGGCCCGCGAAAGACGGGGGCTGTGCGCCAAAGAAGGCGTCAAAGCCCGCAAACTGGTCGGGGAAACCTCCCTCCAGGAAGGATGATTGCTCTGGGCGGAAGGGGTCTTGCGTGGCGAAGCGGGCGGTGGGAGCCTCCCCACCAAGTATCTGCTGCCCCAAGACACCCAGGAAACGGTTATGGATGGGCGCGAACTGGGACTCAAAGAACCGACGCTGGTTAGGCGACCCGCCAAACTGGTTCTGGAACGACTGGAAGCCAACCCGTGGGCTGGTCTCCAGGAAGTCCTCGAAGCCCTGCTGGAAGAAGTTAGCCATTTAGATGTGCCCAGTAGCGCCCAGGAATCGCCGGAAGAGCGACTCTCCGGATATGTCAGCGCCCGCCTGAAGCGTCGCCAACCGGCTGGCCGCTATATCTTCGGCGAAGGGAGCGAGGAAGGGGTTCACCTGACCCCGCGCATTAGCCAAAATCATCTCCCTGGCTACAGCCGGGTCGGATAGCGCGGCTAGCTGTGCCTGTTGAGCATTGCTAACCTCCCCTTGCGTGAAGAGGTCCGCCAGTTCGTCAAACCTAGCAGGCACAGCACTCCGGTTAAACGGGAGGCTCCCACCACGCAAGAAGTCTGCGAAGTTAGACGACTGGACAGCCCCCGGATTCAAGATGTTTTGAAGCTGGAACTGCGCCGATATGTCCGGGAACTGCCCCGCCACAACACCTCGCGTGGCCGGGTTGAAATCAAAGGGGGATGCCCCACCAAAGGCGAAGGCGTTGAACTGGTCACGCCGCCCACCCGGCGTAAGGCCAAACCGCTGTTCCGTAAACTGACGGAACGGGTCTGTTTGTGTAGGTAGTCCCGTCGCCGAAGGTGCCCTGAAAAAGCTGGTCATGTCTCTGCCTCCTATATCGCCTACACCAAGGGCCGCTACGCCACCCATGCTATCATCCAATGCGGTCTTCGGTACAGGGTCGCGTTCGTAGAATAGTTCATCCGCCCACTGGTCTGCCTGTTGCTGCGCCAAGAACCTGGCCCCGCCAGATGTACCACCTGGCGAGAAGTCAAAGAACTCCCGCCGCACATCCTCACGGAGCGTATTGAAGTCCGTGTACGGCGTCCGGGAATGGCGAGTCTGAATATGCTGTAGCGCCAGAAACAGCTCAACGAGCTTATCGTCCTCCGCCGCCTCCGCGCTTAGCTCCGCTAGTCCGCCTGTTTCCGTAACATCTAACCCAAGTTGCGTTAGAAACTGCTGAGACAATTCCTCCGCCCGGGACGACGATGACCCCTGGCTTTCATAATAGAGTCCCAACTCCGCCAACGCTTCATCGACCGTTAGGTCATCCAGCGCCAGAAGGTCTTGCACGTTCTGCGGCGTCAGCACCGTGGGCGGCTGATTGCGTGGCTGCTCTTCCTTGGCTCTCAGCATATCGTCAACGCCACCCTGGGGGAAACCAAGAGCCAGCAGGCTATTCACCGCCTGTTCGCGACCCATACCCTGCTCCCCGCGCAGGTGAGCACTGTAGCTATCCATAATGGCATGGAAGGTATTGCCTCTTAGCAGGTCTTGCACTCGCTCCGAGACTTCTCCCTGTACTGTTGGTTTAGGAGCATCCATCTCAGCCCGGATGTTCGACTCACGCCAGGCGTCGTACTCAGAAGCAGGCAGCCCCAAAGATAGGGCTAATGTCTTCAACGCCTCCGCTGAGATAAGGAGGCGCTGTGCCCAGAGAGCATCCAAGGCAGCGTAATTAGGGCCAGGGGGCGGGGGAGGCTGAGCGCCAAAGTCACCACCCCCTTCATCTGTCGGAGCCGTCACCGTCACCGGAGGAGGCTCACCAAATCCCGTACCCAGCTGAAGACCCAGTGACGCCACATCTGGAGCCGTTCCCTGCGCCTCCATAATAGCGGTGGCCCGTGCCGTCGCATCCGCCTCCGTGTGCCCTCTGTCCAGAAGTAAGGACTGAATAAGCCCGAACTTGTCATACAGCCCGTTGTCAGGCAGAGCCAGGATGTCCCGAACAGATACAGATGGTGAACTAAAGCCGACCATTAGCCTCTAGGCCCCGTAAGGCCAATACCCGCCAGGCGTTGCTCCATACTGGCCTGCGCCCCCGGCCTAGCCTGACCTGGGAGGGTAGGCCCGCCCGCGTTGGAATTATTCGATTGCCTGGGCGACGGGGGCGCTCCCTGGGCAGAGTTGGAGAAGACCTCTGGCGCTGGCCCACCAGGACTCACCCCGCCTCCATTTATCTGGTTACCCTGGAAAAGTCCTCCACCCACCATGCCCATCATCTGCATCTGCACTATCCGCTGCTGGTAGAGCATCATTAGCTGGTCAAAATACATCTGGGCCAGCATAGGCTCACCACGCTCCGCCAGCGCCATCCCCATCGTGTAGAGCGTGGTCTCCGGCAGCATCCGCTCCCCTAGCTGCGCCTTCACCGAATCGGCTATCACGCTCGTCTCCGGGAAGCGCATTATCTTCTCGCGAATATACGTATCGTCCGCCAGAGGTACAGGCCCCTCCCTGAGCATCTGTGCCACCGTTATCTTGGTCATATCGTCTTCCGGTAGCTGCGGGATGAGCTTTACCTCCGGATGGCACCCCTCCCGCACCACCCAGGCGGGGATAATCTTGGTCTCGCTGCGGATGTTCTTACACGGAATGGCGAATTCAAAGAACCTCTCAGAGCCGTACATCTCCGCTATGATGTCCAGAATCTGCTCGTAGGCGTTCTGGACGGCATCCAGACGCGGGGTAAGCGCCGTATCCGCGCCTTGCTTCAGAGAGTTGATGGCGAAGCCGGAAAGCTGAAACTGAAGTTCCCCGAAGACGGCGTGGGAAAGCCCGCCCCGCTGCATCTCCCCAGAGATTAGGCCAAGAATGTCACCCAAGCGTTGTGACATTTCCGCCACTTGCACGGGTTCCAGCGACTCCCCTTCCGCCAGCGCAATCTCCAGTGACGAGCGGTTGGGGTCGCTCTCAAGCACCTTGGAGCCATCCCGCGAGGTGAGTACCCAGGAGCGGTCACGGGTCTTGAGCACCAGGTCGAATACCGCCGACATAAGCTGGTTGTTCTTCGGAATGATGCCACGGTTCTCCTCAAAAATGGACTCCATGTACGCATCAATCATATCGTTAGCGGAATCGCGCTGAATCATCGGTGCGGTCTCTACTGGCGCAAAGAACACCGGCACTTTATCCGCCCCGTGAGATGTGCGCTTCTTCAGAATCCGCCCATCCATGACCACGGCGTTAATATTTCGGTCGTAGTAATCGTAGACATCTATCCCCACATCCATCCCCTGGTCATCCGGCAGAGTCAACCGCCGGAGACCGTACTCCGCCATGATAGCCCCTTTGGTTTTCTTGAGCTTATTACAAGCCCAATCCAACTCCCCATCCCCACCCACTTCCCAATAGGTGTGGAGGATGTCCCAGGGCATAATGTCGGCAAAAGTATTCTCGTGCCGGTCTGTACGGAGAAGTGCCCGCCCCACCACACCACCACGGACGGTAACGTACCAAGCCAACTGGCTCCGTAGCCGACCACGCTTTCTGAGCCGACCATCCGCCATCTCCAACGCCCCGGTGAGGAACATCTCCTTAGCATCGTCTATCATCCGCTGGTGTTCTAGGTCACCGGGGTGGCTGATCGAGACGATAAGTTCAGCCTGGGTAATCCAAGCGATTATCTTCTTGGCGACAACCTTGGGCATATTGGAGGTATAGAAGCCGTAATCGGCGGGTGCATCATCCGCCGTCCGCTCCAGCATGAAGAGCTTCTCATCAGCCCTCATCCTATCCCGGAGGGCGCTGGTCTGCCGGTGGTGCCTATCTACCCGTTCGCGGATTTCGTCTGGTAGCGATGCCACCCCAACTCCTCATCTGTACGCGCTGGCGGTGCTGGCTAGTTACGTAGCCGTACCTGTCCACCAACCCGTAAATTATGGCCTTGATGCCGTGGTTGAAACGGTCTTCAGGCTCTTGTCCTATGATGTTATCATTTCTATCCAACCGCCAGCGGTATGCCTGTAGCTGCTCCGTGTGGGGGTTGAGCGCCACCCCCATCTCAGAGAGCACGCCCTGGCAGTGAGGCGCTATCACGATGCTTGTCCAGTTCCGGAGCGGGTCGAACTTAAGGAAACTCTTTAGGCGTTCCGTGCCCTGGTTTATCGGTATCTTCTGGCTCCGGAGATACACCTGGGCCTTGGATTGCCACACCTCCGCCGGAGCGGGCATCGCCTGGTGATACGTTCCAGAGATGTCAATAGCCCCACCACGCACATCTGACCACCAAGGCTTATTCACGGCGATGCCGATAATGTCATCGGTAATAAACCGCTCGTAAATCTCATCAATTATCCAGATTTGGCCGTTTATCTCCTGGGCTACCTCCACCGCGTAGGCCCCCGCATACCCAGGGTCAATCCAAAGATAGACCGGCTCGCCCCTCACGTAAGAGATGTTCTTGACGTGATAGTTGGCGTTGAACTCAGGGAATACCAAGCCCTTCGGCGGCACCGCCCGGCCCTCAATCCGCTCCATGAAGAAGGTGTCAGAGGACAGCCTCTTGAGGCGCTGGATTTTCGGGTCGTTGATACCTCCCTCGTAGAGATAGACGTTAGTGTACGAAGGGAGCCGGAAGGAGGCGCAGCCCTCCTCATGCTTCCACGCCTCCGCCACCTGCGGATACCATCCCAACGAGCCTTCCAGTGTTCCCGAAATGAACACCCAGGCATCTTTTGGCGCGGCGCGGCCTATAACGCGCTCAAAGGACTCCAAATCAAGACCCGCACCCTCACAGACGATAATCCCACGCGGGGCTTCCATCCGGAGCTTGGAGGGGTCGTTGGCAGACTTGGATTTCACCACCAGCATCGGCTTGGCGTCGGTGTTAGCACCGAACACCTCAATCTGGCCTGGGTCTAGCCTTTTGGTGGTCTTGGCGTTGTTGCCGAATATCGCCTGCATATCCGAGGCGATATATTCAAACTCCCGCCGGTTCCCCTCATAATCGGCGGAAACCAACCAGTAAATGGCTGGCTCCTCATCCACCTCACCAAACCGGGAAAGGAAATATTTAGAAGCACAAATGGATTTGCCAGCCTGCTCACCTCCGGTAACGATGGTGAACTGCTGGCGGGACTCTAATATGGGCCGCTGGGCATCTGTCGGGGCGAACTTAACCGCCTCAAACAGAGCCTCCTGGACATCCTGGGTAGCGGTGGTCAGCTACTTATTCTTAGCCTTCCCCCCCCTGGACTTGCCCGCTTTGGAAAGACTTATAGCGACGGCTTGCTTCGTAGGGCGGCCCTCGCGTTTTAGCTTCCTTACGTTCTTCCCGATAGCTTTCCGGGATGAGCCACGCTTAAGAGGCATCAGAACGCTCCTTTCGCCGCCTCCCGGCGTATCTGTAGCACACACAGCCGCCGATAGGCTGATAAGACTCCTCGCCCCCAGCCCTATGGTACACGACATCCGGCTCCAGCCCAACCATCCCCAGCCATTCCCGCCCACACCGGCTCCTGGCCCAATCAGGGTGTGGGTTCGTCCAGAGAAAGCGACTTTCGCCTCTGCCAGCCTGCTTCCTTGGATATTCGGGCTGATGAAGACCAACCTTAATCACAGCACCCACCAGAGCGTAGTACCCCTCCTCCACACTCTCAACCCGGTAGTCGCTCAACCGCAGCATCCGCGTCCGTTTCCCTCTCATCTTGGTGGCCATCCTCCTTAACCTCCGCTAGAAAGTCCGCCTGTTCGTAGAAATACTCCCACTGAGGCGCTTCCCCCACTTTCTGAATCGGCTCCTCCAAGCGTATCTTCACCAGGGCGTTCAGGCCGTTCTCCACTACCATGCCCACACAGTGCTGGAAAAGAGACGTGTGTTTATCGCCCTCTTCGGAGAGCGTTGGATACACCACCATGACTCTCTTGCCAACAGCTATCACGGTGGCGATTATAGCAAACGGGGTTAAAAAGAGAACCCCCTGCCGGTGAGGGAACAACGACAGGGGGCTGTAAGGAGGTGATGGAGGCCGCTGCGGAAGCCTCCACTCCGAATTATATCCTACTCCAACAGGAAGTCCACCGTTTTTCCAATCTGCACCTTCCCCACGTAATCCAAATATTCGCCATAGTGCTTCTTCAGCCAGTCCTGGATACACCCTGCGCAGGCAAACAGCCCACCCGGGACGCCCGTCAGCTTCACCTCAGTCATAAGAAAATGGCTCGGCTGCGGCGGCTTACAGCACGGACTTTTAGATGGCTTCGGTAAGTCCTTAAGATTCACACCAGAGTGTATTATCAGCATCTGAAGGTGTGGTTTCTTAGAGATGGCCTGCTCTGTAACATTCTTGCCCAACACGGATTGCGCCTGCTCAGCAGACACTAACGGCACACCCGCTGAATTCATGATATGAAGGTTGGCATAGCCCGAAATCGCCAGCTTCACACTCTGCTGTCCGGCGGCGGCGCTGGAAGCCGCCGCCGCCGCGTTGGCTTTGTCTACCATCTTGTCACCAAACTGCTCCCGTATCATCCGGTCGTAGGCCCCCCGGTGCGGGTTGACCTTGGTAGGCTTGTTCTTCTTCTTATACGGCCCATTATCTTGCGCCACAATAGCGTTCTTAATGATTGTAGGGTCAAAGAGCGGCGGTATCTCATCTTTAGCCATTTATCTTCTCCCTCCTTACGTCTCTGCCACAGTCCCGACAGGCATATATCCACCACCGACCGAACCGCCGCCTGGAGAGCCAGTACACCCCACCACAGTCCTCGGTGTGCCCTTCAATCACCGGAGCGCCTGGCCTATCCCATACGCCAGGCAAAACAGGGCTAACATCGCTATCGCCAAGAGGAGCGTGCCCAACCACTAACCGCTCCGGCCCAGAGGCTGCGGGGATTTCATGTCCCTCCAACGCACCTCAATGGCTTCCCCCATCATAATAGCCAGGGCGTTCTCCGGGATGAACCTCTTCCGTGCGGAAAGCTTCACATACGGCACCCTCCCGGCCTTCATCGCCTGCTGGATGGTAGATAAGGACACGCCAACTTTGACGGCGAACTCATTTTCCGTTAGAAATGCGATTTCGTTCATAATTCTCCTTAAGGCGGGTCTAGCTGCGCGTATTGCTGGCAGGGGATGCCGAAGTCTTCCTTGTACTTCTTTCTCCGCCACATGCATGAATCACAGAGCACCTTCCCCGCTTGCTCCGCCGTCCCATACTTCTTCCAGGGGCCTACCAGCCGGTAGAAACCGGCGGAGCCAACGGCGCTCTCAAAGCCCTTGACCTGCTGTTTGCATCCCGCGCACCGGACGGTCAACGGGCCGAAGCTGGGAGCATCGGTGAACTGGCGGTAGGTGTATCTAACCACGCTTATCGAACTCCACGGCCCACGCAACAGGCAGGATGTGGTGAGAGGCCATCGTGCACCCTAAGTTAAACATCTCAGCCAGCGACACACAGTAATACCTCGGCTCGACATGTTCATGTGGTGACCAAGGCCGGTGAACCATCCGGCTCAACGTCCAGTGCGCACCCTGGAATAACCCATAAGGCACTACCACCACCCTGGATAACACCTTCCTCCAGCGCGGCCAAGCAAAGTAATTCCCTTCCATCACCATCGTACAGCCCGGAAAGGCGACGGCCTCACCCTCCCGGTATACACGGAAGGAGCACGCCAAAAATATCCAGAGGTGTCTACCAAAGTCCAGCATTACGGTAAACCGCATTAAACCAAGGAAGGAGCCAAAAAGCAACCATTAACCAGTGTTAGACGTTAAAACGGGTAGTCTGATGCTGAATGGCCGGTATCAACAGGGATTGCTTGCACTTCTTGCACCGGCCCTTGCGGCTATCTGGCTGGAGGATGATGTGATGAGGCGTGCCGTTAGGGCAACGGACAAGGTTCTTCCAGTGCGTCTGTTCCCGCCGAATCTGCGACTCAGGCATAGCGGGCCTTTCCCCCCCTGGCTGGCGTCCTCCCGCCAAATAAACTCTTGCACCCCTGGGCCACAATAATGGCCCGCCTGGTGATATTTACCTGGAACCCCGTCCAAGGAGGGCTATTAGTCCTCTCGCAGCCACCAGTGAGACGCTGCGTGTCACATCTTACCGGGTTCATCCGGAGCAGCTTATTTATTTTCCTTGGCTGGCTATCTGCGGGCCAGCCAGAAGTCAGTTAGTCAGCTTGACTTTATCGGCTGGTGGGAGTTACGATACTGGGGCTTGTACCCCGTATCGTGTCCTCCCACGATATGTAAGAGGCCCCTGGAAGTGACGCCAGGGGCTTTCTTATTGTCTGGGAATCCATCGGCGCGATGTTAGCGCGCCCATGGCGAAGGAGTCAAGTCCTCGGAGTCCCTGGCTGAGTTGGGGCTGGTGTACGTTTCCAGTATGGCCATTCCTCTCCTTTCTTATACCGAGGGCGTCATCTCCTCAATCTCTTCCTCTTCCTTCTTCTTCCCCTTCTTCCCCCCTGCCCGGATGTACTCCCGTATCTTCTGCATCGTCTCCTTCGCTTGCTCGTCACTCATAGCCGCCGCAGGCCGGTACTTGTTCGGCAGATTCGAGTTCAATAACGTTATCAAAAGAATCGGACTCACGTTATCCCCCTGCCTCTTTACCCTCTCCCACGCAAATACCTCCAACCTGTCGTTCCACCTGTGCTCCGCCTCCGCCCTCCTCGCCTTGAACCTCAATACGTCGTTCGTATACCACGCCTTCGCCGTTCCCGCACTCACCCCCGCCCTGTCCGCCGCTATCGAGTTTACCTTCACATCTGCGTAATGCCTAAGATACCGGTTCTGGTTCTCCCAACTCTTCTTCTGGTTGGGTTGCAATAAGTCTAGGTCTACTCCGTAATCACCTGGGTCGCTCCCCTCCCAGATGGAAGGCTCCAGAGCGCCATTAGGTGGTAGTTCTGGCTTAGGCGTGGGCATCCTCTCTATCCTCCCAGGCGTCAGATAGCCCCATTCTACCAGACTGGCTCTCCGGGCGTCTCAGACCGGCAGGGATGCCCTGCCGGTCTGAGACGCCCGGAG